>Ga0335082_10000517_pt1 | contig 40174 bp, 33 predicted proteins | sample Lox_Sample_41_FD_206718 | JGI IMG/M metagenome (GOLD analysis project Ga0335082, IMG submission 206718) | Soil microbial communities from Loxahatchee National Wildlife Refuge, Florida, United States - Lox_Sample_4.1 | ecosystem: Environmental > Terrestrial > Soil > Wetlands | place: USA...
TAGAGCGGCGCGCCGATCCAGCGCAGCGGCAGCGACTCGTTGGTGAACGTGCAGTGCGTGCAGTAGATGGGGAAGTCACGACGCCCGTAGCTCCAGTCGTGCGGATCGCGCGTGAGCGCGTAGGCGCTGGGGCCGCGATAGGCGCCGGTGCGCCACAGGCGTTGGCCCGAGCCGCACGGATTCATGCGGAAGATGAACTTCTCATCGTCCTCTTCGATCGTGAATGCGCCGGGCGCAGGGCCGGTGCCGCTGCACGAGTGTGCCCGCCAGGTCGCGGCGAGCGCGAGCACAATGTCGCGCCGGTCACGGGTCGCGATCTGCTCGACGGCCTGCCGCCAGAAACCGTTGTCGGCCTTGTGCTGCTGCGCCTCGGCGACGGCGTCCTCACCCATGCGCTCGTGGATGAACGTCAGCAGTCCTGCAATGGCATTGACCATGAGGTCGTGCAGAAAGCGCCACTCGTGCTTCATCGCCGTGGACAGCGCCTTCGCGTGCTCGAGGTCACCAGCATCTATTGCCTCGATGACACGATCCATCGTCGGCCGGCACAGCTCGGCCAGCTCGTCATCGGAGAACCACCGGTCAGCCATCGTGCACCTCCGCGGCAGGTTACCTCACAGCTACCATGCTCAGGACGCCGGCGCGAGCGACGGAACTACGCTAGCAGGGTGTCGGACTTGGAAGCCTGTAGCGACCAGCGGGAGCGGGCCATAGAAATGACGCCGGCCGCAGGCCCTAGTCGCGGGGCACGGCATGCTGCCCTACGGCTGCTCTTCGGTCGTGTTTGCTTGCCGGGCGTGGTGGCCGCCGCCGGCGCGGCGCCCCTGGATGGCGCGGCGGATCTCCCCCTGGAGTTCGCGGCGGAACAAGATCAGCTTGGCTTGCTGCTCGACGGTCAGGATCTTTTGCATCTCGTGAAAGGTGTCCTCGGGAACCACCGCGATCTTCTGGTCGATATCGTTACCCTCGCCGACCAACTTGCCGAGTTCGGCAGCGTCGACCGGCTTCTTCGCCAGCGCCGCGCGCAGCTGATCCTCCACCCCTTGGCGCTGCTTGACCAGTTGCTGGCGACGCTCGTCGGACTGGCGCACGATGTTGCTGACTTTCAGGGCGTCTTGATCGTTGAGATTCAGCGCCTCGACGATGCGTAGAACCAGGAACGTCCGGGCACGTTCGCGGCGTGGCGGCCCTTCGCGGTGCGGTGTCTCAGCGGGCTGGGCGTGCACTGCCTGTGACAGCACGGTGACCACCAAGAGCGTGGTGAGCGCAATCAGTTTCATAGTCCCTCCGTTTCGCCGCTCGGTGTTGAGCATCATCCGATCGTGCCGATCAGGTCATCCACTCCATCGAGTTCTGCGTCGTTCAGCTCGGTTTCATCAGGCACATGTGCCAGCGGGTGTGCACCGATGAGGTCAGCCACTGCGAGGGCCGCCTCGTCGTCCGGTGGGTTGGCGGTGAGCGCATCTTCAGTCGCCGCCAGCGCTTGCGTCAGCTCTCCCACGGCAAGGAGTACATCCTCATCAAGCGTCGCAAGCTGCTCCGCCATGGATGCACCCCCAGGCTCGGAGGGCGGCGCAGCAACGCGGTAGACTGCGAGTCCCAACAGCAGCACCACGGTCGCGGCAATCGGGTAGCGCCAAGGGTTCAGCAGCAGCGCCTCGCGCAGCCAGCTGAGTGGGAATTCGGTCCGCGGCGCCGGCAGATTACGGATCGTGCGGCCAATTGCCTGGCGTTGCTGCTGCCAAAAGGGGCCGCCCGGATCGGGAACGATTGAGGTCTGCAGCACCTCGGGCAAGGCGCGCAACGCTTCCAGATCGGCACGGCAGTCCGGGCAACGGGTGAGATGCCGTTCGAGCCGCTGCTGGTAGGATGCGCCGAGAACACCGTCGGCGTGGTCCACGAGCCACGGCTGATAGCGGCGACAGCTCCAGCGCATCATGACTCGCTCTCGCGCAGCCAGCGTCGCAGACGCGCAACGGCGTGATGATAGTTCACCTTGGCGGAGTTCTCAGTCATGCCTTCGACGCGGGCGATCTCTTTGAACGGCAGATCGCTGAAGATGCGTAGCGTCAGCACCTCGCGCTGCCGCAACGGCAGCCGTGCAATCAGCCGCTCCAAGAGGCCCCTCAGGCCGGGCGTGCTTTCTGCCGCGTCCGGCGCGGCGAGACTCTCTTCGTGGGTCTCGTCCAGCGGGACATGCAGCCGGCTGTAGTCCGAGCGGTGCAGCTGCCGGCACTGGTTCAGTGCAATCTGATGCAGCCAGGTCTTGAAACTCGATCGTCCCGAGAACTGCGCCAGGTGCGTGTAGGCCTGCAGGAAGGTCGTTTGCTCGATGTCGGCTGCCTGCGCATGATCGCGGACGAAGCGGTAGATGAAGTTGTAGAGCATCTTCTGGTAACGTTCGACAAGGACATCGAAGTCCGCGCGCCGCCCGGCAAGCGTCCCTCGAATGAGCGCTGCATCGTCCTCTGCCGGAACCGGCTCCACGTTGGTACCGCGTCGGAGGTCGGGCGCGCGTGCGGAGGCAGCGGGTGCCGAGGCACTGTGCGCCATCTGGTTCCGCATACCGGCATCGGGTCGCGGTTGCAATCACCGTCACGTCACTGGGCGGGTCGCACCTCCGGTTCGACGTAGTGCAGCCGGGAAATGTCGTGACGCGCCTGGTCCCGGACCACTGTCACGCGCCTCCCGGATTGCTGGCTTCATCGTTTATCGGCTCCTGGTGATTCATGAGACGAACGGCCCGCGGCAAAAGTTAAATGCAGCGTCGCCGTGGGCACGGGGTTGGGTCGTGCCAGGGCATCGCAGATCGCTGCGGAATCGGGTTTACTTTGCGTGCCATTTGCTTTAAGTCGAGGGAGGTTTTTTGAGTGATGCCAACCGCTCGATGTATGCGCTGGATCGACGTTTTTGCTCGTCGGATGCGCTCCCATAGCAACCCGGACTGCGGCCCGGAGGAATGAGTTTGCGCGGTCGCTGCCTGTCCATCCCACTGGGACGAGGATGGCAGGTGTCGGGGAGAGCGCTCAGCGTGCTCGCTCTGGCCGCCTGCGTGCTGGCGAGCAGCGGCTGCGGAGGAGGAGGTGGCGGGTCATCCGGCGGCGGCTCCGGGAGTCTCTCGGTGCGCGCTCGTTGGCAGCAACCAGGTGGTGGGACAGGCGCCACACTTCCGCCGTCGGTCAAGACAGTCCGCATCACCTTTGCGGGCGCCGACGGATCGCGTTGCTGTCTTGCCGTCGATCCCGCTCGCGTACCCGTCGATCCCTCCACGGGTCAACGTCTGCTCGTGCTGGATGGGCTCGTCGAAGGACCGGGCCAATTCACGCTCGCGGGTTTCGCCGGTAGCTTCGCTCCCGCTCCCGCTGGCACGACCAACACGTGCGCGACTGCTCCGCCGGGCGTGGGGCAGCCCTGTGATCCAACGCGGCCGGCGGCACCCAACTTTGAGAGTCCGCCTTCGGATGTCGGCATTGTTGCCGGATCGCGTACGGGCGGTGGTGAAATTGAAGTGCAGTCGATGCCGTTCCTCTTCAACGCGAGCCCGGACACCGGCGACACGGTTTCGCCGCCGGTCGCGATCCGGTTCACGGTCGCTGATGCGGTGAACGGCATCGATGGTAGTTCGATCGCAGCCGAGTTCGCTCAGAACACCGGTGCCCCTGCCCCGCTGCCAGTCACACTCAGTGCATGCGACGATGCGACGGCAGCGCCGTGCAGCACCAACGGGGCTTTCAAAGTAAGCGGCTTCGTTGCAGCCAGCGCTGCCCTCATGCCCGCCGCCGGCACCGTGCGTGTCCACGTACAGGCACGCAACCTTGCTTCGCCACCCAGTCTGCTCGATCTGACGTATGCGTTCACCGTGGTCCCTGCAACGCCGACGGCAACGCCGACGCGCACGCCGACCCCGACGTCGACCAACACTCCCAGCGCGACGCCGACCCCGACCGACACCCCGACGGCGACGCCGACGCGCACGCCGACCCCGACCGACACCCCGACGGCAACGCCGACGTCTACTCCGACAGCAACGGCCACTCCCACGCCGACGCGCACGCCGACGCCGACGTCAACACCGACCAGCACACCGACGCCGACATCCACACCAACCCCAACCGCAACTTTCTCGGCCACGGCAACGTTCACGCCGACGCTGACGCCCACCCACACGCCGACGGCAACGCCCACGCAAACTCCGACCGTAACCCCGACCCCGACAGCCACAGCGACGCCATCGCCGCGGCTGCTGGCGTACGTGACCAACTACATCGAGAACACCGTGTCGATCATCGACCCGATGACGAACACGATAATCGGCTTCATCCCGGTAGGAAACCAACCGGCGGGCATCGCTCTCGCTCCCAATGGCCGGGCTCTGTACGTGACCAACCAGCTGTCCGATTCATTGTCGGTGATCGACACGGCTACCAATCGAGTCGTGCGCAGCATTCCGGTGGGCAGCCGCCCGGCCGACGTTGCCGTGCCGCCCAACGGTCATTTCGCGTACGTGGTGAATCAGCTGGGCAACAACGTCTCCGTCGTCGACGTCTTTCAGCGAAAGGTCGTCAACACTGTGGCGGTCGGCACCATGCCCGTGCGCGCCACGGCTAGTCCGAGCGGCGCTACGGTGTACGTCACCAACGGGTTCGACAACAGCGTATCGGTGATCGACACGGCATCCAATACAGTCACCGCCACGATCCACGTCGGCGCCCAGCCGCAAGACATTGCTGTCACCCCCGACGGGTTGTTTGCTTACGTAGCCAACGCACAGTCCAATACGGTCTCGGTGCTGGCCCTGGCGTCGAACCAGGTCGTGGCCACCGTGCGTGTCGGATTGCAGCCAGAGGGAGTTGCAATCACACCGGACGGAGCGTTTGCATACGTCACCAACGAGAACAACAATTCAGTTTCCGTGATCGACACCGGGTCGCGCCTGGTCGTGGCGACGATCATTGTTGGTGGGCAGCCGCGCGGGGTGGCGGCCACGCCGGATGGGACGCGGGTGTACGTGGTGAACTCGTTCTCCAACAGCGTTTCGGTGATTGATCAGTCGCGCAACAAGGTGATCACCGCGGTGGTCGGTGTCGGGCAAACACCGACGGACATCGTGATCGGGACGGTGCGATGAGGCGGTTGCTGGTTGCGGTGGTCCTGAGTGCATTGGTTCTCCCCGTTGTTGCAGAAGCGTCGCAAGAGTCCCGACAGTTGCAGGCCTTGGGCCTGGTCGAGTTCCACGCCGGACGCTACTCGAAGGCGCTGGAACTCTTCGACAAGGCCGTCGCCGCCGACGCAAGTGATGTGTACTCGCGCTACTACCGCGGCGTGACGCGCTCGCGGCTCGGCGACCTCAAGGGTGCGATCAGCGACCTGCGCGCCGTGCTCGCGGCGCAACCCGACCTCGATGCGGCGGCGCTCGATCTTGGCGTCGCGCTGGTGCAGACCGGAAAGTATCGCGACGCGATACCGCCGCTCATCCAAGCGCAACGGAACCGGGAGTTTGATGCGCAAGCCTCGCTCTTCCTGGGCATAGCGCAGCTGCGGCTCAACGACATCGAAGTGGCGCGGGCAAACTTCGCGCGCGCTGCGGCGCGCGATCCGGCGTTGAAGATTCCCGCCACGTACTACGAGGCCGTCGCGAACTATCGCCAAGGCTATACCGACTCGGCCATCGAACATTTTACGGCAGTCGTGAACAGCAGCCCGAACTCGGAAATGGGGCGCCAGGCAAGCGCTTTCCTCACAAAGATCCAACAACTGGAACGCCCGGTCTATGAGGGCTACGGACGGGTCGGCTTCCAGTACGATACCAACGTCGTGTTGGCGCCGGGCGGCAACGTAATAGTTCCGGGGATCAGCCACCAATCGTCTGGCGGCGCCACCATTGACCTCAACGGGACCTACGCCGTGTGGCGCGGCGAGGACGCAGAGCTGTTGCTCGGCTACGAGTTCTTCCAAAGCATCTATTTCGACCTGGGGGACTTCGATCTCACAGACAACGGACCCAACGTACAGCTCGTGGGCACGGTTGGACTGTTCGACTACGGGATCTCTGGGCGATACGACTACTATCTCCTGGCGGGCAACAACTTTCTTCAGGAAGTCAACGCATTCCCCTGGATCGGCATCCCCGAGAGCAACTGGGGGCGCAGCGAGGCGTTCTTCCGCATGCGGCGGCGGGACTTCCTCGATCCGAGCTACGAAGTGCGCGACGGCTTCAACTACGCGACGGGCGTCCAGCAATACTACTACCTGAAGACGCCCAATGACTTCGTCTCCGTCGGCTACCGGTTCGATAGCGAGCAGCCGCTCGCAGCGCAGCCCCAGGAGAACGCCAACCAGTATGCCTACAACGGCCACGAGATCTCCGTTGGCTTCGGGTGGTTGTTCCCCTACGACATCTCGTCATTCGCCGGATTCAGCTATCACCGCGAACGCTATTCGGTGGTTGCCAGTGACGGCCGGCGGGATGAAGATTACCAGGCCACCGTGCTTGTGAGCCGGCCGATCAACGAGTATCTTACGTTGACGGGAGCATTCTTCGGTGACTTCAACCACTCGAACAACCCGCTGTACAACTACACCCGCGAGATCGGCTCGATAGCGCTGGAAGTGAGGTTCTGACCATGGCCCGAGCGCGTTACGGATTGTTGGTGGCCCTGTTACTGCTCGCGTTTCCGGTGGCAGCTCAAGAGGTGGGTACCGTTGCCGAGCTGGACGGCACGGTGGACATCGGCCGCAGCGGCGAATGGACGGCGGCGGCGATCGGTGCACCCATCGAGCAGGGCGATCAGCTGCGCACCGGCAAGCGCGGACGGCTGAAGGTCGTGTTCCAGGACGACAGCGTGCTGTCAGTGTCGGAACAGTCGCTCGTGATCGTCAACGAGCAGGTCTTCGATCCCGCAACCAGCAAGACGCGGTCCTACTTTGATCTCGTGCGCGGCAAGCTCAACAGCATCGTCAGTGACTACTATGGCCAGCCGGGTGCGAGCTATGAAGTGAAGACGGCAACCGCAGTCGCGGGCGTCCGCGGCACCGAGTTCTCCATCAGCTACGATCCGGACGATGCGGTCACCGAAGTGCTGGGGTTCAGCGGCCAAGTGCAAGTCCACAGCCTGCTGGATACATCCGGCCCCGGAGTGATCATCACTGCCAACGAGTCGACGACGGTGGCCAAGGGACAGCTGCCGACCACGCCGCGAAGGTTCAACGAAAAGTTCTTCCGCCAGCAGCTGGAAGGGTTCAGTTTCATCGGCGGCGGCCGTTTCGAGAGCGCGGCGGCCACCCACCCGCTGGTGGCGGGAGCGAAGGTTCCGCGTCCAGATTGTGCGCCAGCGGCGCTGCCGAATGTCGTCGCTTCCGGCGGCGTGCACGATGCCAGCACGCTCGTCGGGCAGTCGCCGCCCGTGGTGAAGGCCGTCACCGGCCAGCTGGGGATTTCCTTCTAGGGCCTGCGGCCGGCGCCTTTCTATGGGCCGCTCCCGTTGGTCGCTGTGGGCTGCCAAGTCCGAAAGGTTGCTAGGACCTGCGGTCGGCGTCATTTCTATGGCCCGCTCCCCGATGGGTCGCTGCAGGCTTCCAAGTCCGACAGGCTGCTAGGCCTGCAGCCGGCGTCCATACGCTGTGCGCTACGGGACTCCGAACGGATTGCGCAACAGGATTGTTTCATCGCGACCTGCGCCGACCGATATCATGATCATTGGAGCGCCGGTGATTTCCTCCAAGCGGCGGATGTAGGCACGCGCGTTGGCAGGCAGGTCGCTCAGTGACCGCGCCTGATTCAGCGGCTCCTTCCATCCGGGCCACTCCTCGTAAATCGGCCGGCTGGCGCGCAGCACCGCACTGCTCGCCGGGAAGTCGTCGAGCCGCTGCCCGTTGAACTCGTAGCCGGTGCACACGCGGATGGTGTCGAACCCGGTGAGCACGTCAATCTTGGTGAGCGCCAATCCACTCATGCCGTTGAGGCGCACGGCGTGGCGGACGACGACGGCGTCGAACCAACCGCAACGGCGCGGGCGGCCGGTGGTGGCGCCAAACTCGTCGCCATCCTGCCGCAGCTTCTTGCCGAGGTCGTCATGCAGCTCAGTCGGGAACGGGCCGCTACCGACTCGGGTGGTGTACGCTTTGACAATGCCGACGACGCTGGTGATCTGATTGGGGGCGATTCCCGTGCCGGTGCAGGCCGCGCCGGCCACGGTGTTCGACGAGGTCACGTAGGGGTAGGTGCCGTGGTCGACGTCGAGCATGGTTCCTTGCCCGCCCTCGAGCAACACGCGCTTCGACGCGTGCAACGCCGCATGCAGATACACGGCAGTGTCGCACACGTACGGCGCGAGGCGCCGCCGAAAGGCCTGGTACTCGCGGTGGATCGCCTCGAAGTCGAGGGTCTGCTCCTTGAGCATGCCACTGAGGTAGGCGTTCTTTTCCTCGATCGTCCGCCGCAGCGCGTCGGTGAACGTGTCGTCGTCGAAGAAGTCGGCCACGCGGATGCCGATGCGCGCCATCTTGTCTTCGTACGTCGGGCCGATACCGCGGCCGGTGGTGCCGATGCGGCCTTCCCCGCGCAAGCGTTCGCGTGCCTGATCGATGGAACGGTGGTACGGCATGATCAGATGGGCGCGATCGCTGATCTTCAGCAGATCGTCGCTGCCCAGACAGCCGCGCAGCCGCAGCTCGTCGATCTCCGTCAAGAGCACAGCGGGATCGATCACCACGCCATTGCCGATGACGCAGATCTTGCCGGGGTGCAGTACACCGGACGGCACGAGGTGCAGCACGGTTTTCCGTCCGTCGACGACCAGGGTGTGGCCAGCGTTGTTGCCGCCCTGGTAGCGGGCAATGATGTCGGCATGCTGTGCAAGGAGGTCGACGACCTTGCCCTTGCCTTCGTCGCCCCATTGGGCGCCGACAACGACGACCGCTGGCATGGCTAGTGTCCTGAGTCAGAAGTTCGCTGCAGAAGTCGTTGGAGCAGCATGCGGTAGCGTGCACAGCTTGTACCCTCACCCTCCCCTCTCCCGCGCGGAAAAGATGCGCGGGCGAGGACACCGACCCTTCTCGGAAACCAGGTGAGGTGAATACAGCGTCGGCTGTCCTCTCCCGCGCATCCGTTCAGCGCGGGAGAGGGGAGGGTGAGGGCGCTCGATGGCCGCAGATTCATGTCGATCTATTCGGTGAAGTTCTGACTCAGGGACTAGGTTGCTTGCTATGCGCGCGCCGGGAGGATCATCGAACGGCTAGAGCTTGATGAGCTGCGCCGAGACGATGTTGGGCAGCGTGCGCAGCCGCTCTAGCACCGCGTCCGGGACGGCGTCGTCGACATGGATCAAGGAGATGGCCATACCGCCGATGCGTTCCCTGCCGAGTTCGAGCCGCGCGATGTTGATCTTTGCTTCACCGAGCAGCGTGCCGACGGCGCCGACGACGCCGGGAACATCACGGTTGTTGAGCATGAGAATGAAGCCATTGGGATCCGCGTCGAGGAAGAAGTCGTTGATCCGCACCAGGCGAATCACACGCTGGCCGAAGATGGCGCCGGCGACGGTGCTGGTGCCCTTGGTGCTGCCGACGTGCACGGTGACGAGGTTCAAGAATCCCTTCGACTGGGTGGTCTTCGCTTCGACGACCTTGACGCCGCGTTCGCGCGCAATCGCCGGGGCGTTGACGTAGTTGACAGCGCTCGACTCGAGGACGCGCGCCAGCAGGCCACGCAGGACAGCGATCGTCAGCGACTTGACGTCATAGTCGGCAACCTCGCCGGCGTACTCGATGGCCACCTCGTACGGCGCCGCCTTCAGCAACTGCGCTTGCAGCGCGCCCAGCTTCTCACACAGCGTGAGGTACGGGCCGAGTACTTCGAGCAACTCGGGGCTGATCGACGGGACGTTGACGGCGTCCTGGATGACACCGTGCGACAAGTAGTTGACCACCTGCTGCGCGATCGCGATGGCGACGTTGACCTGGGCTTCGTCGGTGGCCGCACCGAGATGCGGAGTGCAGATGACTTGCTCGAGCTTGAGCAGTTGGTGGTCGGGTGGCGGTGGTTCTTGCGCGAAGACATCGAGCGCCGCGCCAGCGACCTTGCCGTCGCGTATCGCCGCTGCCAGCGCCTCTTCATCGACGATACCGCCGCGGGCACAGTTGATGATGCGCACACCCTTCTTCATTTTCGCATAGGCCGCCGCGCCAACCATACCGCGCGTGTCCGGCGTCAGCGGGGTGTGAATGCTGATGAAGTCGGAGCGCGCATAGAGATCGTCCAGGCTGACGATCTCGACACCGAGGCGCTGGGCGGCCTCCTGCGAGATGAACGGGTCGTAGGCGATGACTCGCATCTTGAGGCCCAAGGCGCGTTCGGCAACCAGGCTACCGATATTGCCGATGCCAATGATACCGAGGGTTTTGTTGAAGACCTCGGAGCCCGTGAAGCGACCTTTTTCCCACTTGCCGCTCTTCATGGAGGCGGTGGCCTGGGGGATGGAGCGCGCCAGGGACAGCAGCATGCTGATGGCGTGTTCGGCCGTGGTGATGTTGTTGCCCGCGGGGGTGTTCATCACCACCACGCCCTTTTTGGTGGCGGCATCGACATCGATGTTATCGACGCCGATGCCGGCGCGGCCGATGACCTTCAGATTGGCGGCTGCGGCGATGACCTCGGCAGTCACGGTCGAGCCGCTACGCACGATCAAGCCGTGGTAGGGTCCGATCTTGGCTGCGAGTTCGGGTGGTTTGAGACCGACGGCCTGGTCGACTTCGATTTCGGTGGCGGCGCGCAGGATGTCCATGCCCGCCGGGGCGAGCTTGTCGGCGATGAGGACGCGGTACATGGCTCAGTCCGGCATCCCCGCCATGAGCACCCCTTCGGCGGCGGCGACGCCGCGGCCGAGAACGACATCGTAGCCGAAGTGATGGAGGGCCATTTCGAGGGCCGCGATGGCGGTGACGATGTCAAAGGTGCCGGTGTATCCGAGGTGCCCGATGCGTACGATCTTGCCCTTGAACTGGTCTTGGCCGCCCATGAACGTGACGCCCATGCGATCGCGCAGGTACGAAACCAGTTTGCCGCCGTCAACTTTGGGAGGCACGAACATTGCCGTGAGGGCCGGACTTGGCGCATCGGGTGCGACCAGATCGAGGTTCAACGCGGTCGCTCCTGCGCGGGTTGCCGCGGCCATCCGAGTGTGCCGGGCGAAAACGCGTGGCAGCCCTTCCTCAAAAATGATCGCCAGGGATTCGCGCAGCCCGGTGATGAGCGAGATTGCAGGTGTCCACGCCGTGGTATCTTTGGCGAGGTTGTCGCGCTCGCGCGCGAAGTCGAAGTAGAAACGCGGCAGCTTGGCTTCCTTGGTGCGCTGCCAGGCGCGCTCGCTCAAGGCCACGCATGCCAGTCCCGGTGGGAGCATGAGCGCCTTTTGCGAGCCGGTGATCAGCACGTCGATTCCCCAGCGGTCCATCGGCACGTCGAAGACGCCGACGGCGGTGATGCCGTCAACGATCAACAGCGTGTCGCGCTGGCGAGTGATGCGGGCGATCTCCTCCGTCGGGTGCAGTGCCCCGGTGGACGTCTCGCTTGCCTGAATGAAGACCCCGCGAATTCCGGGGCGCTCGTCGAGGAGGCGGCGAACGTCTTCCACGCGTGCGCTCCGACCCCACTCCACCTTCAGTTCGGCGACCTGCAGACCGTAGCTGGAGGCGATCTTGGTCCAGCGTTCGCCGAACTTGCCGCCGTTGATCACGAGCACTTCTTCGCCGGGCGAGAACAGGTTCGTGACTGACCCCTCCATGGCGCCGGTGCCGGAGGCGGCCAGGATGAGCACGTCCTGTTCCGTCTGAAAGAGCTGTTTCAAGGCGCGCTTGGCGTCGGCGAAGATCTGACTGAACTGCGGCGTGCGATGATGGATGACCGGCTGCGCCATCGCGAGCAGCACCCGCGGCGGCACAGGGGTAGGCCCTGGGGCGATGAGATAATTCTTGATCACGCGATGTCCTCTGCGGCAAAAAAAAGCCTGAACCTCTGCAACTCAGAGGCCCAGGCGTTCGACCCGCTGAAGGTCAGCACTCCCTCGTGGTTGATTCCACGTTGCGCCAGTCGTGCAGACCACTCAATTCCTCCACGGCCTTAGCCAATCCTCCCCAGGCTGTCAACCGATCCGGTTCGTCGATAGTGGATCAGCGCGTACCGTTGTTCACCAATGTCATAAACTCCTGGCGGGTCTCCTGATGGGTCCGGAAGACACCCAGCATTGCGCTCGTAAGCACCACCGAGTTTTGCTTCTCCACGCCACGCATGCGCATGCACAAATGCTCGGCACGCAGGACTACGCCGACACCGAGTGGGTCGAGCTCGTCCATCAGCATGTTTGCAATCTGGGTCGTCAGACGTTCCTGCACTTGCAGGCGCCGGGAATAGACTTCAACCAGACGCGCGAGCTTGCTGATGCCGACGATGCGGTGCTTTGGGATATAGGCAACGTGCGCCGTGCCGAAGAACGGGAGGATGTGATGCTCGCACATCGAGAAGAAATCGATGTCGCGAAGGACTATCATCTCGGAGTAGTCTTCGACGAACAACGCCCCGTTGATGACGCTCTTCGGATCCTCCGTGTATCCCTTGGTGAGGTATTCCAACGCACGCGCCACGCGCTGGGGAGTCTTCACAAGCCCCTCGCGCTGTGGGTTCTCGCCGAGGCGAAGCAGGATCTCCGTTACCGCTTTCTCGATCGAGGCGTCCGACATCGAGGTGGATCTTAACCGAAACCCGCCGACCTGCAACCGCCGTTCGGCGACGAACGACGCAGCAAGTGGTGCTTAGCGACCGCTGCGCTTTTCGACGGCTTTGACGCGCTGGTACTTGCGGTAGTCGTAGCCGGTTGCCATCGCCATCAGAATGGGTTCCATGCCACCGGCGCGCTCGCGTCGCAAGATGCGCAAGCGTTCGTAGAAATCCTGAAAATCCTTGTTGATGCGCTGGCGCTCGTCAACCGGATTGAGGAAGAAATCGCGCAGCCGTGTCACCGTGAACCGGAAGGCGGAGAAGCGCAACTCGTTCGGGAAAGCGTCCCACTCGGCAAGTGAGAGCGTCCGCAACGCTTCATACCCACCGATCAGCGCCTCGAATTTCTTCAAGGAGTAGCTTCCGCTCTCGAAGCAGAGGGCGTTTACGGCGGTGGCCAGGTCGAAAATGAACTTGCCCCTGCATGCGGCCTCGAAGTCCAGAACCGCAACTACCTTTTCGCCCTTGAACTTGATGTTGTCGTGGAACAGGTCGCCGTGAATGATCCCCTTGGGTAGCTTTCCTTCGAGGTAATGATTCAGGTACTCAATTTCTTCGTCGAGGGTACGGATGATTTTCTTGAAGTAGTGCGGCAGCCGTCCGCGGGCATCAAAGTACACTTCGGCAACCCGTTCGAAGCCGAAGCGGTTGTCGATGCCCTTCTTGTAAGTCTTGCCAATGAGGTGCAAGTCAGCAAGCACCCTCCCGACGTTCTCCAGTTGGCCAGCTGTGAGATCCTCGGGTTCCACGAAGTGTCCATCGATGTAACGATAGACAGACAGGGACTTTCTACCCCACTCGATATACTGACGGCCACGCCGGTCCGTCAGGGGGACAGGGCAGGGGAAACCGTGCTTGCGGAGGAAGACGAGGAGATCAAGCTCGCGCTTCACCTCCATCTCGCCCTTTACTTCGTCGATTTTGACGAGGAACTTCCCTTTGACGGTTTCAATCAGGTAGTGGGTGTTGACAGATCCCTCAGTGATCTCGCGCGTCGCGGTGACACGCGGAAGGCCGTAATCCGCAGCTATCTCGTTGAATTCTCTCTTTGAGATCTTCGTGTACACGGCCATTCTAGTCGAACTTCTGGATGATCCTCAGCTTCGCAGACCATGAATTTTATAACAGAATCACAAAAGATACTACCCCTCGCCGCCAAATGATGTCAAGAAAAATATTGAAATGGCGGGTCGGTCCGAACGTCTGATAAACGTCACGCCGGCCCGTTGGGATTGCCGCTTGAAGGAGAAGGCTCCGCCCGCCCGTGCCCAGCAAATAGGCAAGGCCTGCGTGGGACGTTCGGTCCTTTCAGATGCTCAATTTTGCAATGATGGCCTCTGTAAACTGCGTGGTCGACGACCGGCCACCGAGGTCACGAGTCAGGCAGGTTCCCTCTTCCATAACCTCCTCAACAGCTGTCTGGATACGTGTCGCTGCGGCGTTTTCACCTAAATGTCGCAGCATGAGGACCGTCGAAAGGATTGCGGCAGTCGGGTTGGCCAGGTTCTTGCCCGCGATGTCCGGTGCCGTGCCATGCACCGCCTCGAAGATTGCGTAGCGGGAGCCGAGATTGGCCCCCGGAACCACTCCCAGCCCACCAACCAAGCCGGCACAAAGGTCAGAGACGATGTCGCCATAGAGGTTTTCCAGCAACAGCACATCGAACTGGCGGGGCCGCAACACCAATTGCATGCACGCGTTGTCGACGATCATCTCCTGATATTCGATCTTGGGATAGAGCCTGGCGATCTGCTGGGCGCAGCTCAGAAACAAGCCGTCAGAGAGTTTCATTATATTGGCTTTGTGAATCGCCGTGACCTTGCGTCGTTTGTGCCCAACGGCATACTCGAAGGCGAACTTCGCGATGCGGCGCGATGCCTTCGCGGTGATCACCTTAACGCTTTCGACCACACCGGGCGCGATCTGGTGTTCGATGCCGGAATAAAGGTCCTCCGTGTTTTCTCGCACCACCACCAAGTTGACGCCCTGGAAGGCTGACTCGATTCCCGGCAGGTTCCGGATGGGACGCAGGTTGGCGTAGAGATCGAACGTCTTACGAAGGGCCACGTTGACGCTGCGGAACCCCGTGCGTCCGACCCGGGTGGCCAGGGGTCCCTTCAACGCAACGCGGTTGCGGCGGATCGAGTGGATGAGTTCGTCCGGGATCGGGTTGCCGCCCGTTTCAACCGCCGCTGCGCCGGCCATCTGCCGGTCCCACGCGATGCCGACGCCCGCTGCAGCAACCACCGCGGTGGCGGCCTCGACTACCTCGGGCCCGATTCCATCGCCGGGGATCAGTGTGACGCGGTAGCCGCGTTGCCCTCTCATGGTGCGCAGGCTTAGCGGATACCGAGGAGCTTGTGCGTCTGGGGCAGCACTCGGATGGAATCCAGCCGCTGCCGTGCGACACAGTAGAGATGCGTCAACCGCTGCGCGCTAATCGCGGGCAAGCCACCTTGATCGACGATGGGTTGCATGAACGCCGGCACGAGTTGTGGCGCACTTGCGACCAGTGCCGCCGCTCGCTCGACCTCCTCGGCGATTGTTGTTTCGTCAACGAGCAGCTTGACGTAGACGTCCTTCCCGCGACACAGATCCAAGAACGCTGCGTGTTCTTCCCAGAAGTGCCGTTCACCGGTGTTCGACGGGGGTTTGATATCCATGCTGATGATGTCGACCAGCGGCAGTACGTGCTGCAGCCTTTGGGGCAGCACGCCATTGGTTTCCAGGAGAACGGGGACAGGGAACCGACCAGCGCCCAGGAAGTCGGCGACAAAATCGGCCTGCGTCAGCGGCTCTCCTCCGGTCAACGCGATGGCGTCAATCGGGGGATCCGCGCGCAAAATGCCCGCCACCAGCGCCACTACATCGCCGATGGAAGCTGGATTGGGTCGGGTTTCCACTCCACGGTTGCTGTAGACGGTGTAGGTTGGTGTGCGTTCGAGGCTGTCCGGTGTATCGCAGTAGCGGCAGCGCAGGTTGCATCCGGCCAGGCGGACGAACAGATGCCGACGCCCGACGTGGGCGCCTTCACCCTGGAACGACACAAAAATCTCGGACAGATACCCCGGCGGCACGACCGCGTTGTAACATGCCGCCTGCAGTGGGGCCAGGAGCCAACTGTCACGCGGCAACCAGCGCCATCTTCAGGTCCATGACATTGGTTCCCGTCGGCCCGCACCGAAACAGATCGCCGAGCTGAGCAAAGAACGTATGGGAATCATTGTCCGCCAAGGCCGCCTCGGCATCCAAGCCGCGAGCCCGCGCCCGTTGCTGGGTAGTGCCATCGACGAAGGCGCCGGCAGCATCCGTTGGTCCGTCCACCCCGTCTGTGCCCACGCTCAGGACGGCGATCGGTGCGTCCGCGACTGCGTCCGCCAACGCCAGTGCGAACTCCTGGTTACGGCCGCCGCGTCCGCTTCCCCGCACTCTTACGGTGGTTTCGCCACCCGCAAGCAGGCAAAGTCGTCTCCGCATCTGCGCTAGCTCCCTGAGCGTCGCCCCGAAGCGTCGCGCCGCGTCGGTGGTGTCGCCGGTCAGCGGCTGTGCCTCAACGACGACGTCCCAGCCTGCGGATCTTGCAGCTTGTGCGGCCGCCTCGAGCGCAGTGCGATTCGAACCAATGACCACGTTGCAGCAGCGGCTGGCCTCTGGACTTTCGGGCTTCAAGGTCTCGGCGGCGCCGGCGTGCATTCCGTCTTGTAACAACTCTGCCACCACTGCCGGCACACGCCTGGTCAGGTCATACCGCTCGAGCACGGCCCAGGCTTCCGCGAAGGTCGTTGCATCGGGTGCCGTGGGGCCCGAACCGATGGTTCCGGGGTCATCACCGACCACGTCGGAGATCAGGAGAGTGGTCAGCTGGGCAGCAGCCAAACGCGTCAAACCGCCGCCCTTGACTGTGGAGAGGTGCTTGCGCACGCAGTTCAGCTCGCCGATGTCTGCGCCGCAATCGAGCAGCAACTGTGTTGTCCGCAGCTTGTCGTCTAATCGTAGCGGCGGACGCGGCTGAACGAGGAGACTCGATGCCCCGCCGCTGATGAGGCCGAGAATAGCTTTCGCGGGCGGGGCCTTTATCAAACGAACGATGCGTCGCGTCGCCTGCGCGCCGCGCCTGTCCGGCAAGGGGTGGCCAGCCTCGGCAACCTTGATCGACTGCGTTTCGACACCACAGCCATCTGCGACAACGACAAGTCCCCGCACATTTTCGACACCAAGAATCTGTTCGCAGGCTCTTGCCATGCGCGCTGCCGCCTTGCCGGCACCGACGACGAGGGTTGGCGAACCCCACCTGGCGGCGATGCCGCTGGCGGAGCGTACGGAGACCTCGGCGCCTTCTCTGACCAGGTGATTAGCGACCAAACGCAGCGGGTCGACCGCAGCGAGCGCCGCACGGAGGATGGTGGCTAGGTCGTCGCGGAGCACCGCAAGCGTCGTGTTCGCCACCGAATCCCCACGCGCTCAGTTGAACGTCGCGAGACCAGCCGGTCGCCAGACGAGCCGGCTCCTCCCGTCACGGGTTGGCTTCGCGCCCGCTCAGGTGTTCTCTTCGTCGACGTCGGTGGCGCCCAGCTTGCGGTAGGCGCGTTCGTCGTCAAAGCGGCGCGCCGCCTTGGCTTCCTTCTCGCGCTCCGCTTGGCAATTGACGCACAGGCGGGTGAACGGCAACGCCCCCAGCCGCGCCTCAGCGATCTCCGACTCGCAGCTGTCGCAGATCCCGTAGGTGCCGTCGTCAACCCGTTCGAGCGCTTCTTGGATCGCCTGCAGCTTTTCGCGCTCACGATCCGTGAGGATGAAGCTGATCTCGCGGTCGCGTTCCTCACTGGCGAGATCGTAGGTGTCCATGCCCTCATCCTTCGCGCCCTCGCGTCCCTGCTTGAGGTCGTTGCTGATCTCGCGGAGGACCTGGCGGCGCATCTCCATGAGCTTGTCGCGAGCTGATTTGAGGAAGGCTTTGCGCATAGGGGTTCCCTCAGGGGCGCCGAAATTTAGAGGTATTCACTCGCTGTGTCAACGCCGATTTCGTCACCCTCTTTGAACCCATCGCCGGGTAGGAACTCGCCCTCCAGATCATAGGTTCCCGCGCCGGTGATGTGCACCGACACGATGCGCCCGGGCGGTGCCTGTCCCCGTAGATAAACCACGCCATCGATGTCGGGCGCTTGCGAGGCCAGCCGCCCGTAGCTGCGGCCGTCATCGTCCTCGCCGCACACCAACACCTCTTGCACACTACCCACCAGGCGGCGGTTGACTGCGGTCGACACCTCAGCTTGAGCGCGCATCAGGAGGTTGTAGCGATGGCGCTTCACACGCTCGGGAAGGTGTCCGGGCAGGGCCGCGGCCGCAGTACCTTCTTCCTTTGAGTAGCGAAAAACTCCGACGCGGTCGAAACACGCCTCCTTCGTGAAGGCGATCAACTCCGAAAAGTCGGCGTCCGTCTCTCCCGGGAATCCGACGATGAACGATGTGCGGAGCGCCACCTGCGGGATCCGTTCACGCATGCGCGTGACCAACCGCCGCACGGCTGCGCCGTCGCGCTCACGCCGCATAGCACGTAGCATGCGGTCGCTGATGTGTTGCAAGGGCATGTCGATGTACGGACAGATCTTCGGCTCGCACGCGATGGTGTCCAACAACTCGTCAGTGACGTAGCGCGGATAGTTGTAGAGGAGCCGGATCCAACGGAGCCCGTCGATGCGCACCAATTCGCGCAACAGTGCGGCAAGCGAAGACCCGTCGCGCCGCTCGCGCCCGTACGCCGTGAGATCCTGCCCGATGAGATTCAGCTCAATCACGCCATCCGCAGCCAGGGCGGCCGCCTCGGTCAGCACCGACTCGATGGAGCGGCTTTCGTGACGCCCGCGGATCTTCGGGATGATGCAGAAGCTGCAGGTATGGTCGCAGCCCTCGGAGATCTTCAAGTACGCGCTGAAGAAGTGGCCTGTGCGCACCCGCGGGATGGCGAGGTTCGGCAGGAGATGTGCGGCGCCGCCGTAAACGGTTGCGTCGGGCGATCTGCCGTCGGCCAGCACCTCGGGTAATCGATCGAAGTCACCGGTGCCTAGAAAGGCGTCCACCTCGGGTAACGCGGCCTGCAGTTCACTGCCGTAACGCTGTACCAAGCAGCCCGTGACAATGAGCCGCTTCGACGGGTGCGACTCCTTGAGACGGCCGAGTTCCAAGATGGTAGCGATCGATTCCTTCTTCGCGTCACCGATGAAGCCGCAGGTGTTGACGATCGTCACATCGGCCGCCGCCGGATCGAGTACGATTTCCGCCCCGTCCTGAGCGATCAGCCCGAGCATCATCTCGCTGTCCACCACGTTCTTGGGGCAGCCGAGGCTCTGCATGTAAACCTTCACGGCCATGTGTGAAGGCGGAATAGTATCGACCCGCGCACGCCGTCGCAACTCGTTTTCAGCGGGGTGGATAGGGACGGGCCAGTTTGGCTTCGATGCCGGCTTTCACCGCCGGCCATTCTGACTCGATGATACTGAAGTAGACCGAGTGGCGGAGACGGCCGCTGTGCGTGAGCATGTGATTGCGCAGGATCCCCTCCTGCTTTGCGCCGATGCGGAGAATCGCGTTACGCGAGCGTTCGTTGAGCGAGTCGGTTTTCAGCTCGACGCGGATGCAGCCCCACGTTTCGAAAGCGTGGCGGACCATGAGGTACTTGGCCTCGGTGTTGACCGGCGTGCGCTGCCACGGCGGTGCGATCCACGTGTAGCCGATCTCGACACGGCGATTTTCGACGTCGATCTCGGCAAAGCGCGTGCTGCCGACGGCGCGGCCAGACGCGCGCTCGACCGTGGCGAACGGCAATGAAGCCCCCTTCGCCTGCTGCTGCAGTGCACTCTCGATGTAGCGCTGCATGTCGTCCGGCGTGCGCATGGGCGCCCGCGGATTCCAGCGCCAGATGCTCTCATCGAGTCCGACGTCGCAAAGCCCCGCATGGTGCGCCAGCGCCAGCGGCTCCAGTCGGATATGCCTGCCTTCGAGGGTGATCGGGTCGATCTGCATCGAACGTCAGGGCTATACGCTTTTCGACCTGAGCGCTACGGCAGGCCCTAGGGCCGCTAGGCACGCAAGAAGTTTACGAATCAGTCAAGTTTTCCGGCCTGGCCGAAAGGAAATGAAAAACCGGAAACGGGAAACTGGAAATTCGAAACCGGTCAATGCGCTGCCCAGCCCCATTGGGCAGTTTTCCGTTTCCTGTTTCCGGTTTCCTGTTTTCCATTCTCCGCTCACGGGCGTCCTTGGCGGTATGAGGTCGCTCGCTACCACTAAGGGTTGCAGCGCAGGAATAGGTGGTCACCGTCGAAATGCCCACCGGCCCGGTAAGCATGCCAGTTCACTCTGACCCTGCGGCCTGAGAACGCCAGCGTCCTGGGATTCTGGACGAGCGGAATCGTATACGGTATCGGGTCGGTGCAGATCATGGCCGCAAGTGGCGGATTGAACCCGATCGATCTTTTCTTGAAGGCGCCCACGGACGCTCCCGGGAGCTTTAGCAAGGCAGCTTCCCAGGCGTCTCGGTTTTGGGTGTTAACCGCCGAGCCGGGTCTGTACTCAAGTGGAACGTGCAGGAACACGTTTGTCACTGGGCCCGCCGATTTGCAGGAGAAGCGCTTTTCCACGTCGATCAGATTGAAGCAGATGCTGAAGGTGAAGGTACACGCAGCGTCACCGAGGACGGCATCACACGTCGGGTCGTCCCGCGTGCAGGCTATGTGGTTGTCAGGCAAGCCGTTCGGCCTGAGCGGCGGGACTGGCGACATGCAGATCTCCTCCAGGCAGTCGATGCTCAGCTGGTCACAATATCCTGGGATGAGGTCGGGTATGCCCCCGGGGCCGTTCTCGAGGCACTGCGGCGTCGCGGTCGGGGTCGGCGTGGGGGTCCGAGTGAATGTTGCACATCCCCCGCCGCTTGGCGGTGTTCCTGGCGTTCCAGGGGTTCCCGTGGTCGTCGGCGCAGGGCCGATGCATGACGACTGCGGGAAGATTGCGGGCGGCGTGCCGCTCGGACAAACCAGGTTGCACTGACCACCGCTCGGTTCGGAGCAGATCTGTAGTGCGTCCGGACACGCGCAGCAATCGTCCTGTCCGGGTGTCTTTGTGGGGGTTTGGGTAAACGTCGGTGTTCGTGTGGCGGTGCCAGTCGTCGTCCCGGTCGGCGGAGCGGTTGGTGTGGGTGTGGCGGTTGGTGTGGGTGTGGCGGTTGGTGTGGGGGTCTCTGTGTCGGTGGGCGTCGGGGTCGCCGTCGGCATCAAAATAAACACGTCAAGCAGTTTCCCCAGCTCGGGCTGCGGAACGCCGCTGGCGGTCTGAGCCAGGATGTATCCGTCGTTGACTTGCCCCTTCACTCGGGCCCGCGTAACACCCGGAAGGACGTTGATCGTGCACTGCAACCCATTCACTGCAATATCGCCTGACCCATCTGCTGGAAAACTGAGATTGGCCGAACCAGCAGTCGGCGCGCAGTTGGACAATCCATTCACCTCGCATGGCAAAGCGGTCACCGGCACGTTGGTGCAGCCAGCGGGCCCCGGAACGGGATCTCCATCTGGGCCCGGACAGCAGAAGGTGACCGTTGCATGCGAAACGTCGCACGCGCCCTGGGCCACAGTACCATTGGTGACCATCACCCTGTACTCCGCCTTTGTACCGTTCGGTAGGCTGGATGGAGTCACAACGAGATTGATATTCAGCCGATTCGCGTTACAGCCCGGAGGACTCTGTGCAAGCGTACCGCCCGCACTCAACAAGACAACGCTGGCGCTCAGGAGCACCCCTGCCAAAACCCGAAGGTTCGATCCCGTCAAGCGTGCGGCAACAGGGGCGGGGTCACTTCTACGCATCTCTTCGTCCTCTCCCTCACCCACGATCGCTCGCTTCACCGCTTTCGGCAACTGAAAACTGTATTCCGCTCTCCCTACGCAAATGGAATTAGAACGGCAAGCGAACCCCCACAGGCGCCACCGCTGGGAGCGATGACAGTTGCATCTCCCCGTCCCATTAGCTGACGCATACACGGACCCCAGTGGTAGTTGAGGCGTAACCTGTGTCCGACATCTTTGTCAAGCGAAATTCGGCCCGCCGCGCGGCTAATTGACCTACTGCTTTTGTCCGCATAGCGTAGCGCCAGGAGAGCGACGCGATGGCGGAAGAGAAGCACGAGTACCACACAACAGTTGACTGGACAGAGGCGCGTAGGGGGACGTTGGCGGCGAGCGGCCGCGCCTCTGTCGCCATCGGCGCACCATCCGAATTTGGGGGGAGCGACGATGTGTGGTCGCCTGAGCATCTCTGTGTGGCCGCCGTGAATGCCTGCGTGATGCTTACCTTCCTGACGATCGCGCAGAATTCGAAGGTGCCGGTTCAAGCGTACACCGCCTCGGCTACCGGCGCTCTCGAAAAGGTGGAAGGCCGCGGCCCGGTGATCACTCGCATCCTCGTGAAGCCACGTATCACCATCGGCGCCGATGTGGATCGCGGCAAGGTGGAGCGTCTGATCAAGATGGCCGAGAAGAACTGCTTCATTTCGAACTCCCTGAACGGCGAGGTCCGGTTGGAGCCGGAGATTGTCGTGGCCTGACCGGGACACGCTCGCGCTCGTGTCCTCGTCTCAACAGTTCGCGCGCGCCGCCGGCGTCGCATTGCCGTTGTTTGCGCTACGTGGCGCGCATGATCTCGGCACGGGCGAGATCCTCGACCTCATCGCCTTCATCGATTGGATGGACCGCTGGGATCAACGCGTCATCCAGCTCCTCCCGATCAATGAGACAGCGATAGGCGAGACCAGTCCGTACAACACGCTGAGCGCGTTTGCGATCGACCCGGCATACATCTCCGTATCGCAAGTGCCCGAGGTCGAGCATAGCCGGGCTGCGCAGGAGGTTCTGCATACGCCTCGAGTGCGTGGACAGATCCGACGCTGGCGGCAATCGCCGCAGCGGCAGCGCCCTCGCCTCTATGCGTTGAAGTTGCAGCTCTTGGACCTCGGATTCAGTGCATTCCAGAATCTGCCGGCGGCGGACGAGCGCCGCATTGCGTTCGAAAACTTCAGGCGTCTGAACGCGTGGTGGCTGGACGACTACGCTCTCTTTCGGGCCATCAAAGAACGGCGCCGTTGGACCAGTTGGGAGGCCTGGCCCGATCCGCTCCGGGCCCGCGATGTTATGGTGCTGCAGCGCACTGCTGTCAGGCTGCAGCCGCGCATCGGGTTCTTTCAGTACCTGCAGTGGGTTGCCGCCGAGCAATGGAACGCGGTGCGCGAACACGCACGGCGCCGCGGTGTCCTCATCAAGGGCGACCTGTCGTTCGTGTGCGGACGCGACAGCGCCGACGTGTGGGCGCACCAGGAACTGTTCGACTTGCACAGCTCGGCGGGTGCCCCGCCGGACGCGTTCAGTGCCACCGGTCAGGCCTGGGGGCTGCCGCTGTACAATTGGGCGGCGATGCGGGCCAGCAACTACGCGTGGTGGCGGCAGCGCGCGCGGCAGGGGGGCGTGCTCTTCGATCTCTTCCGCATCGATCACGTTGTCGGGCTCTTTCGCACGTACGCCATTCCGGTGCGCGCCGGCGGCGCCGCAGGCTTCGTACCACATGACCAGGCGGAACAGGCAACTCAGGGGCACGACCTGCTTTCCGCCGTCATCGAGGACGCGGGCGGCAGCGGTGTGATCGCCGAAGACCTCGGTACAGTGCCCGAATGGGTGCGTGACTCCCTGAGCCGGCTCCACATCCCGGGCTACAAGGTCTTCCGCTGGGAACGCAACGGAGAGGCGTTCATCGATCCGCGCACATACGCGCCCCTGTCGGTCGCCACTACCGGCACCCACGATACCGATACGCTGGCGGCTTGGTTGGAGAGTCTAACGGGCGACGAATGGGCCGCGCTTACCGACTTACTACATCTGACCAACCCCGGCGCGAGAGCGGCAGAATCGAAATCGTCGCCAACGCCGGATGTGCACTTGGAAGTGCTCCGCTGCCTGTACCAAGCGGCTTCCGTGCTCACGATCCTGCCCATCCAAGATCTCTTCGGTTGGCGCGAGCGCATCAACACGCCCGCAACCACGGATAGCCACAACTGGCGTTACCGCTTGCCCGTTGAGACCAGCCGGCTCGATACGCTACCGGACGTGCGCCAACGGATGGAGGCGCTCCGTGCCCTGATCAGCGAAACTGGACGCTCCATGCGCTGACTGCACTCAGCCCGTCGTGCACGGAACGAGCTGCGCTTCAAATACCGCAACAAGCAACGTCTATTGTACGAACAGGTTACTTGAAGGAACGAGCGAACAACTGAGCGATAGCCGCCATGCCGTTGTCGCGCAAGAAACGTGTGCCAGTGCCGGCGAAGTGCGCATGGTTGATCGTCGGCTCGTGTGATTCCCACGCCGTACCGGTCCATCGCAGCCACGCGTTACGATCCTGATCGAACACGCACACCGGCTTGTTGCACAACTTGGCGAATTCGGCACCCCAGCCCGTGCCGCCCATTACGGTATCGTCGTCGAGCACCTTGCCGATGACGTAGACCTCCTGGGCATTGTTGATCTGGTGCCAGATCGTCTGCAGCACCTGCTTGATGTAGTCGGTCTCGGGATAGTGGCGGTGCATCAGCTTCGAGACATACGCCAGACTCACGTCCCCCTGCATCAACTCAGCGTGACTGAGTGTGCGGACGCCGCGGTGGCGCTCGATCACGTGCCCCTCGAACGTGAAGTTGACTTCCTCGATGCCATAGCGCTCTGCGGTTGCACCAAAGGTGGCTTCGGCGCCTTTCAGACCGCCGCTGTACAAAACGCATTCAGAGGGCTTCATGTGCCAGTGAGTCCTTCCCGCCCACGCCGGGGCACGGGCCGTCTATGCATAGCGAACGAGCGCCGCGCTGCAAGAGCGGCGCTGTGCCACTTGGTGAACCGCAACAAGTGAGGAGCTGCGCCCTCCCATCATCGACCACGTCGTTGCAGGCTCACAACGCTTGACCCTTCGCCGGCCGGGCGGTTACAAGCTCTCCGCATGGCCGAGGGATTTTCCTTCAACCCGTTCGACGACGAGACGCGGCGCAACCCGTTTCCGCTGTACGCGCGCGCTCGTCGCGAGCAGCCAATCTACCCACATCCCGGTCTGCCGATCACTTCAGTTTTCCGCTACGCCGACATCCAGGCAATTCTCAGAGACCCGCAGACATGGTCGAACCGCTTTCCGCCGCCGCCGGGCATAGCCCCTGAGAAGCTGCCCCCGCCCAGCATGCTGGGGCAGGATCCGCCGGAGCATACACGGTTGCGCGGCCTGGTGAATCAAGCATTCACGCCGCGCATCATCCGGCGACTCGAGCCGCGCATGCACGAGATCGCCAACGAGTTGCTCGACCGCGCGCTCGAGCAACGCGAGGTCGACTTTGTCGCCGCCTTCACGTATCCGCTCCCCGTCATCATCATCGCCGAGATCATCGGGATTCCCCCCGAGGATCGCGAGCAGTTCAAGCGCTGGTCAGATGCGGCGGTTGAGAATCTGGGCAACGCCTTGTTCACGCCGCCGCCGCCGCAGCGCTTGGAGGAGCTGGGCAAGCTGCTGGGTGACATGGGAACCTACTTCACCGCGCTCGCGGAGGAGCGCCGGCGGCAGCCGCGTGAGGATCTGTTGACGGGCTTGGTGCAAGCTGAGTTGGAAGGGTCCCGACTGAGCCGCGACGAGATGATCCGCATGCTCGTCTTGCTGCTGGTGGCTGGCAATGAGACGACTACCACCTTGATCGGCAATGCGGTGCTTGAACTGCTCACACACCCAGACCAGCTCGATCGGCTGCGCGCCGAGCCGGCGCTGCTCCCATCGGCAGTCGAGGAAGTGCTGCGCTCCTCGTCTCCCGTGCAATTGGATCCGCGCCGTGCCACCTGCCGTGTGCAGCTTGACGGACACGTGATCGAGCCCGGGCAGATCGTGGTCAACTGGCTCGGGTCGGCGAACCACGATGAACAGGTGTTTCCGCACGCGGAGCGCTTCGATATCGCGCGCAGCGAGAACCGGCACCTGGCCTTCGGATTCGGGACGCACTATTGCTTGGGCGCAAACCTCGCGCGCCTCGAAGCACAGGTGGCGGTGGCGGCTCTGCTGGTGCGCACCCGTTCGTTCGAGCGGCTCGACGCTTCGCCCTTGCCGATCCACCCGAGCATCGTCTTCCGGGCCGTCACCAAACTTCCCCTGCGTCTGATTGGCAAGTAGCGCCTTTGGCCATTGCGCCGTGCGAACAAACGGCGCTAAGTTGATGGCAGGATGCGCGGTCGCTTGCGGCGATACGGACTGCTCGCCTACTTGAATCTATCAGAGGCGTTGCTGCGAACGCTCGGACGGCGCCCGCCGTACGGGGTGCTCACCGTGGACATCGCCGGTGATCTACCCGAAGAACCGGTAGAGTATCGCCTGCTCGGCATCTCGCAACAGAGTCGGGAAGACTACTTCGATGTGCTGGCCCTGCTGCGTTGGGCGCGCGAAGATGCGCAGCTGCGCGGCGTGCTCGTGCGCTGCGGCAGCCTGCGGAGCGGCTGGGCAAAGGTGCAGGAACTCCACCGTAGCCTCACCGCTCTCCGCGACGCCGGAAAGACCGTATGGGTCTGCCTCGCCCAAGCCGGCATGCGCGAGTACTTGCTGGCGTCGGCGGCGCAGCAGGTGATGTTGGCGCCGGCCGGCACCCTGGATGTCGCGGGCCTGTCCTCTGAAGTGACCTTCGTTGCCGGCACACTGAAGAAACTGGGTATCGAGGCGGAAGTGATCCAGATGGGGAAGTACAAGTCTGCGGCCGAGACCTTCACGCGTGGCGACATGTCGGTCGCGCACCGCGAAATGGTCGAGAGCCTGACCGGGGATTTGTACGCCCAGATCGTTGAAGCGATCGCGGCCAGCCGTCGGATGAGCGCTGCTGATGTCGGCGCCTTGCTCGACGCCGGTCCATTCACGGCCCGTGAGGCACACGAGCGCGGCTTGGTTGATGCTCTGTTGTACGCGGACGAAGCGGAAGAGAAGCTCGTGGCCCAATGCGATAGCGCGCCGACGATCGACAAGCGCGACTACTTTGCGCGTCGCGGGCGCATGGCGCGCGGCAATGTCCTGCGGCACGGCCGCACCTGTATTGCTGTCCTCCACCTCACGGGAACGGTGAAGATGGGGGAGAGCATCCCCGGCCCCGATGCCGTGAGCGCCTCCGGGGCGTCGTCAGTGGCGCGTGATCTGAAGGAGATAAGGGAGCGCGATGACATCAGCGCGGTCATCATTCGAATTACGAGCCCCGGTGGTTCGGGCCTGGCATCGGATCTGATGTGGCACGAAGTGATGCGCACGCGTCAACACAAGCCAGTGGTGGTTTCGTTCGGTGACGTTGCCGCTTCCGGAGGCTACTACGTTGGCGTTGCGGGCAAGCCGATGATCGCGGAGGGCGGAACCATTACGGGATCGATCGGCGTCATCGCAGGCAAGGCACTCTTGCGTGGATTCTATCAGCACCTCGGCGTGACCAAGGAACTCGTAACCCGCGGTCGCCACGCAGCGCTGTACTCGGACTACGTCCCGCTCGGCGAAGAGGAACGCGAACGGTTGCAAACGGAGGCCGAGTTCTTCTACGCGGACTTTGTCGAGAAGGTTGCCAGCGGGCGGCAATTGACGAAAGCGGCAGTCGCATCGGTCGCCGAGGGACGCGTGTGGAGCGGTCGCCAGGCGCTGCAGCATGGCCTCGTCGACCAGCTTGGTGGGATGGAGCGTGCCCTCGACGAAGCCAAACTGCTCGCTGGGCTCGCCACCACCGATTACGTTACCATCGAGCGCTATCCCAAACCAAAACGCCTGTGGAAGGTGTCGTTCAACCTGAGCCCGGTGCAAGGACGGCTTGCCAGTGTCGCGCCCTGGCTGCGGTTCGTAGCGGGTGAACGCATCTGGGCCGTACTACCGTTCCACTTTCGATTCTTCTGACGCGATGCCCGTCAGCTCACAGGTTGCGTGCCCTGGCTGCGGAGCCCCACTGGTGCGGAAGCCGGGTGGGAGATGCCCCGGCTGCGGTGCTGATGTCCGCGAACATGTGGTGCAAGCACGCGAGCGCGAGGCACGCATCGAGCGTGTCGTTGCGATCGTGAGCACAGTCTTGGTCCTCGGCGTTTCGCTTTTTGCCGGTGGTTGCAGCGTCGTAGAAGGCGTCATGGCCTACGCCATCGCCGGTGCCGCCATGTGGATCCTCGCCAAGCGAACCTTTTACGCGCGCTGATACAGGCCCACGCTCGCCCGGCTGCCCCGCGCCCAGGCTTGACACGCTTCGAACTCTGCCGTATTAGGCCTGACCGGCCGGTTTAGGCCGGGCGGTTAGCGGCAAATTGTCTCACTCTTCCGGTAGCACACAGCAGGAATTGGGGACTCTCAACCGCCGGCTAACCGCTGGGTCAGTATGAGGATGAACGAGGTTGTAGCCACCGCAAACGCTAACGTCGCCCTAGCCAAGTACTGGGGCAAGCGAGACGCTGCGCTGAATCTGCCCTATACCGGCAGCCTCTCAATCACGCTGGCTGGGTTGACCACAATAGCGCGAGCGAGTTTCTTGGGTAGGCTTTCTGAAGACCGCATCATTCTCAGCGGGCATGAGGCGGTTGGGCTCGAGGCGCAGCGCTTCCGCGGATTCCTCAACCTCGTTCGCCGAATAGCCCGGATCGAAGCGAAGGCAGAGGTGGCGATCACCGGCAACTTTCCGGTCGCTGCTGGTCTGGCCTCGTCGGCGTCCACTTTCGCAGCTCTCGCAGTAGCCGCCACACACGCGGCTGGTTTGTCGCTTTCCGATCAGGAGTTGTCGCTGCTTGCGCGCTGCGGCTCGGGTTCTGCGGCGCGTTCCATCCACGGCGGCTACGTCGAGTGGCTCGCGGGCGAAGCCACTGACGGGTCCGACTCGTTTGCGGTCCAGGTCGCGCCCGCCGACTATTGGCCGCTGGGTGTGGTGGTTGCGGTAACGGACGAAGGCCGCAAGCGCCTGGGATCGCGCGAGGCGATGGCGCAGGCCGTGAAGCACTCGCCGTTCTTCCCGGTGTGGCTGGAGTCACACGATGCTGATCTGGAGGCGATTCGCCAGGGTATCCGGGATCGCGACCTCAGCCAGATCGGGCAAGCGGCAGAGCACAATTGTCTCAAGATGCACGCCGTCTCGATGGCAGCACGTCCATCGATTTTCTATTGGACACCCGCGACCGTGGCGGTCATCCGGCGGGTAGTCGAGCTGCGACAAGAGGGCCTCGAGGCCTACTTCACCATCGACGCGGGGCCGCAACTGAAGGTGCTGTGCCTGCCGCAGCAGCGTGCTGCGGTGGCTGAAGAAATCGGCCGTGTGCCTGGCGTGCAGCGCGTTCTACTTTCGGGGCCGGGTTCCGGTGCGCAGGTAGTCGAGGCAGCATGACCGACACCTCTATTGCGCGCGCACCCGGCAAGCTGTTCGTGCTCGGCGAGTACGCCGTTCTCGATGGTTGTCCCGCTGTCGTCGCAGCGATCGACCGCCACGTTGAAGTAGCGGTGCAGCGCGGACCATGTGGTACGCGGGTGCGGGTCAGCGCCCCAGTATGCGCTACAGCCGACTTCCCCACGTCGCACCCCCCGGCGATCGAAGGCCCGCTGCGCTTCGTCATCGCCGCCTTTGCTGCTGCGCTTTCGCACTGTCCAGAGATCGGCCAGCACGGTTGGTCCTTGAAGATCGCGAGTACAATCAACGCGCCGGACGGTACAAAGATCGGGTTGGGCAGCAGTGCAGCAGTAACGACAGCAACCGTTGCGGCGCTGCTTGCTGCCGCGCGAAAGGAAGTCGGTCGAGACGACGTGTTCGCTGTCGCAGTCGGCGCCCACCAGGTCGCCCAGAAAGGTGTTGGCAGCGGTGCGGACGTGGCGGCGAGCGTGTACGGGGGTCTCGTTTTGTTTCAACCTCGTGGGCGATCGCTTCCTGCGGTTACACCGCTCGCCTTACCCTCGCACACTAAGCTGCTGGTGGCGTGGAGCGGCGAGTCGGCGCCCACGCCGGACCTGGTCAAGCACTACCTCGCAGCCCGCAACGGTACTGCGGCAGCGCGTGCCGCGTTCCTCTATGCAAGTCGAACCTACGTCGATTCATTTGTGACTGCCTTGGCACAGGGCAGGCTCTCGCATGCCGCCATTGATGGGAATGGTGTCGCGCTTGCACGGCTCGGCGAACGGCTGAGGCTGCCCGTGGTGACGCCTCGTCTCGCGCGGCTGGTCGCGATCGCCCGCTCACACGGCGCGGCGGCCAAGACCTCCGGCGCCGGAAGTGGCGACTGCGGCATCGCGCTAGCTCGTGACGCGACCGCCGCTGACGAGATCCGTAGCGCGTGGCGAGCGGCGGGGCTGATGCCGCTTGATGTCGCCCTCGATCCCACAGGAGTGACCGTTGGCCGCCACTAAGAGCCCGGCCAGCCGGCTGCTGCGCGAGCGCAAACACTCGCATCTCGACCTTTGTCTGAGCGAACAGGTCGAGTACCGCGGCAAGACCACGCTGTTCGAGGAAGTGGAGCTGATCCACAATTCGCTGCCCGAGCTGGCGCTGGAGGACCTTGACCTCAACGTCGACTTCCTCGGCAAGCGTCTGCGCGCGCCGTTCCTCATCACGGGCATGACCGGCGGCACCGAGGAAGCATTCACGGTAAACCGCGACCTCGCGATTGTTGCCGAGCAGTGTGGTATCGGCTTTGGCCTCGGCAGCCAGCGGGTCATGCAGCGCGACCCGCGTACGGCGTGGACCTTCGCGGTGCGCGAGTCCGCGCCGACGACGCTCTTGCTGGCCAACATCGGCCTCACCCAAGCTGGCGAGCAGTCCACCGAGCGCGTCAATCAGTTGGTCGACAGCGTCGGTGCCGACGCGCTGTGTGTCCATCTCAACCCGGCACAGGAGCTGATTCAGCCGGAAGGCGACCGCAGCTTCCGCGGTGGTTGCGACACCCTGCGCCGCCTGTGCGCCGAACTGACCGTGCCGGTCGTCGCCAAAGAGACCGGTTGCGGTATTTCGCGTGCGGTTGGTGAAGCGTTGCGCGCCGCCGGTGTGGGCTATCTCGATGTCTCAGGCGCCGGTGGTACATCGTGGGTGCGCGTCGAGAGCTTGCGCGGTGACAACCACAGCCGCCGCCTGGGCGAGCTGTTCTCCAGTTGGGGGATTCCTACCGCAGCCTCGCTGGCGATGCTGCGCGGCACAGGTCTGGAGCTGATCGCCAGCGGCGGTTTGCGCACCGGCTTGGAGATGGCGAAAGCCATCGCCATGGGGGCGCGTCTGTGCGGCGCGGCGCTTCCCATCTACCGCGCCTATCGTGAAGGTGGCACGCAGGCTGCCGTCGATCTGATTCGCGAGCTCATGGACGGACTGCGGACGGCGATGGTGCTCACCGGCTCGCGCACGCTCGCTGACCTTGCCCAGCAACCACTGGTACTCGGCGAACGGCTCAAGGCCTGGATTGACGCCGCTCATTCTCAACGAGGTAAGGGACAGCAATGACGATGCACGGCAACGGACACAGCTCACGGATCGAAGGCTTCTACCGACTATCGCGCCAGGAGCGCCTGACGCGCCTCGCCGACCGTTCCGGGCTCGATCAATGCGAAGTGGCCGAGCTGGCGGAGGCAGTGCCACTGAGCTTCGATGCAGCGGACCACATGATCGAGAACGCCGTCGGTGTCATCGGCCTGCCGCTCGGTGTCGCCCTCAATTTTCTGATCAACGGCCGCGAGCGCCTCGTGCCGATGGCGGTTGAGGAGCCGTCGGTGGTCGCGGCCGCGAGCCACGCTGCACGCCTCATCCGCGACGCCGGCGGCTTCTTTGCTGAAGCCGATGCGTCCTTGATGATTGGCCAGATCCAGTTGGTCAACGTCCCCGACTTCGATGCCGCGATGCAGCAACTGCAGGCGGCGACGCACGAGCTGTTGTCGGAGGCCAACGCGGTGCACCCGAACATGGTCCGCCGTGGCGGCGGCGCGCGGCGTATCGAGGTGCGCGCGCTCCCGGAGACCGCGTGCGGGCCGATGCTCGTCGTCCACCTGGTCGTCGATGTCGGCGACGCCATGGGTGCCAACGCCGTGAACAGCATGGCCGAAGCGCTGTCGCCGCTCATCGAACAGAAGACCGGCGGGCAAGCACGGCTGCGCATCCTGTCGAATCTCGCCGATCAGCGTCTGGCGCGCGCCCGCTGCCGCATCCCCTTCCGCTTCCTCGACGCCGAGCCGTTCCCAGGGCAGGAGGTTGCGCGGCGCATGGAGGAGGCTTGGGCCTTCGCCGCCGCCGACCCCTATCGTGCGACGACGCACAACAAGGGCGCCATGAACGGCATCGACGCGGTCGCCATCGCCACCGGTCAGGACTGGCGCGGCATCGAAGCGGGGGCGCACGCCTACGCGGCACGCAACGGCCACTACGGCCCGCTCACCGAGTGGCGCGTGCATAATGATACGCTGATCGGTGCGATCGAGGTACCGTTGGCTGTCGGCATTGTCGGTGGCAATCTCGAGTGCAACCCGCGCGTGCGCTTCTCACTGCGCCTGCTCGGAGTGGAGTCGGCGCGCGAGCTGGCGGCCATCATGGCGGCCGTCGGTCTGGCGCAGAACTTTGCTGCGATGCGCGCTCTGGTGACCGACGGCATCCAGCGTGGACACATGGCGCTACACGCACGCGGCCTGGCGGTCGCCGCCGGCGCGCCGGACAACCTCGTCGAGCAAGTCGTCGAGGGCCTCATCGCCTCCGGCGAGATCAAGCTCAGTAAAGCGCGGCAGATCTTGGAGTCGGTGCAGCTCGGCGCGTGAGATGACACTCGGTTTGCACCGCAAGCCCGTGTGCGCGACCGCACCGGGCAAGGTCATCCTGCTCGGTGAACACGCCGTGGTCTACGGACGCACGGCGCTCGCAGCCGCGATTGACCGACACGTAACCGTGCGGATTCAGCATCCCCGCAACACTCGGAAGGGTACCCTTTCCGACCCGCGACTTGCGGAGGTCTTGGCGCGCGCCGCGGACATCGTCGGTCTCCCATCGACCGGCTGGGTCGCCAACATCTCCACCGACCTGCCGTTGGCTATGGGTCTTGGCAGCTCGGCCGCACTCAGCGTCGCGCTGGTGAGGGCGCTGGCGCGCTTCGGACGCCGCCGGCTCGATGCTGCCGCCGTATGCGCCGCCGCGTTCGAGATCGAGAAGATCTTCCACGGCTTCCCGTCCGGCATCGACAACACTGTCGCCACCTACGGCGGTCTGATCGCGTTCGAGCGCGGCGCTGCAGTCAGACCGCTGACGGCACGGCGGTCACTGCCGTTGGTCGTCGCCCTAGGCCGCACGCCGCGGCGCACCCAGCAAACCGTGAGCGCACTGCGACGGCGATGGGAAGCCGAACCTACGGCCTGCGAGCCACTGTTCGACGAAATCGCCGCGCTAGTCAGCGCAGCCGAGCGCGCCATCGCGGCCGGCAACCTCGCTACGCTCGGCGCGGCGATGAACGCCAACCACCGTGTGCTGCAGCGCCTCGAAATTTCCACCGATGAACTGGACGTCATGGTCGGCCTTGCCCGCACCCACGGTGCGCTGGGGGCGAAGCTCACCGGCGGTGGCGGAGGTGGCGCAGCCATCTGTCTGTGCAATGGCAACAGCGCCGATCTCGTCAGCGCCTTCACGCGTGCGGGTTGGCAAGCATTCGCAACCGAAATTGGAGCGACACAACGAGGAGCATATGCAGGAGACAGCCCAGGACATCTGGACGCGCATCCCGTTCGGTGAGCGTGAGGACATCGAGACGCAACTCGACGAAGCGATTCGTCGCAGTCAGGCGTGGTTCCTCGGTGCGCAGAAAACCGGCGGCTACTGGCACGCGCCGCTCGAAGCTAACGCCTCGATGGATGCGCAGTACATCATCTTCAACCGCTTCATGAGGCGACGCCCGCAGCGCGCCGAAGCGCGCATCGTCGACCACATGCTGTCAACGCAATCGAACGACGGCAGCTGGCCGCTCTATCAGGGTGGTCCGGGCCACGTCAGCGTCACCATCGAAGCGTACTTCGCCCTCAAGCTCGCCGGCCGCGTGGCTGACGAAGAGCCCCTGCGTCGCGCCCGCACCTTCATCCATTCCCGTGGCGGCCTCGCGAAGGCCGGCGTATTCACGCGCGCCTTCCTTGCCTACTTCGGGCAGTTTCCGTGGTGGGGATTACCAGCGATGCCGGTCGAGCTGGTGCTGCTGCCGCCGTGGTTTCCAATCAACATCTACGCCATGTCGAGTTGGGCTCGGGAAACGGTGGTGCCGTTGACGGTGCTCATGGCGAAGCAGCCGGTAGTCAATCTCGGACCTGAGGCTGACGTCAGCGAGTTGTGGCTGGCACCGCCGAACGCAGTTGATGTCGGCTTTCCACGCAGCCGCGAGATCATCTCGTGGCGCAACTTCTTTCTGGTTGTCGACCGCGCGCTCAAGGTCATAGGACGCAGCCCGTGGAAACCGCTGCGTGCACGTGCGCTGAGGCGCGCCGAGGAGTGGATCCGCGCGCGCCAGGACGTCAACGGTGGCTGGGGCGGCATCCAACCGCCGATGCTCAACTGCGTCATGGCGCTGCGTGCGCTTGGCTATCGGGATGACCATCCAGCCATCGCCAAAGGCGTGCAGGCGGTCGACGACTTCGTAATGGCCGAGGGCGATCAACTCTTCTTCCAGCCATGCGTGTCGCCGACCTGGGACACCGCGCTCGCCGCCAAGGCGCTGCTCGATTCGGGGATAGCGGCCGATCACCCCGCACTGACACGCGCCGCGGACTGGCTCATCGCCAATCAGATCTTCAAGCCGGGCGACTGGTCGGTCTACAACCCTGGCCTCGAGCCCGGCGGCTGGGCGTTCGAGTTCGCCAACGACTGGTATCCTGACGTCGACGACTCGGCGGTGATCCTGATGGTCCTCAAGCGCATTGCCGCCAGCGATCAGAAGCAGAAGGACAAGGCGATCGCCGCTGGCATCAACTGGGCGCTCGGCATGCAGAGCCGCAACGGTGGCTGGGGCGCGTTCGATACGGACAACGACTCGGCGTTCCTCAACAAGATCCCGTTCGCGGACATGGAGGCGATGATCGATCCGCCGACGGAGGATCTCACCGGACGCCTGCTCGAAATGATGGGCAACTACGGCTTCGATCTCCATTCGAGCCGCGCGCGGAGGGCGCGCGAATTCCTCCTGCGCACGCAGCGCGGCGACGGCTCGTGGTGGGGCCGCTGGGGTGCCAACTTCATCTACGGGACTTGGTCGGTGCTCTCTGGCCTGCGTGCCATCGGCGACCACCTCGACGCGCCACACATCCGCCGGGCGGTGGCGTGGCTGAAGGCGCATCAGAACTCAGACGGCGGGTGGGGCGAGAGCATCGCGTCGTACCACGACGAGCGCCTCGCCGGCCGCGGCGACTCGACGGCGTCGCAAACCGCGTGGGCGATTCTCGGTCTGCTCGCCGGCGAGCAGCCGCTGCGCGCGGAAGTGTGGCGCGGCGTAAGCCATCTCCTCGATCGACAGCGGCACGATGGCACGTGGGACGAGTCGCTGTTTACCGGCACTGGTTTTCCCGGGCACTTCTACCTGCGCTACGACATGTACCGGAACTACTTCCCGCTGATGGCGCTCGGGCGCTTCCGCCAGCGCCTGCAAGAACTCGCGAGTGGGAGCGGCGCCACGGGGATTCTGAACTAATGGCAGGCGTGCGGCACCAGCGCAGCGACGCGACCGCCGCGGCATATCGCCACTGCCGGCAGATCGCCGCGGCGCACTACGAGAACTTCACGCTCGGCTCGTGGTTGCTGCCACGGGTGCTACGCCGCCACATTGCGGCGATCTACGCCTTTGCGCGAACTGCGGACGACATCGCCGACGAAGGCAACCTCGAGCCGGCATTGCGCCTGGCGCGACTTCAGCAATGGGAACATCAGCTGGAGAACTCCTACGGAGGGCGCGCGCGCGACCCGATCTTCATGGCGTTGCGCGACACCGTTCAGCGCTTCGACATTCCGATCGATCCTTTCCGTAAGCTTCTCCAGGCGTTCCGTGCGGACGCCGAGTTCCAACCCTTCCCGACCTTCGCGGCACTGCGCGACTACTGCCGCTGCTCGGCCGATCCAGTCGGGCACCTGGTCCTCTACTTGTTCGGGTATCGCGACGCGCAGCGGCAACAGCTAGCCGATCAGATCTGCACCGGTTTGCAGCTAGCCAACTTCTGGCAAGACGTGGCGATCGACACAGCCAAGGGGCGCGTCTACGTGCCCGCGGAAGACTTGACCCGCTTCGGCTGCTCCGCCGCCGCGCTCGCCGGTGGTGTGCACACGCCGGCTGTTCGAGACCTCATGGCGTTCGAGGTCGAGCGCGCGCGCGCCATGCTCAGCGCAGGCCTCGAGCTGGCTACGCTGGTCGATCGGCGTCTGGCGCGCGAAGTGTCGCTGTTTGCGTGGGGCGGGTTGGAGATTCTGCGCGCCATCGAGGCAGTGGACTACGACGTGTTCACGCAGCGGCCGACGATGTCGAAGCGGATCAAGATGAGGTTAGTGCTGCGAGCACTCACGCCCTTCACCGCAGCTCAGGGCAGGCTTGGAGAACCTCGGGGTGAGGGGAAGAAGCTTCCTTCTGAATCTGAACTGGCTCCGCAACCGTTCGTGCTGAGGCTCTCGAAGCACGTCTCGCGGCGCATCGAAGGACACGCGAACGCACTGCCACTGCGGGCTGCGTATGCGTACTGCCAGAACATCACGCGACGCAGCTCCAGCAACTTCTACTACGCCTTCCGGCTGCTTTCGCCCGAGCGCCGCGACGCGCTGTTCGCCGTCTACGCCTTCTGCCGCTTCGTTGACGACATCGCTGACGACGACGGTCGCCGCGACCCGGCAGGCCTGCTGGCGCGCTGGCGTGACGAGCTCCCTCGGGTCTACGACGGGACGCCCACGCATCCCATCAGCTGCGCGCTTGCCGATGCTGTACGGCGCTTCCCACTTGCGCAGCAACACTTTCTCGACCTGATTCGCGGCGTCGAGATGGACCTCACGCAGGGGCGCTATGCCACCTTCGATGCGTTGTACGAGTACTGCTACCTGGTGGCGTCCACCGTCGGCCTGCTGTGCATCGAAATCTTCGGACATGAGCATCCGAGCGCGCGCGATTACGCGGTCGATCTCGGCGTTGCGTTCCAACTGACCAACATCCTGCGGGACGTCATGGAGGACGGAAGCCGTGGGCGCATCTACTTGCCGCTCGAGGACCTGCGTCGTTTCGACTGCACCGAGGCGGAGCTGCTGAGCAGCCGTTACTCGCCACGCCTCGGCGCCCTCATGGCCTTCGAGTGCGGACGCGCCCGGGCCTACTACCTGCGCGCGCGCGGCGCGTTGGCGCCGGAGGACCGCAGCTCGCTCGCTGCGGCGGAGGCGATGCGGCTGATCTACGAGCGCTTGCTCGACCGCATCGAGGCGCGCCACTTCAACGTCTTCGGCCCCAAGGTCACTCTGCCGCGTTACCAGAAGCTGACGCTCGCGCTCGCCGCGTGGGGGCGTTCGCAGCTGGCGGTGCTGACGTCATGAAGCGCGTCGCGATCATCGGCGGCGGCTTTGCCGGCCTTGCGGCCGGTGTCGAGCTGGCGGCACGCGGCTTCCGCGTCAACGTGCTCGAAGCGCGTCCACGTCTCGGCGGGCGTGCCTACTCGTTCACCGACGAGGCCAGCGGCGAGGTCGTCGACAATGGCCAGCACGCCATGATGGGCTGCTACACCCACACGCTGGCATTCCTCGAACGCATCGGCGCGACCCGCAAGCTGATACGCCAGCCCACCTTGCGCGTCGAGTTCGTCGATCGGCAGCGCGGCACTGGCGCGATCGTAGCCTCGTCGCTGCCGAGCCCGCTGCATCTGCTGACGGGCATCTTGGGGTATCGCTTGCTCGACCGTGCCGAGCGGATGTGTGCGCTGCTGGGTGCCATGCGGCTCATGGCGATGCGCCGGCGGCGTGACCCGCGGCTGAGCCAGTCCACTGTTCAGGAGGTGCTGATCGCGCTCGGGCAGTCGGAGAACGCGCGCCGCAGCTTTTGGTACCCCGTGGCGATTGCCACTTTGAACGAGTCTGCGGCCCGCGCCGCCGCCGCGCCGTTCGCCGAAGTACTGGCGCGTGCTTTCTTCCGCTCGCGTGCCGACTCGCAGTTCGTGTTGCCCAACGTGGGCCTCAGCGATCTCTACACCGACGATGCGCAGGCATTCATCGCGGTGCGTGGCGGCAGCGTCACGGTCAAGTCGGCGATCGCGCGGCTGTCGCTCCGTGACGACCGGATCAGCGCGCTGGAGCTCCGCGACGGCACGCGCATCGAAGCCGATGCGTGTATCAGCTCGGTGCCGCCGCGGGCGCTGGCGGGGTTTCTTCCCTTGCCGCTGCGCACCTCCTCCGCGCTGCGCGCGCTCGAGCAGTTTGACGCGTCGCCGATCGTCTCGACGCATCTGTGGTTCGATCGTCCCGTGATTGAGAGCGAGTTCGTCGGCCTGCTCGGCACAACGACGCAGTGGGTCTTCAATCGCAGCAAGCTGACGGCGAATGGCAACGGCAGCCGCGGGCAGTGCGTGAGCGCGGTGATCAGCGCCGGACGCGACGTGGTTGAATGGGATACGACTCGAATTGCCAACACGGTTGTCGCGGATTTGCGTTCGCTCGTCCCGGCGGCGCGCGCCGCGCGACTGCTGCGCAGTGTGGTGGTGAAGGAAAAGTACGCCACCATCTCGCCGACCCCGGTTGCGGACCGGCTGCGGCCGCCGCCACAGACCGTGGTCGACAACTTCTTTCTTGCCGGCGATTGGACCCAAACCGGCTTGCCGCCGACAATCGAGAGTGCCGTTGCCAGTGGGCAACGCGCGGCGCAACTCGTTGCCGGCCGTTTGGCGGGGCACTAGGGCCTGCGGCCAGCCTCATTTCTATGGTCCGCTCCCCGTTGGGTCGCTGCAGCCTTCCAAGTCCGACAGGCTGCTAGAATGCGCGCACCGTGGGACCTGTTGCCATCTTCGCAGCGTTGCAGTGGGAATGCCGCCCGGTGTTGCGGCAACTGCGGCAGGTGTCGCGCCAGCGGGCCGGCGACTCCACGCTGTGGCGCGGCTCCACACCGCGCGCTGAGGTCGTGCTGGTGAAGACGGGGATGGGTATCGTGCGAGCCGCAGCCGCGGCGCGCGCCGTGTGCGCCAGCGGGCCGTTCGATTTGTTCGTGTCGACCGGGTGCTCCGGTGCATTGGCGGCTGAGTTGGCACCGGGAGATGTGACGGTGGCCACCGCCGTCGTGGATGGCCGAACCGGCGGCCGCATCGAGACGCACCCGCAGCAGAGCGACGGCGCCCGACGCGCTGCAGAGCGTGCGACCCTGCACGTCACGAGTGGCTGCGTGCTGTGCAGCCCGCAGGTCCTGGCGAGTGCGGAAGACAAGCGTGCCGCCGCCGCGCAGCACGGCGCCGTCGCAGTCGAGATGGAAGGCGCGGCGATCGCGACGCTGGCCGCCGAACACAGCATCCCGTTCATTTCGGTGCGCGCCGTCCTCGACACTGCCGAGACGGAGTTGCGTGATGCCGGGCGATTCATGGATCCGCAGACGGGAGCGGTGAAGCCGCTGGCGCTGGCCGGGTATCTCGCGACACATCCCAGCGCGCTCGCCGACCTGCTCGCGATGCAGCGCATGATGCGCGCGGCGCATACCAGCCTGGAGCGTTTCTTCGCCGTGTGGCTTTCCACTCTCGACTCTTGACTGTCGACTGTAGACTATAGACTACCTTCGGAGCCCCGATGAGATTCCCCCTACACATCACTACGGACATGATGAAGTGGCAGCTGCACAACTGGTGGCGCGGCAACCAGCGCTATCCGTACGTGCTCATGCTCGAGCCGCTGCACACCTGCAACCTCGCCTGCCTGGGCTGCTCGCCGGAGCGCTACAACGGCGAGTTGAAAGACCGGCTGTCGCTGCAGGACTGCTTGCAGGCCGTTGACGAGGCGGGCGCGCCGGTGGTGTCGATCTGTGGCGGCGAGCCGACGATCTATCCGGAGCTACCCGAGTTGGTCGAAGCCATCATCACACGCAAGCGCCACATCTACCTGTGCACCAATGGCATTCTCCTCGATCGTTTCTTCAAGAAGGGGCGGCCGCACAAGCGGCTGTCGATCAACGTCCACCTCGACGGCATGCAGCAGACGCACGATTTCGTCGTCGACCGCGGCGGCGTCTTCGACAAGGCGGTCGAGATGATCAAGGAAGGCAAACGCCGCGGCTACGCGGTGTGCACCAACACCACGATCTACCGCGAGACCAGCATGGAAGAGATCGAGGCGATGTGCGCGTTCCTGACGGACATCGGCATCGACGGCATCCTGCTCTCACCCGGCTATCA
>Ga0335082_10000518_pt1 | contig 40053 bp, 37 predicted proteins | sample Lox_Sample_41_FD_206718 | JGI IMG/M metagenome (GOLD analysis project Ga0335082, IMG submission 206718) | Soil microbial communities from Loxahatchee National Wildlife Refuge, Florida, United States - Lox_Sample_4.1 | ecosystem: Environmental > Terrestrial > Soil > Wetlands | place: USA...
TTCATCTTCTCGCCGTGATAGTAGACGTACGTCGAGAACGGGGTTGGGATGGCAGCAAGAGCCTTGATTCGCTGGACTAGAGTGTCATTGACGACCGTGCAGTGCTCCAGGCGGTAGCGCGGGTCGCGGCGTGGAATTTCTTTCTGCAGTCGCTCGTATACGCGGAGGGTTATGTCGATACCCACGTCTCCATTCGCATGCGTACCAAGCTGCCATCCAGCCGCGTGCGCCTTGCGAGCCTGCTGGTAAAGCTCTTCTTCTGTCGTGACCAGAATTCCGAAATCGTCAGGTCTGCCTTTATAAGGCTGCGACAGCCGCGCCGTGCGCTCCGAAATCGACCCGTCGCAGATCATCTTTTGCGCACCAACCTTCACCCACTCGTCGCCAAGGCCAGTCTTCACGCCCGCCGCTAGCATCTGGTCCATAAAGGACTGATAGATGTGGCAGTAGATGCGCAAAGAGAGCTGGCCCGCATCGCGGGCTTCCTGATAGGCACGCAAATCGTCCGGCGTGCCGAGCGCGTCGGTCACGGAGGTGACACCTGTCCGGGTCATCATCTTCGAGATCACCTTGACGCCCTCACGTCGGTCGTCGCGTGTGAAGCGAGTAGGAATCGCTTGCACCAAGGCATCCTTGGCGGCCTCGCGGACCCGGCCGGTAAGTTTTCCGGTCACGGGATCGTGATCGATTTTTCCACCGGGCGGGTCGGGCGTCTTGTCGTCGAACTTGGCCAGCACCAGGGCCTGCGAGTTGGCCCACCCGGTGTGGCCCCCGCGATGCTCGACAAAGACCGGATGATCAGGAACCGCCTCGTCGAGATCTCTGATGTTCAGGGGGCGGCCGTCGGTCGTCTTCGTGTCGTCGTACTTGAAACCGAGGACCCACTGGTCCGGAGCAGTTTGGGAGGCACGATCGCGGAGAGCGTGCAGGATGTCGGCGATCGAACGTAAGTCGCAATCGACCATTCGCAGGTGCGACAACCCGGCCTCGGCCGGATGTGAATGGGCATCAATGAAGCCAGGAAGAGCCGTCTTGCCTGCCAGGTCAACTTTCTTGGCGTTGCCGGCAGCGAGAGTGAGGACTTCATCATTTGATCCGATAGCGAAGAATCGCCCGCCTGATATTGCCACCGCCTGAGCCCGTGGCTGTTGCGGATTCACAGTCCAGAAGGCACCGTTGTACAGGATCATCTCCGGCTCCGTGCGATCGAGGCCAAACAACGCCGACCCACTCAACAGCCCTAATCCGTAGAGAAACTCACGACGCGATGCCGGCATCTCATCTCCTTTTGACGAGGGACACTATACTAGCAACTCCGTCGTTGGTCGTTCGTTGTCGTTCGTTCGCGATTCTTTGAAGGGAGAACCCCCGGTCCGCTACAAATCCCGAACGACTAAAGGACCAGCGCCTGACAACTCTTCATGTCCACTCCTACGATCGTCGACGTGGAAGGCCGCAAGCTCAGCCTTACGAACCTGGACAAGGTTCTTTATCCGGCTGCCGGGTTCACCAAGGGCCAGGTGATTGACTACTACGTCCGTGTGGCGCCAGTGCTTGTGCCGCATCTCGCGGGACGTCCCCTGACGATGAAGCGCTATCCCGAGGGCGTGGATCACGAGTACTTTTTCGAGAAAAATGTACCCAAGCATCGTCCGGAGTGGGTGAAGACCACACCCGTTTGGAGCGACAGCAATCACCGCACGGTGAACTACATTCTGGCGAATGAATTGGCCACGCTGGTGTGGATCGCCAACCTGGCGTCGCTGGAACTGCACCCCTCGTTGTCGCGGGGTGACAACATCGGGCAACCCACCATGATCGTGTTTGACCTCGACCCGGGTCCCCCTGCCAACATCCTGCAGTGTTGTCAGGTCGGCCTGTGGGTGCGCTCGATCTTCGACCACTTTGGGCTGAAGAGTTTTCCCAAAACGTCTGGCTCAAAGGGCATGCAGATCTACGTTCCACTGAATACGAAGACCAGCTACGACGAGACCAAGCCCTTCGCTCATGCTATCGCGCGGCTCCTGGAGCAGGAACATCGGGACCTCGTCGTTTCCGACATGAAGAAGGCCGCGCGCACCAACAAAGTCTTCGTCGATTGGAGCCAGAACGACCAGCACAAAACGACCATAGGTGTGTACTCGCTTAGGGCGCGGGAGAAGCCGACTGTCTCCACACCAATCATGTGGGAAGAGGTTGAGCAAACGCTGAGGAAGAAAGATCCGGGGCGGTTGGTATTCGAGGCTCCTGAGGTGCTCAAGCGGGTCGAGAAGATGGGCGACCTTTTTGAGCCTGTGCTCAAGCTCGCGCAAAAGCTCCCTGAGTTAGCCGGACTCGGCTCTGCGGAGGAGAAGGAAAGCGAAAACGTCACCATGGCCGCGCAAGCGGAAGCGCCCGTCCACGCTCGGAAGGCGAAGACATCGAGCCGCAAACGCAAGGTATAATTTCGCGCGTTCGGATTTCACTTCTGCAATCTGAATTCTGCCTTCTGCAATCGCCATGCCTCAACTCTATGTCGGCACCTCCGGATGGGCGTACCCGAGCTGGAAGCCCGCGTTCTATCCGGAAAAACTGGCACAGAAGAGGTTTCTGAATTTCTACGCCACAAAGCTTAATGCGGTCGAGGTCAATTTCTCCTTCCGGCAGCTGGTGAAGGAGACAACCATTCAGAACTGGCTCGCTGAGACGCCCGGGCACTTTCGCTTCACGATGAAGGCGCACCAGGTGCTGACCCACATCAAGCGGCTGAAGGACTCCGCGGAATTCCTGAAACGATTCCTGACCACGCTTGAGCCAATCGAGCGGGCGGGACGGCTGGGGCCGATCCTGTTTCAGCTGCCGCCAAACTTCAAAGCCGATCAGGCGGTGCTGGCCGACTTTCTACAAAACCTCCCGCGTGTTGTGCGGGCAGCATTCGAGTTCCGCCATCAATCCTGGTGGACCGAGGCTACATGGGAAACCCTGCGCGCGCGCAATATTGCGCTCTGCGTCGCCGAAAGCGAGCAACGCGACACGCCCGACGTCGTCACTGCCGACTACGCCTACTACCGCTACCGGAAGCCGTCGTACACACCCGAAGAACGCGCGGCGATGGTCACCCGCACGAAGGAACATCTCGCCGCCGGGCGCGACATCTTCGCCTACTTCAAACACGAAGAGACCCCGGATGGGGCCCTATATGCGGTGGAGGTACTGGAAGCGACGAGCACAGCCGCCTGAACGTACTCTCAGCGAAAAAGGCGCGCGCGGCGGGATGCTTGTTCTACACTCTCCGGTTTGCCGAGATCGAGCCACTCAAACCCATCCGCGTGAAATGCCACGATCTTTTCCCCCGCGCCAGCAAGACGCAGATACGTATCGATAATCGAGAACACTCCTTCCCCGGTCATCATTGTCAGCATCCGGCGCGAGATGACGTGGATCCCGGAGAAGGCCAGAGCTCGCACTCTCTGTGATGGGCGGGCAATTTCATCCGGCTGTCCGCGGCCGGCGCGGCGTCCGCAGAGTTGTTCCTCGTCATCGAACAGCAAATATCGCGACGTTTCGCGATTCTGCACAGCCAGCGTCGCCAGGGCCTGTTGGTCAAGGTGAAACTCGACCATTCGGCCGAGATCGATGTTGCTGATGACGTCGACGTTGTGCAGGATGAAGGGTTCGTCCGTGCCGCTCGATCCTGTCGACTGAGCCGAATTCTCCAAGAAGAACAACGCCGCTTTCTTCAGCCCGCCGCCCGTATCGAGCAGAACATCTTCGCGCGAGACCTCGATCCGCATGCCGAAGTTGTTGTTCTTTGTTAAGTACTCAGCGACCATATCGGCGAAGTGATGGACGTTGACAATCACTTCGCGCACACCGAACTCCTGCAGGCGGCGGATCGTGATCTCAAGCATGGTGCGTCCGGCCACTTCCACGAGCGCCTTCGGCCGGTCGTTGGTCAGCGGGCGCAGGCGCGTGCCGAGGCCGGCGGCAAGAATCATGGCTTTCATGAACCTGCCTTCTCCCCGGCGGCCTTTTCTGCCGCACTCTTCTCTGCTGCCATCCTCTCCAGTTCCCGGTGCTGCACCACGACTTCAACTCCCTCCCGCCCACGGAGATGCTTTGCCAGTTGCTCCGTCAGATACACGGACCGATGTTGCCCGCCGGTACAACCGAACGACACCATCAGATGCTTGAATCCCCGGCTCTGGTAGTTGCCGACGCTCGCATCGACCAGCGCAACCGCACTCGCCAGGAACTGATGCACGCTCTCCTGCTGATTAAGGTAGTCGATCACCGGCGCATCTTTCCCGGTCAAAGTTTTGAATTTCTCTTCCCTGCCAGGATTCGGTAGGCTGCGGCCATCAAACACGAACCCGCCGCCGTTGCCGGCCTCGTCCCTCGGCAGCCCCCGATGGAACGAGAAACTGACCACACGCACCGTCAGTCTCCCTCCACTCGAAGCCACACCCTTCAACTTCTCGGAACGTAGCATGCCGTGAAAAGCATCCAGCAGCGTTGGCAGCGCGATCGGCAACTTTACGTTGTGCAGCAACCAACGTACGTTCTTCAGCGCGTACGGAACGCTTTGCAGAAAATGCGTCTTGCGCTCGTAAAACCCGCGGAAACCATACGCGCCCAACGCCTGCATGATGCGGACGTACACGTAAGCGTAGTAGTGCTGCATGAAGGCGTCGCGGTCGAGGTCAACGTGTTTGGCAAGCGCCTCCAGGTAGGCATCGATCAGTTGTTGACGCAATTCCGGTGGCAGGTCCGCCTTCGCGTCGTAAAGCAGCGACGCAATGTCGTATTGCAGCGCCCCCTTCCGGCCCCCCTGGTAGTCGAGAAAATGCGGCTCTCCTCCGCGCAGCATGATGTTGCGTGACTGGAAATCGCGGTAGAGAAAGTAGTCGCGCGGCGCACTCAGCAGAAACTTAGTCAGGCGGCCAAAATCATCTTCAAGCGCCTGCTCGTTGAACGGAATCCCCGCCAGGCGGAGGAAGTAATACTTGAAGTAGTTCAGGTCCCAGGCAATCGACTGCCGGTCGAAACTGCCCCGCGGGTAGCACACCTTGTAGTTCAGGTCTCGTCCAGCTTCAATCTGAAAGCGCGGCAAAATCGCAACGACCTTGCGATAGACCTCGACCGCCGCAGACGCAATCTTGTCTTCGCGCCGATGGCTCGAGAGAAACTCAAACAGTGTCGTATCGCCGAGATCTTCCTCCAGATAGGCGCCCTGGCTGAGGTCTTCTCCGTAGATCTCCGGCACGGGCAGTCCATGACGGCGGAAGTGGCGCGAAAATTCGAGGAAGGCGGCATTTTCCTCCCGCACGGCGTACAAAACCCCGATGGCGCGGGCGTTCTCGTTGGCAAGCCGGATGATTCGGCGTCCTGACCCGCCCAGCTCACCTTGAAGCGCTTTGATCTGTGTCGCGGACGAGTGGAAGTGGCGCTCAAATAATTGGTGCAGTACGTCCATTGCGGTTTCGGCGATTTCCGTCAAGGGTCACGATCAAGATACCATCGAAGCGGGATGCGGATAGGGCACAAGCGTCTCTCCGCGGAATTTGCGCTGCCTCGCCACAACCTTTGATACCATCTTGCGCGAGATTTTCTGGGAGGGTTGCTTGGCTGGGAATAAGGTCCCCGAACATGATTCCGCATTCACGATGCAAGGAACGTCACGCCTTCGGGTGCTGGGTATCATACTTGCCGGCGGGAAAGGAACCCGGCTGTTTCCCCTCACGCGCGAGCGTGCCAAGCCCGCGGTTCCTTTCGGCGGCAAGTACCGGATCATCGATTTCGTCCTCAGCAACTTCGTCAACTCCGGGATCAACTCGATTTACGTCCTCACCCAGTTCCGGAGCCAGTCGCTGCTCCAGCATTTGAGTGAAGGATGGCAGTTCGGTGGACTGCTGAAGAGCCACTTCATCATCAACGTGCCCGCGCAGATGCGTTCGGAAAGCGAGTCCTGGTACCGCGGCACTGCCGACGCCATCTTTCAAAACATCAACCTCATCGAGCAATCCGACCCCCATTTCGTAGCCATCTTCGGCGGTGACCACATCTATCGCATGAATGTCGCCAGCATGATCGATTTTCACATTGCCAAGCGGGCGGAGGTGACCGTCGCCGCCATCCCCGTTCCCCGGGTACATGCCGCCGAATTCGGTGTCATTGAGGCCCGCGAAGACGGCTGCATCATGGGCTTTCACGAAAAGAATCCCAAGGCTCCCACCATGCCCGGCGATCCGGATCGTGTCTATGCCTCGATGGGAAACTACGTCTTCTCGACGCAGACGCTTCTCGATCTGCTCACTGCCGACGCGGAACACTCCGGAAGTCATCACGACTTTGGCAAGGACATCCTGCCCAAGCTCGCCGGCAAGGCCCCCATCTTCGCGTACAACTTCGAGACGAACCGGATCCCGGGCGAGGCGGATTCTGCCCCCTACTGGCGGGACGTGGGGACGATTGACGCCTACTACGAGGCCAACATGGACCTGAACCATGTCAAGCCGGAACTCAATCTCTACAATCGGGAGTGGCCGGTGCGCAGCACCAGCTATCCGGATCCGCCGGCAAAATTTGTTTTTGACGAAGAGAAACGCCGCGGGCAGGCAATTGACAGCATCGTCTCGGGCGGCTGCATTCTCTCGGGCGGTATCGTGCGTAAATCGGTGCTCGGACGCGGCGTGCGGGTGCACACTGGGGCGTTGGTCGAAGGCTGCGTCATCATGGACAACTGCGACATCGGGCGTCACGCCAAATTGCGCCGGGCCATCCTGGACAAGAACGTCCGCATTCCCCAGGACACCAAGGTCGGCTACGATCTGGACGCAGACCGCGCCCGCGGGTGGCACGTCACTGAATCCGGCATCGTTGTGATCGGGCGGGAATACAGCCCCGTGCCGATGGCGGCCATGTTTGCCTGAGTTGTGTCCCCTAGACAAGGACGAGATTGACAGCGCCGAAATTCGGCGTTAGCATAGGCGAACAAACGGCGAATCAACGGCTTCGTTATGGCTACCCTCCCGCTCCTCCCGAATGATGATCCCCGGCCCAGGCTCGTCGGCATCGCCCGGATCGCAGCCGAAGGAGAGTCTCTACGCGAGGGCCACAACGTCGAGTATTTCACCCTCGGCACGAAGTCGCTGCTGAACCGTGTGGTCAGCCGGCGAAACCTGCCTTTCGCCTGGGCTATCAATCCTTATCGCGGATGCGAGTTTGCCTGCAAGTACTGTTACGCCCGCTACACGCACGAGTTCATGGAGTTGCGCGATGGCATCGCGTTTGAACGGAAGATCTTCGTCAAGCAGCATGCCGCGGACTTGCTGCGGCAGGAATTGCGTCGCGTTAGGCGAGGCGAGGCGATCGCGATCGGCACCGCGACCGATCCCTACCAGCCGGCGGAGCGACGTTTCGAAGTGACACGAGCGATTCTCGACGAACTGGCACGCCATTCTGGACTCGAACTCGGCATCGTCACCAAGTCGAATCTGGTCGTGCGTGACGTTGAAATTCTGCGCCGCATCGCCGAAAACAACAATCGTGTGTTCGTCAGCCTCACAGTGACAACGCTGAAAGCGGACCTCGCGCGCATTCTCGAGCCGCGAGCCCCGCGTCCCGATCTGCGTCTCGAGGCGGTGCGGCAGTTGAACCTGGCGGGTATCAGCGCCGGAGTCAATCTCGCGCCGGTGCTTCCCGAACTCACGGACAACCCGCGCGACCTGGAAGCGGTTGTAAAAGCCGCGGGCGGAGCAGGCGCCAGGAGCATCTTCGCCAGTCCGCTGTTTCTGAAACCGTGTTCGGCGGAGGTGTTCCTGCCCTTCCTCAAGGAACATTTCCCCGACTTGGTCGAACGCTATCGCCGGCGCTACTCGGATCGCGCCTTCCTGCCGAAGGGCTATGCGGAACGGCTTTCCCGGCTGATCGCGGCTTTGCGTAAGAAGTACGGAGTCTACGGCGGCCGGAAACACCGCGATCGCACCTACCCTGTCTGCGACGAATCGCAACTCGGCCTATTTTCCGAAGGCGGAGAACTTTTCCCCCGCTGACGCTTTCGGCGCCCCGCTGTCATCCCGCCTTTCCTTGACTGTCCTATAATGTGCAGTTCCCCATGCCTCCCGCGCAACAGGAGACCCGGCCAAACAATCCTCTAAAAGCAGGGGCGCAGCGCTTCTGGATGCGCGTCACCGAAGGCATGGAAGTTCGCGAACTTTGGTCGCAGTTCGAAAAAGACGCGCGTTCCAGCTATCGCTTCTATTCTTCCGGGCTGGCGTCGCAGGTCGAAGGCCGATCCGGCTTTCATCGCGGCTGGCTGATCGCCAAAGCGCTGTTCTGGGCGATCCTCGAGAAGCTCAGCCCGGCACGACGTGTGTTGCTGCTGTTCGCGCTTGTCTTTCTCTTTTTTCCCCTCAGCGGCGTCACGGGCAGCGATCAAAATGGCCCCGTCCACTTTGTGCAGTTCGATCTCCGCTTCTGGGGCGGAATACTGCTGCTGGTCGTGCTGCTGCTGGAACTGGCCGACCGCGTCGTCATGAAACGCGATCTCGAAATTGCCAAGGACATTCAGTCCTGGCTGCTGCCAGGCGCTCCCTTGCAGCTTCCCGGATACCAGATCGCTTATGCCACCCGGCCGGCGAACACGGTGGCGGGCGACTATTACGATGTCATTCTTCGTCCCGGTGAAACTCCCTCCGGTGATCGCGTGCTCTTTGTCGTTGCCGATGTGGCCGGCAAGAGCATCCCCGCTGCCATGCTCATGGCTACTTTTCAGGCCAGCCTGCGTACCTTATCGAGCAGTCATGTTCCGCTGAAAGAGATCGTTTCCGGACTGAATCACTACGCCTGCACCAACAGTCAGGGAGGTGCGCGGTTCACCACTGCCTTCTTTGCGGAACTCGATCCGGCGTCGGGCCGCATCTCCTATATCAATGCCGGCCACAATTCTCCGATCCTGCGCAGAAGCTCCGGCACAACAGAGCACCTCGACACCGGCGGCCCCCCGCTCGGTATCTCGATTGAATTCACACACCAATGCGGAACCACGAATCTAGATCCCGAAGAGTGGCTGGCGGTCTTCACGGACGGCGTGGTGGAAGCCGTGAATACAGCTGGCAAGGAATATGAGGAATCGCAGCTCATCCGTCTCGTCGACGAGAATGCAGCCGTCGCCCCCGCAGAGATGCTACGCCGCCTGCTCGCCTCGCTCGATGCGTTCGTTGGCAATACTCCCCAGCACGACGATATGACTTGTCTGTTGCTGAAAAGGAGCACTTAGCCCGGCGACTTTGGCTCTTGGCTCAACCTGTTTTGAACTCAACGGCTCTTCGACAACCCTTCCGCCCAGCTTGATCTTTGCGGGAATTCTGGTCGGCAAAAGGCCACAGCTGACAGCGAAGAGCTTCGTTCAGTTCCCGGGCATCAGTTCCCGATACATGCGATGGAATGCGTGCACGCCTTTTTCCTGCTTCACGCTGTAGCGACCGCTGTGATAGCTCCGCGAATGCAGGTTCTTCTGGACAATCTCGCAGATACTCACATCCTCGATCTGAATCTCGTGACTGAACTCCACGGACTTCCGCGCCGCCTCGCGATTCAGGTGCTCTTCGGGCAGATACCACTCGAAGATCGCCAGGGTGCGTTCGGCATCGATCGGGAGAATCATGTTGATCGAAACGTTGTCGGGATAGCAGTTCAGCATCCAGTTTGGGAAAACCCAGAAATAGTCCGCCGTTAGATCGTCACTTGCCTGATGGTAGCGCCGCGGAGTCTCATCCCCCGGCTGCGCGCCGCGAATCGGGCTCCACTGCCGCACGTATTGAGCACAGGCCTCGACCGTGTAGGCGCTGTAGTTCAATTCGCGATTCAAGCCGGGATGCACACTCGGTAAATGGTAGCCCTCGAGGTAATTGTCAATGTAGGTTTTCCAGTTGCACTTCATGTCGTACGTCCGCCGCTCGAAGAACTTCATACGCCGGAAGTCAAACTTCTCTGCCTGCGCGGGCAGCTCGCCCAGATGTTCCATGAACGGGGGAGCCTCCGGGTCCAGGTTCACGAAGACCAAGTTGAACCACTCGGCGACCCGCACTGGAACCAGGCCGAACTCCTGCGGATCGAAATCTTCCACGCCGTCGAATTCGGGAGTTACCAGAAGCGCCCCATCCAGGCGGTACGTCCATCCGTGATAACCACAACGAAAAATCCTGCGGTTACCGCATCCAGAAGCTGGATTGCCCGCACGATGGCGGCACACATTGAAAAAGCCGCGCAGGGCCCCGTCATCGCCGCGCACCACTAGCAGCGGTTCGCCCTGCAAATCGAAGGTGAAGTAGTCCCCCGGGTTTGCCAACTGATGAACGTGTCCTACCAGTTGCCAACAGGAAGAGAAAATCCGCTTCTTCTCTTCCGAGAGCGTTTCCGGCGCGAAGTAACGGGCCGCGACAAGTGTGGACGCCCGCGCAATGTCGTGATCCGGGTGCATCTGGAGATTGACCATAACCGTTGAGGAAGAAGGCCTTATTGTAGGCGTCCCGACAAGCCTGCGAGAAGTGCCAAGATTTGTTAGTCGCATCGTCAGCCAGGTGCTCGGCGGGTCACTCTTTCCCTGCTCGGGAAGTGACCTTCGAGGTTTCCGCAATTGACGAATAAAGGGGATAGGCGGTCCCGCCTGCTTACTTCGGTCATATTTCGCTTTGGCAGCCGAAGTGCCATCTTCGTATACGGATCGGTTCTCAAAGAACCCGGACAGTAAACGGAGATGAGGGAAACTTAAGATGCGGAGAGAGAAAGGTTTTTCATTAATCGAGCTGCTGATCGTGGTGGCGATCATCCTGATCATCGCTGCGATCGCCATTCCGAACCTGCTGCGCGCGCGTATCGCAGCCAACGAATCGTCTGCAGTCTCTGCCGTTCGCACCGTGAACACGGCGGAAATCAGCTACAACTCGGCGTATCCGACAGTTGGGTTCTCGCCCACACTGGTTGCGCTCGGAGACGGCGGCGCTTGCCCCGCTCCTCCCACCCAGGCTACGTCTTGCTTGATCGATAACGTCTTGGCCAACAACGGTCAGCCTGCCGGCAGCGGCAAGAGCGGCTATCGCTTCACCTATAACGCGATCGCTGCGGGCGGCATCAACTCCAACTACAACATCAACGCGAATCCCATCACCAACAACCAGACCGGTGTACGGTCTTTCTGCTCGGTGGCGGACGCGGTGGTGCGCTACATCCCCAGCGGCGGTGGCCTGGTTTGCACCAACGCGATCAACCCGCTTCTGTAGTCCAACAAGTTTGGCGTAACACCCGGGGGAGGGTGTAAGCCAGGGGCATCGGACAACCGGTGCCCCTTTGTTTTGCCCCGTTCCACTCCTGACAAATTTTGGCAGTTTCAATTCCCAAAAGTGTCACTACAAGACCGCTAAGTCATCTTCCGAAGTGGTGACTATTCTCTGAGGTTGGCCTGAAAACGAAGGATTTGACTCCGGACGACCAATGACTTCCGTCACGTTTGATTCTGGAAGCCGGAATGCCATAGTCAATACCGGTTTGGTCAGACGACCATACAACGGAGACGAGGATAAAGATGCGGAGACAGAAGGGTTTTTCATTGATTGAGTTGCTCATCGTGGTGGCGATCATCCTGATCATCGCTGCGATTGCTATTCCGAACTTGCTGCGCGCTCGTATCGCGGCCAACGAATCGTCCGCTGTGTCGGCGGTTCGTACCGTGAACACCGCGGAAGTTAGCTACAACTCGGCGTATCCGACGGTTGGCTACTCGCCCACGTTGGTAGCGCTCGGAGACGGCGGCGCTTGCCCGACTCCTCCGACCCAGGCCACGGCTTGCTTGATCGACAACGTCCTGGCGAACAACGGCAACCCGGCTGGCAGCGGCAAGAGCGGCTACAACTTCACCTACAACGTGGTGGCCACCGCTGGTCTGAACACCGGCTACAACATGAACGCGAACCCGATCACCAACAACCAGACGGGCGTCCGCTCGTTCTGCTCGGTTGAGGACAGCGTGGTTCGGTACATCCCGAGCGGCGGCGGCCTGGTTTGCACCAACGCCATCAACCCGCTGCTGTAAGCACACTTTGGCTCGTCTTCGTGGCGAGCGCTTTACCCGGGAGCATCGGAGCGATCCGATGCTCCTTTCGTTTTGGCGCCTTGCTGTAGCAAAATTCGATGTTTGGAAGTGACACTTCCTGTCAATTCCCCCCTGTAGCTGCGGCGCCCCGTCGAAGCATCATTCCTTACATACTTAACCGATTGCCTGCCAATTACTTGTGATGAGTTCTCCCGGCGCCCGGCTGGGGTGGATTGGCGTCCAGAATGCAACTGGCCCTAAGGGAGCGCGCTGTCAAATGCAGCCGCAAGGGGCGTGCGATGCGCAAGCAGTCGGGATTCTCGCTGATTGAACTGCTGATCGTGATTGCGATCATTCTGTTGATCGCCGCGATGGCGATTCCCAATCTGCTGCGCGCGCGTATGGCCGCGAATGAATCCTCTGCTGCTTCCGCTGTCCGGACGATCACACTCGCGGAGAGTGCCTACTACACGGCGTACCCGAGCATTGGCTTTGCTGTTCAGATTCAGGATCTGGGTCGTACCGAGCCGTGCACTCCTGCCCCGACTCATGCCTGCCTGCTGGATGACAATCTTGCGATGGCTGTCCCCGGCACGCATGGACACAGCGGATATCAGTTCCTTGCTACTGGCATCTCCGGCGGTGGCCCGATCAACAGCGCTTTCGTGGTTGGGACGACGCCAATTGCCGCCAATGGTACCGGCACGCGCGACTTTTGTGCCGTAACGGACGGGGTCATCCGCAGCGGCCCGAGCACTGGCAGCGCTCCGCCGACCGTTGTCGCGGCATGCCAGGCCTATCCGATCGCGCGCTAGAAAGTTTGGCAGTGTACCTGGGGGAGGGTACAAGCCGGAAGGAGCCCGGAAGCAATTCCGGGCTCTTTTCTTTGTCCTCGCCGTCCGATCAACCTCCCAGTACTGGTTACTTTCGATACCTTCGTGCACCATCGCGAGTCCGTTCCCGCGGAGGAGCTTGCCTATAATTTTTTCGACCCTCGAACGCAACGACAAGTCATGCCTGCAATCGAAACCATCAACCTGGCCAAGACTTACGCGGTCGGTTTCTGGAGGAGGAAGCCGCGTACCGCCCTTCTGCCCTTGAACCTGCAGATTGAAGAAGGTGAGATCTTCGGCTTCCTCGGTCCCAACGGCGCCGGAAAGACCACGACTCTGAAGCTTCTCACTGGCATCGTGTTTCCAAGTTCTGGAACCGCGCGCATTCTCGGCAAAGAAGTCGACGACCCGGGGGTCAAGGCGCAAATTGGATTCCTGCCTGAGCAACCCTATTTCTACGATTATCTGACCGCCAAGGAGTTGCTGGAATACTACGGCCAGCTCTCCGGCGTGCCCGCAAAGGACCTCTCGTCGCGAGTGAACGAGATGCTGAGCCGGGTTGGCTTGTCCGATGCCGCCCGCACGCAACTCCGCAAGTTCTCGAAGGGCATGCTGCAGCGCGTAGGCCTTGCCCAAGCCATTCTGCACGATCCTAAAGTAGTGTTCCTCGATGAGCCGATGTCCGGACTTGATCCCATCGGCAGGCGCGAGGTCCGCGAACTCATTCAGCAGTTGAAACAGGAAGGCAAGACGGTCTTCTTTTCCACGCACATTCTCTCCGATGCCGAGGCCCTCTGCGACCGCGTAGCCGTCATCCACAAGGGCGAGTTGCGGGGAGTAGGCGCGGTCGCCGAGCTGACTGCGCAGGTTCACGGGAAAGTCGAGATCACCTTCAATGCCTCCGCCGCGCCCGCGGCCTTAAGGCAGTTGGGAGCCGACATGCACATCAACGGCAACATCGTCAGTGCCGTTCTGCCCGAAGAGAACCAGGAGGCCGCTCTGGAAGTCCTGAAGCGCGAGCGTCTGCGCCTGACGTCCCTGACCCCGGTGCGGTCGTCCCTCGAGGAGTATTACGTTCAGAATCTCCAGCCCGCCGAAAAGAGCATGGGGGTTGGCGCATGAATTCCCGCATTGCGAACGTCGCCTTCAATACCTTTCGCGAGGCCGTACGCGACCGCGTGCTCTACAACCTGATCGCCTTTGCGCTGTTGCTGTCTGCGGCGGCGATTTTGGTCGGCCAGATCTCGATTGATATCGAGCGCCTGGTGGTTGTGAATCTTGGACTGACCGCCGTCACGCTGTTTGGAGTGGTCATCGCCATCTTCATCGGCATCGGGCTGGTCTCCAAGGAAATCGAGAAGCGCACGCTTTATACCGTGCTCTCGCGTCCAGTGCGGCGCTGGGAATTCGTCGTCGGCAAGTTTCTCGGCCTGACTGGCACTCTGCTGGTCAACACATTTTTCATGGCGATCGGAGTATTCCTCGCCCTCCTGTATGTCTCGCGCCATTTCGAGCGCGGTGACTTCAGCATCACAGCGGCGCTCTACTTCATCATCCTGCAGTTCCTCATTGTTTGCTCGTTGGCGCTGTTGTTCTCTTCATTCTCTTCGCCCCTGCTTTCGGCGGTTTTCACGTTCGCTCTATTCGTGATCGGCAGTCTGGCGGAAGACCTGCGGGGATTTGCCGCGGCGGCAAAGGGGATCACGGCCATGCTTGCGGGCACCGTGGCTTACCTCGTACCCAACTTCTCTGCCATGAACGTCGTCAATCAGGTTGCTCACGGAGAGCCCGTCTCCGGGCAGCTGATCCTCTGCAACACGGTTTATGCCCTGCTCTACTCCGCGATGGCAATTTCCGGGGCTGTGCTGATCTTCCAGCGGCGGAATCTGAAATGAACTCGCGCCGGGTCAATGTCGTTGCCACCGCGGTCCTCCTGCTCTCGCTTGCCGGCACGGTAATGACGTTGCGCACGCTCGACGGTATGCGGCGTGGCGCGACGCTGCGCGAAGTTCTCTATTTCCGTTCTCCAAAGATGCTCAGGCGGATGAGTCTCGGCTATTCCGGCCTGGTAGCAGACCTCTACTGGACTCGCGCCGTGCAGTACTTTGGCAGCCACCACATCGCGCAGGCCAGTGATTTTCATCTGCTCTCCCCGCTGCTCGAGATGACGACTGACCTCGACCCCAAGATGACCGTCGCCTATCAGTTCGGATCGAACTTCCTCGCGCCGGCACCTCCGAATGGAGCCGGCGAGCCCGAGAAGGCCGTCGCTCTGGTCGAGCACGGCATTCAGCACAATCCCGACAACTGGAAGCTCTATTACGCGCTGGGATTCATCTACTACATGGATCTTAAGGACTACAAGAAGGCAGCCGAAACATTCGAGCGGGGAGCAGCGGTCCCCAAGGCGCATCCCTTCTTGCGCCTTCTCGCCGCCCAGATGGCGCAACACGCCGGCGAGTATGGGATGTCCCGCATGCTCTGGACGGCAACCTACGAAACCACGACGCAAGAACAGATCCGCCGTAATGCAATCGATCACCTTCGCGCTCTGCGAGTCGATGAAGATGTCACGCAACTGGAGCGGATCGTCGGTTCCTATCGCGAGCGCACCGGGCAATTGCCATCGAGCATCAATGACCTCGTCCGTGCCGGTCTGATCGGAGGAATGCCCGTCGATCCAACCGGCCAGCCTTACAAGCTCACGCCCGATGGCCGGATCGAACTTCGCAATCCCGACGCAATCCTGTACATCACAAAGGGCCTGCCTCCAGGGCATCGATCGCCGCAGCCAAAGCCCGAGCCCACGCCTCCTTCAGGCAAATAGCCACCCATTCTGAGACCCATACTCCTGCGCGCGTCTCTGCTAGCATGCAGTCGTGTCCGGCCACGGTTTCCTGCGACAGTTCCACCGAGCGCTGCATGACTGGTGGCGCGACCAGTCTCGCCAACGCGGAATCGCGGGCGCAACCACGCTGCTGGCCCACGAACTCTGGGAATTCCTTCGCGATTCGACGCCTGAGCGGCGGCGCCGGCGTTTCGGAGATATGGAGTACGACTGGGAACATCACGTCAACACAACCAGCGGCACAGTAGCCTGGCGGGAGCGCCTTTTGGGAGTATTTCTCTCGGCCTACCAGCCGACAGAACCCGCTGCGTTTCAGGAGATGATGCGTGCGCTGAAGATCAACTTTAGCGACTATACGTTTGTCGATCTCGGATCAGGCAAGGGCCGGACCTTGCTCATGGCGTCTGAATATCCGTTCCGAAGGGTCATTGGCGTTGAACTCCTACCTGAACTCCATCAGGCTGCGGTGCATAACATTTCTGACTACAAAAGCCCCACGCAGTTGTGCTCGCAGGTGGAGTCCGTCTGCTCCGATGCATCCAGGTTTCCCCTTCCGGACGACCCGCTGCTGCTCTACCTCTTCAATCCGCTGCCGGAAAGCTCTCTGCAGCAGGTCATGCTGAACCTTGAGGATTCGTTAAGGCGGAAACCTCGGGACGTCGGTATCGTCTACCACAACCCAATCCTCGAAGGACAACTAAACCAACTCCCATGGCTGAAAATGGCGCGCCACGGAGATCACTACGCCATATTTGTGCACGAGAACTCCTGGGGTCTACTCGGCGGTCGTTCCCCGGCGGCATCTAAAATAGTCTCTGCATGGTAGCTCGAACCATTCATCGTGCTGTAACCCCGGCCGCGGCTTTCGCTTCTAGAATTTCGAGGGGGGTTCTTTGGATGCTCTTTTGCGCAGTGCTCGTAGCGTTGTCGTCTACCACGTTGCCGGCGCAGGACATTCGCCAGGCCGCCCGCGCCGTGGACGACCACTACAACCGCTTGCGCACTCTCCAGGTCGACTTTACCGAAATCTACCGCGGCAACGGCATGGACCGTCAGGAGTCGGGCGCACTCTGGCTCAAAAAGCCCCGCAAGATGCGCTGGGAATACCGTTCTCCCAGGGAGAAGTTGTTTGTCAGCAATGGGCAGGTCGTGTGGCTCTATCTGCCTTCGGAGCGGCAACTGCGCAAAACCGAGTTCCGGAAACTCGATGACGTGCGCTCCCCGCTGGCATTCCTTCTTGGTAAAACAAAGCTGGAAAATGAGTTAGAGGGACTTTCCAAAGCGGTGGATGAGGTTCCAATGAGCCCGGGGAACCTCCTGCTGCGTGGAGTTCCAAAATCGATGGCGGATCGTGTCAGCGATGTTCTGCTGGAAATCACGCCGTCCAGTCAGATTGCCCGCATCGTACTGACCGAGGTAGACGGGACATCGACGGAATTCCGATTCTCCAATCCAGTGGAGAATCGGGAGGTCAGTGACAGCCGCTTTCAGTTCACGCCGCCGTCCGGAATCGAAACGGTCGAAGGAGAATTGGCACCGTAAACTTGGCGAGGTGGGCACCCGGTTACTTGCGTGTCGCAGCCGGGTGGGTTACGGTAACTGCTTGCGAAATCAAGTATTAGACTGACGGTAGGGCTCTCAGGGTCAGCAACCCGATGGCGGAATTCCTGGTAAAAGTCGCCGACGAACAGGGCCACCTTAAGCAGCAGGTGGAGCACGGCTACTCCGAGGCGGAGGTCCGTGATCGGTACGCCCAGCAGGGATACCTGGTCTACTGGGTCAAGCCCCGAGGCCTGCTCACCGCCGGTGGTGCGTCCCTTGGCCGGCGAAGCAGACTCAAAGCCAGCAATTTCCTCATCTTCAATCAGCAGTTCCTGACGCTGATGAAGGCCGGATTGCCCGTTCTGACGGCGCTCGATCTCCTGATCAAGCGTCAGCGCGACAAGTTCCTGCTCCAGTTGCTCGATAACGTCCGGGAGCGAGTGAAGGGCGGCGAGCTGCTTTCCGATGCCTTCGCCGCGCAGCGCGTCTTCCCCAAGATGTACACCACCACCCTGATGGCGGGTGAGAAGAGCGGCAATATGGAAGAAGTACTCAGCCGCTATATCCAGTATCAGCGCCTGGTACAGACGTTCCGAAAAAAATTGGCGGTTTCCCTCGTTTATCCCGCACTCCTGGTGTCTGTAGTAACAGTGATGCTGATTTTTCTCGTCACATACGTCGTCCCCAAGTTTGCCGACTTGTTCGAGAACCTGGGAGCCCAGCTGCCAACGATCACCGTCGTGATGCTCAAGGTCGGGGTAAATGCCCAGAAATATGCCTGGGCCGTCGCGTTGGTGCTGATCATCGTGACCGCGCTGGTTTGGCGATGGAAGCAGAGCGACCGTGGAGCCGAACGGATCGACCAATTTCTGCTCTCGCTGCCGCTGCTGGGTGAAATCCGTCTTAAGTACCAGGTTGCGAATTTCTCCCGGATTCTTGCAACCCTTCTTCAAGGAGGTCTGCCTCTGGTTCCGGCCATGGAAACCGCTGGCGCCTCCATGAGCAGCCGCCACATCCTGAACGGAATTCTGGGCGCCACCGAGCGCGTGCGCGAAGGTCAGGGATTGGCGAAGAGCCTGGAAGGGCAGAAAATTTTCCCCGATCTGGCGGTTGAGATGCTTGAAGTGGGCGAATCGACAGGCGCCCTGCCCGCCATGCTGAGTTCGGTGGCCGAATTCTACGAAGAAGATGTGCAAACGGCGCTGGGCGCCGCGATGGCCCTGATTGAACCGATGATCTTGATTTTCATGGCTCTGGTTGTGGGCAGCATCCTGATCTCGCTCTATTTGCCGATCTTCACGCTGGGCTCGAATATCCACTGAAAACTGGCAACTGAGAATCGGGACCTATTTTGGAAGTACACTGGTAATGGGAATGGCAGAGAAGAAATCAGCACTGGTGAATGGCGCAGCCAACGGCGGGCGATTGCCCGAGCCGTTGCCGAGCCCCGCCGATGAACTCGATCGCGCCCGCGATATTGCCCGGCGCTACCGCTGCGAATTCATCGACCTGAACGACTTCCAGCTCCACCACGATCTGTTCGAAAAAATCCCGGTGGACTTGATGTTCCGCTACAACTTCGTTCCGCTGGAAGAGACGCAGGACGGACGTCTGGCCATCGCCATCGCCGATCCCAGCCAACTGATGATGATCGACGAGATCAGCCTGCTGCTGGGCAAGCGGATCGTCACCAAGGTTTCCACTCTCAAGCAGATCTCCGACATCCTCAAGAAGACCGAGCAGTCCAAGCGCGTGCTGGAAGAAGCCAGCGAAGGTTTCACGCTCGACGTCATCCGCGAAGACGAAGCCGGCAACGACGAGACCATTTCGATCGACAAGCTGACCGCGGCGGCGGGCGATATGAGCCCGATCATTCGCCTGGTCGACACGACGATCTTTACCGCCCTGCAGCGGCGGGCCAGTGACATTCACATTGAGACCGGCGACAGCTCGGTCGGCATCAAGTTCCGCATCGACGGCGTGCTGACGCATGCCATGCCGCCGATCGGGAAAGAACATCATTCGACCATCATTTCGCGTATCAAGGTCATGAGCGAGCTCGACATTTCCGAGCGCCGCGTTCCTCAGGACGGTCGTTTCCGCGTGAAGTACAACGGGCGCGCCATCGACTTCCGCGTCTCGATCATGCCGTCGATTCACGGCGAAGATGCTGTGCTTCGCGTACTCGACAAGGAGTCGATGAGCGAGAAGTTCCGCAAGCTCACGCTTGATGTCGTCGGGTTCGACGAAGTCGACCTGCGCCGCTTCCGTCGCTACATCAATGAGCCGTATGGGATGGTGCTGGTGACGGGGCCGACCGGCTCGGGCAAAACGACCACTCTGTACGCCGCCGTTAACGAGATTAAGAACGACGAAGACAAGATCATCACCATCGAGGATCCGGTTGAATACCAGGTGCGCGGGATCACGCAGATTCCGGTCAACGAGAAGAAGGGACTGACGTTCGCCCGCGGATTGCGGTCGATTCTGCGTCACGATCCCGACAAGATCATGGTCGGCGAAATCCGCGACACTGAGACCGCGCAGATCGCGATTCAGTCTGCCCTTACCGGCCACCTCGTCTTTACCACCGTCCACGCCAACAACGTGGTCGACGTGCTGGGCCGATTCCTGAACATGGGCGTGGAGCCTTACAACTTCGTTTCCGCGTTGAACTGCATCCTTGCCCAAAGATTGGTCCGCGTGATTTGCGACTCCTGCCGAACCGCCGTCCATTATCCGCCGGAGGTCCTGGAGGCAAGCGGCCTCGATCCCAAGCACTGGGCCCAAGTCCCGTTGTACGAAGGGCAAGGCTGCATTGAGTGTGCCGGGACCGGATTCAAAGGCCGCACTGCCATTCATGAACTACTGGATTTGACCGACCGCATCCGCGAGATGATTCTGGCCAAGAAGCCGACCTCAGAGATCCGGCGCGCCGCTCGCGAGGAGGGCATGCGCTTCCTGCGTGAGTCGGCGCTCGACAAAGTGCGGTCCGGCGTGACCACGCTGAAGGAGATCAACAAAGTAACCTTCATTGAGACGTTCCGCTAAAGCACTTGGTCTGACTGGTAAAGGGATTGTACCGTCGCGCATCTGCCGAACCAGCCAAAGTAACTAGAGCGACAATGGCTTGCGGGATATCATCGAACGAGGCCTTGATCTGTAGAGAGTGAATGAGCACTTCCTCCAAACACGTCGCCCGCCCTTCGCTGGCCTGTGAAATTGCCGCCGACCGTGTGCTTGCCGGGCGCGGAGGCTCCGGCCGGACGGTCGAGGTTTGCGCGGCGCGTGAATTAGCTCCTGGAACCGTAGTTCCGGACCTCACCGAGACCAACCTTCGCAATGGTTCCGCGCTCCGCGATGCGATTGAAGGAGCGCTTGGCAGCGTCAGCGGACGCTCGCGCGATGTCATCGCAGTTCTGCCCGACACGGCTGTCCGGGTGGTGCTCCTGGATTTTGAGACGCTGCCGTCCAAATCTGAGGAAGCCGAAGCCGTGGTCCGCTTCCGCTTGAAGAAATCGTTGCCGTTCAACCCCGACGATGCTCGCGTTTCCTATCATGCTCAAATGGGAGGAAGCGGCGTCCGGGCTGTCGCGGCCGTGGTCCTGAACAGCGTCCTGCAGGAATACGAGTCTGCGTTTCGCGACGTGGGCTACAGCCCGGGGGTGGTCATGCCCTCCATGCTGGCTGCGCTCGGCGCTGCCGATGCGGAACGTCCCACGCTCATCGTCAAAGTCGACGCCCGCACAATCAGCATTGCCATCCTCGATCAGGAACAACTGCTGCTTCTGCGCACGCTGGAGAATGTCCGCGGTGTCACCATCACCGGAGAGCAGCTTTCTGAAGAGGTGTATCCCTCGGTCGTGTTTTTCCAGGACACCTACAGCCTGAACATTGAGCGCGTCTATGTTGCCGGATTGCCTGAATCGGGCGGAGCAGCACCCGCTCTCAAGGCGCAGACCGGAGCTCATGTTGAAGAACTCGTCGCCTCGTCGCAAATTGGTTCCACGAACGGCTCCGTCCCCCGCTGGCGGATGGCCGGGGTAGTCGGAGCGTTGATCGCATAACGATGCGCCTCGATATCAATCTCGCGACTCGTCCTTACGAAGATGCCGGACAGTTCTGGGCAAAGTGGGGACTCGGAGTGGGACTGCTCGGCCTGTTGACCCTCGTACTGGTCTCGTTCGCGATCCATGGCTGGGTCAAAGCTGGACAAGACCGCCACGCCATCCAGCGATTGGAAGATCAGATTGCCGAGCGAGACGCGGAGCGCGCCAAGGCCCAGGCTTATCTCGAACTCGATATGAACCGCAGCACTCGCGATCAGTCGCAGTTCCTGAACAGCCTGATTCAGCGCAAGGCTTTTTCTTGGACCCGCGTGTTCGAAGATCTCGAGAAGGTCGTGCCGCCCAGCCTGCATGTCGTTTCGCTCAAACCCGAACTGAACGACGCGAATCAGCTGGAATTGGAACTGAAAGTCGCCGGCGACAACCGCGCTGCCGCCATCGATCTGGTTCACCGTATGGAAGGGTCAACCCACTTCCAAGGCCCCAAACTTGTGTCGGAAAGTCAGGGTACGGAGCCCGGATCTGCCGTCTCGGCCGTGATCCAATCGATTTATGTACCGGAGACGCTCAGGAGCGCAAAGTAATGCCCGAACTACAGGATTCCCGCCGCAAGCTGAAGATTGCCATCGCCGTGATGGTGGCAGCCGATGTAGTCGCGGCCGTGGTCCTGTTCTCTCCGCTGGTGGGCTCGGCGGCATCGCGTCGCATCGAAATGAGCCGTCTCTCTGCAGAATTGCAGAAGAAGACGCGAGAGGTTGAGCCTCTTCGCGGAATCGATAAGAAAGTTGTTCTGGCAAAGAGTCAGATCAGTCAGTTTTACAAAGACCGGTTCGTCCCCAGGGATTCCGATCTGGCTGCCGAACTCGGTAAGGTGGCGTCGGAATCGGGTGTTCGCATTCTGCAGGCCAAGTATGAGCTTGAAGAACCGACCCCGGCAGGAATCATTCCGGTCGCGATCGAAGGCAATTTCTCCGGCGACTATCTGCAGCTGGTCCGGTTCATCAATGCCCTCGAACGGTCGAAGCAGTTCTTCACCGTCGACAGCATTAACCTGGCCGGAGAAAGTTCGGGACCGGTTAAACTCGAAATCAAAGCGCACAGCTATTTGCGCTCGGGTGTCTAGATGAAACTGGGAGCGGAAAATCGGACGAAAGTGATCGTCGCCGCAGCGCTGGGTGCGGTTGCCCTGTTCACGACCGGCCGCATGTTGTGGCCATCGTCCTCGTCTCCGGCTCCAGCCCCAGTCCAGGTTGCTACACCCCCTGGTGTTCCGCCGCGCCCGGCTGCACGCCGTAGCGCCGGTGGCAAACCCATGAAGCTCGCGGAGGCCCGCCTCGATCCCACGCTCGACCTTGATCTTCTGCACCAGACCGAGCAGATGAAGTACGCAGGAACCGGCAGAAACATCTTCGTGGCCGGCTCATTGCCGGTCGCTCATGATAGCGGAGCGACCGACAGGCGCAAGCACGAGGCAGAGATGCACGCGCCCCCAGTGATTCCACCGCCGCCTCCCATCAACCTGAAATTCTTTGGTTTTGCCAGCAAACCTGGCGAACCCAAGAAGATCTTCCTCTCGCAGGGCGAAGACATCTTCGTTGCCTCGGAAGGTGATATTGTGAACCGCCGCTACCGGATTCTCCACATCGCACCCACTTCGGTCGACGTGGAGGACGTGCTCAATAACAACCGCCAGAACATTCCTCTGACGCAAGGGTGAGAGTGGCAATTGTGTAATTTGGTAACTGAGCTGAGGTTGAAGGCCCTATGCGAGGCGGATGCACATTACAGAATGACCGAACGGCAGAATTTCGCTGCCAACGCGGGTACATCCTCATCACGCTCATGCTTTTCTTCACGCTGCTGGCGATTGCAGCGCTGGCTGCCCTGCCGGAGATTACGCAACAACTGAAACGCGACCGCGAGGAAGAATTGATTCACCGCGGAGTGCAATACACTCGTGCCGTCCAGCGCTATTACAAGAAGTTCGGACGTTATCCCACTCGCATCGAAGAGCTCGAAAGCACGAATAACCTCCGCTTCCTCCGCAAGCGCTACAAGGATCCCGTAACCGGCAAAGACTTCCGGCTTCTCCGGCTCGGAGATCCGGCGCTCGTCGGGATGGGTTTCGGGCAAGGATTCGGCCAGGGGATCCAGGCTGTGGCGCAAGCCCTGCAGCAGGGGAACCGGCCGGGGTTCGTTGCAGCTCCGGGTGGAGGTGTTCGTCCCGCAGGCCCCGGTGACACGGCCTTGCCTCAGGTAACCGGCCTTCCCGGCAGTGCAAGCACCGTGCAGCAGGCTCCTGAATCGGGCGAGACGGAGAGCTCCGGCGGCGCAGCTGATACGAAAAGCGATGAGTCCGGTTCCAGCAGTTCCGGGTCAAGTCCCGGACTAGGAGGCCAGGTTTTTGGCGGCGGTCCGATCGTCGGTGTTGCCAGCACGAGTAATGCGAAAACGATCCGCGAATTCAACAACAAGAGTCACTACAAAGAGTGGCCCTTTGTCTACGATCCCTCCAGTGACCGCGGGGGACTGCTGAACACGCCGACGCAGCCGAATCTGACCCAGAGCTTCAACGCCGCAGGGCAGCCAGCCGGCGGACAGGGACAAGCGCAGCAGACTCCCCAGACTGGTCAGGCGCCGAGTTCCCCGCCTCAGCAAAATCCTTCGCCCGACGAACAGTGAGGACAAAGAAAAGCCCCGCCGCAGCGGGGCTCCCTGAACTCACAACCATTTATACGTTGAACGAAGAGCCGCAGCCGCAGGTGCTCTTCACGTTCGGATTCTCGAATTTAAAGCCCGCTCCCTCGATCGTCTCGACATAATCCACGTTCGCTCCGGTGAGATACATCAACGATGTCGCGTCGACGAAAACCTTCAGGCCGTCCATGTCGAACACCTTGTCCATCATTCCCGCGCCGTTCTCGAAGGCCATTGAGTACTGAAAGCCGGAGCATCCCCCACCCTGCACGGAAAGCCGCAATCCAGCCGGAACCGGGTTCTGGGTGGCCATGATTTCCTTTACCTTGGTGATCGCGTTCGGGCTCAGGGTAACCGGCGCACTCTTGGGCTTTACTTCAGGTGTTGTGATGGTTGCCATCTCGTATCTCCTTTGATTTCGTCATTATACCAGAGTGGATGAGCGCTCCCGAACAGCGTTTTCGAGCGGGTCACCGAAACATTACCCACTTAATGGATGCTGCGCCCCCTTCCCTCGACACATGCCCTCTTGCCAAACGGGGCTATAATCGTGGCAGCAAGGGCCCTTACCCGAAACCGGTGTGCGGGTCATCGTGACTGGCACCGCGGCAGAGGCACCTTCGGGATCGGCTCGATCTCAGCACCGAGGTGGCATATGTCTCCTATGGTCGGGCTGCTGATCGCGTGGGGTGTTCTGACCGCGATCCTCATCGTTCTCATGATTTACAAGAGCACCCTTACCATGCACGAGGACGATTCGATCTTCCTCAACGAATCGGAGTCGCACATGGAAAAGGAGCAGGTCGAAATCCTGAGCAAAGTGAACAAGATCACCCCCATGATCAAGGTGCTGGGTGCGCTCTCGGGTGCCATGATCCTTGTCATCGCGGGGTTGTTCATCTATCAGGGCCTGATGATGGCTTCGACTGCGCAGTAGGTCCCGCGTCGTCGTGAAGGTGTGTCGCCTACCCTTCGGGAGAGTTCCGTCAAGCGTGCCCGGGGCTTTTTGACTGCCCATGCATCTCATCTTGAATGCATGCCAAGTGTGCCATTGCTGTTGTCGGAGGCGGCCCCTCCGGTGCCCTCGCTGCCTCGTTGCTCGCGGCGGCGGGACGCCGTGTCGTGCTTTTCGATGAAAAACTCGCCTGGGAGAAGCCCTGTGGCGGCGGCGTTACGCACAAGGCACTGAAGCAGTATCCTTTTCTCTCCGAGGCCGACGCCGACCGAGTCTTTCTGGAACGTTGTGAACTGGTCAGCCCCTCCGGAAACACGGTCAGGTTTCATCTGCGTTATCCGCTCGCCATCTTTTCGCGTTTTGCGCTGAACGGGCTCCTGTTGAAACGCGCGGCCGACGTGGGAGCGGATCTGCATCGGGAGCACGTCACGAGCATCTCAGGCTCGCCGGGAAACTGGCACCTGACCACGACTGTCACCGAATTTGACGCGTCTTACATCATCCTGGCGGCGGGGGCGCGCAATCCTTTTCGAGCTCAATTCCTCAGCCCGATTTCCCCCGAGGACCTCATGGTCACCGCCGGCTACTTCATCCCCGGCCACAGGCCCCTGGTTCAGATTCGCTTCCTTGAAGGCCTCAGCGGTTACATCTGGGTGTTTCCCCGCCGCGATCATCTGTCGGCGGGGATCGCCGCCAAAATGGGCGAAATGCCAACCTCCAGGCTTCGTCAGATCCTGGAGCGGTGGCTCCGCGAAAACAGGTTCTCGCTCGAAGGTGCTCGCTTCTATTCGCACATTCTGCCGGCGTTTCGTGCGCAAACACTCGACAAACTGCAAGCTCATGGCGAAGGCTGGGCGATGGTAGGGGATAGCGCGGGCCTGGTAGACCCGATCACAGGTGAAGGCTTGTACTATGCTCTCCGTTCCGGAGAGTTGTGCGCACAATCTCTCTTGTCAGGGCGGCCCTCTGAATATCAGGCGCATCTGGAAGAAGAGATCCTTCCCGAGTTGAGACTCGCCGCGCGAGTCTCGCAGCGCTTCTATAGCGGAGAGGTATTCGGCGAGAGTGTGCTGGAACGTATGGTCGCCTTCACGCAGCACAGCGAGAGCTTCCGCGACCTGATGCGCGACCTGTTTGCTGGAATTCAAGGTTACCGCGATTTGCGCTCGCGGCTTTACCGGACGCTGCCCTCGATAATGGCTGAAGGGCTGGCGGGAACTTTGCGCCTCCCGTGGAGCATCTCCAGCCTGGCAACGGATCCCTTTGCCGAATGAGGCTGGCAGGACTTTGCCCGCTTGAAGCCAAGTTCTCCCGGCGCGCCCGACCCAGACTCTATGCCGCCTTCGCCTGCAGACTCTTGATGTCATCCAGCAGGACTTTCTCGTGTCCTTCCGGATTCACCTTCTCATACACTTTGCGCATGATGCCCCTGGGATCGATCACAAATGTCGTGCGCTCCCAGAACTTCATTCCCTTCCACTCTGATTGCCCGATGCCGAGTGCTTTCATGAGCGTGGCATCGGTATCGGCGAGAAGGTCAATTGAGAAGGCAAACTTGTTGCAGAAGTTCTTGTGCGAAGCAGCATCGTCGGCACTCACGCCGAGAACCCTGATCCCGGCTGCGTCGAAGTCCGCCTTCGTGGCCGTGAACGATTTGCCCTGGATCGTGCAGCCGGGCGTGTCGTCCTTGGGATAGAAGTAGACGACCAGCCACTGTCCGGCGTAGTCGCTGAGTTTAGTGGTCTTGCCATCCTGGTTGGGAAGGGCAAAATCCGGAAATGCTTTGCCGGCAGAGAGCATAACAAATCCTTTCTGTTCTCAGTGTCCAGTTCCGATGAAACAAAACTCTTGGCCGCCAGCGAACACGGGCTAACGGCCAAAAGCCAACAGCCAAAGCTTTTCTACGCAGCCGACATCAGTTTCTTCATGCGCCGCTCCATCTCATCGGCGGACACATCTTCCACGTGGGTAGCGACTCCCCAGAGATGCCCAAAAGGATCCCGGATGAAGCCGCTTCGGTCCCCGTAGAACTGATCCTGCACCGGCTTGAGAATCGTGGCGCCCTCGGTAACGGCTCGTTTGACAACATCGTCAACATTCTCAATGTACAGGTAGAGGCTGATGGGACTTCCCCCGACCGTTGTGGCACTGGCATGGCCTTGCCCCATGGACGGGTTTTCGTCTGCCAGCATGATGTGAGAATCGCCAATCCTCAGTTCAGCGTGCCCGATCTTGCCGTCAGGCCCAGGCATACGCATGATTTCGGTCGCCCCGAAGACCTTCTTGTAGTATTCGATAGCCTTCGCGGCTCCACTAATGATCAGATAGGGAGTGACAGAGTTGTAGCCTTTTGGAATGTGCGGGACCTTGCTCATGATTCTTCTCCTTCAGGAAAGATGAGGGGTTGAAGGTTAGTCGCGTTGCGGGCCCCCACGGCCCGCGGCTTTCCACTATCACATCACATGTCCCCGACCCACTTCAAGGCCGGCACGCGCATTTTTGACAGCCGAGATCCTGTTCGGCCCGGCCCGCAACTGTTAGTCGCTGAACAAGAACCGCAGGCCCCGATTGAACAGCTCTGGCTTGTTGCTGGCGTGGCGCTCGCCTTCGATCACACGCGTTTCGAGCCTCAGGCCTCTGTACTTGTGCGACCGCAGGGTCCGCATGAAATCCTGAACAGGACCGGTCAGATCTTCCGAGCCTCCTACCGCCAGATACAACTTCACCGCTAATTCCCTGTGCGTGCGGGCAAATTCAGCTTCCTGCTTGAAGACGTACCGGTCAGCATACCGCACGGCTGGACTCGCCGACATGTAGCAATTGAAAAGTCCCGGATCGCTGAACAGCGCATACAAGGTGAACAAGCCTGAGTAGGAACTGCCCTGGAGCACCCGTCGCGACGAGTCCGCACGGTAATTGGTCTCAACGAATGGAATCAGTTCCATCTTGAGAAACTTCAGAAATTTCGGTGCGTCGCCCGACCCCTTCACATCGGGCGTCGGGGAAGGCGTCAAGTCCATGGCGCGGAGGCTGTTGTAGTCCGGGTTTTCCCCCGAATATGTGATGCCGACCAGGATCATCTCCGGCACAAATTTGTCGTAGACTAGCCCGCCCAGGACCGAATCCATGAGTTTGAAATCCCACTGGCCATCGAGGATGTAGACCACGGGATACTTCCGCGAAGTTTCCTTGTCGTAGCTGGAAGGAATGTGGATATAGATGTCGTAGTCGCGGCCGGTCGAAGCTGATGGCAACGTTCTGAGCTGTGAGCCGGCTAGCGCAACCCTGGGAAACGCACTCGCTTTATCGGATTGCGCAAGGGCTACGCTTGCTGCACAAAGTAGTAGCCAAACAATCACTGAATAATAACGGTGCATTTGAGTCTCCATAGGAAGTTGCCTCAACTACCCGAGTCCCAACTCTCTGGCTATCGCCTTCCACTTCCCATCCACCAGCGCCCGGATCCTGGGATCCATCACGATCTCATCCGGCCACGGCCGCGCAAATCCCTCCGACGACCACTTCCGCGTCGCGTCGATCCCCATCTTCGAGCCGTAGTCCGGCAAGCGCGAGGCGTGGTCGAGTGAATCCACCGGCCCCAGCGTGAACTGAATGTCCCGCTCCGGATCGATGTTGTTGAACGCCTTCAGCGTAACGTCGGCGATGTCGTGCACGTCGACGTCTTCGTCGACTACCACAATGCACTTCGTAAACATCGCCTGGCCCAGCGACCAGATGGCGTTCATGACTTTCCGCGCCTGTCCTGGATACGACTTCCGGATCGACACGATCATCAGGTTGTGGAAGATGCCTTCGATCGGCAAATTCACGTCGACAAGTTCCGGAATTGTCAGTTTCATCAAAGGCAGAAAAATGCGCTCGACTGCTTTCCCCATCCACGCATCTTCCTGCGGAGGCTTGCCGACGATGGTTGCGGCATAGATAGGGTCCTTGCGGTGTGTGACACACGTGACGTGGAACACCGGATATTCGTCTTCCAGCGAGTAAAAACCGGTGTGATCGCCGAAGGGCCCTTCGGTCCGTAACTCGTCGAGGTTGACGTAGCCCTCAAGGACGATTTCAGCATCGGCCGGCACTTCCAGGTCCACAGTCTCGCACTTCACCAGTTCGACCGGCTTCTGCCGCAGGAATCCGGCAATGATGAACTCTTCGACGTCCGGCGGGGCGGGAACGATCGCGGAAAACGTCAGCGTCGGTTCGGTGCCGATGGCGACCGCAACATCCATGCGGCCTGACGGGCGGTCTCCATCCGCCAGCCTGGCCCCACCCGATGAACGCGCCATGATGTCAACTGCGGAACGGGTGCGCGCCCCGGCACCCTCTTCGTGTGGCACGCTCTCACGCAAGCGTTCTCTATAGTGCTCCGCCGCCACCTTTTGGCGCTGCCAGTGCATGCCCGTCGAACGCTCGTCGTAAACCTGCAGGCGGTACATCCCCACGTTCCGTTTCCCTGTTCTTGGATCGCGTGTAATCACGCATGGCAATGTAATGAACCGCCCGCCGTCCTTAGGCCAGCACTGCAGAATCGGAAAATCCAGAAGCGAGAAATTGTCGCGCTTGATGACTTCCTTGCACGGCCCCGTCGCTACCGTCTTCGGAAAGAACTTGCCCATCTCCGCCAGCATAGGCAGCATCTTGACCTTGTCCAGAAATCCTTGCGGCGACTTAACATCGAGAAATCCGCGAATGCGCTCCGCTACTTCGTCGAGCGAATCGACCTCAAGCGCCATCCGCATCCGCTGCGCAGAACCAAACTGGTTGATCAGCAGTTTCTGCCCTGGGTATCCCTTCAGGTTCTCGAAAAGCAAAGCCGATCCCCCGAGGGTTCCCTTCCCGTCGCGGCTCTTGGAGACTCGGTCGGTGATTTCCGTGATTTCCAGAATCGGATCCGCCTCGGTACGGATGCGTTTAAGCTGTCCGGCTCGCTCCAGCGCCTTGATCCAGTCCCGCAGATCATCGTAGGCCAAGATTCCTCCAGAAATGACAGACGATTATATGCGGCGAAGGGGACTGCCGATTTTTGATTGTTGATTTTTGATTGAAAAGGCGCTGACCGCAGGGTTTCAATCAACAATCTAAAGATCAGAAATCAACAATTGCTCGTCTTCCGCTCTCCGTCTAGGATAGGAGCGTTTAATCTCTACATCCGCCTGCCACGGGAGGAAACATGATCCGTCTGAAGGTGAACGGCAAGGACCGCACGTTCGATGGCGATCCCGAGATGCCGCTGCTGTGGTACTTGCGCGACACTCTCGGCCTTACAGGAACCAAGTTCGGCTGCGGCATGGCCCTCTGCGGGTCTTGTACCGTCCACAGCAATGGCGAAGCGATCCGCTCTTGTACAACCTCGATGAAAGAGGTTGCTGGTGCTGAAATCACCACCATCGAAGGCATTGCCCCCCTGCACCCCGTACAAAAGGCCTGGATGGAGATCAAGGTCCCGCAGTGCGGCTACTGCCAGACCGGGCAGATCATGCAAGCCATCGCCCTCCTCAGAGAAAACAAGAATCCATCCGACCAGGACATCGATACGTTGATGGCCGGCAATCTCTGCCGCTGCGGCACCTACCAGCGGATTCGGGCAGCCATTCACCAGGCTGCTAAGGAGACGGCATGAACATCGAAAACGTTTCCCGCCGTGGATTCCTCCGTGGCACCCTCGTCGGTGGCGCATTTGTTCTGAGCGCCAGCGTCCTTCCCGAATCACTATGGGCCGCCGAAGGCGAAACAACTGCCGCCCCGTTCGATCCATATCTCTGGATGTCAATCGCTTCCGACGGTACTGTCACCCTTGTCGCCCACCGCTCGGAAATGGGTTGCGGAAGCCGCACTTCCCTGCCGCTCGTTGTCGCCGACGAACTGGATGCTGACTGGTCAAAGGTCAATATCGATCAGGCGATTGGTGACGCGAAGTACGGCGACCAGGACACAGATGGCTCACACTCCGTCCGCAGCTTCTTCGACGAGATGCGACTGGTCGGAGCCACCGGACGCGCCATGTTGATCAGCGCGGCCGCCGCGCGCTGGAGCGTTCCGGCAAAAGAATGTTCGACCGAGCCACACTTCGTGATTCACAAGGCAACGGGACGCAAGCTCGGGTACGGTGAACTGGCCGCCGACGCTGCCAAGTTGCCGGTCCCGAAGAAAGAGGACGTTCCCCTCAAACCACGCTCCGAGTGGCGCTACATCGGCAAAGACAGCAACGCCCTGTTCGATTTGGAAGATATTGTCACCGGCAAGGCTGTCTTCGGTATGGACGCGACCATGCCCGGCATGGTGTACGCCTCGATCGAGCACCCTCCCGTTCTCGGGCAGAAGGTCAAGTCGCTCGATGACAAAGCTGCCCTCAAAGTGACGGGCGTGAAGCAGACCGTAACGATTCCGACAGTGGAGCCGCCTCATCTTTTCAAGCCATTGGGTGGCGTCGCCGTCATCGCCGACAGTACCTGGTCCGCATTTCAGGGCCGCAAAGCGCTCAAGATCGCGTGGGATTCAAGCCCACACTCTGTCTACAACTCGGCCGAGTTCCGCAAGACACTCGAAGCGACATCCCGCCAGCCCGGAAAAGCAGTCCGTAACATCGGCGATGTTGACGCTGAATTCAAAAAGGGCGGCAAGATCATCGAAGCCGAGTACTATGCGCCCCATCTGGCACACGCAGCCATGGAACCTAACGTCGCTGTCGCCGAGTTCCGCGATGGCAAGGTATTGGCCTGGGCTCCGACGCAGAATCCACAGGCCGTGCAGGATACTGTGGCCGGGGTTCTCGGCATCAAGAAAGAAGATGTGACGTGCCATGTTCCCTTACTGGGCGGCGGCTTCGGTCGCAAGTCGAAGCCGGACCAGGTCGCCGAAGCGGCGTTCCTGTCGAAGCAGGTTGGCAAACCAGTGAAAGTTGTCTGGACCCGCGAAGACGACATCCGCTTCGACTACTTCCACTCCGTGGCTGCGATGTATATGAAGGCGGCCATCGGTCCAAATGGCAAGCCCACGGCGTGGTTGCAGCGGTCTGTTTTTCCGCCGATCGGCTCGACCTTTGACGCCGCCACCACGTACGGCGACGACGAGATGGGCCTGGGATGGAACAACGTACCGTTCGATATTCCCAATCATCGCGCGGAGAACGGGCCTGCTGACTACCACGTCCGCATCGGCTGGCTGCGCAGCGTAGCCAACATCTATCACGCCTACGCCGTCCAGTGTTTTGCCGACGAACTTGCGCACGCTGCCGGAAAAGACTCCGTTCAGTATTTACTCGACCTGATCGGGCCGGCGCGAATCATCGACCTTGGGCAGAAAGGCGACGATGCCGAAGAGGCCAAGGTCTATCCCCTCGACACAGGTCGCCTGCGCCAGGTGATCGAAGTGGCCGCCGAGCGGTCGGGCTGGGGCAAGAAGCCGATGGGCAAAGGACACGGCATGGGCATCGCCGCCCATCGCAGCTTCCTGACCTATGTTGCCAGCGTCGTCGAAGTCGAAATCGACAGCAAGGGCCAGGTGCACATTCCAAACGTCTGGACGGCCGTTGATGCTGGAACGGTTGTCGCGCCCGACAATGTGCGCAATCAGTTCGAAGGCGCAGCGGTTTTCGGCACCAGCCTTGCCCTGTTCAGCGAGATCACGGCCACTAACGGTGTGATCAATCAAAGCAACTTCAGCGACTACCATCTGGCGCGCATGAACTCGGCGCCAAAGCATGTTGACGTGCAAGTGGTCGCAAGTGATGCGCCGCCTGCGGGAGTCGGTGAACCGGGTGTGCCGCCAATCGCGCCGGCAATCTGCAACGCGATCTTTGCCGCGACTGGAAAGCGCGTTCGTGAACTGCCGGTATCGAAAACGAAATTGGTATGAGGAAGCGCAATACGGGTTCTTAGCTTTACGCTCGTGGCTCGCAGCTCGCGGAGGAGATCCTGATTCCGCAATTGTGGTCGCTTTCGAGTATCACTTCTCTGCCGGAGCCTTTCTAGGATGAACTGGGAAGCTCTTTGGCTGACTGTCCGTCTCGCCACCCTGGTCTCGGCGATCCTGTTGGGTCTGGGAATTCCCCTTGCCTGCTGGCTCACCTACTCGCGGTGGCGACTGAAATTTCTTGCTGAAGCCGTGATCGCTCTGCCGATCGTGTTGCCGCCAACCGTGCTCGGATTCTATGTACTGATGGCTCTCGGCTCGCGCAGTCCCCTCGGCCGCTGGTGGCAATCGCTCACCGGACACACCCTCGCCTTTACCTTCGAAGGGCTGGTCATCGGCTCGATTCTCTACAGCTTGCCGTTTGCTGTGCAGCCTTTCGCGGCCGCGTTCTCGGCGGTGGACCCGCGGCTCCTGCGGGCTTCCGCCTCGCTCGGCGAGCCGCCACGTCGTACCTTCCTTCGCATTGTGCTGCCGCTGTCTCGGGCCGGATTGATTACGGGATTCGCCCTCAGCTTCGCTCACACGCTCGGCGAATTCGGGGTCGTCCTCATGGTCGGCGGCAACATTCCCGGCGTGACCCGAACGATCTCCATCGACATTTACGATCAGGTGCAAGCTGGCAATTATGCCGGCGCACATCAGACGGCTCTCCTCTTGTTGATTGTTTCTTTTGTGGTGCTATCGATCGTCTACGGTCTCAATCGCCGCCCCTGGACGGTAGGACCATGGAAATGAATCCCGCCACAGCGACGGATGAACCGGGGACAGAACCGCATCCACTGGAAGTCCGCATCCGTCGCCGTTTTGTTGGCTCCGCACGGGCATTCGACATCAACGTTCACTTCCGCGCAGGCACAGGATTCACAATTCTCTTCGGCGCTTCCGGAGCAGGCAAAACGACCGCCCTCGATTGCATTGCCGGACTGATTGATCCTGACGAGGGCCTGATCGTCGCCGAAGGCGAGACACTCTTCGACTCGGAAAGAAATCTACGAATTCCGCCATGGAAGCGCCGCATCGGATACGTCATTCAGGACCTCGCGCTCTTCCCTCACCTCACGGCCATTGAGAACGTCGGCTATGGCCTGCGCTTCATGGCCCCGAACCAGCGCCGGCAACGCAGCCGCGAGCTCCTCAACATGTTTCGCATCGAGCATCTCAGCAACCGCCGTCCAGCGCAGCTTTCCGGCGGCGAGAGGCAGCGTGTTGCTCTGGCTCGCGCGCTCGCTACCGGGCCCCGCGCGCTCTTGCTCGATGAACCGTTAGCCGCGCTTGACCGCCCAACGAAGGGCCGCATCATCGACGATCTCCGCCAGTGGAACCAGGAGCATAAGGTCCCCATTCTCTACGTCACGCACAGCAGCGAGGAAGTTTTCGCCCTTGGGGAGCAGGTGATTGTCCTTGATGCCGGCCGCATCATCGCGCAGGGCCGCCCGCACGAGGTCATGCGTGCTCCACGCCTTGAAACCGTAGCCCAACTTTCAGGATTCGAGAATGTTTTTGACGTCACGGTGATGGGAATTCATGAGGCACGCGGCACCATGACCTGCCGGATCGGCAGCGGCCCGCTCGAACTCGAAACACCTCTGGTCCGCGCCGACATCGGCGCAAAACTGAGTCTGGGTATCCGCGCCGGCGACCTCATGCTGGCCACGGAAAGCCCGCGCGGCCTCAGCGCCCGCAACGTGATACCCGGAGTGATCCGCCGTGTGGATTCGCGCGATGTGATCGTTTCAGCTGTGATCGGCTGCGATGGCGCCGAATTTGAGGTCCACTTGACGCTTGCCGCGCGCGAGGCGCTCAATCTGGTACCCGAGAAGAACGTATGGCTCGTCCTGAAAACCCACTCCTGTCACCTGATGATCGCGTAACGTGGTTTTTGCCCTGTCATCGAGAGCGCACCCATGTGGAGGCGAACGACCCTACCTCACCTCGACTGCTGCACCTTCATCGATGGAAGCCTGCGTTCTCTTCTCTCTCCACCGCGATCACCGCCACCCATTGTCCATCGCTCTTCTTCGAGAACACAATCCTTCCGCCCAGTTGCCCGGCAATCTGTTCCGGCGCCAGGTCGCGGTGATAGCCAAAATACTTCTCTTTAATCTGTTGCCACGCCACCCAATTCTCAAGCAACGGACGTTGCGGCTGGTACTTTGTCGAGAACGCGAGCGCGAGATCGTAGCGGTCGCTGGCTGCGGCCGCCAGCGCCACCTGTCCTGGGGTGAAGTCTTCAATCCTTACAACCGGAAATGGCCGCGCCACATATCCCAGCCATGGCCGCGACAGCTCATCCGACGCCGGCCACGCCGTCAGCACCCGCGCACGCGTCTCCGGATAGCGCATCGCAAGGAACCGGCTCGCTTCCGCGTGCATCACCACATAGTCGCGATAGGCCAGATTGTCCTCGGGGGAATATCCGTATGGCGGATTCGTAAACAGACCCGCCACGAATGCGATAGCAACCACCGCGACTAACAGCCGCCAATGCCGCAGACGGCGCCACAGTGTCGAGACGAACACCAGGATTACCAGCGGGACCACGGGTAGCATGTAACGAGCCAGCACCGCGCCGCCAACCGCCGCCATAAACAGCAGATAGGCAGCTACCACCGCCGCGAAGGCCATCTGCACCCAAACGGCAATTCGCGCGCGCGTCTCGCCATTCTCCACAATCGCTGGACGCCGCATCGCCAGCACTGCGGCCAAGGTGAGCACCCACAGGCCAAAGTAGAGAAACACCTGCCACAGGCGTATTCCCAACGCCAGGGGAATTCGCAACCAGTTCATCGTCGCCGTGACGTTATAGCGCACAAATTCCGGGTTCCCCAAAAGCATTCCGGTCTTCCAATAGTGATAGGCGTACCAACCGGCAAGTGGAGCCAGCGGCAACAGGAGAACAACTCCCGCCACACGTCGTCCTGCTGGCGGCGCGAGTTCCTTCGTCAGGCGCATAAGCCGCGCAAGCAACTCCCACCCGAACAGCGCGACAGGGGCGAGAATGGCCGTCTCTTTTGTCAGGGCCGCCAGGCCGAACCAGAGCACATATCTGCCACGGTGATCTTCGACATACGCCAGCAGTCCCCATAGCGTGAATCCCGCGGCTGCCAGATCCAGATGTGCCAGTGAACTCTGCGCGAAGAATACCGGGTAAATCGCCAGCAGTCCGGTCGATGCACACGCCACACTGGAATTCGCCGTGGCTCTTGCGAGCCGGAAGAATCCGAGCAACGCAAATGCAGCGAATGCCAGCATGACAAGCCGCGTGACCAGCGGTGCGTAACCAAAAAGCCGCCACGCGCCGGCCAGCGCCGCCATCACCAGCGGCGGATGTGCATTAGAAGGTGTGGAGTGCGGAATCAGCGAGCCGGTGAGATAGAGATCGCGCGCCGCGGGAACGTAGTATCCGGCTTCATCCCAGAAATACGGCAGCCGCAGCAGAGGCGCATGCAGAAGCGCCAATCCCACAAAAAACATCGCATACAGCAGAAACTGCTGCGGCCACGGGAGGCGAACCGAAGTATCCGCGCCCCGGTTCAATGTCCGCATCAGTGCACAGGTCCGCCGGGAGCGCGCGGATCAAGATGGATCTGCCCAAACGCTGCCTCGTAGTTCGCGACGTTCTGCTGCAAGAGCGACATCAGCGCCTTCGCCTGTTGCGGGCTGAGATAAATACCCTGAAAATTGCGCAACTCGACCTGCGTTTCCGAGCTCTGCTGCATCGTTCCAAAAACGAGAAAAAAGTCCCACACATTCACGCGGATCTGCACGCTGTTCGCATAGGCTTCGCGATATTCGGCCGTATTCACAAACTTGACATTCGGTTGCGGCGGATTATTCATACGTGAAAGTGTACCGGAATTCGAAATTGATAATTTGTAATTTTGAGCACAACCGCATCCGGACTAAACACGAAGAGCGCGATTTTCAATCACCAATTACCAATCACCAATTACAAATCCTGAAACGTGCTACGGCAGCAATTCATAGCTGACAAACGCAAACTTCTTCGAATCCGGCGACCACGAGTTGACGTTGATCGTCCCCTGCCCGCCGAAGAATTGTGTCAATACCTGAATTGCCCCCGGGCCTTCTTCTTCCGGCAACTGCGCCGGCTTATCGCTCGCCGGCAGCGGCATCATGCGAAGTTCCACCGCTGTCTTGAAATCGTGTCCCTTCATTCCCGGCGGAAACGACAGCAGCACCATCCACTTTCCATCCGGCGACGGATGCGGAAACCAATCCTCCTGCGCATCCCCAGTCACGCGCTCGGCCTTGCCATCGCTCGCGCCAGCGCCTTCCGCCGGAAATCTGAAAATATCCCACCCGCCGGAACGATCAGTATTGATGTAAATCCATTTCCCATCCGGCGAGTAGTCTGGACCATCGTCAAAGCCCGGACTCGACGTCAATCGTTCCTCGTTGCCGCCATTCACTGCCACGCGATAGATATCGAAATTGCCTCCACGCTCGGCCACAAATGCCAGCCACTTTCCGTCGGGCGACCAGCCATGGAAATAACTTGGAGTGTTCGGCGTCAGCAAACGCGGGCTTGTGCCGTCCGCGTTCGACACGAAGACCTGCGACTCGTCGACTGGCGCGTGGTTCGCCGAGAATGCCAATTTCTTCCCATCCGGCGACAGGCTCTTGTCGTTGTTGCAGCGATAACTCTTGTCGAGCGCCAGTTTTTCCGGCTGCGCTTCGCCTTTGGCGTCGAGCGTGAAGCGATAGATCACGCCGCCCGAATTCGCAATCAGGTATTTGCCATCCGGAGACCAGTTGGGCGCTTCCCAAAGCGTGTCGGCCGAGTAGACGACCTGCACGCTCTTGCTCTCAAGGTCGTAGACGGAGATCTTGCTGCGTACTTTCTCTGGATTCAGTTCGGCGTTCGTCGCCGGCAATGGCTCGATGCTGACATTGGAAAACACCGCCGTCTCCAGCACCTGCGCGTCATGCGAACACACGCCGAGCCCGATGTAGACGGGCCCATCCAAGCCAACCGTCGCGGGTGTGGCGGATGTGAACCACATTCCATCCTTCCCTACCGACATGAGGAATTGCGCACCGCGCCTCTCGATGCGAATTCGAGTTGGACCGTTCACGCTTGATCGCACTTCCGATGTCTCCGCCCCCGCCACCGGACGAAACTGCAGCGACGTCAATCCATCTCCATGCAACGCCACGTCGGCATAGGACGAATTTGCATCCAGGCTCTGGCGCACCATGAGCAGCGCTTTTCGATGCTCTTCCTTGCCTGCGCCGATGACACGTACATCAGCCGTCAATCTGAAATTCCCCGTCATGCGCTTCCACACAAAATGAAACGCATCTGCCGGCCCCCAGAGGTTGGCGCCGCCGCCCGTGATTCGATACTCGCCGCTCGCCGCATCAAACGCGGCTGACCCGGCGCGTGGGTTTTCGCCTACGTCGGACTGCGTTTCGAATAGGCCGATCACATCCGGCCGCGCTTGCGCGGGCGCAAAAGTGTTCCAACAAACAGCGGTCAAAAGGACGGCCACAACGAAAGCATGACGGCAAGAAAATGATCGAGTGCTCATGCGGGGAATCTTAAAGCCAGGGGAACCCGGGGCGAAAGGACATTCGAAGTTAGACACCGAGAGATTTCGCTGACTACTGACTCCCGACTACTGACTCCCGTCTCTGGTGCGAAAGGGGGGACTCGGAACCTGAGCCATCTGCCTGGTTCCCGTGCATTGCAACTGCAGGTTTACGGCACTTTCGAACGAAGCCATGAACGACGCCGTTAGCGTCCGAGTACCAGCCGGTGATCTGACCCGCCGCGTTCATCGACGTGGGATACGTGTTCGTCGAATCGGGCACATCGAAAGTGACAATGCTGCCATCTTTCTCCCTCAGAAAGCCATGGTAGGCAAGACTCATGTCCGAGTAGTATCCGCTGATCTGACCTCTGGCATTCATCGCTACGGGGTAGGTGGAGATTGAGTCGGCAGGATCGAAAGTACTGATCGTCCCATCCGGTTGTCGCAGAAAGCCGTGGCCATCCAAACTCCCTGCAATTTCTCCTCTCCCTGTGATCGCGGTCGGCAACACATTCGAATCGGGTGGACCGAAAGTCGTTATAGTTCCGTTCGGTTCCCACAAGAAGCCTTGCAAGTTGTGATTGTCAGCAAGGTAGTAGCCCGTAACTTGGCCGCGTGAGTTCATCGCCTGGGCCAGCGTTTGCGGGCCCGGTTCCGCATGTGTCGGAACCTCAATCCGAATTGTCGTGCCGTCCCGTTGCCGCAGGAAACTGTAATGGCAGCCCAGCTGCCCATAGATACCCGCAATTTGCCCTTTGTTGTTGATTGTGACCGGAATATCTCCGTCGAAACTCTGTATCGGCACCATCAGGAATGCCGAGCGTGAGTACCGCGTCTTTGCTCCAGACACCGGACATGGACCGCCCACTTCTAACGTCGCGAAGGTTCCATCAGGCTGTCGGAGAAAGCTGTGGTATCGATTTACATTCAGGTCCAAGACGTACCCGATGATCTGGTCCAGTGCATTGATGGCCGTGGTGCCGACTACATGATCCCTTCCGGAATACTCGGGCACATCAAATGCAAATACCACGCCGCCTGGACGGCGCAAGAAGCCACGGTTTCCAAGCGTGCCCGATGCACCATAGGACCCGGTGATCGCCCCCCACGCGTTGATGGCCGCAGGTTCCGTCAGAGTGGAACTCGGCACATCGAACGTAGTAAAGGTCTGGGCAAAAGTGACAGGGGTTAGCCAGGCGAGAAGCGCTACCAGGAACAGCCACGCGGAGAGGCGACGCATAAATGCTCCAATACGGCAATGGCTCTGGGGAAGGGTCCTGAGGAAGGAAGCTTGATTATTCCACACAAAAACCTGGAGAACAATCGTTAAGCGGGCAGCACGACGCGTATTCGTTAACTAATCCGTTTCCCTATAGCGCGAAAGCCGATCCCTCCTGACGAAGATCCTGAGCGCTTAGTGTTGGACCAATGTACGGAAGGGGCTTCGAGCTAGATGGCGAGGGTTCTTGCTGACTACTGACTCCCGACTACTGACTCCCGTCTCTGGTGCGAAAGGGGGGGACTCGAACTTGAGGCGCTTTGCCGGCGTGAAGC
>Ga0335082_10000519_pt1 | contig 40030 bp, 37 predicted proteins | sample Lox_Sample_41_FD_206718 | JGI IMG/M metagenome (GOLD analysis project Ga0335082, IMG submission 206718) | Soil microbial communities from Loxahatchee National Wildlife Refuge, Florida, United States - Lox_Sample_4.1 | ecosystem: Environmental > Terrestrial > Soil > Wetlands | place: USA...
GATGGTGCCGGGGATGCCCGAGAGAAATTCGAGTCCCGCAACCCCTGCCGCGCGGCAGGCGATCGCGACGTTGAGGTCGAGCACGGCCGCGCCCGTGACGACGCGTGCGCCGGAAATCTCGATCGCAGAGAAACCGCGTCCCAACCGCACCACGACGCCCTCGACACCACCGTCGCGCACCAGCAGGTTCGAGGCGACGCCGATCACGGTGACGGGGACTTCCGGCGGCTTCTTCGCCAGGAACTCCGCGAGGTCCTCGGCATCGGTGGGTCGGAACATCACTTCCGCGGGGCCGCCGACACGGAACCAGGTGATCCCCGCGAGTGGTGCGCTCTCGCTGAGCCGACCGCGCACGGCGGGGAGCCGGTCGATGAGACGTTGGGGCTGGCGGGCGGTCATCATGCCGCCGTCCCCGTCCCCGCCGAGGGGACCGCGTAGAGCCGGTCGAGTTCGCCCGGCAGTGCCTGTGCCCAATAGGTGCTCGAGCCCGCGCCGAGGCAAACCACGTAGTCGCCGGACTTTGCCAGGCTCTTGACGAGGGGGGCGAGCTCCTTGGGCGCCGCGAGCGGTAGCACGGAACGGTGGCCGCGGCTCCGCAATCCCGCCACCAGCGCATCGCGGTCGATGCCCTCGATCGGGGCCTCGCCCGCTGCGTAGATCTCGGCGACGACGACCACATCGGCGTCGTTGAAGCAGGTGCAGAACTCGTCGAAAAGATTGGCGACGCGCGTGTAGCGGTGCGGCTGCACAACCGCGATCACCGCGCCCGAGGTCGCCGCGCGCGCCGCGCGCAGCACCGCCGCGATCTCCACGGGATGATGGCCGTAATCGTCGATCACGGTGATGCCGTGGGACTCGCCGGTCTTGGTGAAGCGGCGTTTCACGCCCTTGAAGCCCGCGAGCGCCGCGCGCACGACCTCGTCGGAAAGTCCCATCTCGCCGGCAACCGCGATCGCCGCGAGAGAATTCTGCACGTTGTGCTCGCCGAGCATGGGTAGGCGCAGTCCCGCGATGGTCCGGCTCGTCTGCGAGGCCCGGTCCATTGTCACGGCGTCGTAGCGCGCGCCCTCTCGCCCGATCTCCACGTTGACCGCGCGAACGTCGGCTTGCGGCGAGAAGCCATAGGTCACGACGCGGCGCTCCGCGAGCTTCGGTATCATCCGCTGCACGACGGGGTGATCGATGCAGAGCGCGGCGAAACCGTAGAAGGGAATGTTTCCGACGAAGCTCTCGAAGGCCTGCTGCTCCGCCTCGAAGGTGCCGTAGTGGTCGAGGTGCTCGGGATCGATGTTGGTGACGATGGCGATGGTCGCCGGCAGCCGCACGAAGGTACCGTCGCTCTCGTCCGCCTCGACCACCATCCAATCGCCGGCGCCGAGGCGCGCGTTAGTGCCGTAGGCGTTGATGATTCCGCCGTTGATGACCGTGGGATCGAGCTCGGCAGTCTCCAGGAGCGTGCCGATCATCGAGGTCGTCGTCGTCTTGCCGTGCGATCCCGCGACCGCGATCGACCATTTGAGGCGCATGAGCTCGCCCAGCATCTCGGCGCGCCGAACCACCGGGATGAGTCGCGCGCGCGCAGCCGCCACCTCGGGGTTGTCTGCCTTGACCGCAGATGAGACGACCACCACCTGGGCTGCACCGAGATTCTCGGCGCGATGGCCGATCGCGACGGGAATGCCTTGCTTCTGCAGGCGCTGCACGTTGGCGCCGTCGGCGATGTCGCTTCCCTGCACCTCGTAGCCGAGGTTGTGCAGGATCTCCGCTATCCCGCTCATGCCGATGCCGCCGATGCCGACGAAGTGGAGCATGCCGATGTCGAGAGGGAGCGCCTTCATTGGCGGGCCTCCCCGAGCACGAGATCGGCGAGCCGCTCGGCGGCATCGGGCCGCCCGAGTGCGAGCGCGCGCTTTGCCGCCTCCGCGAGACTCTCCGGCGCCTTCATGAGCGCAGTCAGACGTGCCGCGAGCGCTTCCGCCGTGAATTGCGCCTGCGGCATCACCCAAGCCGCACCCGCTGCTTCGAGTGCGCGCGCGTTCGAGGTTTGGTGATCGTCCGCGGCGTAGAGATAAGGCACGAGGATCGCCGGACGCCCGAGCACCGCGAGTTCCGCCACGGTCGAGGCGCCGGCGCGGGTAATCGCGAGCTGCGCGCGCACGAGACGCTCCGGCACGTCCTCGAAGAAGGGCCGCAGCTCCGTGGCGATGCCGCTCGCGGCATAGGCCGCGCGAACGGCCTCGAGGTCCTCGGGACGCGCCTGCTGCGAGAGCCGAAGGCGTCGCTTCAAGGTCGTCTCGAGGTGCGCGAGCGCCGCGGGTACGACCTCGCTGAGGACGTGCGCGCCTTGGCTGCCGCCGAGTACCAACAGCTCGAAGGGCTCATCGCCGCGCGAGACGACGTAGGGAGCGCCGCGCAGCGCCGCGACCGCGGGCCGGACGGGATTTCCGGTCTCGACGATGCGGGGGCGGTCGGTTGGGCGGACGCCCGCGACCTCCGCGAAGGAAGTTGCGATCCGGCGCACGCGCGGCGCCAGCAGACGGTTCGCGCGCCCCAGCAGCGCGTTCTGCTCGTGGATCACCGTCGGAAGCTTCTGTCGCGTCGCCGCGAGCATCGTCGGCACCGAGGGGTATCCCCCGAAACCCACCACCGCCGAGGGGACGAGGGCACGGAGACGCCGGCCGGCCTCGAGCGTGCCGAGCGCAAGCTCCGCGAGACCCAGCGCCTTGCGCAGGAGCCCGCCGCCGATTCGCGCCGCGCGGACGCGATGAAGGGCGACGCCCGGGAGGCGCTGGCCGAAGGCTTCGCCGCGGCTGTCGGTCATGAGCGCGACCGTCCGGCCGCGGCTCAGCAACGCGCGAGCGAGCGCTTCCGCCGGGAACATGTGGCCGCCGGTGCCGCCGGCTGCGAGCACGACCACGCCCTTGCCGTTCATGCCTCGACCCCGCCGAAGCGACGCCGCGTCAGCGCCAAGGCCATGCCCATCCCGAGCCCCAGCGCGAGCATCGAGGAGCCGCCGTAGGAGATGAACGGCAAGGTCATGCCCTTGGTCGGCATGAGGTGGAGCGTCGAGGCCATATTGATCACGGCCTGCAGCCCGAATTGCACGAAGAGCCCGGTCGCCGCCAGCACCACGAAGAAGTTGTGCTCCTGCAGCATCCGCGCGAATCCCCGGAGCACGATGAAGGCGAAGAGCGCGACGATGGCGAGGCAGGCGACGAGGCCGAGCTCCTCGCCCGCGACCGCAAAGACGAAATCCGCATGCGCGTCCGGCAGCGAGCCCTTGACCGTGCCCTCGCCCGGCCCCTGCCCCCAAAACCCGCCGTGCATGAAGGCTTCCATCGAGCGGTTCACCTGATAGCCGTCGCCGCCGTCGCCGCGATCGAAGAACTGGTTGATGCGGAGCGCCACGTGCGAGAACGCGAAGTAGGCGCCGGTGAGTGCGAGGACGCCGCAGCCCACACCGGCCACGACCCAGTAGAGTCGCAGCCCTGCCAAGAAGAATTGCGTGAACCAAACCGCCGCCACGACTGCCGCCATGCCAAGATCGGGCTGCTTCACGAGCATCCCCACGACGACGAGGAAGAGTCCGATCGCGACGGCATTCCCCGGAAAGCGCGGATTGAGGCGCTGCTCCGAGAACATCCAGGCCGCCACCACCGCGAAGCTCGGCTTCACGAACTCCGAGGGCTGCAGCGCGAAGCCCGGGAGATTGATCCAGCGCCGCGCGCCCTTGATCTCGACGCCGGCGACGAAGGTGAAGGCGACCAGCAGCAGCGACGCCAGGAACACGACGACCGCGATCCGCCGTATAGTCTTCGGCGTCTGCAGCGACACCACGAAAAGCGTCGCTGCCGCGAGCGGGAGTACCAGGAAATAGCGCTTCACGAAATGCAGGCTGTCGGTGCCGATGCGCTCCGCGACCGCGGGGCTCGCGGCCATCACCAAGAGGGAGCCGAAGCCGACCAGCGCCAGCAGCGCCGCGAGCGTCCAGCGGTCGACGCTCCACCACCACTCCGCGAGCGCGCTGCGATCGGTGCGGGCGAAGGCGGTCATTGCCGCGCCCCCGGAAGCATTTCGACAAGCGCGCGAAAGGCGTCGCCGCGCACCTCGAAGTTCGCGAATTGATCGAAGGAGGCGCAAGCCGGCGAGAGCAGCACCACGGCACCCGCGGCGCCCTCTGCGCGAGCCGTTGCGCTGGCCGCAGTGACGGCAGTTGCGAGGTCGCCGACTTCGCTGTGCGCGACTGCGCGGCCGAGAGTTGCCGCGAAATCCGCTGCGGCAGCGCCGATCAGGAAGGCGTGGCGCATTCGCGGGAAGAACGGCTTCAGCGAGTGGATGCCGCCTTCCTTGGCAAGGCCGCCCGCGATCCAGTAGATCGTGTCGTAGCAGGCGAGCGCCTTCGCCGCCGCATCGGCATTGGTCGCCTTGCTGTCGTTGACATAACGGATGCCGTCGATCGTCGCGACGAGCTCCTGGCGGTGGGCGAGTCCGGGGAAGGTCTCGATGCCCTTCACCGCGGCGTCGACCTCGACGCCAACGCGGCGCACGGTCGCGAAGGCGGCGGCGGTGTTCTGCCAGTTGTGCCGGCCGGGGAGCCGCGGCGCGCGGCGCATTTCCATCACCCGCTCGGGCTTTGCCGCGGTCGCGTCGGTGAGGACCCCGTCGACTACGTAGACGCCGCCCGCGACGGCGCGTTCCGCGGAGATCGGGACCACATCCTGGCGATGCGCCTTGCCGAGATCGTCGGCGATGCCGCGGCAGGTCTCGTCGTCGACGCCGACCACCGCCGTCTGCGGCGATTTCTGGTGCAGGAAGATTCGCTTCTTCGCGGCGACGTAGCCCTCCATCCCGCCGTGACGGTCGAGGTGGTCGGGCGTCACGTTGAGGAGCACCGCCACGTCGCAGGCGAGCGACTGCGTGAGCTCGAGCTGGTAGGAGCTCATCTCGAGAACGAAGATGCCATCCTCGCCGAGCGGTGCGAAGCTGAGCACGGGCACGCCGAGATTGCCGCCGACCTCCACGCGCTTCCCGCTCGAAGCGAGGATGTGGCCGATGAGCGCGGTGGTCGTGGACTTGCCGTTGGTGCCGGTGATGCCGACGTAGCGCGCCGCGGGCTCGCTCTTGGCGAGAAGCTCGATATCGCCGATCACGGGCACGCCCGCGGCCTTCGCAGCGGCGGCGGCGGGATGCGGCTTCGGGTGCGTGTGCGGAATTCCCGGCGAGAGCACCAGCGCCGCCATGCCCTCCCAGTCGATCTCTGCGGGAGGCTCGACGGCGATCCCCGCTCCGGCAACCGCCTTACGCTTCTCTGCGGCGTCGTCCCAGGCGTGAACGCGGGCGCCGCCCGCGGCAAGCGCCTTGGCGGCGGCGAGGCCCGAGCGCGCGAGGCCTACCACCGCCACATCCTTGCCTTCATATGCGCGGACCGGAATCATCGCGCTCACCTCAGCTTCAGCGTCGCGAGGCCCGCGATCGCGAGGATCGAGGCGATGATCCAGAAGCGGATGACGATGGTCGGCTCCTCCCAGCCCTTCTTCTCGAAGTGGTGGTGGAGCGGCGCCATGCGGAAGACGCGCTTGCCCGTGAGCTTGTAGCTCGCGACCTGCACGATCACCGAGACCGTCTCCAGCACGAAGAGGCCGCCGATGATCGCGAGCACGATCTCGTGCTTGGTGACGACGGCGATGACGCCGAGCGCCGCGCCGATCGAGAGCGAGCCGGTGTCGCCCATGAACACCATGGCCGGCGGCGCGTTGAACCAGAGGAAGCCCAGCGCCGCCCCGACCATCGCGCCGCAGAACACCGAGAGCTCGCCGCTGCCGGGGACGTATTGGAGCTGGAGGTATTCCGCGAAGATGCGGTTGCCTACGAGATAGGCGATCAAGCCGAAGCAGCCCGCCGCGATCATCGCGGGGACGATGGCGAGCCCGTCGAGCCCGTCCGTGAGATTGACGGCGTTCGAGGCGCCGGTGATCACGATCACCGCGAGCGGCACGAAAAACCAGCCGAGATCGGGAAGCACGCTCTTGAAGAACGGCACCGCGAGCGAGGTGCCGAGGGGCACGCGCGTGACGTAGATGACCGCGAAGGCGGCCGCCGTGCTCATCAACAGCTGGGCGAGGAATTTGCCGCGGCTCGAGAGGCCGCGCGAGGAGCGCCGCGTGAGCTTCCTGTAGTCGTCGAAGAACCCGATCCCGCCGAAGCCCACGGTCACGAGCAAGGTCACCCAGACATAGCGGTTCGTGAGGTCCGCCCAGAGCAGGGTCGAGACCGCGACGGCCAGCAGGATCAGGAATCCGCCCATGGTGGGCGTGCCCTTCTTGCGCAGCAAATGTCCTTCGGGCCCGTCGATCCGGATCGGCTGGCCCTCCGCCTGCTTCGACTTGAGCCATTGGATGACCCGCGGCCCTGCGATGAAGCTGATGACGAGTGCCGTCACCACCGCGCCCGCCCCGCGGAAAGTCTGATAGCGGAAGAGATTGAAGGGCTCGAATTGGCTCGCGAGCGGCGCGAGGAGATGGAAGAGCATGCCGCCTACCCCTTGACCGCGAGCGCGGTGTCGCGTACGCCCGCGAGGAGCGGCTTCACGACCTCGGCCATGCGGCTGCCGAGGGAGCCCTTGACCATTACGACGTCGCCGGATCGAAGCGCGGGCGCGAGGAGCGGCAGCAGCGCCGCCGAAGTATCGGCGTGGCCGCCGCAGCGCCGCGCCGGAAGAGCCCGGTCGAGCTGCTCCATGTGCCGCCCGACCGTAAAGACGAGATCGACGCCCGCCAGTGCGAGGGGCTCGGCGAGCGCGGCGTGCAGCTCCTCGGCCTCGGCGCCGAGCTCCAGCATGTCGCCGAGCACGGCGATGCGGCGGCCGCCCGGCCGCGGCACGACGGTCGCGAGCACCGCGAGCGCGGCGCGCATCGATTCGGGATTGGCGTTGTAGCTCTCGTCGACGAGGGTGGCGTAGCCGCCGGCGACCGAGATCCGATGGCGCCGGCCGCGGCCCACGAGCGCCTCGAGCGTGCCCATCGCCGCTGCTGCGGCGCTTACGTCGCCCTCTGCTGCCTTCACCGCGGCCATGACGGCAAGGCTGTTGATGACCCAGTGCCGGCCGGGGACGCTAAGGCAGTAGTCGACGATCTCGCCCATCACCGCCGCGGTGACGGCGCTCGCGGTCGAGTAGAGATGGCAATCGATGAGGCGCACCTCCGCCCGCGCCTGCTCGCCGAAGCCGAGGATGCGCGTGAGGCCGCGCGCCCGCGCCGCGGCGGCAAGGCGCTCGTAGTGCGGATTGTCGGCATTGAGCACGGCCGCACCCGTCGGCGACATGCCCTCGAAGATCTCGGCCTTCGCGTCCGCGATCGCCTCGACCGAGGGGAAATAGCCGAGGTGCGCCGGCGCGATGGTCGTGATCACCGCGACGTGCGGCTCGACGAGGCGCGCGAGCGCCGCGATCTCGCCGGGATGGTTCATGCCGAGCTCGAAGACGCCCCACTCGGTGTCGCGCGGCATGCGCGCAAGCGAGAGCGGCACGCCCCATTGGTTGTTGAGGCTCGCCGCGGAGGCGACGGCGCGACCCTGGCGCTGGAACGCCGCGCGGAGCGCCTCCTTGGTTCCGGTCTTGCCGACGCTGCCGGTGACGCCGATGATCCGCGCCTTGCAGCGCCTGCGCGCGGCGCGGCCCAGCTCCGTCAGCGCAGCGAGCGTCTCCTCTACCATCAGCAGCGGCGCACCCGGTGCGACGCCCGGCGGCAGGCGCGAGACCATCGCGGCAACGGCGCCCTTGGCGAGCGCATCGGCGACGAAATCGTGGCCGTCGAAATTGGGGCCGGCGAGCGCCACGAAGAGGTCGCCCTGAGCGACGGTTCGGCTGTCGATGGAGACGCCGCGCGCCTCCCAATCGCGCACGCTCGTCCCGCCGGTCGCGGCGACGGCCTCGGCGGAGGTCCAGAGTGCGCTCATGCCTGCTTCCCCGCGAGGGCCGCGACGGCTCCGCGCGCGACCTCGGCATCGTCGAAGGGATGAGTGATGCCCGCGACGGTCTGGCCGCGCTCGTGGCCCTTGCCTGCGATGACGAGCAGATCCTCCGGCCCGAGCTCGGCGATCGCCGTCGCGATCGCCTCGGCGCGGTCGCCGATCTCATGTGCGCCCGGCGCGCCCGCGAGCACGGCCGCGCGGATCGCCGCCGGCGATTCGTTTCGGGGATTGTCGTCGGTGACGATCGCACGGTCGGCAAGGCGCGCGACCACCTCTCCCATCAGCGGGCGCTTGCCGGGGTCGCGGTCGCCGCCCGCGCCGAAGACGACGACGAGCCGGCCGCGGCAATGCGGCCGAAGCGCGCTCAGCACCGTCCGCAGCGCGTCGGGGGTATGGGCGTAGTCGACGAAGATCGGCGCGCCATTGGGATGCGAGGCCGCGCGCTGGATGCGGCCGGGAACGCCCGCGAGCGCGCCCAGCGCCTTCACCGCGTCCTCGGGCGCAGCGCCGGTCGCGATCGCGAGGCCCAGCGCGGCCAGCGCGTTCATCGTCTGGAACCGTCCCAGCAGCGGCAGGAACACCGAATGCGGCTCCTCGAAGACCAGGAGATCGAGTGCCTGGCCCTCCGGAGTGGGCCGCGCCGCGAGGAGACGCAGATCGGATGCCACGCCCTCGCCATAGGCGATGACGCGATGACCGCGCCGGCGCGACAGCATCAGCAGCGGCGTGAACTCCGGCACTTCCGCGTTCAGCACCGCCCATCGGCCCGCTTGCATCACCTGGCTGAAGAGCCTCGTCTTGGCCGCGAGATAGGCCTCCATGGTGCGGTGATAGTCGAGATGGTCGCGAGTCAAATTTGTGAAGGCCGCGGCCGCGACGTCGAGTCCGTCGAGCCGGAATTGATCGAGACCATGGCTCGAAGCCTCGACGGCGACGTGATCGACTCCGGCGAGCGCGAGCGCCTGCAGCTCCCGGTGCAGCGCCACCGGATCGGGCGTGGTGAGCGCGCCCGATCGCTCGAAATCGGGCCCGACGACTCCGAGAGTTCCGAGACTCGCGGCCTTGTGGCCGAGACGCTGCCAGAGCTGGCGCGCGAAGGCCGCGACCGACGTCTTGCCGTTGGTGCCGGTGACGGCGACGACGGTCCTGGGCTGCGGCGCGAAGAGACGCGCGGCGAAGATGGACAACCGCCGGCGCGGATTGGTGTCGACCACGACGGGAAGCCGCGGGTAGCGCTGGTGCAGCTCCGGAAGCGCCAGCGCGTCGTCGATCAGCAAGGCGACCGCGCCGCGGCGCACGGCCTCCTCGATGAAGGTCTTGCCGTGGACGGTGCCGCCGGGAAGCGCCGCGAAGAGGAAGCCGGGCTCGACGGCGCGCGAGTCCGCGGTCAGTCCGCGGATTTCCACGTCGCCGGCTGGCGCGGAAGGCGTGGGCGCGTGGATTCCGTCCATGAGCTCAGTTAGCCGCAAATTTCCGTCCCGGCGTCTCCGCGGATTCGACCAGCAAAGCGCGGCGGATTTCGGGCGAATCCTCGTCAACCGCGGGGATTCCCACGATCGGCGCCATGCGCTGGACGATGCGGCTCACCGCCGGCGCCGCCACCCAGCCGCCGGTCGCCTCCCCCGCGCTGCGCGCGTTGGGATGAGGCTCGTCGATGCTGATCATGATGACGTAGCGAGGCTGGTTCATCGGGAAGGCCCCGATGAAGGACGACAATAGCTCCTTGCGCGCGTAGCCCCTGCCGTCGACCTTCTCGGCCGTGCCGGTCTTGCCGCCCACGAGATAGCCGGGCGCCGCCGCGAATTTGCCGGTGCCTTTCTCGACCACGAGGCGCAGGAGCCGCCGCATGTCCTCGGAGGTCCGCTGCGACATCGCGCGCACGCCCTCGGGTCGATAGCCGTCGGGGTGGCGGAGCAGCGTCGCGCGATGGAGGATCCCGCCGTTCACGACGGCGCTCACGGCGGTCACCATCTGGAGCGGGCTCACGGACATGCCGTGGCCGAAGGCGATCGTCATGGTGTTGACGAGCCGCCATTCCCGCGGATAGTGCGGCTCGCCGACCTCCGAGAGCTCGAGGCTCGGCGTCCTCAGCAATCCGAGGCGTCCCAGGAAATCGCGCTGCCGGTCGATCCCGGCATCGACCGCCATCCTCGCGGAGCCGATGTTCGAGGAATAGATGAAGATCTCGGGTACGGTGAGCCAACGGTTCTTCGCGTGATCGTCGTGGATCGTGAAGCGCCCGACCTTGAGCGGGTGCGACGCGTCGTAGCCGCCGGCGAGCGTCGTGACACTGCTGTCGAGCGCCATCGCCGTGTTGAAGATCTTGAACACGGAGCCCATCTCGTAGGTGCCGAGCGTCGCGCGGTTGAAGGTCGCGTCGGAATCGACCTCCGCGCGGTCGTTGGGATCGAAGTCCGGCAGCGACACCATCGCGAGGATCTCGCCGGTGTCGACGTCGGCGATCAGACCCATCCCGCCCTTGGCGGAGAAAGCCTCGATCTGCCGCGCCATCTCCTCCTTGAGGATGTATTGCAGGCGGAGGTCGATCGAGAGCGTCACGGGGTCGTCGCTGGTCTTGAGCTCGTCGTCGAGCCCGCGCTCCACGCCCTGGAGCCCGTTGTTGTCGACGCCCGCAAAGCCCACGACGTGGGCGGTGAGGCGGCCCTGTGGATAGACCCGGCGCTGCTCCGTCTGGAAGAAGAGGCCGGGGATGCCCAGGCGATTGATCTCGAACTGCTGCTCGGGCGTGAGGTTGCGCTTGATCCAGACGAAGCTGCGCTCCTTGTTGGAGAGGGCGGCCTCGAGCTCGGCCCGATTGAGCCCGGGCAACACGGCCGCGAGCTTCGCCGCCGCCTCGGGCGCGCCTTGCACCAGCTTGGGATTGGCGAAGAGCGAGGGCGTCTCCAGCGTCGTCGCGAGCTTGACGCCATTGCGGTCGAGAATGTCTGCGCGGGCGTGCTCGACGTGCGGGCGGACATGCGCGCGCGCGATCTTGGAGCCGGGATCCTTGAGGACCGTCACGTCGACGAGACGGACGCCGATCGCAGCGAAGGCGAGGCAGAAGAGGGCGCCCAGCAGCACGAGGCGCGTGCGGCTCGTCTCGAGCGACTGCTTCGCGGGGCCCTCCGCCGGAAGCGGCCCGCAGGGCGCGGGCTTGAAATGCCGGGGACGGCAGGGATTCTCGCGCGGATCGAAATCGGCTTTCATCTGTTGCCTCCGCGCGCGGCGCTCGCGAGCGAGGCGCCGCCAGGGAGCGCCACGGGGGGCGCGGAAGGGCGCGGCGGCACGGCCTGGGGCGCTATGCCCTGCTCGCCCGGACGGAACGGGATCTGATCGAGGGTGCCCTGCTGCGCGCGCTGGATCGGCACCAGCGTCAGATAGCGCTGGCGCAGCTGGTCGAGCCGCTGGGGCTGGTTGAGGTAGCTCCACTCCGCGCCGAGCACGCGGAGGTCGTCGCGGTCGGCGTCGATCGAGCGGTTGACGCGCGCGAGCTGGTCCTCGAGCTGCATCACTCGGTACTTCACCTGGAACATGCCGTAGCCGACCGCGGAGATGACCGCGAGCCAGAGCAGCGTCGAGGGCCGGAGCGCGCTCATGCCGCGATCTCCCAGGTCGGCGCCGCGGTGCGCTCGGCGGCGCGGAGGCGCGCCGAGCGCGCCCGCGGGTTCGCAGCGATCTCGGCCTCGCTCGGCCGCACGGGCTTCCGCGTGAGAAGCGCGAAGGTCGGCGCACGCTGCACCGCGCCGGGACGATGCCGCGAGACGCCCTCGCCGCCGCCGCGCGCGCGGAGGAAGTCCTTCACCTTGCGGTCCTCGAGCGAATGGAACGAGACGATCGCCAGGCGGCCGCCGGGCTCGAGCACGCGCTCGGCCGCGGCGAGTGCGTGCTCGAGCTCGCCGAGCTCGTCGTTCACCTCCATGCGGAGCGCCTGAAAGGTGCGCGTCGCGGGATCGATGCCGCCCTTGGGCGCCCGCACGACCTTCCGCACGAGCGCCGCGAGCTCGCCCGTGCGCGTCAGCGGCGCCTTCGCGCGTGCCGCCACGATCGCACGCGCGACGCGGCGGGCGAAGCGCTCCTCGCCGTAGACGTAGATGAGATCGGCGAGCGCCGTCTCCGAGAGCGTGTTGACGAGCTCCGCCGCGGTAATGCCCTCGCCGGACATGCGCATGTCGAGCGGTCCGTCCGCGCGGAAGGAGAAGCCGCGCGCGGGATCGTCGATCTGATCCGAGGAGATGCCGAGATCGAGCGCCACCCCCGCGACGGCGGCGATCCCGAGCCCCGCGAGGATCCGCGCCATGTCGCCGAAGCGGCCCTCGACCACTGTGAGCCGGCCGGGATAGCGCCGCACGAGCTCGTCGCCCCGACGCACCGCCAGCGGGTCGCGGTCGATCGCAACGACGCGGCAGTGCGCGGCCTCCAGGATCGCGCGGCTGTAATTTCCGGCGCCGAATGTGCCGTCTACGTAAAGACCATCGTCGCGCGGCGCCAACGCGGCGATAGCTTCCTCGAGGAGCACCGGCACATGGATGCCGGAACGCTCCGATGGGGATTTCGCGGGGACCGTCATCGGTTCTCTCCCGGCCCACCGATCAAGGGCGGGATCGTGGTGCGGTTGCGCCGCCGGCGCTCGCGCGTCTCATCCTCGTAGGCGCGCCGCCGGTCGGGGCTCCAGATCTGGAAGGTCCCGCCGCGGCCCACGAAGCACGCGAGCTCCGCTATGCCCGCGTGGTCCGCGAGCTTCTGCGGCAGCATGATGCGGCCCTCGCCATCGAAGGGGAGCTGATGCGCGGCAGCAAAGATCTCGGAGGCGTCGTCGTGCTCGGGAGAGTCCTTCGCGTACATGCCATTGATGCGCCCGACGTAGTCCTGCATCGTCGCCATGTCGCAGCACTCGATGCAGGGATGGTAGTCGGAGCGATAAGCGACGATGCCCGGGAAGGTCTGTCCGGCGAGCTGGGCGCGGTACTGCGCAGGCACGGAGACCCGGCCCTTGCGGTCCACTTTGTTCTCGTGCTCGGACAGAAACAGCGGCACCGCCGTCCCCCAAACCTGTCCCGGGACCGCGCTCCGGAGCGCGCCTTATGGCCGTCCCATCAGATTTGGGACTGAGTGCCATAACTTGGGACGATATGGGATACCACGGGTCAAAACCGTGGTCAATTGGGATTGGAGGTAAATCCCTGTGACGCCGCGCTTTTGTCCCAATTTGCGGGAGATCAAGGATTAGATTTCCCGCCGCCGCTGCCCCCCATGGATTGCGTCGTTTCTGCGGCAAGGCAAGTAATCGGTCCATGTTCGCTTTACGTTCTTAATAACGCCCAAGCATTGCCGGGGCGCTCGCTCATGGGACGCCGTGGGACCGAGCCCAATCCCGAGCGAGTTGCCAGACGGCCTGTAAGCCGGGTTCTGTCCCCGCTTTAGGCAGGGGATGACCATTCCTCTGGGACGCCCGTCGCCGGGCGCCTCGCGCGACCGACCCGGACGGCGGCGCGGAAGCGCGCTTGGCCCGCAAGGGCCTGCCGTCCCTACTTGGTCTTGCTCCCGGTGGGGTTTACCGTGCCGCCGCCGTTGCCGGCGGCGCGGTGCGCTCTTACCGCACCCTTTCACCCTTGCCGCTCCGCGCGATCCGGAGATCGCGAAGAGTTCGGCGGTTTGCTTTCTGTGGCACTTTCCCTGGGGTCGCCCCCGCCGGGCGTTACCCGGCACCGCACTTCCGTGGAGCCCGGACTTTCCTCCCCCGGCCGAAGCCGGGAGCGGCCATCCGGCCGTCTGGCACGCTAGAAGTGGGCCTGAAGCCGCAACAAGTCAACCGCGGCCGGCGCGCAGCGCAGCGACAGCGCGGGCGACGGCGGCGATGCGGGCGCCGGTCTCGGCGTCGAGCGCGCCGTGTACGCCGCACGGGCGGAACCGGCGCTGGAACGCCGTCACCACGAGCCGCGTCCGCTCGTCGAGCGCTCCCGAGTGGGGCAAGCGATAGCCGATCGACGCGAGCATTTCCTGCGCCTCCGAGACGCCTCGGGGCGGCGGTGCCTCCTCGCCGGGCCAGAAGCCGATCCCCCCGCGCGCGAGGCGCGGCCAGTCAAACAGCTCGCCGGGATCCTGCTTGCGCTCCGGCGCCACGTCGGAATGCCCGACGACGCGATCCCCGGGAATCCGATGCCGCGCGAGGATGCCGTGCGCGAGCTCCTCGAGCGCCGCCATCTGCCGCTCGGGAAAGGCGCGATAGCCCCATTCGTGGCCGGGATTGGAGAGCTCGACGCCGATCGAGGCGGCGTTCACGTCCGTGGTCCCTTGCCAAAACGAGACACCCGCGTGCCAAGCGCGCTCGCTCTCCGCGACGAGGCGCCAGAGGGTGCCGTCCTCCTCGATCACGTAATGCGCGCTCACTTTCGCCGCGGGATCGCAGAGGCGGTCGATCGCCTCGGCTGCGGTGGGCATGCCCGTATAATGCAGGACCAGCATATCCACGGCGGCGCCCGGGGGACGTGAGCTGCGATTGGGCGACGGGCGCTCGCGAAGGGCCATGCCCTATTTAGCTCGTGGCGGGCGTCTCCGTGAAGCTGCGGAACGTGCCGGAGATCTCGCCGCCGCGCTCGATCTCGATCTCGCGGTAGCGTACCGAGGCCGAGACCTTGCCGCTCGCGCGGATCATGAGCCGGCCGCTCACGCTGAGCTCGCCCTCGAAGCGGCCGCTGATCTCCGCGGTCTCGACGGAGGCAGAGCCCGTGAAGAGCCCGCCCTCGGCGATCGCGATTTCCCGGCAATCCCTGATGTTCGCCTTGACCGTCCCTTCCACGACCAGGCGGTCGCAGGCGCTGATCTCGCCGGAGAGCACGATCTCGCGCCCCACGACGAGGGTGCGGCTTGCAGCCTGCGTGCGCTCGGCAGTAGGCGGCAAATCCTCGCGCGCGCGCTCGCGTGGTATCGGCGGCGGCGGGGCCGGCGTCGCCGGCGCTCCAGGTTGCGGTCTCAGCGTCGCGAGCAGATTTGCCATGATCTGGCTCCCCGATTTGCCGAAGGGGCAGCAAGGCGCCAGCCTAACAGATCGCTCCCCCGATACCACCGGGGCAAAAGTGGTGCACACGCCAACGGTGCGTCGATACCCGAGGCGATTGAAGAAAGCGCCGCCTCGGCGTATAGGCTGCCGGTGACCGAGCCCACGCCTATTGCCAACCGTGTGGCGCTACTGATCCTGCAGCATCCGCAGGAGCAGGACCGCGCGCTCGGGACTGCGCGCCTCGCCGCTGCGCATTTCGCGAATTCGGTCCTCAAGATCGGCCTTTCCTGGCCGAGCCTTGCGGCGGCGCTCGGCCGTCCCGCTGATCCCAGGCGCTGGGCCGTGCTCTATCTCGGCTCCGCCAGGCCCGCGGAGCTGGCGCCCCGGCGCGAGATCATCGCCCTCGACCGCAAGGGCGAGGCGCTGCCGGACCAGGAGGCGGCGCTCGCCTCGATCGAGGGCGTGATCCTGCTCGACGGCACCTGGAGCCAAGCGAAGGCGCTCTGGTGGCGCAACCCCTGGGTGCTGAAGTGCCAGCGCATCGTGCTCAACCCGAGCACGCCCTCGCGCTACGGCGCGCTCCGCCGCGAGCCGCGCCGCGACAGCCTCTCGACGCTGGAGGCCGCGGGGCTGGTGCTGAGCCGCCTCGAGGGCAAGCCGGAGATCGAGACCGAGCTCGCACAAAGCTTCGAGAGTCTGCTGGCGGAATTGCGACCGTCCCTGCGCGACGCCCGCGCCCGGCGCGGCGCGAGACGACGTATCCATGGAGGACGCAGATGAGCGGCAAGGACATCGGCAGCGTGAAGGCCCTGGTCTTCGACGTCTTCGGGACTGTCGTCGACTGGCGCAGCAGCGTCATCCGCGAGCTCGAGCAATTCGGCCGCAGCAAGGGTATCGCGGCCGACTGGGTCGCGATCGCCGACGGCTGGCGCGCCGGCTACTTGCCCAGCATGGATCGCGTGCGCAAGGGCGAGCTGCCGTGGAGCACGATCGACGAGCTCCACCGCATCACCTTGGACGCGCTTCTTGAAAGGCACGGCGTCACCGGCCTCTCCGAGGCGGAGAGGGATCGCCTGAACCGCGCCTGGCATCGACTCGCGCCCTGGCCCGATTCCGTCGCGGGGCTGACGCGGCTCAAGCGGCGCTACATCATCGGCACGCTTTCCAACGGCAACGTGGCGCTCCTCCTCAACATGGCGAAGCACTCGGGCCTGCCCTGGGACATGATCTTCTCGGCGGAGCTCGTGCGCCACTACAAGCCCGACCCCGAGACCTATCGGAGCGTACCGGAATTGCTGCGCATCTCGCCGGGCGAGGTCATGCTCGTCGCCGCGCACAACAGCGACCTCGTCGCCGCCGCGCGCGAGGGGCTGCGCACGGGCTTCGTCGCGCGCCCCGCCGAGTACGGCCCGCATCAGAAGCACGACTTTAAGGCCGAGCATCCCTTCGACGTGGTCGCCGGGGATTTCCTTGAGCTCGCGGAGCGGCTGGGCGCCTGAAGGGCGGCTCAGCCCTCGAACAGCGCGAGCGCGTAGTCGCCGACGCGCTCGAAGCCGAGACTGCGATATGCCCGCAAAGCCGGCGCGTTCTCGACGCCCGTGAAGAGGATCGCGGTAGTCGCGGCCTCTTCCCGCGCCGCCAGCAGCGCTCCCGCGGCCACTGCGCGTCCGAAGCCTTGCGCGCGCAATGGCCTGGGCGTGAAGACGCCGCCGAGCTGCACGGTATCCGGCAGCCGCGCGTTGAATCCGCACATGGCGACGGGCTCCTGCGCGGATTCCAGCACGAAAAGCGCACCGGACGAGCAGCGGGCCTCCATCTCGGAGCGCGCCTCGCGCTCGAGCGCCGGCGTGACGGCGCGGCAGAAGGCCTCTTCCTCGTAGGCGATGCGCCACTGCGTGAGGCGGTCGTAATCGCCCGCCGTTCCGCGCCTGCACCGTAGCTGGCCGGTGCCGAGCGCGGGCGGTACGCGCAGCCGATCGAGGTTGAGCCGCATCAGCTCCTCGATCGAGGCGCGCGCGGCGGCGCGGCCCGCGAGCAGCGGCGATCTCCGGACCGCCTCGACCTGCGCGGCGGGCCCGAGGAGCCAGCGGACGGACCTGCCGCTCGCCCCGACGGCCGCAGCGGCCACGCGCTCGACGGAGATCGGCGCTTGCAGCAGGAGGCTGCCGTTCCAGCAATGCGCGGCGACGGCAACGAGACCGACTCCGAGAAAGAGGCCGGCATAGCGGGCCTGATGGACCTCGCCGCGATCCTCGACGCCACCCGCGCGCAGGTTCGAGCGCAGGAACATCGAGGACGCCGCGTGCTCGCGCAGGAACGCGTCGAGCGCCGCCTCGTCGCCCGGTCGCAATAGACGCAAATTCTCCGCTCTGCCATTCATGCCGCAGTTATAGGGCTTGGCGCGCCGAACGCCATGCTAGGCTCGGCCGGAGGAGGAGGCCCCATGCTCCCGGATTTCGACGCCGCCGAGACCGCGCTCATCGAGAGGGTCGCGGAGTTCCGCGACCGCGAGGTCGCACCCAATGCCGCGCAATGGGAGCGTGAGCGTCGCATGCCGGTCGAGACGCTTCGCGCGGCGGCGGCGCTCGGACTCACGGGCATCGAGGTGCCGAGGGAGCTCGGCGGATTGGGGGCGCGGTTCTCGGTCAAGGTGCGGATTGCGGAGGTGCTGTCCGAGGCCGACATGGCCTTCGCCTTCAGCCTCATCAATACGCAGAACACCGCCGCACGTCTCGCCCGCACCGGGACGCCATCGATGCGCGAGCGCTATCTCGCGGCGCTGCTGCGGGGCGAGCGCTTCGGCTGCACGGCGCTGACGGAGCCCGGCGCCGGCAGCGATTTCGCGGCGATCGCAACCTCCGCGCGCAGGGTCGATGGCGGATGGGTTCTGAACGGCGAGAAGGCCTGGATCACCAACGCCGCGCTCGCGGACCTTTCCGTCGTCTTCGCGCAGACCGACCCCGGCGAGCGCTGGCGCGGCATCGCGGGATATCTCGTGGACGGGACGCGACCGGGCTTCGAGCGCAAGCCCCCCTATGCGCTGATGGGCGGGCACGCCATCGGCACCGGCGGCTTCGCGCTCCGCGACTACTTCGTTCCCGACGGGGACGTGCTCTATCCGCCCGGGGAGGGCTTCAAGACCGCGCTCACGAGCATCAACGGCGCTCGCACCTACGTGGCTGCCATGTGCTGCGGCATGCTCCGCGGCGCACTCGGGACCGCGCTCCGCTACGGCGCGGAGCGACGCGCCTTCGGCAAGCCTCTGCTGGAGCATCAGGGCTTGCGCTGGAAGCTCGCGGAGGTTGCGACCGATCTCGAGGCAGCTCGCCTCCTCGCCTATGCCGCCGCCGAGGCAATCGAGAGCGGCCGCGACGCGGTGCTCCCGGCGGCGCAGGCGAAGGCCTTCGCCTCGCGCATGATCCTGACGCGGCTCGGCGATTGCATGCAGGCGATGGGCGCCGAGGGCCTGCGCGAGGCGCATCCAATCGGCCGCCACATCGCGCTCGCGCGTATCGCCAACTACGTCGACGGCAGCACGGAGATGCAGCACGAGCGCATCGCAGCGCTACTGGCGGAGCGCTACGGCCGGCATTGAGGGCGGCCTACCGCCGCGAGCCGAAGAGCCGCCGGTCCGGCCGGTCGCCGAGATAGGCCGAGAGTGCGGTGAGCGCCGCCGCATAGACGAGAGCGAGAATGAATCCCGCCGTGAACGGCAGCGGCGGCTCCTTGCCCGTGAAGACCGAGAGATAGAGGAAGAGCGTCGGCACCGGGATCAAGATCCGGCCGAGCACGGACCAGCCCACCGGCAGCGAGGCGATCGCGAACGCCGTTCCCAGCAGCAGCGCCTCCGCCCATTGCGGCAGCAGATCGTTCCGGTCCTCGGCGATGACGCGCTGATCGAGCGCGCCGTAGGTATAGGCCGCGACGACGGCGCCGAGGAGGACGGCGATCAGCACACGCTTCAGGCGCCGGCGGCGCGCCTGCGCGAGCACGTCGGGGGGATAGTGTAGGGAGGTCGTATGGTCGCGCACGCGCGGCTCTCCCTCAGCCCGGGCCGAAGAGCGTGCGCTCTCCGTGCTCCTCGGCCTGGGTGCGCTCGAGCTCCTGGTTGTAGCGGCGGAGGACATAGGCCTCCGTGAGGAAGCCCAGGACGCGGCGCTCGGCCGCGTCCGAAAGCACCGCCAGCGTCTCCGTCTCGGTATTGGAGAAGCGGTCGAGCGCCACTCGGATGCTCTGATAGGGCAGGAGGAAGCTCTCCTCGGCGAAGCGGAGATTGTCGATAAGGCGCTCCTCTAGCTTGTCGGCGATGTCGGGGTTGTGCGCGTCCGCGGTGAGGACGATGCCGCGATAGCGCCCCTCGGCGTCGACCACGAAGGCGCGCTTGGGCCCGCCGAGCGGGAACTTTGCGCGGAACTCGGCGATGCTCATGCCGAGCGGCGCCGTGTGGGCGTCGCGGCGCATCAGGCTCTCGGCAGTCAGGTCGCGCATCCAGCCGACGTCGTGCCCGCCGCGGATCGAGACGCCGCGCACATGGAAGCGCCAGGTGGCGAAGGAGTAGCCGAAGGTGAGCCGCACCGTGACCGAGGCGATGATCACTCCGACCATGACGCCCAGCGCGGCCGGAAGGCTGCCGGTGAGCTCGAGCACCAGGAAGATCATGGTGATGGGCGCTCCGACGACCGCCGCTGCTACCGAGGCCGTGCCGACGAGCATGTAGCTGGTCGCATCGAGCGTCACGCCGGGATATCCGAGCGCGGCGATCGCGATCTGCAGCACGACGACCGCGGCGCCGCCGTAGACGCCGCCGAGCAGCAGGGAGGAGCTGAAGAGGCCGCCGCGGAAGCCGGAGCCAACGGATACCGCCGAAGCAAGGCCCTTCGCCGCGATGAGGCCCAGCAGCACGCCCGCGGGAATCCCCTGATCGAGCGTGAGCTGGATCGCGCCGTGGCCGCTTCCTAGCGTCTGCGGAAAGATGACCGCGATGAGCCCGACGATGAGGCCCCCCACCGCCGGCCGCGCCCAGGCCTTGACCTTGAGGCGCCGGAAGATCCGCTCGACCCAGGTGACCCCGGTCATCGTGGCAACCGCTATTCCCGCGGCGGCGAAGCCGAGCACCGCGAAGAGCACGTAATCGAGACCCGCGACGCGGACGGCGCGGTCGAGCGCGAAGATCGATTCCGCCTGGAACACCTCGCGCACGACCAGCGTCGCCGATAGTGCCGCGATCGCGATCGGCGCGAGCACCGCCGAGGTATAGCTGCCGATCACGAGCTCGAAAGCGTAGAAGGCGCCCGCGAGCGGCGCGTTGAAGGCGGCGGCGATGGCCGCCGCCGCGCCGCAGCCCACGAGCGTCCTGAGGTCGCCGCGGCGCACGCGCAGCTCCTGGCCCGCGCGCGAGGCGACGCCGGAGCCGAGCTGCGTGAAGCCCGCCTCCATCCCCACGGAGGCGCCGAAGCCCGAGGAGATCATCGTGAGGAGCGTCAGCGACACGCTGTCGACCAGCGACATCTTGCCGCCGAAGAGGGCGTTCGCCTCGATCGCGTCCACCACCTCGCGCTCGCGCGACCGCCGCAACAGGGCCGAGACGACGCCCGAGAGAAGCCCGCCCGCAACGGGGACGAGGAGGATGCGCCACCAGTCGAGGTCACGCCCCTCGCTCAGGTGCCGGTCGAAGCCAATGCCGAAGGTGATCGCGTGCAGGAGCTGGACCGTCCATTGCACCGCGACCACGCCCGTGCCGATGACGACGCCCACGATTGCGCTCACCGCGAGCAGGCCCAATTCGCTGTCGCGGAGGCCCCATTGGCCCGAGCGGCGCAAAAGATCCTCGAAGCGGCGGCCCAACGCCTGCAACGGTCCCGCGCTCGCGTCGGTTGGCAGCGATGACGCGGTCGCATTCTCGAGGAGATGCGGTGGCTCGGCCGAACTCATCAGTGACCCGTCTTCGGACGCGCCAGTCTCTTAATGCGCCGGCCGCCTGCGTGGGATTACATTTTTTTTAGGTTGGCCCGCGAGGCTATCGGCCGCGCGAGGTCGTCGCCAGCAGCACGCCCACGAGGATCGTGCCGATGCCCGCGAAGTGGTAGCGGTAGACGCTCTCGCCATTGACGACGATCGCGAGCAGCGTGCCGAAGGCCGGCAGCAGGTGCAGCATGAAGCCCGAGCGCGTAGGTCCCACCAGGGCGACGCCGTAGTTCCAGCAGAAATAGGCAAGGACGGACGCGAAGAGGCCGACATAGAGCACCGCGGCCGCGGAGGCGAGCGAGACGGTCGGGGCGTGGAACCAGAGCGTCTCGGCGGCATAGGCCGGCGACAGCAGCATCAGGCCTGCCGCGCTGATCGCGAACAGCAGCCCCAACCCGTCGAGCTCCCGCGGCCGGCGCTTCAGCAGCACGGAATAGATGCCCCATGCCGGCATCGCCGCGAGGATCGCGAGATCGCCGGGATCGAAGCGGAAATCAGCGAGCGCCGCGACATCGCCCCTCTTCATGATCACGACGATGCCGCAAAACGAGATCAGCATTCCCAGAATCTGCCGGGGCGTCGCGCGATCGCGCTCCATGAGCCAGGCGCAGAGAATGATGAAGAGCGGTGCCGCGGAATTCATGAGGACGGCGTTCACCGTCGTGGTGCTGCGCAGACCCGAATAGACCAGCACCTGGAAGAGCACGATGCCCGTCGCGCCCAGGCCGAAGAGAAGCGGCGCGCTCCGGCGCAGCACCTCGCCCTTGCCGCGGAGCCGCGGCAGCGCGAAGGGTGCGAGGATGATCAGCGCCACCGTCCAGCGCCAGAAATTGAGCGCGATCGGCGGCATCTCGTCGCGGATCGCGCGACCCACCACCCAATTGCCGGCCCAGCAGAGCGTCGTGGCGACGAGGCCGGCGTAGGGCAGCAGGATTCGCCAACGCGAGAGCGGCGCGGAGGATGCAGCGGCCGAGGCGTCCGTGGCAGGCATGGGCCGCCGAGGATGCTGGGGAGGCCCCGAGGCGTCAACCGCCGCGGGCGCAACCGAGCCCTGCGACCCACTGCCGTCAGGCGATATCGACGGCGGGGGTGAAGATGTAGCCGGTGCCGCGCACCGTCTTGATCAGGGTGGGGTTCTGCGGATCGCTCTCGAGCTTGCGGCGGAGCCGTCCGACCTGGACGTCGATGGTGCGATCGAACGGGCCGGCCTCGCGGTTCCGCGCGAGATCGAGGAGACGGTCGCGGTCGAGGACCTGATTGGGATTGGTAACGAAGGCCGCAAGCAGGTCGAACTCGCCGGTGGTGAGATGCACCTTCTGTCCCTTCGGCGCCACGAGCTCGCGTGTCGCGAGATCGAGCTGCCAGCCCGCGAAGCGCGCCTGGGTGCGCGAGCGCCCGCCCCCGCCCTCGCGCGGGACGATCGTGACGCGGCGGAGCACGCTCTTGGCGCGCGCCAGCAGCTCGCGCAGGTGGAAGGGCTTCGAGAGATAGTCGTCGGCGCCCATCTCGAGGCCGATGATCCGGTCGATGGTATCGCCGCGCCCCGTGAGGATGAGAATCCCGATCTCCGGTCGGCTGTCGCGCAGCTCGCGCGCCAAGGTGAGCCCGTCCTCGCCCTGCAGCATGAGGTCGAGGACCACGAGACTCACCGCCTCGGTCGCCATGACCCGGCGCATGCCGGCGCCGTCATGGGCGCAGCTCACGCGATAGCCTTCGCTTTCGAGGTACTGCCGGATGATTTCGCAGATTTCCCGCTCGTCATCGACAACGAGAATGTGGTCGATCGTCCCCATAGCAAGCTTACTCTGGCAAAATCACTGGCATAATTCAACAGCGATACAACTTGGCGCTGTGTCGGTCCACCGACATCCTTCCCTGGTGAATGCTTAGATTGCAAATGGTTGGGTCGCAGAATCGAGCCATGCCCTTGTGCAGGGATCGAGGAGGGAGCCTACTTCGCGCCGCACGCGGGCGTGGTAGGCATCGAGCCAGGCAATTTCCTCGGCCGTGAGGAGCGAGGGCTCCACCAGCGTGCGGTCGATCGGCGCGAGCGTCAGCGTCTCGAAGCCCAGCATCTCCCGCTCGGCGCCGGAGAGCGTCGCCGTCGTCACCACCACGAGATTCTCGATCCGAATCCCGTAAGCGCCCGCTTTGTAATAGCCGGGCTCATCGGAGACGATCATTCCCGGCAGGAGCGGCTGCGCGTTGGGAACCTTGGAGATGCGCTGCGGCCCCTCGTGCACCCCGAGATAGCTGCCGACGCCGTGGCCGGTGCCGTGATCGAAGTCGAGCCCCGCCTGCCAGAGCGCATGCCGCGCGAGCGCGTCGAGCTGCGAGCCGCTGGTGCCCTTCGGGAACCGGCAGGTCGCAAGCGCGATGTGCCCCTTGAGGACGCGGGTGAAACGGTCGCGCATTTCGGGCGTCGGCGTCCCGATCGCGACCGTGCGCGTCACGTCGGTCGTGCCATCGAGGTATTGCGCGCCGGAATCGACGAGGTAGAGCGTTCCCGGCTCAAGGCGCTTCTCGGTCTTGGGGCTGACGCGATAATGCACGATGGCGCCGTTCGAGCCCGCGCCGGAGATGGTGTCGAAGCTCAAGTCGCGGAAGTACTCGCCCTCGCGCCGGAATGCCTCCAGTCGATCGGCGGCTGCGATCTCGCCGAGAGCGCCCTTGGGCGCCTCGCGGGCGAGCCACGCGAAAAAACGCGCGAGCGCCACGCCGTCGCGGCGATGCGCCGCGCGCGTCCCTTCGAGCTCGGCGGAATTCTTGCAAGCCTTCGGCAGCAGACAGGGATCGGCCGCGCGATGAATTCGGGCTCCGCCGCTTTCGAGCCGCTCGAAAATCCACGCCGCGGCCGTGCCGGGATCGACTTGCACGCGCCGGTGCGCGGCGCCGAGCTCGGTCAAAACGGCGCCGAATTCGGTGGGCTCGCGCAGACTCACCTCATTGCCGAGATGCGAAAGCGCCTGCTGCGTCACTTTCCGCCGATCGATGAAGAGCTCGACCGCGCCGTCGCTTCGCAAGAGCGCGAATGACAGGGGAAGCGGCGTGTGCGCGACATCGCCGCCGCGGATGTTTAAAAGCCAGGCGATCGAATCGGGCGCGGTGACGACGGCGACATCGACCCCCTCGCGCGCGAGCGACGCGCCGAGGGCTTGGCGCTTCTGCTGGGCAGGCTCGCCGGCAAAGCGCAGCTCGTGCGGCACCACCGGCGCGATGGGCGGCGCCGGCTGGTGCTTCCAGACGGCATCGACGGGATTGCCATCGATCGATTTAAGGCTTCCGCCGGCCTTCTGCGCGGCGGCGCGGTAGCGCTCGATCTCGCCCAGCGTGTGGAGCCAGGGATCGTATGCCAGCACCTGCTCCGGCTTCAGCGTCGAGGCGATCCAGTCCGCAGGCGGCGCTTCCGTGAGGTGGCGCCGCTCGAAGAGCGCGCCGTCGACCTGCGCCTCCGCCTGTAGCGTATAGCGTCCGTCGACGAAGATCGCGGCCGTCTCGGGCAGCACCACGGCGATCCCCGCCGAGCCCGTGAACCCCGTGAGCCACGCCAGGCGTCGCGCCCGTGCAGGAACGTATTCGCCCTGATGCTCGTCCGCGCGCGGAACGAGAAAGCCCTGCACGCCCCGGCGCGCGAGCTCCGCCCGCAACGCCGCGAGCCGCTCGGCACATGCGCCCGCGGGCGGCTCTTCCGGCGGGAGGCTATCGGCCATCTCCGCCTTGAGCGCCTCGAGCTGCCCCGCGAGCGCCGGCGATAGGCGCGGCGAGATCAGGTGGAGCCAAGCGCTCGGGTCGGAGCCGGCGGGCGCAGCCAAGACGCCGGAGATGAGCGCCCGCGCCCCTTCGGGATCGAGCGGCGAGCCCGCCTCCCTCAGCAAAGGCGCGAGCGCCGCATCGCCCTTGTAGGCTCTGGCCAAACCCGCGCGATCGTCCATCGGCTCGTCTCCGCTTTCGGGCTGACCCTAGGCCCGCCACGCCTCGGACACAAGGATTAAACAATCCTTTTTTGCCAAGGGGATAGAGGGCGAGGCCATGCGCCTCCCGTGGGGCTGCAATGCGGTATTCCCCGCTCCAAAGCGGGTCAAAGAGGCTTACCTTTGCTGCAGGTGCGAAGTAAATTTCGCCAATGCACATTAGAAATGGAGTTCCGACCATGGCTGCCTTCTTCTCTCCCTTCCTCACCCGGGTTCGGGCTTGGGTGGCCCGCGAGCGGGCTTTCCGCGAGCTTGCGGCTCTCGATGACCGGTCACTGGCGGATATCGGCATCAGCAGGAGCGAGATCCCCTTCGTGTTCGACACGAAGGCCGTCGAGATCGTGACCCCGCGCGCCGAGCCGGTCGCCGCGAACCGCAACGTCCGTCACGCCGCCTAAGGCAAGTCGCGGATTGTCGTGACGAAGTGTTGAGGGGCGGGAGCGTCCGCTCGCCCCTAAACTGAGCCTCCCCGGGACGGCATCGACCGTCCCGCTTTCGGGAGGCTCGATGAGCTGCCGTGGTTTTCTTGCCGCCTGTTTTCTTTCGACGTGCCTACTCCTCGCGCCCGAGGTAGTGGCCGAGCCCTCCCCGATCGACGGCTGGGCGCACGATGCGCTGAGCGGAGACCCGTCGCGGCGCCTTGCCGGCATCGAGGCGCTCGCGGCTTCGGGGGACCGCGGCGCGGTCGCGCCCTTGGTTCAGCTCCTGCGCTGGGTCCCCGAGGAATCGGCAGTTCTCGACGCGCTCGAGCGCCTGACCGGCGCGGATGCCGGCACCGGCTGGGCCGATTGGATGCTCTGGCAGCAGGCGCATCCGGAGTTTCCGGCCTATTCCGGCTATGACGGCTTTCTCGCCGATCTCCTCGCCTCGATCGATCCAGCCTTTCGACGCTTCATCGTGCCGGGAGTGCGGCACGAGATCCGTCTCGAGGAAATCGCCTGGGGCGGCGTTCGTGTGGACGGCATTCCCGCACTCGACCGGCCTGAAATGATCGCGGCCGAGGCCGCGACCTTCCTCGATCCCCTCGAACTCATCTTCGGCGTCGAAATCGGCGGCGATGCGCGGGCCTATCCGCTGCGCATCGCGAATTGGCATGAGCTGATCAACGACACCGTCGGCGGCGTGCCCGTGAGCCTCGCCTACTGCACTCTCTGCGGCGCGGGGATTCTCTACGACGGCCGAGCGCCCGGACGCGATCGGCCCTTCGTCTTCGGCACCTCCGGCCTGCTCTATCGCTCCAACAAGCTCATGTACGACCGCGAGACGAGCACGCTCTGGAGCCAATTCACGGGACGGCCCGCAATCGGTCCCCTCGTGGGCTCCGGGATCGAGCTCAAGATGCTGCCGCTCGTGACCGCGCGCTGGGAGAGTTGGCGCGCGGCGCATCCGGAGACGAAGGTGATGTCGCTGCGGACCGGCTACACCCGGGACTATGAGCCCGACGCCGCCTATGGCGCCTATTTCAACAGCTCCGACCTGATGTTCCCGGCTTTGGTGACGGACCGGCGACTGCAGCGGAAAGACCTCGTCTTCGGCCTCCGCACCGCGGGTGCGGCCAAGGCTTGGCCGCTTGCACGCTTCGCGGGCGGCGCCGTCGTCAACGACCGCGTGGGGCCCGTGGAGGTGGTTCTCCTCGGCGATGCGGAGGGACGCAGCGTTCGCGCCTACGAGAGCAGCGGCCGCCGCTTCGAGACTGCGGGCGGGGGACGCCTGCGCGACGCCGCGGGCGGCATCTGGCGCGTCGAGGAGGAAGGACTCGCCGGGAGCGACGGATCGCGGCTGCCGCGGCTTCCGGGGCATCTCGCCTACTGGTTCGCCTGGTCCGGCTATTTCGAGGCGGCGGAGCTCGATATCCCCACCCCCGACCCCATACGAAAATATCGCTCCGAATCAGGGTCCCCTTAACCTTGTCCGGGCTAAATGGGGAGCATGTCGCAGTCCCTCAACCGCTCCCAGCGCCGAATACCCGAACCCGGCATCGTCGAGCGCTGGACGCAGCACATCCTCGCGGGAGAGCCCGCGGAAATCCGCGGAGCCTTCGCCGAGCGGGGCGCGGCCGGACCCGAGCTCGCCTGGTCGCCGGATGCGGCGAGGCTGCCCTCGCCCCAGCTCCGTTTCCTGCTGAATTACTGGCGCGAGCGCGCGGGCGAGCGGCGAGCCCCAGGGGTTCGCGACATCGATCCCGTGGAGATGCGGCCCGCCCTCGGCTTCATCGTCCTCGCGGACGTCATCGAGGGCGGCGAGGATTTTCGCTTCCGGCTTTATGGCAGCACCGTCGCCTCGGTCTCGGGCTTCGACCTCACGGGGAAGTGCGTGAGCGAGCACCCTGCACCCGACTACGTCAGCGCCTTCTACCTCGCGCTTTACCGCGCGGCCTACCGGCGCGGCGAACCCGTCTCCACCTCGCACCGGCCGCCGCTCGCGGTCCATACCCACACCTGGCACCGCCTGATGCTGCCGCTCGCCGACGAGAGCGGCGCGATCGTGCGCTTCCTCAGCGGCAACGTGCCGATCCGCTCGAACGGCGAGCCCGTGCAGCTTCGTCTCTGACCGCCGCTACAGCACAAAGAGGATGAGGCCGAGGGAGATCGCGCCCGCGGCCCAGCAATACCAGGCGAAGGGATCGAGCGCCTCGAAATCGTGGCGCCGGAAATATCGCATCAGGAAGGCGACGCTCAGAAAGGCCGTGACACCCGCGACGAGCCCCGCGAGCCAGGTGACGCCGTTGATGTGCTCGCCCTCGTGGAGGAGTTTCGGCACTTCGAGGACAGCGGCGCCGACGATGATGGGTGTGGCTATCAGGAACGAGAAGCGCGCGGCCTCCTTGTGATGAAGGCCCGCGAGCAAGCCCCCCACCATAGTGGCGCCGGAGCGCGAGATTCCCGGGAGGAGCGCCGTGCTCTGCAGGAACCCGATCATCAACGCATTCCGCCAGCTCATGTCCTCGAGTCGCCGCTCGCCGCCCCGCCGGCGCAGGCGCTCGCCCACGAAAAGGACGACGCCGTTAACGATGAGGAAGGCCGCGGCGATCGCGGGCGTGCCAAAGAGCGCGCGGAGCGGCTTCTCGAAGGCGAAGCCCAGGATTACCGCAGGAATCGTCGCCACCACGATCGAGGCGAGCAGGCGCAGGTGGCGGCGCCGTTCCTCAGCGGGGCCGCGTCCCAGCACCGCAAGGAGGAGCCCGATCCAGTCGCGCCAGAAATAGAGGAGCAGCGCTGCCGCCGTCCCCAGATGCAGCACCACCAGGAACGGCAGGAAATAGGAAGCCTTCTGATCGATCGCCCAGCCCAGGAGCGCCGGAAGCACCACCGCATGGCCGAGGCTGCTTACGGGAAAGAGCTCGGTGATGCCCTGTAGGATCGCCATCAGCAGCGCTTGCAGCTTGTCCACGGATGTCATTCCTCCTGGAGCGGAAGGATCGGGCGTCGGCGCAGCTCGAGTGTGGTCCAGCCGTCGATCACGAGACGGCGCACGAGACAGAGCCCTTGCAAGCGATGCGCAGCGAGGACGAAGGGCACCTGCCACTCGATGAGGCCGGAGAGCACGGCGACGCCTCCCGGCAGGAGCGCGGCACGCAGATCGTGCGCCATCGCCGCGAGCGGCCGCGCCAGGATGTTCGCGAGCACGAGATCGTACGGGCGCCGCGCCGAGACCCGGCGGCTGCGATAGCCGCGGCTCCACTCCGCGCTGACGCGTCCGGCGACGCCGTTTCGGCGGAAGTTCGTGCGCGCGACGCGGACGGAGCCGTGGTCGATGTCGACCGCGAGCACCGGCCGTGCCCAGCTCTTGGCCGCGGCGATCGCGAGAATGCCGGTGCCGGTCCCCATGTCGAGAATGCGGCGGAAGCGCCGGCGGCGCGCGAGCGCGTCGATGACGCGGAGGCAGCCCGAGGTCGTCGCGTGCTCGCCGGTCCCGAAGGCGGTCGCGGCATCGATCAGCAAGCCGATGGCGCCTGCGGGAACGCCGCCTCGATGATGCGAGCCGTAGACGAAATAGCGGCCGATCCGCCGGGGCGGAAAGCTCTCCTGATTCTCGCGCACCCAGTCGCGCGGAGGGAGCCGCTCCACGCGAAAGGCGATCCCGAGCGCGGCCGCTAGCGCCGTCCGGTCGGGCGCGGCATCCGAAAAGCCCTCGACGAGCCAGGCTCCGCCGGGAGCGGTCTCGAAGGCGCTGACGGCGGCGCAGAGCGCAGCGACCGCCTCGGCCGCGCGCTCAGCCGCCTTCGCATCGGCGGCCTCGGCCGACACGCGCCAGACGCCGCCATCGCGGATCACGCCGCGAGGCCGCGCAGAGCCTGGCGTTCGGCCGCCAAGGCCTGCTCGAGGATCATCTCCTTCCAGTCGGGCTTGTCGCCGTAGAAGGCGTCGCGGATCATGCGCTTGATCTCGCGGCCTTTGACGCTCTCGAGCGTGCCGTGAGCATGCAGCCAATTGTCGGCGCGGACGGCGTCCAGCACCTCCTGGAGCGAGAGCGTCCCGTATTCGAGCGCGAGCCCCGTGACCTCGATCCCGCCGTAGCGCTCCTCGACGCCCGTGAGGATGTCGCCCCGGACGTCCGCCGACGCCGAGTTCCCGAGGCGCGGCGATGTGATGCGCTCGCCGTACCACTGGCGGGCGCGCGCGATTCCCCGGCTGTCGGGCGCATGCGTCACGATGGGCTCGCCGTAGCCCCAGGGGCCGAGCCCCGTGTGGAAGTCGATGATGGCGAGGCGTCGCGCGCGCGCGGCGTGCTTCGCGACGATCTCCAGCATGGTCCGGCGCGACCAGACGGGCGCAGTGCCGCCGTAGAAGACGCCGTCGCCGTGCTTGTATTGCCCGCCGGTGATCGCGAATTGCAGCGCCGCCACGCCGTGCACCTTCGCGTAGGCCTCGAGGCGCGTCTTTGCGGCTCGAAGCGCTGCGTCGTTCCATTCGCGGGGACAGATCGTCTCCGCGAGCTCGTCATAGCCGGGGTTCAGGGGCAAGGCGCCGCCATGATCGACGAAGTTCCGGTTGAGGTCGACGTTGTCCTCGGTCACGCGCCGGAGCCAGGCGAAGCCGTGCGGATTGATCGCATGGACCGCCACCAGCGCCGTATCCGCCGGCAGCTCGCGGCCAAGCCCCGCGGCAAAGCTCCCGACCTGCGCGCCCGAGCCGCAGAAGCCCTCGACGCCATGTGTCCCGGAGATCGTGAGGAGGACGCGGCTCGCCTCGGCGGGCCCGAGCCGCGCGACGTCCGTTGCAAGCTCCTCGCCGCTCGGCCCCTTGGAATTGGGGTTGACGTATGTCGTGAGCTCTGCGCCCGCACGTGCGGAGGCATCGCGGAACTTGCTGCGGCCCTCGCGATAGTCGGCGGAGAAATGGGCGCTCGCGGACATCGTCCCTCTCAGGTCTTCTCGACGAAGCTGTCCATTACCATTTTGTCGCCGGCCTTGTCGAAGGCGATGGCGAGCTTGTTGTCCTCGACACGCTGCACGGTGCCGTAGCCGAATTTCTGGTGGAAGACCCGGTCGCCGGGCTTGAAGCCGCCGATACGCCGCACCTCCTGTCCGCGCACGGGGACGGCGGTTCCCTCGATGAGCGGCGGCCCCCCGCGAGGCGTCCAGCGCGGGGCCCGAAGCGCCTCGGTCTCGCCGAAGCCCGGGTCGCCCCAGGCGCCTGCCCGCGGCAGCAATCCCGTCTCCGCCAGCACTTCGACGTGCGCGGCCGGCAGCTCCTCGACGAAGCGCGAGGGGATCGAGCTCTGCCACTGGCCGTAGACCCGGCGGTTCGCGGCGAAGCTGACCGTGGCGCGCCGGCGCGCCCGCGTGATCCCGACATAGGCGAGGCGGCGCTCCTCCTCCAGCGACTTGGTGCCGCCTTCCTCGAGCGCGCGCTGGTTCGGGAACACGCCCTCCTCCCAGCCCGGCAGAAACACGTTGTCGAACTCGAGGCCCTTGGCGCTGTGGAGGGTCATGACGTTGACCATGTCGCCCTCGCCGCCCTCGGCAGCCTCCATGACGAGGCTCACATGCTCGAGGAAGCCGCCGAGATTCTCGAACTCCGCCATCGCCGCCACCAGCTCCTTGACGTTCTCGACCCGGCCCGGCGCGTCCGCGGACTTGTCCGCCTGCCACATCGCGACGTAGCCGGATTCCTCGAGCACCAGCGTCGCGAGCTCCGTGTGCGGCAGCGAATTCTCGAGCCCGCGCCAGCGCTCGAGCGCGGCGAGGAACCCCCCGAGCGCGCGGCGCGCCGCAGGCTTCAATTCGTCGGTGCCGACGAGCCGCTGCGCTGCCTCGGCAAGCGGCACCTGCTGCGCCCGCGCCGTCGCGTGCAGGATCTGCAGCGTCGCCTCGCCGATCCCGCGCCGGGGCACATTGACGATGCGCTCGAAGGCGAGGTCGTCTGCGGGCTGATGGATGAGGCGGAAATATGCGAGCGCATCGCGGATCTCCTGCCGCTCGTAGAAGCGGGGACCGCCGACGATGCGATAGGGCAGGCCGATCTGAATGAAGCGCTCCTCGAACTCGCGGGTCTGGAAGCCCGCGCGGACCAGGATCGCGGCCTGCGCGAGCGCCTCGCCCTTGCGCTGGAGCGCCTCGATCTCGTCTCCGACCCAGCGCGCCTCCTGCTCGGAGTCCCAGACCGCGTGTACCCGGACCTTCTCGCCCTCGTTGACCTCGGTCCAGAGCGTCTTGCCGAGCCGGCCTGCGTTGTGCGCGATGAGACCGGAGGCGGCCGCGAGGATGTGCGGGGTCGAGCGATAGTTCTGCTCGAGGCGCACGATGCGCGCGCCCGGGAAGTCGCGCTCGAAGCGGAGGATGTTGCCGACCTCGGCGCCGCGCCAGCTATAGATCGACTGATCGTCGTCGCCGACGCAGCAGAGGTTGCGGTGCCCCTGCGCGAGGAGACGCAGCCACAGATACTGCGCGACGTTGGTGTCCTGGTACTCGTCGACGAGGATGTAGCGGAAGCGCCGCTGATAGTCCGCGAGCACCTCGGCATGGCCAGTGAAAAGCGCGAGGTTGTGCAGCAGCAGGTCGCCGAAATCGGCGGCATTGAGCGCGAGGAGCCGCTCCTGGTACTGGCGAAAGAGCTCGCGGCCGCGGCCGTCCGCCACCATCGCCGCCTCGTCAGCGGGAACCTTGTCGGGACCGAGGCCGCGGTCCTTCCACCGGTCGAAGGCCGAGAGCAGCGCCCGCGGCGGCACGCGGCGCTCGTCGAGATTGGCGCCCGCGACGATCTGCTTTGCGAGGCGAAGCTGGTCGTCCGTATCCAGAATAGTGAAATTCGACTTGAGTCCTACGCGCTCTGCGTGCCGGCGAAGGATGCGCGCCGCGAGAGCATGAAAGGTCCCGAGCCAAAGCCCCTCGACCGCCGCGCCGATCATGGCCTCCAGACGCTGACGCATCTCGCGCGCGGCCTTGTTGGTGAAGGTGACCGCGAGAAGCTGGCCCGGGAAGGCACGGCGCGTCGCGAGGATGTGCGCGAGCCTCGCCGTCAGCACCCGAGTCTTGCCGGTGCCCGCCCCCGCCAGCACCAGGACGGGGCCTTCCATGGCCTCGACCGCCTCGCGCTGCGCGGGGTTGAGGAGGGCGAGGTAGGACGGCTGCTGCAGGCTTGCGACGGGAGCGCGCTCTTCCGACATGGCCTCGCTATACCCCATCGGCGCCGCGCGATGAAAGCATGCGTTTGCCAGGGGAGCGGACGGCCGGCGCGTGCCTCCGCCTCAGGGTGCGCGACGCCGCCGCCGGCGCGATCGCCCGGAGCCGCCGACGCTCACTCGTGCGAGGTGATCCACTTCTTGGCGTCTTCGTTGCCGTGGTCCGCGGCCTCGCGCATCCAGGCCCGCGCGATCATGAAGTTCCGCGACACGCCCATGCCGCCTTCGTACATGAGGCCGATGCGGTACTCCGCAAGCGCAAATCCCTGGTCCGCGGCCTTGCGGTACCAGCGCAGGGCCTCTGCATAGTCCTGATTGACGCTCCATCCGTTCTGGTAGAGCACGCCGACGTTGGTCTCCCCGAGCGGATCGCCCTGGTCCGCGGCCTTGCGGTACCAGCGCATCGCCTCGGTGTAGTCCTGGTTGACGCCGAGGCCATGCGAGTAGAAGTAGCCGAGATTGTTCTGCGCCCGAGCATAACCCTGCTCGGCGGACTGCCGGTACAAGCGCGCCGCCTCGGGATAGTTCTTTTGATCCTCGGCCGCCTCGCCTCTCCGATTGGCTTCGGCGGCCGTGATCGACGGGTTGATTGCGGAGCTGATTGACGGCGAGGGCGAGGGCGAGGGCGCAGGCGTGGGCGCCGGAGTCGGAGCGGGCGTCGGTGTCGGTCCGGTCTTCGTCGTCGGGCCGGGCGAGGGAGCCGGTGCCGGGGTAGGCGCAGGCGCAGGCGCGGGACTCGGGGAAGTGGCGGGTGCGGAGGCCGTATTCGTCGGCTTCGGCGGCTCGGGCTGGTGTAGGAGCGTCCACCCGAGCCAGGCGAGCAATATCAGCCCGACGACCGATCCAAGTGCGATCAGGGGAATTTTGCTCGTCGCCTTCGCCAGCGAAGGCTGCGCGGCTACGGCGGCCTGCGGTCGCGGCTCCGCGGGCCGCTCCGCCGCTTTCGGAGCAGGTTGGCTCGGCGGTGCCGGCTCAGCCGGTCTTTCCGGCGCCTTCGGCGGCGGGCTCGGTGCCGCCTCCGCATGCGTAACCGGAGCTGCGGGCGCCGGGGCGGCAGACGCCGGCGCGACCGGAGCGGCGGCGGCCGCATCCGTCGGCGAAACGATCCCGAGGACCGCCGTCAGATGCGACACCAGCGTGTCGAGCGCACGCTCCCAGTTGTCGAACATGTCGATCCATTGCCGCGTCGCGAGCTCATAGGAGAATGCGTCGTTGGGCGTCACCTCCTCCACACGCAGCGGCACCACGATCAGCTTGCTCTGTCCGGCGACGACGAGCTCCTTCTTGAGCTCGTCGGAATTGTTGGCATTGGCGGAGAAGATCAGGAGCATCACCTTCGCGCCGCGGATCGCGCGCACGATCGCTTCCTGGAAGTTCTCTCCTCCGTGGATGTCGCGGCTCGAAATCCAGCACTTGAGGCCGCGGTTCTCGAGCGCGTTGCAGACGCTCTCCGCGACCTTGCGGTCCCTCGACGCATAGCTGATGAAGATGGTGGCGCTCATCCTTCTTCGGACCCGTACTGGCTCCTCGACGACAATCCAAGGGACTCCGGCGGCTACCTATTTTGTAACGAAATGCGACGGGTTTTGCCAGCCGCCGGAGCGATCTTCGAGTGAAGCGGCCGACAGGGCAATGCACTTTTCTCGCGCCGGCCTTCCCTATATAGCTGGGCAGCGCGCGCCACAGCCACGTTCCCGATGCAAGACGCCAACATCGCCAACGCCGTCACCGTCCTCGTCTTCCTGCTCACCTATCTGGGGATGGCGGCGGGGCGGCTCCCTTGGCTGCGGGTGGACCGAACGGGCATAGCGCTCCTCGGCGTAATAGCCCTCCTCGGCACCGGCGCCGCCACCACCGACGACATCACCAACGACATCGATACCGCGACGCTTTTCCTGCTGTTCGCGCTCATGATCATCTCCGCGCAATTCGCGGCCTCGGGCTTCCTCGACGTCTGCGTCCAACGGTTGATGGGGATCCGCGGCGGGCCGACGGCGTTGCTGGGCCTCACAGTGGCCGTCTGCGGGGGCCTCTCGGCATTTCTCGCCAACGACATCCTGCTGATCGGCCTGACGCCGCTCCTGATCGCGGGCGTGCGCCGGCGCGGCCTCGATCCCCGGCCCTTCGTGCTCGCGCTCGCGGGTGCCACCAATGCGGGCTCCGCCGCCACGCTCATCGGCAATCCCCAGAACATCGCCATCGGGCAGATGGGGAACCTCAATTTCTGGAGCTTCCTCGGGGCCTGCGGAGTTCCGGCCCTGGTGGGGCTCGGCATCGTCTTCGGAGTCGTCTGGTTCCTCTGGCGCGGCCGCATGGCGAACGTCGAGGCACTGCCCCCCGACCTGCCGGAGGTGCCGTTCCACCCACACGACCGCCTCCAGACCGTGAAGGGCCTCGTCGCGGTGGCGCTTCTGCTGCTCTCCTTCACGACCTCGCTCCAGCGGGAGGTCGCGGCGCTGCTCCTCGCGGCGCTGCTCCTTGCGAGCCGCAAGGTCACGAGCCGCACCATGATCGCGGCCGTGGATTGGCCGCTGCTGCTGCTCTTCGCCTGTCTCTTCGCGGTCACAGGCACGCTCCACGACACCGGCATACCCTGGACCTTCATCTCCTCGCTACAGAGCGGCGGCCTCATGCCCGACAATCTGACGGTCCTGACGCCGCTGACGCTGCTCATGAGCAACACCATCGGAAACGTGCCCTCCGTGATCCTCCTCCTGCAGATCTGGCCCGACGCGCCGCAGGGCGCGCTATACGCTCTCGCCCTCCTCTCGACGCTCGCGGGCAACCTTCTGTTGGTGGGGAGCTTCGCCAATCTCATCGTGGTCGACCGCGCGGCGACCTACGGCGTCCGCATCACCTTTGCCGAGCACGCGCGCGCGGGCGTCCCCATCACCCTCCTCTCCATGGCCTTCGCCCTCCTCTGGCTCGCCTTCTGGGATTGGCTGCCGTTATTCCCCGGCGCGGATTAGCATCGTCATGACCGAGATTTCCCTCCGCTTCGCAACCGCCGACGACGTCGGGACCCTCCTCGAGCTGGTGCGCGCGCTTGCGCTCTACGAGAAGGCGCCGGAGGCCGTGGTCGCGACCGAGGCGGATTTCCTCCGCCACGGCTTCGGGCCGGAGCGGCGCTTCGAGGCGCTTCTCGCCTTCGTCGGCGGGCGTCCCGCGGGCTTCGCCCTCTTCTTCCCGAACTTCTCGACCTGGCTCGGCCGTCCCGGCCTCTACCTCGAGGACATATTCGTCCTGGAATGGGCGCGGAAGCTCGGCGTCGGCCGCCGCCTCATGGCGCGGCTCGCCGCGATTGCCGTCGAGCGCGGCGGGGGCAGGCTCGATTTCTGGGTGCTGCACTGGAACCCCGCGCGCGACTTCTACCATCGGCTGGGCATCCGCCACATGCAGGAGTGGCTGCCCTATCGCGCGGAAGGCGCGGCGCTCGAGGCGCTCGCGCGAGAGGACTGCTAGCCCGCTCCCGCCGTCTCGCTCGCCGCGAAGACCTCCGGCGGCACGTCGTCCTCGGCGACAACGCGGTTTCGCCCCGTTCTCTTGGCATGATAGAGCGCGCCGTCGGCGCGGCGGATCAGATCCCCGAGCGCCTCACCCTTCCGATAGGCACCGGCGCCGATGGAAAGGGTGATGATTCCGTATTCCTCGCCGGTGTCCTTGCGCACGATCTTGTGGCGCACCATGGTCCGGCGGATCTGCTCGCCGAGCGTCACCGCGTTCTCGAGCCGCGTCTGCGGCAGGACGATCGCGAATTCCTCGCCGCCGTACCGCGCGGCGGTGTCGCGGCCCTTGATGCTCTCGGTCAAGGTCTTCGCGACGAGGCGAAGCACCTGGTCGCCGAGCTGATGGCCGTGGGCGTCGTTGAATTTCTTGAAGTGATCGATGTCGAGCATCAGCAGCGCCATCGGCTCGCCGTTCTCGCCGGCGCTGCGCGCGGCCTCGCGCAGCCGCGTGTCGAAGAGCTTGCGGTTGGCGATTCCCGTCAGCGGATCCGTCAACGCCTCGCGCCGCACCGTCTCGAGGTTCTGCCGGAGATCCGCGAGCTCGCTCGAGGTCTGCGTGAGGCGGAGCTCGAGGCTGCGATTGCGCTCGGCGGCGCGCTGCGTCTCCGCCAGCAGCGACGAGACGATCCCGCGCACGCGCTCGGCGGGCTGGCGGCCCGCGAGCTGGTCCGAGACCTCGTCGAGCGCCTTGTTGAGGCTCTGCGCGTCGCCGGCGGCACCTGCGATCAAGTTCATGGCGCGGCCGACGGCCTGGTCGAGCTCGGCGCCGGTCTGCTGGAGCACGCCGAGGTGCCGGCCGGCGTCGCAGAACCGGTCGTGGAGCTCCCGGCAGAGCATGTCCGTGAACGGCGTGCCCTCCGAAATCAGCGCGTCGATCGCGCGGCTGAGCGCCGGCTGCAGCCCGCTCACATAGCCGTACCAGAGCGCGTAGTTCTGAGGCGTAGGCGAGACGCCGCGAGCGCTCATCGCCGCGAGCGCCGCCTCGCCGAGCTCCGCGTGCCCGGGGAAATCCGATATTTTAGCCATCTTCCCGAAAGTTCCCGGCATCGACCGCCGTGCCGAGATCATTGCGGGAAATGATAGAGATTGGGTAAACACCGGGCTGCAACTTAGACCCCTCCGGAGCGTCCCGCATGCCCGCCGAGCCCCTTCCCTCCTACCGTGCCCGTGTCCTTCCGGAGTGGATCGACTACAACGGACACATGAACCTCGCCTACTACCTGGTCGCCTTCGACAAGGCGACCGACGCGCTCTTCGACCGCCTCGGTATCGGCTTGGCATATGTCCGCGCAACGAAGCACTCGCTCTACGCGCTCGAGGGGCACGTGACCTACGCGCGCGAGCTCAGGGAAGGCGATCCGATCTCGATCGCCACCCAGCTCGTCGACGCCGACGAGAAGAGATTGCATTTCTTTCACAGCATGCGTCACGCCGAAGAGGACTATCTCGCCGCGACCATCGAGTTCATGGCCGTGCACGTCGACATGCGCGTGCCCCGGGCGGTGCCGTTTCCGGCCGAGGCGGCGGCCAGGATCGGGGCGATGCTGGGCGAGCATCGCCTGCTGCCGAGGCCGCCGCAGCTCGGCCGCAGCGTCGGTCTCCGCAACAAGCGCGCGAGCGCGTAATCTGCCTCCGGAGGCGTCATGAGACTTTGCCGGTTCGACGACAATCGCCTGGGCGTGGCAATCGGGAACGAGGTGCGCGACGTGACGCCGGTCGTGGCGCGGCTTCCCGCGCAGCGCTGGCCGCTGCCCAAAGGCGATCCGCTGGTCGCTGCGCTCGGTGAGCTCAGGCCGCAGATCGAGGCCGAGCTCGAGCGCGCGCCGGCGCGGCGGCTTTCCGAGGTGCGCCTGCTGAGCCCGGTCGCCAATCCCAGCAAGATCGTCGCGGCGCCCGTCAACTATCGCCGGCACCTCGAGGAGGCCCGCGCCGACGCGGCGATCCATTTTCAGAAGCAGGTCGAGGAGATCCAGCGCGTGGGGCTTTTCCTCAAGGCGACGAGCGCGCTGGTGGGGCCCTCGGAAGGCGTGGCGCTCCGCCATCTCGACCGGCGGAACGATCACGAGGTAGAGCTCGCGCTCGTCATCGGCAAGCCCGCGGACCGCGTGCCCGCGGCGGATGCGCTCTCCTACGTCGCCGGCTATGCCATCGGCCTCGACATGACCATCCGCGGTCCCGAGGAGCGCAGCCTGCGCAAATCCTGCGACTCATACTGTGTGCTCGGGCCCTGGCTGGCGACCGCCGACGAGATCGGCGATCCGACCGGGCTCGACCTCTCGATCGCGGTCAATGGCGAGCGGCGCCAGCATGCGAACACGCGCGACCTCGTGCTCGGCCTCGGCACGCTCATCGAGCTCGCCTCGTCCTTCTATACGCTGCTGCCCGGCGACGTGCTCCTCACGGGGACGCCCGAGGGCGTGGGGCCCGTGCTGCCCGGCGACGTCATGGAAGCCGCAATCTCCGGCATCGGCTCGATGCGGGTGGAGGTGCGGGCTGCCTAGCTCGCCTGCGATGATCCTCCGCGCCCTCGCCTATCTCGACCGCCACGGCCCCGCGCTGCTGGCGGCGGGCCTCGCGGCGGGTCTCGCGCTCCCGCCGCTCGCGCATGCGACGGCGCCGCTCTTGCCGATCCTCGTCTTCGCGATCACGACCTCGATCATGCTGAGAATCGAATGGCCGCGGGTCGCCTTTTATGCGCGCCGGCCGCTGTTGATCGCACTCGTCGTGCTTTGGGCGCTGGTGGTCTCGCCGATCCTGATAGCGGCGGCGGCACGGCTCCTCGGCCTTCCTAACGGCCTGAGCCAGGCGCTCGTGGTCTGGTGCGCCTCGCCGCCGATGACCTCTCTCCCGGCGATCGCAATGTTGATGTGGCTCGACGCCTCGCTCTCGCTCCTGGTGATGGTGTTCGGGACATTCTTGATGCCCTTGACCCTGCCGCCGCTGGTGCTGGGCTTGATCGGGCTCGATCTCGGGATCGCCATGCTCCCCCTGATGGAGCGCCTCGCGCTCTTCGTGCTTGGCGCCGGCGCCCTTGCCTTCATCCTGCGTCGCGTCATCGGCGTCGCGCGCATCGACCGCCGCGCGCGCGAGATCAACGGCCTCAACGTCCTGCTGCTGGTGGTCTTCGCGATTGCGATCATGGACGGGATGTGGAGGCGGATCATCGAGGAACCGCTCTCAGTCCTCGCGTATTCCGCGGCCGCGATCGGAGCGAGCGTCGGCCTACAGGCCGTGAGCGCGATCCTCTTTGGCTGGCTCGAGCGCACCGCCGCGCTCACCGTGGGGCTGATCGGCGGCAACAAGAACATGGCCATGGTCTGGGCCAATCTCGGCGCGGCGGTCTCTCCGGATTTGCTGCTCTACTTCGTCTGCGCGCAATTGCCGATCTACTTGCTGCCGGCGGCCCTCGCGCCGCTCTACCGCAAGCTCGGAGCCCGGCCGCGGCTCGATTGACGCGCCTCTTTGGCGACAGTAGCTTTGGCGCCAATGCCGCGCGACGGGGCCAATGAGGCGAGCGCGGGCAATCGGATCAATCGGGGAGTCCAACGACATGAAATCGAAATTGCTGACGGCGACCGCCGTCCTGACCCTTGCGCTCGCGGGCGCGCAAGCGGCTTCGGCAAAGACCCTCGTCTACTGCAGCGAGGGAAGCCCGGAGAACTTCTACCCCGCAATCAACACCACCGGCACCACTTTCGACGCCTCCTCGCGCCAACTTTACGACCGTCTCATGGAATTCGTGCGGGGGACGACCGAGGTGGAGCCGGGCCTCGCTTCGAGCTACGACGTCTCGCCGGACGGGAAGACCTTCACGTTCCACCTGCGCAGGGGCGTGAAGTGGCAGACCACGAAGACCTTCACGCCGACCCGCGAAATGAATGCCGATGACGTGATCTTCAGCTTCGAGCGGCAGTGGAAGCAGGACAATCCCTTCTTCAAGGTCACCAGCAGCAACCACAGCTACTTCAGCGACATGGGCTTCGACAAGCTGCTGAAGTCCA
>Ga0335082_10000520_pt1 | contig 40021 bp, 43 predicted proteins | sample Lox_Sample_41_FD_206718 | JGI IMG/M metagenome (GOLD analysis project Ga0335082, IMG submission 206718) | Soil microbial communities from Loxahatchee National Wildlife Refuge, Florida, United States - Lox_Sample_4.1 | ecosystem: Environmental > Terrestrial > Soil > Wetlands | place: USA...
CGGCGCAGGTGGTGATGATGCTGGTCGGCGGCGGCCTGCGCGTCGCGCTCGCGACCACGCACCTCGCGCTCGCCGAGGTGCCCGGCGCGATCACGCGCCGCGGGCTCGGCGCCACGCTGCGCGTGCTCGACGCCGACCTGCGCCGGCGCTTCCGCATCCGGCGCCCGCGCATCCTGGTCGCGGGCCTCAACCCGCACAGCGGCGAGCAGGGCCACCTTGGCATGGAGGAGCGCCGCGTGATCGAGCCCGCGCTGCGCGCGGCGCGCGCGCGCGGGATCCGCGCCGAGGGCCCGATCCCGGCCGACACGCTGTTCGTCCCCGCGCGCATGCGCGGCGCCGACTGCGCGCTCGCGATGTACCACGACCAGGGGCTGCCGGTGCTGAAGTTCGCGAGCTTCGGGCGCGGCGTCAACGTGACGCTGGGGCTGCCGTTCGTGCGCACCTCGGTCGACCACGGCACCGCGCTCGACCTCGCGGGCACGGGACGCGCCGATCCGGGGAGTCTCGTCGAGGCGCTGCGGCTTGCCGCCCGGCTCGCACCGTCCGCGTAAGCGCTTCGGCCAGCATTTCCTGCACGACGCCGGCGTCGTGCGCCGGATCGTCGAGGCGGTGGCGCCCGGGCCGCGCGACTTCGTGCTCGAGATCGGGCCGGGCGAGGGCGCGCTCACCGCGCGGCTCGCGGCGCGCGCGGGGCGGCTCGAGCTGGTCGAGATCGACCGCGACCTCGCGGCCGCGCTCGCCGCGCGCGGCTTCACGGTGCACGTCGTCGACGCGCTCGAATTCGACTTCGGCGCGCTGCCCGCGGGCGCGCGCATCGTCGGCAACCTGCCTTACAACATCTCGACGCCGCTGCTGTTCCGGCTCGCAGAGCAGGCCGCGCGGGCGGCCGACCTGACTTTCATGCTGCAGCGGGAGGTGGTCGAGCGCATGGTGGCGTCGCCCTCGACGCCCGAGTACGGGCGGCTCTCGGTCATGCTGCAGGCGCGCTTCCGCATGCAGAAGCTGTTTCGCGTCGCGGCGGGCGCGTTCCGGCCGCCGCCGCGCGTGGAATCGGCCGTGGTCCGGATGCTGCCGCTCGCGGAGCCGCTCGATCGCGGCGTGCCCGGCTTCGCCGAGCTCGTGCGGCGAGCCTTCAGCGCCAGGCGCAAGACGCTGCGCAACGCGCTCGCGCTGCCGCCCGCGGACCTGGCCGCGCTGGGGATCGACCCCGGGCTGAGGCCGGAGAACCTCTCGCCGGCCGACTACGTGCGCATCGCGCGGAGCGTCACCGTCACTTCCGGCGCTCGATGAACTCGATCTTGTAGCCGTCGGGGTCCTCGACGAAGGCGATCACCGAGGTGCCGCCCTTCACCGGGCCGGCCTCGCGCGTCACCTTGCCGCCCTTGGCGCGGACCGCCTCGCAGGCCTTCGCCGCGTCGTCCACTTCGACCGCGATGTGGCCGTAGGCCGAGCCGAGGTCGTACCTGTCGACGCCGTAGTTGTAGGTCAGCTCGAGTACCGAGGCGCGCGACTCGTCGTCGTAGCCGACGAACGCGAGCGAGTACTTCTGCTCGGGCCGGTCCGTGGTGCGCAGCACCTTCATGCCGAGGACCTGGGTGTAGAAGGCGACCGAGCGCTTCATGTCGCCGACGCGCAGCATGGTGTGCAGGAGTCTCATGCCCCGCAGTCTACAACGACAGCTGCTGGCCCTCGATCCAGGCCTCGGCCTCGGCGCTCACCTGCTTGGCGTCGCGCCCGGCGGTCGGGATCGCCGGGCCGATGCGCACGGTCACCGTGCCGGCGCGCTTGAGGAAGGCGTTGCGCGACCAGAGGCGCCCGGCGTTGTGCGCGACCGGCACCACGGGCACGCCGCACTGCACCGCGAGCCACGCGCCGCCCTGCTGGTAGGCGCGCCGCTCGCCGACCCGCACGCGCGTGCCCTCGGGGAAGATCACGACCCAGAAGCCCTGCGCGAGCCGCTCGCGACCGCGGCGCGCGATGTCGCGCAGCGCCGCGCGGCCGTTGGCGCGGTCGATCGCGATCGGGCTCATCAGCGCGAGCCCCCAGCCGAAGAACGGGATCCACAGCAGCTCGCGCTTGAGCACCAGCACCTGCGGCGGGAAGATCTCCTGGAAAGCGAGCGTCTCCCAGGCCGACTGGTGCTTGGACAGGATCACGGCCGGGTCGGACGGCAGCCGCTCGCGGCCCTCGACCGCCCAGCGGATGCCGCACAGCGCCCGCGCCAGCCGCACCACCAGCCGCGACCAGCCCGAGATGATCCGGTAGCGCACGAGGCGCGGCAGCGGAAACGTGGCGAGCGCCACCACCGCGTACGGCGGCGTGACCAGCACCAGCGCCAGCGCGAACGCCGTCGAGCGGAGCGCGGTCATGGCGCGAGCTTCGCGGCGAACGCGGCGAGGTCGGGGAAGACCTCGGTGCCGGCCGGCAGGCCGCCGGCGTCGCGCGTCTTGCGGCCCTTGCCCGTCAGCACCAGCACCGGGCGCGCGCCCGCGGCCGCGGCGGCCTGCAGGTCGCGAAGCGCATCGCCGACGACCGGCACGCCCTCGAGCGGCGCGTTCAGACGCTTGCCGATCTCGAGCAGCATGCCGGGCTTGGGCTTGCGGCAGTCGCAGCCGGCGCGATCGGCGTGCGGGCAGAAGAAGATCGCGTCGATGCGGCCGCCCGCCTGCTGCACCGCGCGCTGCATCGTGTCGTGGATCGCGTTGAGCGTGGCGGTGTCGAACAGGCCGCGCTCGATGCCGGACTGGTTGGTCGCAACCACGACGCGGTAGCCCGACTGCGTCAGCCGCGCGATCGCCTCGAGGCTGCCCTTGATCGGCTTCCACTCGGCCGGCGACTTGATGTGCTGGTCGCTGTCGTGGTTGATCGTGCCGTCGCGGTCCAGGATCACGAGCTTCATGCCGCGAGCTTCGAGAGGTCGGCGACGCGGTTCATCGTGGCGTGCAGCCGGCCGAGGAAGCCGATGCGGTTGCGCCGCAACTGCTCGTCCGGGTCCATGACGAGCACCTTGTCGAAGAAGGCGTCGACGGGGCCTTTCAGCGCCGCGAGCGTCTTCAGCGCGCCCGTGTAGTCGCCCGCCCGGTACGCGGCCTCGAACGCCGGCTGCACGCCGGCGAAGGCCTCGGCGAGCGCGCCTTCCTCGGGCGCCACGAACAGCGCCGCGTCGAAGTCCGCAGGCACGCCCTCGGCCTGCTTCAGGATGTTGCCGATGCGCTTGTTGGCCGCGGCGAGGCTCGGCGCCTCGGGCAGCCTGGCGAAGGCGCGCACGGCGTCGAGCTGCCGCGGCACCTGGTCGAGCCGCACGAAGACGTGGCCGAGGACCGACTCGATCTCGTTCGCGCCGTAGCCGCGCTCGGCGAGGTAGCCGCGCAGCCGCTCGCGCACGAAGCCCTCCACGTCCTCGTGCGCCTGCTCGATGTCCTTCGGCAGCACGCGGTAGGCGGCGTTGACCAGGTCGTGCAGCGACAGCGGCAGGCCGCGCTCGACCAGGATGCGGATCGTGCCCAGGGCCGCGCGGCGCAGGCCGTAGGGGTCCTTCTCGCCGGTGGGCTTCTCGCCGACGCCGAAGAAGCCCGCGAGCTGGTAGAGCTTGTCGGCGAGCGCGACCGCGCAGGCAACACCGCCTTCGGGCAGCCGGTCGCCGGCGAAGCGCGGCAGGTAATGCGCCTCGATCGCGGCCGCCACCGCCGGCGCCTCGCCGTCGTGCAGCGCGTAGTAGCGGCCCATCGTGCCCTGCAGCTCCGGGAATTCGCCGACCATGCCGGTCAAGAGGTCGGCCTTGCACAGCTCGGCCGCGCGCTCGGCCGCCCTGTCGTCGGCCTCCAGCATGCGCGCGACGAGGCCGGCGAGGATCTTCAGGCGCTGCACGCGGTCGAGCTGGCTGCCGAGCTTGTGGTGAAAGACCACGCGCCCGAGCGGCGGCACGCGCTCCTCGAGGCGCAGGCGCCGGTCCTGGTCGTAGAAGAAGCGCGCGTCCTCCAGCCTCGGCCGCACCACGCGCTCGTTGCCGGTGACGATGTGGCGCGGGTCCTCGAGCGGCATGTTGGACACGATCAGGAACTTGGGCAGCAGCGCGCCGCGCGCGTCGAACAGCGGGAAGTACTTCTGGTTCTGGCGCAGCGTGAGCGCGAGGCATTCCTGCGGCACGGCGAGGAAGGACTTGTCGAACGCGCCGAGGTAGACCTTCGGCAGCTCGACCAGCGCCGCGACCTCGGCCCGCAGGTCGGCGTGCTCCCCGAGCGTCGCGCGCTCGCCCAGCGCCGCGGCCTGGAGCTGGCGCTCGATCTCGGCGCTGCGCGCCTCGACGTCGGCGATCACGGCCCCCTCGTCGCGCAGCTGCGCCTCGTAGCTCTCGGCGTCGCGCAGCGCGATCCACCCCTTGGACAGGAACCGGTGGCCGCGCGTGCGCCGCCCGGCCTCGAGGCCGAGCACCGTGCCCGGCACCACCTTCGCGCCGTGCAGCATCGACAGCGCGTGCGCCGGGCGCACGAACTGCGCCTCGCCCGCGCCCCAGCGCATCATCTTCGGGATCGGCAGCGCGGCGAGCGCGGCCTCGACGCGCCCGGCGAGCACGTCGGCGAGCCGCGCGCCCGGCACGGTGCGCTCGACGAGGTAGACGAAGCCCTTCGACGTCTCCTGCCGCACGAGCGCCTCGACCTCGACCCCGTGCTTGCGCGCGAAGCCGGCGACCGCCTCGGGCGGCGCCTTCAGCGACGGGCCCTGCACCTTCTCCCGGGTGTCGGGCGCGACGGCGAGCACGCGCGTGATCGCCACGGCGAGGCGGCGCGGCGTCGCGAAGTAGCGCGCGGCGCTGTCCGCGGCGCGCAGCCCGGCCGCCTCGAGGTCGTTGGTGAGCCGGTCGCGGAACGCGCGCGCGAGCGCCTCGAGCGCCTTCGGCGGCAGCTCCTCGGTGAGCAGCTCGACGAGCAGCGTGTCCGCCTTCGCCGCGGCGGAGCGCCGGGCCATCGCCGCTAGCCCCGGCCCAGCGTCATGGGGAAGCCCAGGCGCTCGCGCGAGGCGTAGTAGGCCTTCGCCACCTCGCGCGCGAGCGCGCGCACGCGCCCGATGTAGGCGTTGCGCTCCGCGGTCGAGATCGCGCCGCGCGCGTCGAGCAGGTTGAACGCGTGCGAGCACTTCATCACCATCTCGTAGGCGGGCAGCGTGCACTCGGCCTCGACCAGGCGCTTCGCCTCGGCCTCGAAATCGCCGAAGTGCCGGAACAGCAGCTCCGGGTTGGCGAGCTCGAAGTTGTAGCGCGACTGCTCGACCTCGTTCTGGTGGTAGACGTCGCCGTAGCTGACGCCCGGCGTCCACACCAGGTCGTAGACCGACGCCTTGTCCTGCAGGTACATCGCGAGGCGCTCCAGGCCGTAGGTGATCTCGCCGAGCACGGGCCTGCAGTCCAGGCCCCCGACCTGCTGGAAGTACGTGAACTGCGTGACCTCCATGCCGTCGAGCCAGACCTCCCAGCCCAGGCCCCAGGCGCCGAGCGTCGGCGACTCCCAGTCGTCCTCGACGAAGCGGATGTCGTGCTCGCGCGCGTCGATGCCGAGCGCGGCGAGCGAGGCGAGGTAGCGGTCCTGGAGGTCCGCCGGCGAAGGCTTGATCACCACCTGGTACTGGTAGTAGTGCTGCAGGCGGTTGGGATTGTCGCCGTAGCGCCCGTCCTTCGGCCGGCGCGAGGGCTGCACGTAAGCCGCGCTCCAGGGCTCGGGCCCGATCGCGCGCAGGAAGGTCGCGGTGTGGAAGGTCCCCGCGCCGACCTCCATGTCGTAGGGCTGCAGCAGCGCGCAGCCCTGGTCGCCCCAGAACGAGTTCAGCCGCGCGACGAGCTGCTGGAACGTGAGCATGCGGGATCGAATCTTAGCGGCTTCGCCGCAGCCGCGCGACGAAGCCGAGCGCGAGCACGCTCGCGACGAGCGCGGGCGCGTCGCCGTAGCGCACGTAGGGCGTCGCGCCGGAGTAGCCCTGCACCGTCACGTCGAGCCGCCCCTCGGTGAACTGCGCGAGCCGCCCGAGCACGCGCCCGTCGCGGTCGATCGCGGCGGTGATGCCGGTGTTGGTGGCCGCGAGCAGCGCGCGGCCGGACTCGAGCGCGCGCGCGCGCGCGATCTGCAGGTGCTGCGCCGGCGCGAGCGAATCGCCGAACCAGGCGACGTTGGACACGTTGGCGAGCAGCGTCGCCTCGGGCAGCGGCCGGATCACCTCGGCGCCGTAGGCGGTCTCGTAGCACACGGTGGCCGCGACGCGCTCGCCCGCGACCTCGAGCGGGCGCGGGTGCGCCGGGCCGCGCGTGAAATCCGCGAGCGGCACCGACAGGATGCGCACCACCCAGCCGAAGCCGGGCGGCACGAACTCGCCGAACGGCACGAGGTGCGACTTGTAGTAGAGCTGGCGCGGGCTCTCGCCGAGCGAGAGCACCGCGTTGTAGTACACGCCGGGCCCGGTGCTCACCGGGATGCCGAGCAGCAGGTCGCCGCCGTTGCGCCGGGCGGCCGCCGCCAGCCGGTCGAGGTACGCCGGGTCGACGCGGTCCATCATCCGCGGCACCGCGGTCTCGGGCAGCACGATCAGCCGCGCGCGGCTCGACTCGGCGAGCCGGGCGTAGGTCTCGAGCGTTTGCCGGTAGCGCGCGGGGTCGAACTTCAGGTCCTGCGGGACGTTGCCCTGCAGCACGCTCGCGGCGAGCCGCGGGCCCGCGGGCACCGTCCACTCGATGCCGCGCAGCGCCGTGCCCGCCGCGCCGAGCACCGCGAACGCGAGCGCGGCGATCCAGCGCGCGCGGCCCAGCGCCACGCACCAGAGCAGTCCCGCGCACGCGGCGAGGATGAACGACGCGCCGTACGCGCCGCCGAGCGGCGAGTAGCCGGCGAGCGGCGTGCCCGGCGCCGCGTCGCCGAGCGTGAGCCAGGGAAAGCCCGTGAGCAGGGTCGCGCGCAGCCACTCGGCGATCGTCCAGCAGGCCGGGATCGCGAGCGTCGCGCGCAGCGCGGCCGGGCCGCCGACGCGCGCCTGCAGGTAGCCGGCGAGCGCCGGGTAGAGCGCGAGGATCGCGCAGAACGCGAGCGTGGCGATTGCAGCGAGCGGCGCGGGCATCGCGCCGAAGCGGTGCAGGCTGATGTAGACCCACGAGACGCCGGTGAGGAACAGGCCGAGGCCGAACCAGAATCCGGTCCAGGCCGCCGCGCGCGGCGTGCGCGCGGTGATCCAGAGGTGCACGAGCGCGGCGAGCGCGAGCAGCGCGACGGGCAGCAGGTCGAACGGCGCGAACGCCAGTACCGAGGCCGCGCCGAGGCCGAACGGAAAGAGCAGGGACCGTCCCCATTTTTCGAAAAGCAGAAAAATGGGGACAGTCCCTATTTGGGTTTGTCGACGAGCAGCGTGTAGACGCGCCGGCTGTCGGCGCGCAGCACCTGGAAGCGCAGCCCGTCGAGCACGAACGTCTCGCCGCGCCGCGGCACGCGGCCCAGGTGCGCGATGACCAGGCCCGCGACCGTGTCGTGCTCCTGGTCGGAGAAGCGCGAGCCGAAGGCGGCGTTGAAGTCGGCGATCTGCGTCAGCGCCTTGACGCGGTAGCGCCCGCCGGGCTCGAGCAGGATGTTGTCGCTCGCCTCGTCGAAGTCGTACTCGTCCTCGATGTCGCCGACGATCTGCTCCAGCACGTCCTCGATCGTGACCAGGCCCGCGACGCCGCCGTACTCGTCGACCACGATCGCCATGTGGTTGCGGCTCGCGCGGAACTCGCGCAGCAGCACGTTCAGGCGCTTCGATTCGGGCACGAACACCGCCGGCCGCAGCATCTCGCGCACGTTGAACTCCTCCTCGCCCGCGTAGTGGCGCAGCAGGTCCTTGGCGAGCAGGATGCCGATCACGTCGTCGCGGTTCTGGTCGATGACCGGGAAGCGCGAGTGAGCGGTCGAGATGACCAGCGGGATGAACTCCTCGACGCGCTGGTGAACGTCGATCACGTCCATCTGCGCGCGCGGGATCATGATGTCGCGCACCGGCATCTCCGACACCGTGAGCGCGCCCTCGATCATCGTCAGCGCGTCGGCGTCGAGCAGGCTCCTCTGGTACGCCGAGCGCAGCAGCGCGAGCAGCTGCGCCCGGTCCTCGGGCTCGCGCAGCATCAGCGCGGAGAGGCGCTCGAGCAGGCTGGGGCGCGAGGGATCGTTCATGCCGGCCGGGTCATTCTACCGTGTAGGGGTCGGCGACCCCGAACCGCGCCAGCAGCGCGATCTCGCGCCGCTCCATGCGCCGCGCGTCGCGCGCCCGCGCGTGGCGCATGCCGCGCAGGTGCAGCACGCCGTGCACGACGAGGTGCGCGTAGTGCGCCGCGAGCGCCTTGCCCTGCGCGCGCGCCTCGCGCCGCACGACCGGGTGGCAGAGCACGACGTCGCCGCGGCCGCGCGCGTAGGGGAACGACAGCACGTTGGTCGCGTAGTCGCGGCCGCGGTACTCCCGGTTCAGGCGCCGCGCCTCGGCGGCGCCCGCGACGCGCAGCGTGATCTCGGCGCCGGCGGGCGCGGCGGCGAGCGCCCAGGCGCGCAGGCGCGCGCTCGAGGGCGCGCCGCGCGCGGCGCGCTGCACCACGACCCTACTTCGGGGGCGGCGCTTCGGCGTGCCTCTCGTAGGCATCGATGATGCGCGCGACGAGCGGGTGGCGCACGACGTCGGCGGCGGTGAAGTCGGTGAATTCGATGCCGCGCACGCCGGCGAGGATGCGCCGCGCCTCGACCAGGCCGCTCCTCTGGCCGCGCGCGAGGTCGATCTGCGTCACGTCGCCGTTGACGACCGCCTTCGCGCCGAAGCCGATGCGCGTGAGGAACATCTTCATCTGCTCGGGCGTCGTGTTCTGCGCCTCGTCGAGGATCACGAACGCGTGGTTCAGCGTGCGCCCGCGCATGTACGCGAGCGGCGCGAGCTCGATCGTGCCGCGCTCGAGCAGCTTGCCGACCTTGTCGAATCCCATCAGGTCGTACAACGCGTCGTACAGCGGCCGCAGGTACGGGTCGACCTTCTGCGCGAGGTCGCCGGGCAGGAAGCCGAGGCGCTCGCCGGCCTCGACCGCCGGCCGCACGAGCACGATGCGCTTGACCTTGTCGCGCTCGAGCGCGTCGACCGCGCAGGCGACCGCGAGGTAGGTCTTGCCGGTGCCGGCCGGGCCGACGCCGAACGTGATGTCGTGCGCCAGGATCTGCTCGATGTACTGCACCTGCCGGGGCGTGCGCCCGTGCAGGTCGGTCCGGCGGGTCATCAGCGCCGGGGCGCCCGGTGCGGGCTCGGGCGCCGGCGCCTTGCCCCGCGAGAGCTCGGCGAGCCCGAGCTGCAGGTCGTCGAGGCTCAGCTCGTCCGCGGCCTTCGCGTAGAAGAGCTCGAGCGCGCGCGCCGCGCGCTCGGCCTGCCGCGGCTGGCCGCGCACCGTGAAGCGGTCGCCGCGCCGCGCGATCGAGACGTCGAGCGCCGATTCGATCTGGCGCAGGTTCTCGTCGAGCGCGCCGCACAGGCGCGCGAGGCGCGGGTTGTCCGCCGGCTGCAGCCGGACCTCGAGCGCCTTGCTAGCCATCGAGCCGCTCGCCGCGCAGCGAATGGGGCAGCGCGGCGCTGATGCGCACCTCGGCGAAGCGCCCGGCGAGCGCCGCCGGGCCGGGGAAGTTGACCACGCGGTTGTTGCCGGTGCGGGCCGCGAGCTCGCCGGCATCCTTCTTCGACGGCCCCTCGACCAGCACGCGCTCGACGCGCCCGACCATCGACGCGCTCACCGCGCGCGACTGCGCCTCGAGCACTTCGTTCAGGCGCTGCAGGCGCTCGAGCTTCGCGGCGCGCGGCGCGGCGTCGGGCAGCTCGGCCGCGGGCGTGCCGGGCCGCGGGCTGTAGACGAACGCGAACGAGCCGTCGAAGGCGAGCTCGCGCGCGAGCGCGAGCGTGGCCTCGAATTCGCGCTCGGTCTCGCCGGGAAAGCCGACGATGAAGTCGGAGGTCAGGCTCAGGTCCGGGCGCGCCTTGCGCAGGCGCCGCGCGATCGAGCGGTACTCGAGCGCGGTGTAGCCGCGCTTCATGGCCGCGAGCACGCGGTCGGCGCCGGACTGGACGGGCAGGTGCACGTGCGGCGCGAGCGCGTCGAGCTCCGCGTGCGCATCGATCAGCCGCTGCGTGAACTCGCGCGGATGCGAGGTCGTGTAGCGGATGCGCCCGATGCCGTCGATCTCGGCGACGTAGCGCAGCAGCTCCGCGAAATCGGCGGGCTCGCGCGCGATCGCGCCGCGCCAGGCGTTCACGTTCTGCCCGAGCAGCGTCACTTCGCGCACGCCGGCGCGCGCGAGCGCGTCGACCTCGGCGACGACGTCCTCGAACGGGCGCGAGACCTCCTCGCCGCGCGTGTAGGGCACGACGCAGAAGCTGCAGTACTTGCTGCAGCCCTCCATGATCGAGACGAAGGCGCGCGGGCCGTCCGCGCGCGGCTCGGGCAGGCGGTCGAACTTCTCGATCTCCGGGAAGCTGACGTCGACCTGCGCCCGCCCCTCGGAGCGGCGCCGCGCGAGCAGCTCGGGCAGGCGGTGCAGCGTCTGCGGGCCGAATACCACGTCGACGTACGGCGCGCGCCGCACGATGCCTTCGCCCTCCTGGCTCGCGACGCAGCCGCCGACCGCGATCATCAGGCGCGGGTTCGCGCGCTTCAGCGCGCGCACGCGGCCGAGGTCGGCGAACACTTTTTCCTCGGCCTTCTCGCGCACCGAGCAGGTGTTGAACACGATGACGTCGGCGTCCTCGGGGGCCGCGGCCGGCGCGAGCCCCTCGGCGCGCGCGAGCACGTCGGCGATCTTCGCCGAGTCGTACTCGTTCATCTGGCAACCGTAGGTGCGCAGGTAGAGCTTGCCGCTCACTGCACGGGCTCCGGGCGGAACGCCGGGGCCCGCCACGCCTCCTGCGGCGTGAGGATCCAGACCGCCGTGACTTCGCCCGCGGGGTTGACCGTGTACTTCACCACGCTGCCGGGCGGCACCGCCGCCGGGACGACGACGCGGTTGGCGGCGTCGCGGATCTGGGCGCCCGCGGCAAGGCGCGCCGTCTTGCCGTCGATGCTGACGATCATCTCCTGCAGGTGCGTGATCTGGCCGCGCCGGGCGTCGGCCGGGATCGTGCGCAGCTGCGCGTGGGCCAGGACCGCGGCGCCGAGCAGCGCCGCGGCGATCAGCGCTCGCGTCATCGGCGCGCGCCGCGAGGAAAGGGGTGGTGGCGAATCAGGGACTCGAACCCCGGACACACGGATTATGATTCCGCTGCTCTAACCAGCTGAGCTAATTCGCCACGCATGGCAAATTTTAATCCAGCCCGGCCCCAGGCGCCACGCCCGCGCCGCCTAGAATCCCCGCATGGACGCTGAGCTGGCGATCGTGGGCGGGGGCCTGGCGGGGCTGGCGCTGGCCAACGCGGTGCGCGGCGCGTCCGCGACGCTGCTGGCCGCCGAGGATGCCGCCCCGGCCGCGCCGGCGCAGGGCTTCGACGCGCGCGTCTACGCGCTGACGCCCGGCAACGTCGCGTTTCTCGAGTCGATCGGCGCCTGGCGCCGGGTGCCGCCGGCGCGCGTCGCGCCGGTGCGCGCGATGCGCGTGTTCGGCGACGCCGCCGGCGCGGGCATCGAGTTCGACGCCTATCGCGCGGGGACCGACGCGCTCGCGTGGATCGTCGAGGACTGGGCGCTGCACGCGGCGCTGCGCGGCGCGCTGGTCGATGCCGGCCGCGCGGCGCTGCGCGCGGGCGCGCGCGTGGACGGACTCGACGTCGGCGCGAGCTACGCGAGCCTGCGGCTGCAGGGCGGCCGGACGTTGCGCGCGCGCCTCGTCGTCGCTGCGGATGGCGCGCAGTCGGCCGTGCGCGCGCTCGCCGGCATCGAAGTCGAGCAGCGGCCGTATCCGCAGCGCGCCGTGGTGGCGAATTTCGCCTGCGCTCGGCCGCACGGCGACGTGGCGTTCCAGTGGTTCCAGGGCGGGCCGGTGCTCGCGCTGCTGCCGCTGCCCGAGGGGCAGGCATCGATGGTGTGGTCGACGGACGAGGCGCACGCGGCGCGGCTGCAGGCGCTGGCGCCCGCGGCGCTCGCCCGCGAGGTCGCGCAGGCGAGCGGCGCGCGGCTCGGCGAGCTCGAGCTTCGCAGCGCCGTGCGCGCGTTCCCGCTGCAGCGGCTTTCGTCGCGGCGCTCGGTCGCGCCGCGCGTCGCGCTGGTCGGCGACGCGGCGCACGTGATCCACCCGCTCGCGGGCCAGGGCGCGAACCTCGGGCTGCAGGACGCGCGTTGCCTCGCCGGGGTGCTCGAGCGTCGCGAGACCGGGCGCGACCCGGGCGACCCGCGGCTGCTGCGACGCTACGAGCGCGCGCGCGCCGAAGACGTCCTCGCCATGCAGGCGACGGTGCACGGGCTGTGGCGCCTGTTCGGCGCGCAGGGGGCCGGCTGGTCGCGGCTGCGCAACTTCGGATTGAACCTCACCGACCGCTTGCCGGTCGTAAAGAACCTTCTCATACGGCGGGCGATGGCATGAAGCGCAGGGCGTGGATCATGGCGGTGGCGATGCTGGCGGCATCGGCGGCGGCGATCGCCGACGAGGCGCGAATCCGGAGCATGGTGGAGGCGAGCCTCGACGGCGCCGTGGTCGAGCACGTGCAGCCGGCCCCGGTGCCGGGATTGTTCGAGGTCACGGTGCAGGCCCCGGGCGGGCCGCGCGTGCTCTACACCGACGCGAACGGCGACCATATCTTCATCGGCACGCTGTACGACGCGCGCAGCCAGCGCAACCTCACCGAGGAGCGAATGCGCACGCTGCTGGCGATCGACTTCGGGAAATTGCCGCTCGACATGGCCGTCAAGGTCAGGCGCGGAAACGGGCGCCGCGTGCTCGCGATGTTCTCCGACCCGTATTGCCCGGCCTGCCGCCAGTTCGAGCAGGAGCTCGCGCGGGTGGACGACATCACCGTGTACTACTTCATGTACCCCATCATCCGGCCGGAGATGATCGACCACTCGCGCGCCGTGTGGTGCTCGCCCGACCGCGCCAAGGCGTGGATCGCGCTCGCCACGCATCCACGCGCGCAGCCGCCGACGGCGAGCCCGACCTGCGACACACCGGTCGACCGGATACTCGAGCTCGGCAAGTCGCTGCACGTCGGCTCGACGCCGACGCTGTTCCTCGCCAACGGCGAGCGCATCCAGGGCGGCCTGCACGCGGCGGACCTGGTCACGCTGCTCGACCAGGCGGCGCGGGAGACAAAGCCGAAGTAGGCGCTTACGGCAGGGGCCGCGGCAACGTCGCGCCGCGCGGCCAGAGGATCCACAGCCGCACCGGCTGGCGCATGCGGCCGGCGACCGTGCCGGCCTCGGGGCCGGATCCCCAGTACAGGTCGGCGCGCACCGCGCCGCGGATCGCCCCGCCCGTGTCCTGCGCCATGACCACGCGCTCGAGCGGATCCGGCGACAGCGGATACGTCGTCGCGACATAGAGCGGCGCGCCCAGCGGCACGTAGGTCGGGTCGATGGCGACGCTGTAGCCGGGCTCGAGCGGCACGCCCTGCGCGCCGATCGGGCCCTGCGCGGCCGGCAGCTCGCGGAAGAACACGTAGCTCGCGTTGTAGTCGAGCGCGGCGCGCAGCCGCTCGGGGTTCGCCGCCGCCCACGCCTTGATGCCCTGCATCGACGCCTGATCCAGGCTCAACTCCCCGGAGTCCACCAGGTGGCGGCCGAGCGAGCGGTAGGGATGGCCGTTCTGGTCGGCGTAGCCGACGCGGATGCGCTCTCCGGTGTCGAGCTGGATCTGGCCCGAGCCCTGGACCTGCAGGAAGAAGAGCTCCACCGGGTCGGCGACCCACGCGATCACCGGGGCGTGAAACCCATTGTCGCCGGCGTCGATCTGCCCGCGCGAGTAGTACGGCTCGAGCCGGCGCCCGTTCAGGCGCCCGCGCAGCCGCATGCCGCGCAGCTCGGGGTACTGTCCCGCGAGATCGACGACGACGAGGTCATCGGGCACGCCGTAGATCGGCTGCGAATAGCGCTCGCTCCGGGTCCGGCTGCCCGCCAGTACCGGCTCGTAGTAGCCGGTGACCAGCCCGTCGCGCGTGCCGTCCGGCGCGACCACGGCGTAGGCGGCGAACGCGGTCTCGAAGAAGCGCCGTGCGGCCTCGTCGTCGCCCGCCGGCAGCCCCCGCGCGGCGTCGCACGAGGGCAGCAGCACGCTGTCGGCGGCAATGTGCGCGCAGCCGGCGACGAAAGCGCGCAGGCTCGCAGCGGCCGGCGACAGGCTCCAGTCCGGCAGGTCGCGGACCTCGGCCGGCTCGTAGCGCGCCGCGGACGGCGGCGGCTTCGCCGGCACGCAGGGGCAGCCCGGCCCGCCTTGCGGCGGAACCGCGCAGCCGGCGACGACCAGCAGCGCGGCGCAGGCGGCCGCGGCGACGGCCTTGCGCGCGTCAGTCCGGTATCGCATCGACGGAAAACGACTCGGGCGGCAGGCCCTGTTCCGCGCGGCGCCACAGGGTTTCGTAGGCGGATTCGACATGGCGGCGAAAGCGGTCGGTGTCGAACAGCGGCCGTGACGCGCGATTCTCGGCCAGCCGTTGCTTCATGGCCGCGAGCTGCTGCGCATCGCCCCCGAGACGGATCGCGAGCGCCCGGTATTCCTCGAGCGACGGCGCCGAGAGCTCCGGCAGGCCGACCGCGGCGAGCTGGCTCGAGGACATGCGCGCGGCGAACGCCTCGCCGGGGCAGGTCACCACCGGCACGCCCGCCCAGAGCGCGTCGCTCGTCGTGGCGCCGCCGTTGAATGGCAGCGTATCGAGCGCCACGTCGGCGCGGGCGAGGCGCGCCAGGTACTGCGAATACGGTACGAAGTCCGCGAACACGAGGCGTTCGCCCGCCACGCCGCGCGCCTCGGCCTCGCGGCGCAGGTTGTCCTGCGCGTGCGTGCTGCCGGCCTGAAGCCAGAGGACGCTGCCCTCGCACGCGCGCAGGATCTCGGCCCAGATCGCGAACATCCCGGGCGAGATCTTCGCGCCCTTGTTGAACGAGCAGAATACCGTGCCGCGCTCGGGCAGTCCGAGCTCCGTGCGCGTCGGCGCGCGCCCGGCGGCCGCGCGACCGGCGTCGTTCGCCTGGTAGCAATCGGGCAGGCGCACGATCCTTTCCGAGTAATGCGCGTCCAGGCCGGGCGGGACCACGATGGCGTCAGCGAGCATGTAGTCCATCCACGGAGCGCCCGAAGTCATCGGCAGACCCAGGTAGCCGACCTGCACGGGGCACGGCCGCATTGCGTAGACGCCGCACCGATGAAACGTCGTGTACCCCATCAGATCGACCGCGATGTCGATCTCGCGCGCTCTCAGGCGCATCGCGATCCCGCGGTCGTCGAGATCCCCGACGTGCTCGAAGCGCTCGCAGGCGCGCTCGATGCGCTCGGCGTAGGCGCCCGTGCCGCGCCGGCCGATCGCGTAACCGTGGACCTCGAAACGCGAGCGGTCGTGCCGTTCCAGCAGGCCGGCGATCAAGTAGGCCATGGGGTGGTCGCGAAAGTCGGCCGAGACGTACGCAATCCTGATCCGGTCGTGGGCATAGCGCCCGATGGCCGGCGGCGGCGGAGCCGCCCCGGGCGCGCAGTCGGCGGCGCGCGTCGCGGCGCCGCGCAGCTGCAGCTGCGCGCGGTCGGTGAAGAACAGCAGCTCGAAGGGCTCGCACACGCGCTCGCCCGCGCGCACGGCGGCGAGCAGGCGCGGCACGTCCTCCGCATGACGGGCCCAGTCGTGCATGTTGAGGCGGAGCCAGGCGAGCACCCCGGCGGTGTACGGCGCGTCCGCGCCCAGGCGCAATGCGCTCTCGTACGCGGGAATCGCCTCGTCGTAGCGCTCGAGAAAGCGCAGCGCCAGCCCGCGATTGGCCCAGGCCTTGGCGTTGCACGCATCCAGCGCGAGCGCGCGGTCACAGGCTTGCAGCGCGCGCGCATACTGGTGCCGATGCAGCAGCACGACGCCGAGGTCGCTCCAGGCGCCGGCGGCGCCCGGATCGAGCTTCAGCGCCTGCTCGAGGCTGTGCTCGGCGTCCGCGTAGTGCTGCAGCTCGACCTGCAGCAGGGCGCGATCCTGCAGCGCATCGAAGCGCGGCGCGCCGTGCGCCAGCGCCGCATCGAGGGCGGCGAGCGCCTCGGCAACTTCGCCGCGCGCGGCCTGCGCGCGGGCGAGGTTGCGCCAGGCGCGCCAGTGGTCGCTGCGCGCGGCAAGCGCCCGGCGGCAGCTTGCGTCCGCTTCGTCGTACCGCGACAGCGAAAGCAGCGCGCTCGCCCGGTTGTTGAGCACGTCGGGGTGCTCGGGCATCTGGCGGAGCAGCGCATCGAAGCAGAGCAGGGCCTCCTCGGGCCGCTTCAGGGCCTGCAGCGCATTGCCCCGGTTGTTGAGCGCGGCCGGATCGTCCGGCCGCAGGCGCGCGGCCGCGTCGAGCGCCTCGAGCGCCTCGCCGGCCCGCTCGAGGCGCAGGAGCGCGTCCCCGAGGTTGACGAGGGCCTCGAAATAGTCGGCGCGCAGCGCGAGCGCCTGTCGGTACGCCGCGACCGCCTCTTCACGCCGGTCGAGCCCGCCCAGGACCTCGGCCTGCAGGAAATGCAGCTCCGCGCGCGCCGGATGCAGCCCGAGCGCGCGATCCAGGCATTGGCGTGCCGTCTCGAGCTCGCCGGCCTGCGCGTACACGAGCGCAAGGCCCTGCAGTGCGTCCGCGTCGGCCGCGTCCCGGCGCAGCGCGGACTGATACAGGCGCTCGGCGCTGGCGAGGTCACCCTGCCGATGCGCCTGGCGTGCCCGATCGAGGGTCTTGCGATCGCTCAGGTCCGGCGCCCCGCTAGTGCAGCACCCTCGGCACCGACAGGGTGAACCGGGGGATCGGCGCGTCGAAGCGCGTGCCGTCCTCGGCGACCATCAGGTATTCGCCGTGCATGGTCCCCACCGGCGTGCCGATCGACGTCCCGCTCGTGTATTCGTAGCTTTCGCCCGGCCGCAGCATGGGCTGCGCCCCCACGACGCCCTCGCCGCGCACCTCCTGCACGAGGCCCTGCGCGTCCGTGATCACCCAGTGGCGGCTCAGCAGCTGCGCGCTGACGCTGCCGCGGTTGTGGATCGTGATGGTGTAGGCGAAGACGTAGCGGCCGGCGCCTTCGTCGGACTGCTCGGCGAGGTACCGGGTCGCCGCGCTCACCGCGATGTCATAGCGCTTCTCCCGGATCATGCGCGCATTGTAAACTCGCGCGGCCATGAACCCGCGCATCGCCCCGAGCCTGCTGTCGGCCGATTTCGCGCGGCTCGGCGACGAGGCGCGGGCGGTGCAGGACGCGGGCGCCGACCTGCTGCACTTCGACGTCATGGACAACCACTACGTGCCGAACCTCACGGTCGGACCGCTGGTGTGCGCCGCGCTGCGGCCGCACGCGCGCGTGCCGATCGACGTGCACCTGATGGTGCGGCCCGTCGACCGGCTGGTGGCGGAATTCGCCAAGGCCGGCGCCGCGATCATCAGCTTCCATCCCGAGGCCTCGGACCATGTCGATCGCACGATCGGCCTCATCCGGGAGCAGGGCTGCAGGGCGGGGCTGGTCCTCAACCCGGCCACCCCGCTCGACTGCCTCGACTACACGCTGGACAAGCTCGACCTCGTGCTGCTGATGTCGGTCAACCCGGGCTTCGGCGGCCAGTCGTTCATCCGCTCGGTGCTGCCGAAGATCGCCGAGGTGCGCCGGCGGATCGACCGGCTCGGCCGCGACGTATGGCTGGAGGTCGACGGCGGCGTCAAGGTCGACAACATCGCCGAGATCGCAGCCGCGGGCGCCGACACGTTCGTCGCCGGCTCCGCCGTTTTCGGCTCGAAGGACTACGCCGCGACGATCGCGGAGATGCGCCGTCGCGCCCGGGCTGGTATAGTCCCGGCGTCGTGATGCAGATCGAATTCCTCCGCTGGCAATCCTGGCGCCGCTGGCGCCGATAGCCCCCTACGCGTCGCCGCGCGGCTCGGCGACGCGTCTTGCCGAGGCCGCAGCGCAGTTCCCCCAAGGCAGTTGCAGCGGAGAATGTCATGACCGAGCTCGAGTTCCAGCGGCTCGCGCAACAAGGCTATACCCGCATCCCGGTGCTCGCCGAGGCGCGCGCCGACCTCTACACGCCGCTCGCGGTCTACCTGAAGCTCGCGGGCGGCCCCTACAGCTACCTGCTCGAGTCCGTGGTCGGCGGCGAGCGATTCGGGCGCTATTCGTTCGTCGGGCTGCCGTGCGCCGAGCGGATCGAGGCGCGCGGCGACACGGTGCGGCGCTGGCTTCGCGATGCGCGAGGCGCCGACGTCTGCCTCGAGCAGGCGACGGGCGACCCCCTCGAGTTCGTGCGCGCGTACCTGGCGCGCCACCGCGTCGCGCCGGCGCCGGGCAGCCTCAAGTTCCCGGGCGGGCTCGCCGGGTACTTCGGCTACGAGATGGTGCGGCACGTCGAGCCGCACGCGCTGGGCGCCGGCAAGCCCGACGCGCTCGGCACGCCGGACATGCTGCTGCTCGTCTCGGACGAGCTGGCGGTGGTCGACAACGTGATGGGCAAGCTGCACCTCGTCGTCTACGCCGACCCGCGGCAGCCCGACGCCTGGCGCAGCGCGCAGGCGCGGCTCCAGCGGCTGCTCGAGCGGCTCGCCGCGCCGCTGCCCGAGGACGTCGTGCTGGCGCGCCCGCGCGCCGATGCCCCGCCGGTGGTGCTGCACCGCTCCATCGAGGAGGCGGACTTCCTCGCCGCGGTGAAGCGCACGAAGGAGTACGTCTTTGCCGGCGACTGCATGCAGGTGCAGGTCTCGCAGCGCACGACGCGCGAGTTCCGCGCGCCGCCGATCGCGCTGTACCGCGCGCTGCGCAGCCTGAACCCGTCGCCCTACATGTTCTACTTCGACTTCGGCGACCACCACGTGGTCGGCGCCTCGCCCGAGATCATGGTGCGCGTCGCGGGCGATCGCGTCACGCTGCGGCCGATCGCCGGCACGCGGCCGCGCGGGGCGACGCCGGAGGACGACGCGCGCATCGCCGCGGAGCTGCTCGCGGACCCCAAGGAGCGCGCCGAGCACGTGATGCTGATCGACCTCGGGCGCAACGACGTCGGGCGCGTGGCGGCCACGGGCAGCGTGAAGGTCACCGAGAAGATGGTCGTCGAGCGCTACTCGCACGTGATGCACATCGTGTCCAACGTCGAGGGGCGGCTCGCGCCGGGGCTCGACGCGCTCGACGTCTTCCGCGCGAGCTTCCCGGCGGGCACCGTGACCGGCGCGCCGAAGGTGCGCGCGATGCAGATCATCGACGAGCTGGAGCCGGTCAAGCGCGGCGTGTACAGCGGCGCCGTCGGCTACCTCGGCTTCAACGGCGACATGGACGTCGCGATCGCGATCCGCACCGCGGTGCTGAAGGACGGCCGGCTCCACGTGCAGGCCGCCGCCGGCGTGGTCGCGGATTCCGACCCGCAATCGGAATGGCAGGAGACGCTGCACAAGTCGCGCGCGCTGCTGCGCGCCGCGGAAGTCGCCTCGGCGGAGGAGAGGTCATGATCCTGATGATCGACAACTACGATTCGTTCACCTACAACCTCGTGCAGTACCTGGGCGAGCTCGGGGCCGAGGTGAGGGTGGTGCGCAACGACCAGGCGAGCACGGCCGACGTGGAGGCGATGCGCCCCGGGCGCGTCGTGATCTCGCCCGGGCCGTGCACGCCGAACGAGGCTGGCATCTCGCTCGCAGTGATCGAGCGGCTGGCCGGCAAGGTGCCGATCCTCGGGGTGTGCCTCGGGCACCAGGCGATCGGCCAGGCGTTCGGCGGTAAAGTGGTGCGCGCGGGGCAGGTGATGCACGGCAAGGTCTCGCGCATCCGGCACGACGGGCGCGGCGTGTTCTCCGGGGTACCGGAAGACTTCGTCGCCACGCGCTACCACTCGCTCGTCGTGGAGCGCGCGACGCTGCCGGCGGTGCTCGAGGTGACGGCCGAGTCCGAGGATGGCGAGATCATGGGGCTGCGCCACCGGTCGCTGGCGGTCGAGGGCGTGCAGTTCCACCCGGAGGCGATGCTGACCGAGCACGGCCATCGCATGCTGGAGAACTTCCTGAAGGGGGACGGACGATGAAACAGATCACGGTCGCCGAGGCGATACAGAGGACCGTGGAGCACCGCGAGGTGTTCCACGACGAGATGCTGCACATCATGCGCCAGATCATGCGCGGCGAGCTGACGCCGGCGCAGATCGCGGGCTTCACGGTCGGCCTGCGCGTGAAGAAGGAGACGATCGGCGAGATCGCGGCGGCCGCGCAGGTGATGCGCGAGTTCGCGACGCCGGTGAGGGTCGCGGACACCCGGCACCTGGTCGACACCTGCGGCACCGGCGGCGACGCGGCCCACACGTTCAACGTCTCGACCGTATCCGCGTTCGTCGCCGCCGCGGCCGGCGCGCGCGTGGCGAAGCACATGGGGCGCTCGGTGTCCTCGGCCTCGGGCAGCGCCGAGGTGCTGGAAGCCCTGGGCGCGAGCGCTGCGCTGACGCCCGAGCAGGCGGGGCAGGCGATCGAGCGGCTCGGCCTGGGATTCATGTTCGCGCCCGCGCACCATGCCGCGATGAAGTACGCCGCGCCGGTGAGGAAGGAGCTCGGGGTGCGGACGATCTTCAACATCCTCGGGCCGCTGACCAATCCGGCGAGCGCGCCGAACCAGCTGATGGGCGTGTTCCACCCGGACCTGGTCGGCATCCAGGTCCGCGTGCTGCAGCGACTGGGCTCGAAGCACGTGCTCGTCGTCTACGGCCTGGAGGGCCTGGACGAGATTTCCATCTCGGGCGAGACGATGGTAGGCGAGCTCGTCAACGGCGAGATCAGCGAATACCTGATCCATCCCCAGCAGTTCGGCATCGAGCTCTACGACCGGCGCGCGATCCAGGTGAACACGGTGGAGGAGTCCCGGCAGATGATCCTCGCGGTGCTCGAGGGCCAGCCGGGGCCCGCACTGAACATCGTGCTGCTCAACGCGGGCGCGGCGCTGTACGCGGCCGGCGTCGCGGATTCCATGCAGGCGGGCATCGATCTCGCCCGCCGGGCGATCGCGAAGGGCGAGGCGAAAAAGAAGCTCGACGACTACGTCGCGTACACGAAGGGCGCCGCGGGCAAGGGCTGAGCGCGTGGCCGACGTCCTGCAGCGCATCCTCGCGACCAAGCGCGACGAGATCCGGGCCGCGCAAGCGGTGACGCCGCCGGCCGAGATGGAGCGCCGCGCGCGCGCGGCGCCGGCGGCGCGGGACTTCGTCGGCGCGCTGCGCGCGCGGGCGGGCGCCGGGCGACCGGCCGTGATCGCGGAGTGCAAGCGCGCGAGCCCGTCGAAGGGCCTGCTGCGCGAGGACTATGCGCCCGCGTCGATCGCCGCGAGCTACGAGCGCGGCGGCGCGGCCTGTCTTTCGGTGCTGACCGACCGCGAGTACTTTCGCGGCGCGCCGGAGCACCTCGTCGAGGCGCGCGCGGCCTGCTCGCTACCCGTGCTGCGCAAGGACTTCATGCTCGAGCCCTATCAGGTGCACGAGTCGCGCGCGATGGGCGCCGACTGCATCCTGCTGATCGCCGCGGCGCTCGGGCTCGAGGCGATGCGAACGCTCGAGCGCGCCGCGCAGGCGCTCGGCATGGCGGTGCTGGTCGAGGTGCACGACGATCGCGAGCTCGATGCGGCGCTCGAGCTTTCCACGCCGCTCGTCGGCATCAACAACCGCGACCTGCGGACCTTCGAGACGAAGCTCGACACCACGGTGAAACTTGCGGCGCGCGTGCCCGAGGACCGGCTCGTTGTCTCGGAAAGCGGGATCGGCACGCGGGCCGATGCGCGCTACCTTTCGGAGCGGGGCGTCCGCGCATTCCTCGTAGGCGAGGCCTTCATGAGGGCAAACGATCCGGGACTCGAGCTAGGAAAAGTCTTTAATATTGACATAAGACACTGACATATATAGATAATTTGAATTATTTTGTTCTGTTGCGTTCTTGCAACAAGACCCCGAGATTTGCAGGAAGAATCACACATCTTCGTTGCGTCCCGGCAATGCCGCAGGCGAGAATCCCCCCAACTTCTCACGTGAGGGGTTGAACGCGGCGCGTGAAAGCGCGTCGTCCATTCCAACTAGTTGGGAGACTTTTTCATGAACAAGAAGCTTCTTGCTGCGGCGGTTGCCGGCGCCCTCGCGGTGCCGACTGCGGCGATGGCGGTGGAGGTGTTCGGCACGATCGACACCGGTATCCGCAGCCAGTCGAAAGTCGTCGTGACCGGCACGCAGACGGGTTCGCTGCTGTCAGTGACGGACGGCGAGCGCACGACCAACCGCTGGGGCTTCCGCGGGTCGGAAGACCTGGGCGGCGGTCTGATGGCGAATTACTGGTTCGAAGGCCAGTACGGCTCCGACACCGGCGCGATGGGCTCGAGCCCCGCGCAGGGCAGCGGCGTCAACAACACGACGGCCAACGTCAACGCGAACCAGGGCATCTTCCAGCGCAAGCTCGTCGTCGGCCTGTCCAAGGGCGGAATGAGCATCGACCTCGGCCGGGACTACACGGTCAATTTCAAGACGCAGGGCGTCTATGACCCGATGAGCTACACCTACACCAACATCACGCCGGCCGCGGGCAACAACACGGCGGGTGTGCGCTCGTCCAACTTGATCACGGCCGGCTTCCGCTTCGGCACCGGCGGCATCCGTCTCGACTACGCGTTGGGCGAAGTGACGGACAACACCAGCAACGGCACGCGCTACGGCGTCAACGCCGATTTCGCGATCGGCCCCGTCACGCTGGCGGGCGCGTATTCGAGCCAGAAGAACGTCATAACGACGGCGGGCCTGGGCGACATTAAGACCGACACGTACAACCTTGGCGGCGCGTGGGTGCTGGGCGGATTTACCTTCCGTCTCGGCGGATCGGAAAGCGACACCAAGGCCGACAGCACGGCTGCCGAGCTGAAGACTCCGATGCTGCTCGCGGGCGTGCAATACGCGTTCTCGCCGACCCTGAACGGCCGTGTCGGCTACTACGACCAGAAGTTCAAGGCCAACGGCACCGAGGTCGGCACGCGCAAGACGTCAATCGTCGCGCTGGACTACTACCTGTCCAAGCGCACGACGCTGTATGTCGCGTTCGACCACACCGGCATCACCGGCCAGACGGGGAGCATCAGCGCCAGCACCGGCGTTATCTCGATCAGCGGGACGGTGGACCAGGGCTTGGTAATGGGCGTGCAATCGGCCGACGGCTCGACCGGTATCAGCGCGGGTATCGCGCACACGTTCTAGCTCGGCGCTGGTCTCGCACCAGCGGCGATTCGAACGTCAAGCCGCCCCTTCGGGGGCGGCTTTTTTTTCGCCCTCGCGCGCCGGTAAGATGGGCGCATGGCACGCAAGACCCTCCTGGGCGCGGTCGCCGCGGCGCTCGCCGGCTGCGCCGCGCCGGGCGCCATTGAGCGGCCTGCGCCCGCCGCACCCGCCGAGTTCCATGTGCCGCCGGAATCGGTGCCGCCCCTTGGCCAGTGCCGGATCTGGTACACCGAGCTGCCGCCGCCATGGCAGCCGCCCGCCATGCCCTGCGCGCGCGCGCACATGCTCGCGAAGGAGCACGGCGGGCGCGTGATCAAGGCGATCTCGCCTTCGTCGTTCCAAAACGGGCGCACGCTCGCCGTCGACTACGGCCCGAGCAACTTTGGGGGCATCCCGCCCGAGCAGCTGCCGCCGCCGGGCTACTGTCGCCCGTGGTACGAGCGCGTCGCTGCGGAGCGCCAGCCCGCGCCCATGACCTGCGAGCGCGCCGAGAAGCTCGTGCGCCAGCACGGCGGGCGGATCCTCTACATGCCGGGTCCAGCGGAGCCGAAATCGTGAGAAGCCCGAATGCGCTTGTCGATACCCTGATCGTTGAGTTCGATCGTGCGCTGCGCGCGGTGGCGGGCGCCGCTCACGCGGTGCGGCCCGATCCGGCCGCCGGCCTCACGGAGGGCGAGCTCTCGCCCGAGGCGCGCGCGCGCTCGGCCGCGCTGATGCGGGTGAACCACGTCGGCGAGGTCTGTGCGCAGGCGCTCTACCAGGGGCAGGCTTGGACCGCGCGCGAGGCGAAGAACCGCCAGGCGCTGGAGCGCGCTGCGCGCGAGGAGGCCGACCATCTGGCGTGGAGCGCGGCGCGCATCCGCGAGCTCGGAGGACGCCCCAGCCTGCTCAATCCGCTCTGGTACGCCGGCGCGCTCGCGCTCGGCGCGGGCGCGGGCCTGCTCGGCGATCGCTGGAACCTCGCGTTCCTCGCCGAGACGGAGCGCCAGGTCGAGGCCCATCTCGAGGGGCATCTGCAAAGGCTCGCTCCCGAGGACACCCGCACGCGGCGCATCGTGGAGGCGATGCGGGACGACGAGGCGCGCCACCGCCAGACCGCGGTCGACCTCGGCGCCGGCGCGATGCCCGGACCGCTTCGCAGGGCGATGCGCGCCGCCGCGAAAGTGATGACGACGATCGCGTACCGGATCTGAGCGCGCGCCCTCAGCCTTCCTCGATCTGGACTTCGCGCGTGATTTCGGCGGTCTTCGCCAGCATGGCGGTGGCCGAGCAGTACTTTTCGTGCGACAGGCGCACGGCCTGCTCGACGACATTGCGCTTCAGGCTGCGGCCGCGGACAACGAAGCGCGTGTGGATGCGAGTGAACACCTTGGGGTCGGTCGCGGCGCGCTCGGCCTCCAGGTGAACTTCGCAGCCGGTGACGTCCTGGCCGCTCTTCTTGAGAATGACCACGACGTCATAGGCCGTACAGCCGCCCGTCCCCGCGAGCACCGTCTCCATCGGCCGGGGCGCGAGGTTGCGTCCGCCGCCTTCAGGCGCACCGTCCATCACCAGGACATGGTTGCTCCCCGTTTCGGCCATGAACGACATGCCAGAGCCGGACCACTTGACCGTGCACTCCATCGGGAATCTCCAGAATAATCATGGGACTTTGCACTGCAGCAATATACTTATCGGATATTCTCGCGAGAACCTGTGCACAGGCTCGTCATCCGCCCAGGCATCTGCCCTAAAGATATAGAAATCATGGGTCTAAGGGTTTCACGGATGATCTAGTGAAACTATCCCGATAATTCTCGCCGGACTATTGCAACGCAGCATCCGCTACGCCAGAATCGATCCCGTTGCTGGCGCGGCTTGCGCGCGCCACGCGAGTAGTCTCCTCCACCCTCCTCCTTTGGTGGATTCAGCGCAACCTTCGGGTTGCGCTTTTTTTTGTCCGCTCAAGGGTTTGACGCATCGCCCGGGGTCCCCTAGAATTCGCGCCTTTTCTCCACTTCGCGCCATGAAGACCTACTCCGCCAAGCCGCGCGAAGTCGCGCAAGGATGGTATCTCGTCAATGCTGAGGGCAAGATCCTCGGCCGCCTGGCGACGCAGATCGCCGCGCGGCTGCGCGGCAAGCACAAGCCCGAGTTCACGCCGCACGTGGACACGGGCGATTTCATCGTCGTGGTGAACGCATCGAAGATCCGCGTCACCGGCCGCAAGGCGCAGGACAAGATCTACTACCGCCACACGCGCTACCCGGGCGGGCTGCGCGAGACGAACTTCGCCAAGCTCCAGGCACGTCATCCCGGCCGCGCGCTGCAGCAGGCCGTGAAGGGCATGCTGCCCAAGGGCCCGTTGGGCTACGCAATGCTGAAGAAGCTGAAGGTCTACGGGTCGGACACGCACCCGCACGCGGCGCAGCAGCCCCGCGCGCTCGACATCTGAGGACGCACACCATGGTCGGCGATTACTACTACGGCACGGGTCGACGCAAGAGCTCGGTCGCCCGCGTCTTCCTCAAGCCCGGCAAGGGCGAGATCATCGTCAACGGCAAGCCGGTGGACCAGTTCTTCTCGCGCGACACGGGCCGCATGATCGTGCGCCAGCCGCTCGAGGTGACCAAGAACGTCTCGGCCTTCGATATCACCGTCAACGTGCAGGGCGGCGGCGAGAACGGGCAGGCGGGCGCCGTGCGACACGGCATTGCGCGCGCCCTGGTGGAATACGACGCGGCGCTCAAGCCGATGCTGAGCGCGGCCGGGCTCGTGACGCGCGACGCGCGCGAGGTCGAGCGCAAGAAGGTCGGCCTGCACAAGGCGCGCCGGCGCAAGCAATACTCCAAGCGCTGAGAGGCCGCCGCCGCGCGCCGCGACAGCCGAGGCCGCCCACGGGCGGCCTTTTGTTTTCCGGGCGGCGCAAGAGCATCATCCCCCCGTGCAGATAGGGAGTCGATTCTTCAAGCTGCGCCGGCGGTTCGGCATCGCCGCGCCCCGGGTTTCCGTGCGCTCGGAAGTCGCGTGGTACCTGCGCTGGGCGGGGCTCATCGTCGTGCTCGCCTGCTCGGCGGCGCTCGCCGCCTGGATGTACGACGCGGGCCGGCGCTTCGCCGGCTTCGACCGCAGCGAAGTGGAGCAGGAACTGGACGACGCGCGGCGCGAGCTGCAGTCGACGCGAGCCGAGCTCGAGCGCCTGCGCGCGGTCGCCAACGCGGCGGACAGCCGCCTGTCGATCGAGCGCACCGCGCAGCTCAAGCTCACGCAGCAGATCCGGGGTCTCGAGCAGGAGACCGCCCGGCTGCGCGAGGAGCTCGCGATCTTCGAGAGCATGCTCTCCGCGGAGTCGCGCGCGGCCAACCCGCTTTCGATCAACCGGTTCAAGGTTGCGCCCGACGTGCTGCCCGGCGAGTACCGCTACCGGCTGCTGCTGCTGCTCGCGCCCGGCAGCCGGCGCGATCGCGATTTTCAGGGCAGGATGGAGCTGGTGGTCACGCTCTCGGAAGGGGGCAAAAGTGCTATGATGGTGTTCCCCGAGGCGGGGGACCCGAGCGCCGAGGCTTTTCGGTTGAATTTCAGGCAGTTCCATCGCGTTGAAGGCATCTTCCGCGTGGATCCGAAGGCCAAGGTCGAGAGCGTGCAGGTGCGGGTCTACGAGGCCGGCTCGGATCAGATCAAGGCGGCGCAAACGGCGACGCCGGGGTAGCGAGGTCACGGACAATGTTCAGCAAGAGCCCGAAGCCGCAGAGCCGCATCGACAGCCTGATCGGCGCCACCACGCGCATCGAGGGCAACGTATTCTTCAGCGGCGGGTTGCGCGTCGATGGCTCGGTGCGCGGCAACGTCGCGGCGCTTCCCGACCAGCCGGGCACGCTGGTCGTGTCGGAGCACGCGCGCATCGACGGCGAAGTGGCCGCCTCGCACATCGTGGTGAACGGCACGATCAACGGCCCCGTGCACGCGGCCGAGTCGCTTGAACTCCAGGTCGGCTCGCGCGTCAAAGGGGACGTGCACTACAAGAGCCTCGAAATCCAGCAGGGCGCCGTGGTCGAAGGACGCCTCGTGCATCACGGCGGGGCCGAAGCGAAGGGAGTCGAGCTCAAGCTCGCCTCCGGCGGCGACAAGTAGCGAACGGAGCGACGACATGAACGCAGTGACCGAGATGCCCGCGCCCCTCGTCTTCAGCGACAGCGCGGCGGGCAAGGTGAAGCAGCTGATCGAGGAAGAGGGCAATGCCGAGCTCAAGCTCCGGGTGTTCGTCTCGGGCGGCGGCTGCTCCGGGTTCCAGTATGGATTCACCTTCGACGAGGTGCAGAACGAGGACGACACCGTCATGCAGAAGAACGGCGTGACGCTGGTGATCGACCCGATGAGCTACCAGTACCTGGTCGGCGCCGAGATCGACTACCAGGAAGGCCTCGAGGGCGCGCAGTTCGTGATCAAGAACCCGAACGCGACCACCACCTGCGGCTGCGGCTCGTCGTTCTCCGTCTGAGCGCGGCCTCCGGGCCGCATCGAAAAGGGGACTTCGGTCCCCCTTTGCGTTTCTACGGGGGGTAGATCGCGCCGAGCACGCGCAGGCCGGTCGCGCCCGTGACCGCGGGGAGATTGCCCGGCCGCCCCGCGAGCGACTCGCGCGCGAGCCAGGCGAAGGCCGCGGCCTCGACGGCCGTGGGATCGAGCCCGTGCCGATCGCTCGACTCGAGCGCCACGGGCGCCAGGGCCGCGCCCAGGCGCTCCATCAACCTGGCATTGGCTACCCCGCCGCCACAGGCAATGACGCGCGCCGCGCCCGTGCAGTAGCGCTCGACCGCGCTCGCAACGCTCTTCGCCGTCAACTCGACGAGCGTGGCCTGAACGGATTGCGGATCCGGGCTCGCGGCAAGGTGCCGCTCGATCCAGGCCTCGTTGAACAGGTCGCGGCCCGTGCTCTTGGGCGGCGGCATGGTGAAATAAGGCTCCATCAGCATGGTGGCGAGAAGTGGCGCGTTCACGCGCCCGCCGGAGGCCCATGTGCCCCGATCGTCGTAGGACCGCCCGAGATGCCGGGCCGCCCACAGATCGATCAGGCAATTGCCCGGACCCGTGTCGAAACCACGCACGTCGCCGCCCGCGGGCAGCCAGCTCACGTTGGCGATGCCGCCGAGGTTCAGCACGACGCGGTTCTCGGCTGGGCTGCCGAACGCCGCGGCGTGGAACGCGGGAACGAGCGGCGCGCCCTGGCCTCCTGCAGCGATGTCGCGGCTGCGAAAGTCCGCCACGACCCGCGTGCGCGTCAGCTCGGCGAGCAGCGCGGCATTCCCGATCTGCAGCGTGTAGCCGGCGTCCGGGCGATGCCGGACCGTCTGGCCATGGCAGCCGATGGCCTGGACCGGGCGATCGGCGCCGAGCGCGGCGAAGGCCTGCGCGTAGACCCGCGCCAGCCGGTTGCCGCACGTCGCGGCGCGCTCCAGCTCGCCGGAAACCGGCGCCTGCAGCGCGAGAAGCTCCGCGCGCAGCGACGGCTCGAACGCCTCGTGCACGTGCCGCAGCACGCTCGCTGACCGCGCGGAGAACTCGACCAGCACCGCGTCGACCCCGTCGAGGCTCGTCCCCGACATGAGCCCGGCGTAGAGCTCGCGGCTCACTCCAGGCGCGCGAGCCGGTCGCCCGAGAGCAGCTCGAGCTGCGCGACCAGCGGCGCAGACCGCGCGCGGAACGCGTCGCGCCCGTCGGCGGGCACGGGCTCGCCCGCGGGCATCGCGATCGCATACGGGTTGCGTGCGTGCCCCGCAACGCGGAATTCGTAGTGCAGATGCGGCCCCGTCGCCCAGCCCGTGCTGCCGACGTAGCCGATGACGTCGCCCTGGGCGACGCGCGCGCCGCGATGAAGTCCTGCAGCGAATCGCGAAAGGTGCCCGTACAGCGTCGACACCTCGCCGCGGTGGCGCAGGATCACCGCGTTGCCGTAGCCGCCCTTGGAACCGGCAAACTCCACCACGCCGTCGGCCGCGGCGCGCACGCGCGTGCCCGTGGGCGCAGCGTAGTCGACGCCTGTATGCGCACGCCAGGATTTCAGGAAAGGGTGCCGGCGCATGCCGAATCGGGAGCTGATCCGCGTGTACTCGAGCGGCGACCGGAGGAAGGCCTTGCGCAGGTTGCTGCCGTCCGGCGCGTAGTAGCCGGCGCGTCCCCGGGCGGTCTCGTACAGTACGGCGCGCAGCGTGCGGCCCTGGTTCACGAACTCGGCCGCGAGCACGCGCCCGGCATGGACCTCACGGCCGCCCAGGTAAACCTGCTCGTAGACGACCGCGAATCGGTCGCCGCGGCGCAGCTCGCGATGGAAATCGACGTCGCCGGCGAAGATATCGGCAACCTGGATCGCGACGCTATCGGGAACGCCGGCGGCATCGGTGGCGCCGAACAGCGAGCGTTGCACCGCGCCGGCGCCGATGCGCACCTCGACCGTCAGCGGCGCGGCGCCCTCGTGCGCGCGGAAGTCGCCGCCCGCGCGCTCGATCTGCATCTCGGTTTCGCGCGCGGACAGGAAGCTCAGACGTTGCAGGTGCCCGTCGGCGTCGGTCTCGGCGCGCACGACCTGGCCCGTGCGCAGGAACCGCAGCGAAGGCACGCGCACCAGCGCGCGCAAGTCGTCACCGGCCACGCCCAGGCGCGTGAAGAGCGCGGCGAGCGTGTCGCCGCGCTGGAATCGGTCCTCGCGCACATAGCGCGCGGGCGCGGGCAGTACCGCGGCCCCGTCGACCGGCAGCGCCTCCAGGACCGGGCGGCGAAGCAGCGTGGCCTCGGCCTCGGGGGAAGGCGCGAGTGTCGCGAATGCCACCACCGCGCCCGAGAGCGCGAGCACGACGATCAGGGCGGCACGCTGCAAGGGCGCGAACTCGCGCATGGGATGGGCTAGAATTCTTTTTTATTCAGATGCCTGCGTCAGTCTAGCCAAGAATCGCGCATGCGGCAAACCCCGTCCGTCCCGGTCGCCGAGGCGCTCGCGCGCATCAAGCGCGGCGCGCAGGAGCTGATCGTCGAGGAAGAGCTCGCGCGCAAGCTCGCGCGCGGGGCGCCCCTGCGCGTGAAGCTCGGCCTCGACCCGACGGCGCCCGACCTTCATCTCGGGCACACCGTCGTCATGAACAAGCTGCGCGACTTTCAGCAGCTGGGGCACCAGGTCCAGTTCCTGATCGGCGACTTCACCGGCATGATCGGCGACCCGACGGGCAAGAACCAGACGCGGCCGCCGCTCTCGCGCGAGCAGATCCTGGAGAACGCGAAGAGCTACCGCGAGCAGGCGTTCAGGATCCTGGACGCCGATCGCACCCAGATCCTGTTCAACTCCGAATGGTCGGACAAGCTCGGCGCGGAAGGCATGATCCGGCTCGCGGCGCGCTACACCGTCGCGCGCCTGCTCGAGCGCGACGACTTCGCCAAGCGCTACCGCGGCGGCCAGCCGATCGCCGTGCACGAGCTGCTCTACCCGCTGATGCAGGGCTACGATTCGGTGGCCATGCAAGCCGACGTCGAGCTCGGCGGCACCGACCAGAAGTTCAACCTGCTGGTGGGCCGCGAGCTGCAGAAGGACTACGGGCAGGAGCCGCAGTGCATCCTGACCACGCCGCTGCTCGAGGGCCTGGACGGCGTGAGCAAGATGTCGAAGTCGCTCGGCAACTACGTCGGCATCGCCGAACCGCCCGGGGAGATCTTCGGCAAGCTCATGTCGATCTCCGACGGGCTCATGTGGCGCTACATCGAGCTGTTGTCGTTCGAGCCCGCGGCGGTGGTGCGCCGGTGGCGGCTCGACGTCGAGGCGGGCGCCAACCCGCGCGACGTCAAGGTGCGCTTCGCGCGCGAGATCGTCGCGCGGTTCCACTCGGCGCAGGCCGCCGATCGCGCGGAAGAGGCGTTCACGCAGCGCTTTCGCCTTGGCCAGACGCCGGAGCAGATGCCGGAGGTCACGCTTCACTGCCCGGAGGGCGGACTCGTGGTGACGCAGGCGCTCAAGCAGGCCGGCCTCGCGCCGAGCGTGTCCGAGGCGGCGCGCAACATCGAGCAGGGCGGCGTGCGGCTCAACGGCGAGCGCCTGACCGACAAGGCGCGACGCCTCGCGCCGGGCGAGGTCGTCGTTGCGCAGGTGGGCAAGCGCAAGTTCGCGCGCATCACGCTGCGATGAGCGAGTACGAGGTCTTCGCCATCAAGTACGCGCACCATGCGCGCACCGCGAGGGAGAACTTTCTCGGCGGCGATCCGCATGACGGGCCGATGCCGATGGACTACTTCGTCTGGCTGGTGCGGGGCGAAGGCCGCGTCGTGGTCGTCGACACCGGATTCAACGCCGCGATCGCGGCCAAGCGCGGTCGGCGCGTGACGCTGCCCGTGGAGGAAGGGCTGCGGCGCATGGGCGTCGAGGCCGGGACGGTTCGCGACGTCGTGATCACGCACCTGCACTACGACCATGTGGGCAATTTCGACCTGTTTCCCCAGGCGACGTTCCACTTGCAGGATCTCGAGATGCAATACGCAACGGGCCGCTGCATGGGCGTCGAGGCGATGCGGCACGCCTACGAGGTGGAAGATGTCGTCGGCATGGTGCGCCGCGTGTACGCCGGGCGCGTGCGGTTCCATAGTGGCGAAGGCGAGGTGGCGCCGGGGCTCACGCTGCACCACGTCGGCGGCCACACGATGGGACTGCAGGTGGTGCGCGTCGCCACGCGCCGCGGCTGGGTGGTGCTCGCCTCCGACGCGAGCCACTACTACGCCAACATGGAGCAGGGCCGGCCGTTCCCGATCGTGTACAACGTGGGAGACATGGTCGAGGGCTGGCGACGGGCCCGCGCGCTGGCCACGTCCGAGGGCCATGTCATCCCGGGCCACGATCCGCTCGTGCTCGAGAGGTATGCGTCGCCGTCGAAGGACCTCGAGGGCACGGTCGCGAGACTCGACTGAGGCCGCCGGGCATGGCCTTCGACTTCGACGAGCCGATCGACCGCGCGGGGACCGACGCGTCGCGCTGGGAGCGCTACGCCGGCCGCGACGTCATCCCGCTCTGGGTCGCCGACACCGATTTCCGCGCGCCGCCGTGCGTGATTGCGGCGCTCGAGGCGCGGGTGCGGCACGGCATCTTCGGCTACACGGCGCCGTCGTCCCGGCTGCGAGAGGAGATCGTCGCCCGCATGGCGCGCCTGTACCGCTGGCGCATCGAGCCCGACTGGATCGTCTACCTGCCGGGCGTGGTCCCGGGCCTGCACCTCGCGGCGCGGCACCTGGTGCGCGCCGACGAGCACGTGCTGGTGCCCACGCCGATCTACCACCATTTCAAGCGCGCGGTCGAGATCGCGCCCCGGGCGCACACCGACGTGCCGCTGGTGCTGCAGGCCGGACGCTGGGTGCTGGACGAGGAGCGGCTCGCGGCGTCGGTCCGCCCGGGCACGAAGCTGCTGTTCCTGTGCAATCCGCAGAATCCGGGCGGCACGATCTTCGCGCGGGCCGAGCTCGAGCGCCTCGCGCGCCTCGCCGAGCGCCACGACCTCGTGATCTGCTCGGACGAGATCCATGCCGACCTGCGGCTCGACGCGAAGCCGCACGTGCCGATCGCGAGCCTCGCGCCGGAAGTCTCGCGGCGCACGGTCACGCTCGCCTCGCCCAACAAGACGTTCAACTTTCCCGGCGCCGGCTGCGCCTGGGCGATCGTCGAGGATCCCGGGTTGCGGCGCGCGTTCTCCGCGGACCACCACGCCACGGTGCACGACCCGTCGCTGTTCGGGTACGTGGCGGCGCTCGCGGCGTACCGCGAAGGCGGGCCCTGGCTCGAGGCCCAGCTCGCGTACCTGCGCGGCAACCGCGACGAGGTGGAGCGCGCCGTCGCGTCGATGGACGGGCTCGCCATGGCGCACGTCGAGGCGACCTACCTCGCCTGGATCGACGCCCGCGCGCTCGGCGCGGCGGACGCGCACGCGCACTTCCTCGCGCACGGCGTCGCGACCTCGCCGGGCGAGCAGTTCGGCGCCCCGGGCTACGTCCGGCTCAACTTCGGCACTCAGCGCGCGCGCCTGCGAACGGCCCTGGCGCGCATGCGCTCGGCGGTGGCGAGCACGCGCGCGAGGTGAGGGTCGCTCACGCCGAGCTCGTCCATGTGGGCGAGCGTCGAGCGCAGGTACTCGGTGCAGGCGCCCCGCTCGCCGATGCCCTGCGCGACCAGCTGCGCGCGGCTCCTCAGGTCGAGCTCGCGCCGGAACTGCGGGTGCGACGGGTCGGCGACGAACGCAAGCGCGCGCACGCGACGGCCGCGCGAGACGCGCACGGGCGCAAGGTACGCGCGGTAGACGCGGCGCGGCATCTCGCGGTTCCACAGCCGGGCGAGCGCCTCGGCGACGCGCGCCGCCGGCACGCGAAACGCGATTCCCCAGCACGAGCCCCCGCGGCACAGGCCCATCACGAGCCCCGGGCGACGGCGCGTCCCGCGGTGGCGCGTGGACAGGATGCACAGCGCCCGGTGGTAGCCGTGCAGCAGCCCGAACGAGCGCTCCGCGTACGCGAATCCGGGCGACCACATGAGCGACCCGTAGCCGAACACCCAGAGGTCGCCGCGCGGCAGCGCGGCGCGGAATTCCGTCAGCCTCATCCGCGACCGTTCAGCGCGGCGCGCACGTCCGCGGCCGAGGCGAGCGAGGCGCCGGCGCCGGAGATCGCGCTACCCGCCAGGCGCACCCAGTCGACGTTGGAGCGCGCGCTCGCGTGCGGCGCGTCCTCCAGGCCGACGCGCACGTGCCCGCCCCGGGCCGCCGCCGTGCCCGCGATCGGCAGGATGTCGACGTCGAGGCCCGCGACCATCCACGGCGCGCCCGGCGCCTCGCGCGCGAGCAACCGGAGGTAGGAGTCGAGCGCGTACTCCGCCGGCGGAAAGCCGAACGCCATGCCGTCGGAGAACATGAAGCGGTAGATCGGCTGCGGCGGCGCCAGCTCGCGCGCGAGCCGCGCGCCCAGGCGTACGAACCCCGGCTCGTAGATTGCATAGCCGGGATGGAAGCCGTGCCGTGCTGCGAGGCCCAACCCGTGTCGGACGTGCTCGTCGGAATTCACGTAGACGAAGTCGCCCAGGTTGACCGACCCCGGGTCGACCACCGCCCATTCCAGCAGGCCCCGGCGCGCGAGGCCTTCGATGGCCGCGAAGCGCGCCTCGGCGGAGAGCTTGCCGGTGACCGGGATCGTGGGGTAGACGATGCAATCCACGCGGGCGCGGATTCCCTCGATGATGCGCGCGTAGAGATCCACGTCGTCGCGCTGGCGGCCCGAGGCCTCGTCGTACGCGTGCACGTGCACGATCGCCGCACCCTCGCGCGCGCAGGCCACGCCCTCGTCCACGATCTCGCGCACCGCGACCGGAATCCGGGGCTGGCGCGCGCGGCCCCAGCCGCCGTTCAATGCCACTTCGAGCCAGGTCGCGGTCGCCATGGACGCCCACGGGAATTATAGAATCGGCGCGAGAGTGACCGCCGTGAACGACATCACCCGCCGGCCGCCGCAGGTCGGCCGCTATACCCTGGAGGAAGTCGCGCTCGCGGCGCGCAACAGCGGCATGCCGCTCGAGGCGCTGCGGCACGACGTCACGCCCGTGGGCATGCACTATTGTCTCGTGCACTTCGATATCCCCGCGCTGGGGCCGGCGGACTGGCGGCTGGAGGTCGGCGGGTGCGTCGAGCGCCCCCGGCGGCTCGGGCTGGAGGACCTGCAGCGGCTGCCCGCGCGCACGGTGCGCGCGACGCTGGAATGCGCGGGCAATGGACGCGCGCAGGTGTCGCCGCGCTACCCCTCGGTGCCGTGGATCGAGGAGGGGGTGTCGACCGCCGAGTGGACCGGCACGCCGCTCGCGGGCGTGCTGGAGGCGGCCGGCGTGCGGCCCGAGGCGCGCGAGATCGTCTTCTGGGGCGCCGACCGCGGCATCGACCGCGGCACCGAGCATGCCTTCGCCCGCAGCCTCGCGCCCGCGGAGGCGATGCGCGAGGACGTGCTCCTCGCCTGGTCGATGAACGGCCAGCCGCTCCCGGCGCCCCATGGCGCCCCGTTGCGGCTCGTCGTGCCGCGCTGGTACGGCATGGCGAGCGTGAAGTGGCTCGTGCGCATCGAGGCGATCGACCACGCCTTCGACGGCGTTCAGCAGGCGCACAGCTACCACTTCCGGCGCGAGGCGGGGGAGCGCGGCGTCCCCTGCACGCGCATGCGCGTCAATTCGCTGCTCGCGCCGCCAGGCATCCCGGACTTCTATACGCGTGCGCGAGTGCTGCCCGCGGGCCGCGTCGAGATCTTCGGGCGCGCCTGGTCGGGCGAGGGGGGCATCTCGCGCGTCGAGCTCGGCGTCGACGGCGCGTGGCGCGATGCGCGGCTGGAGCCCGCGCCCGCGCCGCAGGCCTGGCAGCGCTGGATGGCGGATTGGGACGCCACGGCCGGCGAGCACGAGCTCGCGTGCCGCGCGACCGATGCCGCCGGGCACGTGCAGCCGATCGAGCCGCCGTGGGACGTGACCGGGTTCGGGAACAATTCGGTGCACAGGGTGCGCGTACGCGTGGTTTAGAATCGGCCGGCGTGAACGCCCCCCTCGCTACCGCGTTCGACTGGCCGCTTGCCACCCACCAGGCGCTTTCGCGCCTCGGATTCGGCGTCGTCGGCTTCGTGCCCGACGCGGGCCACAAGCGGCTGATCGAGCTCTGCCAGGCCGACGCGCGCATGCGCACCGTGGTCATGAGCACGGAGGAGGAAGGCATCGGCCTCGCCGCCGGCGCTTGGCTCGGCGGCCGGAAGACCGCGCTGCTCATGCAATCGAGCGGCGTCGGCAACATCGTCAACGCGCTCGGCATGGTGAGCGAGTGCCGGTTTCCGCTGCTGCTGCTGGTCACCATGCGCGGCGAGTACGGCGAATTCAACCCGTGGCAGGTGCCGATGGGGCGGGCGACCGGCGCAGTGCTGCGCGAAATGGGGGTCGCCGTGCAGGAGGCGCATACGGCGGCGGAGGTCGCGGCGCATGCGGACGCGGCGGCGCGGCTCGCGTTCGGCGGCTACTGCGCGGCCGCGGTGCTGATCTCCCAACGCGTGATCGGCATCAAGAGCTTCCAGGAGCAGGCCGAGCAGTGAGCCTTCATCGACGCGACGTGGTCAAGGCCCTGCTCGCGGACCGAGGTGACCTGCTCGTGGTCGCCGGCCTGGGCTCGGCGGCCTGGGACTGCACGGCGGCGGGCGACCACCCGCTCACCTTTCCGATGTGGGGCGCGATGGGCTGCGCCGCCATGACCGGGCTCGGGCTCGCGCTCGCGCAGCCGGCGCGGCGCGTGCTCGTGATCACGGGCGACGGCGAGATGCTGATGGGCCTGGGCTCGCTCGCGACGATCGGCGTGCAGCGGGTCGCGAATCTCGGCGTGGTGGTGCTCGATAACGAGCGCTACGGCGAGACCGGGATGCAGCAGACCCACACGGCCCATGGGGTAGACCTCGCGGCGATCGCTCGGGGAGCCTGCTTCGCCTCCAGCGTCACGGTGCGCGACGCCGCGGGCGTCGAGGCGCTGCGCCGCGCCGTGCACCACGCGCCTGGGCCGTGGCTCGCGCAGGTGAAGGTCGCGGCCGAGAAGATCCCGCTGGTGCTGCCGCCGCGCGAGGGCGCCCTGCTCAAGAACCGGTTCCGCGAGGCCCTGCTCGGGGCGAGCGCCGCGCTGCAGTAGCGCGGGCCGGCGGCCCACCGTACGTCACAGCACCTTGCCGGGGTTCATCAATCCGCGCGGGTCGAGCGCGGACTTCAGCGCGCGCATGAGCTCGAGCTCGAGCGCGGCCTTGTGCTCGCGGACCGATTCGCGCTTGAGCTGCCCGAGGCCGTGCTCGGCCGAGATCGAGCCGTCGAGCGCGTCGACGACGCCGAACACGAGCCGGTTCACCTCATCGCGCCGCCCGATCAGCGCCTCGTCGCCGACGTTGTAGTGGATGTTGCCGTCGCCGATGTGCCCGAACGCGTAGACCGGCGCGCCCGGAAACGCGGCGGCGAGCGCGGCGCCCGCGCGCTCGATGAGCGCGGGGACCCGGGACACGGGCACCGAGACGTCGTGCTTCACGTTGGCGAACTGGGCCTCGGGGACCGTCTCGCGGATCGCCCACATGGCGGCGCGCTCGGCGCCGCTCTTCGCGATCGCGGCGTCGACGGCGATGCCGTCGTCGAACGCCTCGGCCAGCTCGCGCTGCAGCAGCTCGGCGAGCTGCGCGTCCGTGCCGACGTCGGCCATCTCGACGAGCACGAACCAGGCGCCGCGCCCGGGCAGCGGGTCGCGCGCGCCCGGGCTGTGGCGCAGCACCGCGTCGACGCAGGGCCGGGACAGCAGCTCGAACGCCGACACGCGCTCCCCGCACCGGCGATGCACGTGGGCGAGCAATTCCACCGCCTGCGCGGGCGCCGGAACGCAAACCCAGGCGGTCGCCGTGGCGCTCGGCCTCGGCTGCAGGCGCAGCACCGCCGCGGTGATCACCCCGAGCGTGCCTTCCGCGCCGATGAACAGCTGCTTCAGGTCGTAGCCCGTATTGTCCTTGCGCAGCGCGCGCAGGCCGTTCCAGACGCGCCCGTCGGGCAGCACGACCTCGAGCCCCAGCACCTGCTCGCGCGCGTTGCCATAGCGCAGCACGTTGACGCCGCCCGCGTTGGTCGAGAGGTTGCCGCCGACCTGGCAGCTGCCCTCCGCGGCGAGCGACAGCGCAAACAGGCGGCCGGCGTCTTCGGCCGCCTTCTGCACCTGTGCGAGCACGCAGCCGGCCTCGGCCGTGATCGTGTCGTTTAGCGCGTCGACCTCGCGGATGCGGTTGAGCCGGCCAAGCGACAGCACGATCTCGCGGCGCGCGCCCGTCGGCACCGAGCCGCCCGAGAGCCCCGTGTTGCCGCCCTGCGGCACGACGGCGACGCCTTCGCGGGCGCACAGCGCGACGACGGCTGCGACCTCGGTGGTCGTGTCCGGCCGCAGCACGGCGAGCGCGGGCGCGGCGTACTGCCTGCGCCAGTCGCGGGTGTAGGACGAGGTATCCGCCGCGTCGGTCAGCACGTGCGGCGCGCCGACGATCGCTGCGAACGCGGCCTGCAGGCGGGCATCCATGTTCGGTATTATCGCCCGATGGATTCCGCCGCCCACGATCCGGCCCGGGGCGCGCTGCCCTTCGCCGCGGGCAGCGTTGCGCGCACGGTCGAGGAGGCGATCCTGTCCCGCCGCAGCCTGCGCGCTTTCAGGCCGGACCCCGTGCCGCGCGCGGTCGTCGAGCGCATCCTCGCGCTCGCGAGCCGCGCGCCCTCGGGCACCAACATCCAGCCCTGGAACGTCTACGTCGTCGCCGGCGCGGCGCGCGAGCGGCTGGTGAAGGCCATGCACGACGAGTACCTCGCGCACGGCGACGAGGGCTGGAAGCGCGAGTACGAGTACTACCCCGTCAAGTGGCGCGACCCCTACCTCGCGCGCCGGCGCAAGATCGGCTGGGACCTGTACGGGCTGCTCGGCATCGCCAAGGGCGAGCGCGACAAGACGCACCGCCAGCACGGGCGCAACTATCTCTTCTTCGACGCGCCCGTCGGGCTGGTGGTGACGATCGAGCGCGACCTGCCGGTGGGCGCGTGGCTCGACACGGGCATGTTCCTGGAAAACGTCATGCTCGCCGCGCGCGCCTTCGGCCTCGACACCTGCCCGCAGGCCGCGATCGCCTCCGCGCACAGCGTGATCCGGCGCGAGCTCGGCGTGCCCGAAGCGCAGATGATCGTGTGCGGCATGGCCCTCGGCTACGCGCGCGCGGACGCGGTCGAGAACACGCTGGTCACCGAGCGCGAGCCGGTCGCGGGCTTCGCCAGGTTCCACGGCTTCTGATGCGCGCCGCGCTGCGGGCGCTCGTTCTGGCGCTCGCCTGCACGGCGGCGCAGGCGCAGCCGTCGCCGATCGTGGCCGGCGCGGCGATCCCCCTGACGGGCCTGTTCGCCGACTACGGCGCCGGCATGAAGCGCGCGCTCGAGCAGTGGCGCGACGAGTGCAATGCCGCGGGCGGGCTGCTCGGGCGCCGACTCGAGTTGCGGCTGCTCGACGACGGATCCGAGGCGACGGCGTCGCTTCGCCTGTACCCGCGCCTGATCGAGGACGAGCATGCCGAGCTGCTGCTCGGCCCGTTCGGCAGCGCGGCGGCCGTCGCCGCCGCCTCGGCCACGGAACGGGCGGGGCGCGTGCTCGTGAACGCCACCGGCGCCGCGCGCAACATCCAGCGCGCCGGCCGCACGTACGTGGTCTCGGTGCCCGCGCCCTTTTCAGCCTACGGGACCGGGCCGCTCGCCGTGGCGCGCTCGGCCGGCGACTCGCGCCTGCTGGTGCTGGCGCGCGGCGATCCCGCCTCGCGCGAGGCTGCGGATGCGCTCGTGGCGCAGGCGCGCGCGGCGGGGCTGGACGCGATGTCGGACGCGGCGCCGAGCGGGGCGAAGGAATATGCGGCGAGGATCTCCGCGGCGCGCGCGCGGAATGCGCAGGCCTGGATCGCGTTCGGCGGGGTCGAGGACGCCGCGCAAACGATCCGCGTGTTCAAGCGCCTCGCCTACGCGCCGTGGATGCTGCTTCTCGAGAGCGCGGCCGACCCGCGTTTCATCACCGCGGTGGGGCAGGATGCGGAGCTCACGATGGGCGTGGCGACGTACGAGCCCGCGGATACGTCGCCGGCC
>Ga0335082_10000521_pt1 | contig 40020 bp, 41 predicted proteins | sample Lox_Sample_41_FD_206718 | JGI IMG/M metagenome (GOLD analysis project Ga0335082, IMG submission 206718) | Soil microbial communities from Loxahatchee National Wildlife Refuge, Florida, United States - Lox_Sample_4.1 | ecosystem: Environmental > Terrestrial > Soil > Wetlands | place: USA...
GGTCGCGGCGCTCCAGCACTGGAAGGCGTTCGCGGGCGAGCCGAAGAACAAGGCGGATCGTGCGAAGGTGCAGGCCGTCTTCAACGCGTGGGCCGGCGAGACCGGGCTGCCGCTGGCCCATCTCAGCATGACGCTGGCGCTCTCGGTGGATTGAGGCAGATCGCTGCAGGGCTATCCCGCATCCTTCGACAAGCTCAGGATGAGGGGAAATCTTGGTGGCGCAAAGAACGCCCTCATCCTGAGCTTGTCGGAGGACGCACATCGTCGATCCGAGCCTCCATGGACTCCGGATTGAGGTGACTTTCGCCGGAGAATCGGTCCTATGGCCGGACTGAGGCGGAACGAAAGGGACGGGAGCGGATGGCGGCGGCGGGACGCGCACCATGGTGGACTTGGGCCTGGCCGGCGCTGGCCTGGGTCGTGCTGGTGCTGACGGCCGTGCTGGGCGCGGGCGGGACGGTGCTGCCGGCGCTGGCGGGGGCGGCGCTGATCGCGACCGTGTTCGCAGCGGTCTACCATGCCGAGATCATCGCGCACCGGATCGGCGAGCCGTTCGGCACGCTCGTGCTGGCGGTCGCCGTCACGGTGATCGAGGTGGCGCTGATCGTCTCCGTCATGGTCGCCGGCGGCGCGGAGAAGGCGGGGCTGGCGCGCGACACCGTGTTCGCCGCCGTCATGATCGTGTGCAACGGCATCGTCGGGCTGTGCCTGCTCTCCGGCGGCATGCGGCACCACGTGCAGGGCTTCCAGGTCGAGGGCGCCAGCGCCGCGCTGGCCGTGCTGGCCGCGCTCACCATCCTCACGCTCATCGTGCCCAACGTCACCACGAGCTCGCCGGGACCGGTGTTCAGCATGCCGCAGCTCGCCTTCGCCGGCATCGTCTCGCTGGTGCTGTACTGCTCGTTCGTCTTCGTGCAGACCGTGCGGCACCGCGACTACTTCCTGCCGTTCGAGGGCGAAGGCGAGGAGGGTCTTGCGCCGCCCTCCTCCAACGCGGCCGCGCTGGTCAGCGGCGGGCTGCTGCTGGCGGCGCTCGTCGCGGTCGTGGGGCTGGCCAAGGCGCTGACGCCGGCGCTGGAGGCGGCCGTCGCCTGGCTGGACGCGCCGAAGGCCGTGGTCGGGATCGTGATCGCGGCGCTGGTGCTGCTGCCCGAGGGCATGGCGGCGGTGCGCGCGGCGCACGCCAACCGGCTGCAGACCAGCCTGAACCTGGCGCTGGGCTCGGCGCTCGCCAGCATCGGCCTGACGATCCCGGCGGTGGCGGTGGTCTCGATCGCGCTCGGGACGCCGCTCGAGCTCGGGCTGGGCGCGAAGGAGGAGGTGCTGCTGGCGCTGACGCTCTTCATCAGCGTGATCACGCTGGGGACCGGGCGGACCACGGTGCTGCAGGGCATCGTGCATCTCGTGATCTTCGCGGTGTTCCTCTTCCTCGCGGTGGTGCCGTGAAGCGGATCAGCGATGTGCATCCTTCGACAAGCTCAGGATGAGGTGCTTTCTTCGCGCCGCCAAGATTGCCCCTCATCCTGAGCTTGTCGAAGGACGCGAGGTGCCTCTGCAGAGGCGTGTGAAGAAGCAAGCCCTGTCGCCGGCGCGGCGAACTGCTGTAGAATGGGGCGGTCGCTGCTTGGGAAGCCCGCCTTGGAACGCCGCTGCGCCCTCCTCCTCACCGACTTGACCGGCTAGGCCGTTTCGTGGAGCACCCGAACGCCGCCGCGATCTGCATCCTCCTGGTCGAGGACGATCAGGTGCTGCGCACGGTGTCGGCGGACACGCTGAGCGATCTCGGCTATCGGGCGATCCGGGCGGCCGACGGCGCGCAGGCGCTGGCGGCGCTCGAGCGCGAGCGCGACATCAAGGTGCTGATGACCGATATCGGCCTGCCCGGCATGGACGGACAGCAGCTCGCCGCCGAGGCGCGGCGGCGGCGGCCGGGGCTCGGGATCCTGTTCGTCACCGGCTATGACGACGTCATCCGCGAAGGGCGCTCGGTGCGCGAGAAGGGCTGCGAATATCTCGCGAAGCCCTATGGCTGCGACGACCTCGCGCTGGCGCTGAAGCGGCTGGTGGGCGCCGACAGTCCGGCGTGAGCGTCAGCGCGCCGGCGGGAAGGTCCAGCGCTGGCGGCGGCCGTCGAGGTCGAGCTCCAGCGTGGCCTCGCCGAGGGCGGGCGGCAGCAGCGGCGTCGAGACGCGCTTGCCGAACTCGCGGCGCAGGCCGAGGGCGTGGCGCAGCAGCAGGTTGGTGTAGAGGCCGGGGCCGCTGGAATAGATGCGCCAGCCGCCGTCGACGGCGATCTGGCCGGTCCTGACGCGCTCCCACTCCGCGCTCGCCTGGTAGCGGTCATGGAAGGCGGCGTCGCTGCTGCTGAAATAGGCGTTGCGCTGGCGCGGCGAGGCGTGGGCGAGGCGCTCGGTGACGGCGATCGGGTTCGCCAGCATGAGCGCCTCCCACATCGCATCGACCTCGCCGAGGGCGGCCAGGGCCTCGCCGTAGCGCAGATGGGCGTGGATATAGAGGAGGCCGATCTCGCGGCCGAAGAAGGCCGCCGACTCGGCGCGGCGGAAAACGCGCTCGATGCCGCCGCGGTAGGTGGCCGGGCGGTCCATGAGGCGGACACCGTCGGGGTGCAGCAGGTGCTGGCGGATGAGCTGCAGGTGGTGGCGCGCCTGCTCGGGCGTGAACAGGCCGGCGATGATGGCGCGCTTCATCGGCAGCAGCGAGTAGCGCAGGCCGGTGCGGGTGTCGCGCGGATGCAGCAGCGGCTCGGCCGGCCCGCCGTTCGGGTCGAACAGCAGGTAGCCGGCGACGGTGCCGTCGATGACGAGGTGGCGGTGGAAATCGGTGCGCATCGCCTCGGCGAGGGCGGCAAGGTCCTTCGCGGCGGCGGCGCGGCCGACGCGCTGCAGGATCTGCGCGTAGCGGACGACCTGCTGGAACAGCAGCGCGACGGTCCAGCTGCTGACCATCCAGTCGCGCATCTTGGGATCAGCCGGCTGCAGCGAATCGTTCCAGTCGCCCTCGCCGTAGCGGATCAGGCTCGTGCCGGGAATGAAGCGCTCGCGCACGGTGGCGAGGAGCTTGTCGATATGGGACGCGACGGGATCGCGGCGGTCTGTGCGCTGCAGATTGTCCTCGCGCCGCCAGGCGATCGCCTCGTCGAGGAAGGCGAGGTCGCCGGTCGATTCGAGATAGTCGCACAGCGCCTTCAGCGGCCAGACGATGACGTCGCCGTGGCTGTGGCGGTCCTGGATGTTCGAATAGGGCTCCAGCATGAACCATTGCGGCCAGTCGCCGCGCGTCTCGTACTGCTGGGCGAAGACGACGCGCAGGATCTCCTTCACCGGCGCGTCATGCTCGAGCGACAGCAGCAGCTCGAGCGGCCCCTGGCAGACGTCGCGCGTGCCCCAGGCGGCGCCGGTGTACTGCTCGAGGCCGTGCGGCACCGTGAGGTGCATCATCGCGTTGTGCGCCAGCCACGGGAAGAAGGTATCGAGGGCCGCGAGGTCGGGGTGGCGGCCGCTGAGGCGAAGGCCGCGGGTCAGGTGATCCCAGAAGCGTGCGGCCGGGGCCAGCATGGCCGGCGCGTCGACGCCGCGCGCATATTTCTCCGCCAGGGCCTCGGCCGCGGCGGCGTCCGTCATCGAGCCGACGACGGCCAGGCGGAGCGCGTTGGTCGGCCGCGTGCGCAGGGCGACGTAGGCGCCGCCGCGCGCCTGGCCGTCGGCGTAGAGCAGCTCGTCGCCGCCGATGGCCTCGACCGCATCGCGCGTGCTGGTGACGAGATGGTAGACGGCGTTCGGATAGCGCTGGGCCCAGAGCCACTCCGGGTCGGGGCGGCACGAGAAGCGCTTGCGCGCGTCGTCGATCTCGATGCGGCCGGCATGGTCGAGCTCGCGCTCGCCGAGCACGACGTGGCCGAAGACGAGAAAGCGGCAGGGCGCGCCCTCGACCGCGATCTCCCACTGCAGCGCCGGATCGTCGCCGGCGGCGACCGCGTGGACGCTGACGGTGCGGCCGGCGCAGCGATAGAGCCAGCGGCAATCGCTGAGGCCGATCTCGAAGGCGCTGGGCACGGCGAGGAGGCGCCAGCCGGCGCCGGTGTCGATGAGGATGCGCAGGCCGCTGGCGCGCGTGATGTTGTAGGGGTCCCGCGACACCGAGAACAGCTTGTGGAACGACGTGTTGCCGATGGTGAGCTGGGCGGCGAACACGCCATGCATCCAGCCGGTGGCGCAGAGCGTGGCGTCGTCGAGCAGCATCGCGGCGCCGGAGCGCAGCAAGGTGCCGTGGCGGCGGGTCAGCATGCGCTCCTTCTCGCGCAGCACGACGTGGCGGTTTTGGCGAGCATCGGGCGTAAAGAAGGACAGCAGTGTGCCGTCGCGGCGCTCCTCGTGCTTGCGCTCGGGATAGCGGCGGGCGATCTCGCCGTCGCCGAGCGACTCGGCGGCGAGCGGCGGCGCGTCCTGCAGGATGCTGCGCACCGTCGGCGCGAGCGCGACCGCGGCGGACGCGAACTCTTGCTTTGCCTTGTGCGCAGCCTCGAGCCGCGCCAGGTCGGCGTCGCCGGACGCGTCGGGGTGATGGGGCTCGTAGAGGCCGAAGAAGGTGCGCGTCGCGGACTCGCCCGGCTTCAGCGTGAGCGCGCGCGACTGCAGGGCCGGACAGGTGAACTCGTTCTGCCGCCGCCGGCTCGGCAGGTCCGTGCCGAAGGCGTAGGCGATGTCGTCGGAGTCGCGGGCGGCGGGGCCGAACAGCTGCAGCGCGTCGGTCGCGAAGCCGGCGGCGCCGTCGAGGCAGCCGAGCGCGACCCACGGATGCTTGCCGCCCTGCGCCTGGTTCTGCCGGCACATGACGACCGGTCCGAGGCGGGCGTCGGTCGCGATGTGGTGATCGATATACTGCGAGACGTAGGCCTCGTTGTTCATCAGGAAGCCGCGCCCGCCGAGGCCGAGATCCTGCACCAGGAGCGCGTCGCACGGCAGCGCGGCCGCGTCGCGGTTGGTGAGTTCGAGATGCCAGAGCCAGACGGCGCTCGCAGGATGCAGCCAGAGCGTGACGCGATGCTGCAGGCCGGCGCTCTCGCCCTCCCAGACGAAGCGGTCGCCGGCGGCGCCGAAGCGGCCGACGGTGCCGGGCCCGATGCGCAGCACGCGCGGATCGGAGCCGCTGATGCGCAGATAGAGGCGGGCGATGCCGCCGCCGATCGGCGAGCCCAGCACCAGATTGAGCGTGATGCGGGCGCGCTCCTGCTGGTGCTCGATGGCGAAGAGGCTGCCGTTCGGCAGGGCGCTGACGGCAAGGCCGGCGGCGTTGGAGATATGGCGCAGGCCGAGATCGCCGTCGCGCGGGGTGGTGCAGGTGCGGGCGCCGCTTCGCGTCATGCCTGCTCTCCGAGGTGAGGGCCATGGGGGCGCCACGGGCCTCGCTGCTACCGTGGCAAGGAAGGAGAAGGAGCGCGAATCGCCGGCGCTTGTCAACGCGCGCGGCGACCGTCGCCGGGCATCTTCGCCTGATGGGCACATGCCGCCGGCGGAAGCAAGACCGCCGCCGCCATGACCAGAACCGTCAAACCCGTCTCACCATGCCGCCGCGCACGGCGCGGCGGCGCGCCATCACTTCACGATGACGACGGAGCAGGCCGCCGCGTGGCTGACCTTCTGCGACACGCTGCCCATGAAAAGGCCCTGCATCTCGCCCAGGCCCCGGCTGCCCATGATCAGCAGGTCGGGCCTTTCCCTGTCCGCCGTCCCGACGACTGCGGCTGCGGGGTCGCCATCCATCAGCAAGGTCTTGACCGATGCGACCCCCTTGCCCTTGGCCTCCGCCTCCGCGCGGTCCAGGATCTTGCGGCCGACCGCGGTGTGCATGATCAGGGCGACGTCACGGCTCGTCTTTATGAGCCCCTCGACGCTCGCCTGGGTCAGCGCCGTGCCGGTCAGAAGGCCGGAGCCGCCGAGCGCCTCCCGCACGTCGGCCTGATACTCCGCCTCGGCCAGGCGACGCTCGCCCTCCCTCAGTGGCTTGTCGGAGACGACGTGCATGGCCACCAATTCGGCGGCGAACGCTTTGGCCAGATCAGTTGCGAGATCGAGCGCCCGGCCGGCCGGCACCGAGCCATCGAGCGCAACCAGAATCTTCTGGATCATCGGGTTTCAGCTCCTCCGAGTTTGTCATCGTGCCGACGGCTACGCTCTGGACATCGCGGCGGCACGATGCTGCTCGTAAAGCCGCGCGCCGGTCGACGCTTTGAGGCAGATCAAGCGATCTGGGGGAGGCGCGGCCCGCTGGCCATAGACGGCGATGATCGGCTAAGAATGCGCCTCATGACGAACACCGGATCATCCAGCTTGCGCGTCACGCCGCTGGGCGGACCGCTCGGCGCCGACATCGAGGGCGTCGACCTGTCGCGGGAGATCGACGCGGCGGCGCTGGCGGCCATCCTCGAGGCCTGGGCGCGGCATCTCGTGCTGCGGTTCCGCGGCCAGCGGCTGGACGAGGACAAGCTAATGGCCTTCAGCGCCCGCTTCGGCAGCCTGGACCGTGCGCCGATCAACACGGCCGCGACGCGCCTGCACGCCAACCCGTTCGTGCTGCTGGTCTCCAACATCGTCGAGGACGGGCGGCCGATCGGCTCGCTCGGCGCCTATGAGAGCCAGTGGCACGCCGACATGTCCTACAAGCCGCAGCCGCCGGCCGGCAGCCTTCTCTACGCCGTCGAGGTGCCGGCGGAAGGCGGCGACACCGGGTTCCTCAACATGCAGCGCGCCTATGAGACGCTGCCGGCGGACCTGAAGGCAGCGATCGACGGGCGTGTCTGCACGCACGATTCCTCGCTCAACAGCGCGGGCGAGCTGCGGGCGGGGCATGAGGAGGTGACGGATCCGCGGCGGGCGCCCGGCGCGGTGCATCCGCTGGCGCGCGCGCATCCCGTGACCGGCCGCTCCGTGCTCTATCTCGGGCGGCGGCGCAACGCCTATGTCCACGGCCTGCCGCTGGCCGAGAGCGAGGCGCTGCTCGACCGGCTGTGGGCTCATGCCGCAGCCCAGGAGCACGCCTGGTACCAGCGCTGGCGGATCGGCGATCTCGTGCTATGGGACAATTTCGCGACGGTGCATCGCCGCGATTCCTTCGATGCCGGCAGCCGGCGCCTCATGCTGCGCACTCAGATCGGCGCCCGCGCGGCCTAGGAGCAGCGGCGCGCGGCGATCGCGCGCGATCCTGACTCCTCCCCTATAATCAGTGCCGCGCTGGCAGTACGCCGCCGCCGAAGCGCGATCGTCGCGGCGACGATGTGCCGCGGCATAGCCGGCCGATTTCAGGGTATGCCGTCTGTCTCGTTCGTCGACCGAGAGATTCATTGGTGGGATTCGATCGTGCCGGCACAGGGCAGTTTCAGCGCTGCCCGAGCGATATGCGCTGTCCCCGCTGCGCCGGCGGTTGCGGATGCAGGGATGCCTTCGACTGGTCGTTCGTAGACGCGATCTACTGCATCTCGCTCATCGAGCGGCCGGACCGACTGATGCGCGTCGCGGCCGAGTTTCATCGCGTCGGCCTGTGCCGCCGCGTGATTTTCTATCGACCGCAGCGACACCCGCGGGATCCGATCATCGGAATCTGGGAGTCGCATCGCGCCGTCGCTCGGCACGCCTGCGAGCGCGGCCACGAACGGATTCTCGTCCTGGAAGACGACGTTCGGTTCACGCGCGCCCTGCGCCCCCGCAAGCTGCGATCCATCGCCCGCGCGATGCGGGCGCTTCCCGCCGACTGGCAGATCTTCTACCTCGGACATTGGGCTCTTCGGGCGAGGTTCGTGCGCCGCAACGTACTGCGCACGCAGTCGGCCTGTACACACGCCTATATCGCCAACGGGTCCGGGCTGACATGGCTTGCGGCACGCGCCTATGAGCGCATACAGCTGGACCATCGCTGGACCAGGGTGATCGGTCGCGGCCTCGACTCGGCCTTCGCGTCGCTGGGAACCACCTACGCTTACTTCCCGCTGGTCGCGATCCAGGACACGAGCCCCAGCGATCATCTGCGGCCCGAACGGCGCGGGCGCATCCGCAAGCTGCGGCAGTTGATCACGCACACACGCGCGCGCGAGATCCTCCTCTCGAAGCTGATGATACCCAACCAGTTCCTCGTCGTGTTCTTCTCCCTGTGGCCACGCGGACAGCGTACCTGACTCGCCCTCACCCCGACCCTCTCCCGCTTGCGGGAGAGGGCTAGGATGCGGGTGCGTCAGGCAACTCTGATACCAGCGACTAGTTCAGCGCCGGGCCAGTACCCCAGAATTTATCGCGCACCTCGAGATAGTGCGCCTCGAAATCGTAGGGCGTGACCGGCAGGTTGAGGTCGCGGGCGGTCAGGCGGCCGATGGCGGCGAGCACGCGGTAGGCGGCGACGATCTGATCGTGCTTGGCGCCGGCGAGGTTGGTCTGGGCGCCCAGCAGCTCCTGCTGCGCGTCGAGGACATCGAGCAGCGTGCGCGTGCCGGCATCGTGATCGCGGCGGGTGCCGGCGAGCGCCCGCTTCGCGGTCTCGATCTGCGTCTCGAACGAGCCGATCTGGGCGGCGGCGGACTCGAGCGCGTACCAGGCGGCAGCCGCCTCGGCGGCGGTCTGGCGCTGCTGCGTATCCGTGTCGAAGCGGCGCTCGCCGTAGGTCTCCTTCGAGGAGCGGGCGCGCGCGTCGACGCCGCCGGCCTGATAGAGGGGTATCGTGACCTTGGCGAGGACGCGGGCGGTCTCGTTGTGGGTCAGGAGATCGCCCTCGAGCGAGATCTGGGGGTAGAACTCACCGAGCACGACGTCGACGCCGTCGCGCGCCGCCTTTTCAGCGAACTGCGCCGCAATGACGGTCGGGTGGCCGGCGGCGGCAGCCACCGCATCGTCCTCGCTGGCGGGAAGGCCGGCCGGCGGCGGCGGCGCGGTCAGCGCGGCGGGATCGGCGCCGATCTGCTGGCGGTAGGCAGCACGCGCCGACTTGAGGGCCGCCTCGGCCTGGCTGCGTTGCGCCTGCGCCAGGGCGAGGCGCGACTCGGCCTGCGAGACGTCGGTGTCCGACGCGGCGCCGGCGGCGCGGCGGCGGAGCGCGGAATCGCGTTGATCGCGCACCACCTTCTCGTTGTTCTCGTTGAGGCTCAGCACCGCTTCGGCGCGCACCACGTCCATATAGGCCGTGATCGATTGCAGCAGCACCTGCTGCTCGGCCGCGACCAGCTGCGCGCGCTGGGCCTGCACCAGGTTCTCGGCCTGATGGACGGCGGCGCCGGTGCGGCCGCCGCTGTAGATCGGCTGGGTGACCCGAAACTCGGCGACGCCGAGCACGCGGCCATCGTCGTGGCGATCGTCGATGCCGGCGCCGCCCTCGGCCTCGGCCGTGACCGTCGGCCGCCAGCCCGCGAGCGCCTCCGGCACAAGCTCGTCGGCGGAACGCAGCTGGGCGCGCGCTGCCTGCAAGACTGGGTTGGTCTGATAGGCGCCGGCGAGCGCATCGTTCAGCGACTGCGCCGCTGCGGGTGTGGCGGCAAGGGCAAGCGCGCAGGCCAGGACAACGACTGCGATGCGCAAGCGCGGGGCCGCAAATGCCCCCTCCCTACCCTCCGCCACTTCATGGAGGAGGGATCCGGCAGCCCGATCAGCTGCCGCGCATGGCGCGATCGCCATGCCGGCTAGTCCTTGAGCGGCGCGCGCCCAGCGCAGCTGATCTGGCCGGCATGATCGAGATAGATGGCGCTGCGCTCCCACTCCGGGCCGCTGAGCGACTTTCCGACGTGGCCGGCCCGAACGGCGGGGATCTTGCACATCATCTCCTGATCGTCCGTCAAGGCCGTCAGGCGGTCCCCGGCGCGCCGCACCTCATGGGGCACGCCGCTGCCGAGACCGGGTGTCGCGAAGGCAGCCGACGCCAGCATGACCGCCGTGGCGGCGGCGAAAAGGAAAAGACTCTTCATGGACCGCTTCCTTGCTTTGGAGGGCTGGCGAGGCTGCGGACCACATCGCCGGTCGACAGTCACCATCGGCACCACCTAAGCGCGGCGCTGTAACCGCCCAATTTCCGCAAAGCGCAATTCCGTAACGGAGCGTTACAAACGGCAGGTGCGTTGCACGCCGTCACAAGAATCCCAATGGCTGGGAACGCTGTCGCGGCCGCGACGGCGGGGCGGCACTCAGGCATAGCGCAGGGCCTCGATGGGATCGAGGGCGGCGGCGCGGGCCGCCGGGTAGAGCCCGAACACCAAGCCGACGGCGGCGCTGCAGCCGACGGCCAGGACCATGCCGTCAGGGCTGATCACCGTGGGCCAGCCCGCGAAGCGGGCGATCAGCACCGAGGTGACGGCGCCCAGCAGCAGGCCGATGATGCCACCGGCGAGTGCCATCGTAACGGACTCGACGAGCATCTGGCGCAAGATGTCGCGCCGCCGGGCGCCGACGGCGACGCGGATGCCGATCTCGCGCGTGCGCTCGGTGACGGAGACCAGCATGATGTTCATGACGCCGATGCCGCCGACGACCAGCGACACCGCGGCGAGCGCGCCCAGCAGCAGGCTGAGCGCACGGTAGGCGGACTGGCGGACTTCCACCAGCTCGGCGAGATTCTTGATCACGAAGTCGTCGTCGGCCTGCGGACCCAGGCGATGCTGGCGCCGCAGGACCGTGTGGACCTGCTGCGCGGTCGCTGCCACGTCCCTGCCGTCGCGCACTTTCACGACGATGGTGCTGACCGCCCGAGCGGCGGCGGCGCTGATGCCGAGCACACGCGTCTTGGCGGTAAGGAGCGGCACGAGCACGACGTCGTCCTGGTCGTCGCCGCCCTTGATCTGGCCCTTGGCCGAGAGTACGCCGACGACCGTGAAGGGCACGCGCTCGATGCGCAGCAGCGCGCCCACCGGATCGAGATCGCCGAACAGGCGATGCGCGGCGGTCTGTCCCAGCAGCGCCACCTTGGCGGAGGACTGCATCTCGCTGGCGCTGAAGCCGCGGCCGGAGGCGAGCGGCCAGTCCTGGGCGGCTAGATAGTCGCTGCCCACGCCGACCAGCGCGGTCGACCAATTGCGATCATCGTGCACGAGGCGGACGACGCCGCGCACCAGCGGCACGGCATATTGCACGGCAGGGACGTCGCGCGGCAGGACGCGCGCATCCTCCTCCGTCAGGGTCATGGCGGAGCCGGTGGAAAGCTTGAGGCCGCCGGCGGTGATGGTGCCGGAGCTGACGACCAAGAGATTGGAGCCGAGATTGCCGATCTTGCCGACGACCAGGGCGCGGGCGCCAGAGGCCACCGCCACCACCGCCATGACGGCGGCCACGCCGATGATGATGCCGAGCATGGTGAGCAGGCTGCGCAGGGGATTGGCGCGCAGGGCAGCGAGCGCGCCGAGGACGGCGTCGAGCGCGCTCACGCCGCGGCCTCCGCCGACGACGCGCGCACCACCACCGGGCGGTCCACGGGATGATCGTCGACGACGCGGCCGTCGCGGAAGAAGACGGCGCGGCGGGCGAAGCGGGCAACCTCGGGCTCGTGGGTGACCAGCACGATGGTGATGCCCTGGCGGTTGAGACCCTGGAAGATGGCCATGACCTCGGCGGCGGTCGCGCTGTCGAGCATGCCCGTGGGCTCGTCGGCGAGCAGCAGAATCGGATCGTTGGCGAGGGCGCGGGCGATGGCGATGCGCTGTTGCTCGCCGCCCGAGAGCTGGGTCGGGCGGTGGCGGATGCGATGGGAAAGGCCGACGCGCTCGACCAGCGCGGCCGCGCGCGCATGGCGCTCGCGCCGCGGCGTGCCGCTGTAGACCATGGGCAGCTCGACGTTGCCGAGCACGGAGGCCTGCGGCAGCAGGTTGAACATCTGGAACACGAAGCCGATCTTGCGGCTGCGCACCGCCGCCAGCGCATCGGCGGAGAAGTGCTGCAGATCGAGGCCGTCGAGGCGGTAGCGGCCGGCGCTGGGGCGGTCGAGGCAGCCGAGCAGGTTCATGAACGTCGACTTGCCCGAGCCGGACGGGCCCATGATGGCCACGAATTCGCCGCGCGCGATCTCCAGCGACACGTCGCGGACGGCCGCCACCTCGCCGCCGCCGGCGCGATAGGACTTGCACAGTCCGGCGGTCTCGACGAGCGGGCCTGTCATGGCTAGGACTTCTGTCCGGAGACGATGGCGACGATGATCTCGTCGCCCTCGCCGAGCCCGCCGCCGGTCACCTCCGTGTGGGCGTCGTCGCTGACGCCGAGACCCACAGCGACGGGCTGCGGGTTGCCCCGGGTGTCGAGCCGCCAGACCTGGCCGCTGGCGGCGCCGGCGGCGGCCGGCTCGCCGGCCTCGGCCGGGCGGAACTGCAGGGCGGCGTTGGGCACGCGCAGCGCCGAGCCGGCGGTCTTCACCACGACGTCGACGCTCGCGGTCATGCCCGGCAGCAGCTTCAGGTCGCGATTGTCGGCGGCGATGACGGCCGTGTAGGTGACGACGTTCTGCAGCACCTGCGGCGACTTGCGAATCTCCACGATGCGACCGGCGAAGGTGCGGCCGGGGAAGGCATCGACGCTGAAGGTAGCGGGCTGGCCGGCGGCGACCTGACCGATGTCGGCCTCGTCGACGCTCGCCTCCAGCCGCATCTGCCGGAGGTCATCGGCGACGAGGAAGAGGGGCGGCGTCGCCTGGCCGGCCGCGACCGGCTGGCCGACGACGGCATTCTCCTCGATGACCCAGCCGTCGATCGGCGCGCGGATCTCCGTGTGGTCGAGATCGACGCGCACCTGCGCCACCGCTGCCTCGCGGTGACCGACCTCGGCGTCGGCGGCGTCGACCTGCGCGGCGGCGGCCTTGACGGCGGCGTCCGCCGATTGGTCGGCGGCCGTGGCGGCCGCGGCGTGCGCCTGGGCCGTCGCCAGACCGGCGCGGGCGGCATCGTCGGCGGCCTGGGCGTGATCGCGCTCCTCCGACGCCAGGTCGCCGCTCTTCACCAGGCCGCGCTTGCGCGTCAAGTCACGCTCGGCATCGGCGAAGGCGGAGCGGGCGCGCTCGACATCGGCCGCGGCGGCGGCGTCGCCGGCGCGCAGGTTCTCGGCATCAGCGCGCGCCCGCTCGAGCTGCGCCGCGGCGACCGCGACGTCGGCGCGGGCGACCGCGAGATCGGCCAGCGCATAGTTCAGGCGCGCGGTCACGGCATCGGCATCGATGCGCGCGAGAACCTGGCCGGCCTTCACGGCGGCATTCTCGGCGACCAGAACCTCGCGCAGCTGGCCGGCGCTCTCCGACAACACGGGCACGGCGACGAGCGGCCGCAGCGTGCCGGTGGCGTGCACCTCGGCCTGGACAAGACCGCGGTCGACGGTCGCGATGCGATAGAGCGGACGCGACTGGCCTTCGCCGAAATAGGCGCGCCCGCTGCCGGTGAGGGCGAACGCTAGCAGGCCGAGCGCAACCACGACGAAGGCGCCACCGATCAAGGTTCTCGCACGCAAGGGCGATCCTTCACTGGCGAGAGGACATGGCCGCTTAGGTAGGCGAACGGCCGCCGACAATCGAGAGTTGTGGGCCGCAAACCGCTGTTTCTGCGTTGAAATGCCGCACGCGACGATATCCGCCCGCCTTCCTCCGGTGACGGAACGTTGCCGTCAACTTGCGCTGGCGAGGCGGACCGAAAGGACCGATGATGGCGCATCGCCAGCGCAAGGGAGGGACGCGCCATGGATCTCAAGCTGAAGGGCCGCAAGGCCGTCGTCACCGGCGGGAGCAAGGGCATCGGGCGGGCGATCGCCGACGCGCTGGCCGACGAGGGCTGCAACGTCGCGATCTGCGCGCGCGACGAGCGCGAGGTGCAGGCGGCGGTGGCGGCGCTGCAGAAGAAGGGCGTGAAGGCGAGCGGCGCCGCGTTCGACGTGCGCGACCGCGAGGCGCTCGAGCGCTGGATCAAGAAATCGGGCGAGGCGCTCGGCGGCATCGACATCGCCGTCGCCAACGTCAGCGCGCTCGACATGGAGCGCGGCGAGAACGCGTGGAAGAACGAGTTCGAGATCGACATGATGCACACCGTGCGCACGGTCGAGGCGGCGCTGCCCTGGATCGAGAAGTCGGACGCCGGCGCGATCCTCGTGATCTCCTCGGTCTCCGGCCTGGAGTTCGATTTCACCAGTCCGGCCTACGGCACCTTCAAGGCGGCGCTCATCCACTACGCTTCGCGCATGGCCAACACGCTGGCGCCCAAGCACATCCGCGTGAACACGGTGTCGCCGGGCAACACCTACTTCGAGGGCGGGGTGTGGCAGAAGATCGAGCAGAACATGCCCGACCTCTTCAAGGCCGCGCTCGCCAAGAACCCCTGGGGCCGCATGGCCACCGCCGAGGAGGTGGCGAACGCCGCGGTGTTCCTCGCCAGCCCGCGGGCGAGCTTCATCACGGGCGTGAACGTGGTGGTGGACGGGGCGCTGACGAACCGCGTGCAGTACTGAGGTTGCGGCAAGCGGCGTTAGCGGGTTGCGAGCGGGTGGGGGATCGATGAGCACGCACGACGAGCTTGCGCAGATGCTCATGCGTGAGCATGCGGCGGGAACGAGGTTTCATCCGATGGGGCTCGCCGATCTGGCGGCGGCCTACGGCGTGCAAGGGCGGTTCGTGCAGCTGATGGGGGAGACGGCAGGCGCAGTGGCCGGCTACAAGATCGGGCTCACCTCGGCGCGCATGCAGAAGATGTGCGGGATCGACCAGCCGGTCGCCGGCGTGATCTTCGGGACGCGCGTGATGGCGAGCGGAGTCACGCTGCAGGCGCGGCGCTACCACCATGTCGGGCTCGAGTTCGAGGTCGGCGTGAGGCTCGGGCGCGATCTGCCGCCGGCGCAGGCGCCCTTCGCCCGCGAGCAGGTAGCGGAGGCGGTCGATGGTGTGTGCGCGGCGGTCGAGGTGGTCGACGACCGCAACGCCGACTATGCGACGCTGGAGGCGCGGTCGCTGATCGCCGACAATTCCTGGAACGCCGGCGCGGTCCTCGGCACGTTCGCGACGTCGTGGGACAAGCTCGAGGACGCCGCGGGCATCGTGTGGGTGAACGGCCAGGAGATCGATCGCGGCTACGGGCGGGACGTGCTGGGGCATCCGTTCGTGCCGCTGACCTGGCTGGCGAATCACCTGGCCGCGAGCGGCGGCGCGCTGCGGGCCGGCGATGTCGTGCTGACGGGCAGCCTGATCACGACGCGCTTTCCCAAGGAGGCCGGCCGCTATCGCTACGAGCTCAGGGGCATCGGGACGGTCGAGCTCTCCGTCGCGTTCTGAGCGTCAGGGATCGGGCGAGGCCGGCAGCGGCTCGGACGACGCCGGCGGCACAGCCGAGAACGCGAGGCTGTCGAAGACGGCGCGCACGGTCGGCATGTGCTGCTGAGTCAGGGCGTCGCTGTTGGTCATCATCAGGGCGAGCGCGGCCTGGTTGCCGACGGAGAAGCCGTAGATGAGGACGCGGATGCGGCCGGTCTGCGGATCCTGCGCCGTCTCCGTCGTCACCAGGATCTGCTGGCCGTGGCCCGACGCATCCACGATCTCGCCGCGCTCGACGACCTGCAGGTCGATCTCGGCGAGCTGGCGCTCGTACCAGGTGCGGAAGGTCTGCGCCGTCAGGGTGTCGGCATGCGAGACGATCAGCAGCATGAAGGTGCCGGGCGGCTCGCCAGGCGGGGAGAAGCCCCGGCTGTCCTGGACCTCGACCGGCGACCAGCCGGGCGGCGGCTGGAAGGTGACGCCGAAATCATCCGCCGCCGCGCTCCGCAGCCATGCGAGCAGCAGAACCAGCAGCGGGCCGAACCACCTTCGACTCAAGGCGACGCACCTCCCCAGCAGAGGTCAGCATGCCCGGCCGGCGGCGACAAGGGCGCCCCCTGCCCTACCGGCCCTTGGCCTTGCGCCAGGCGGCGAAATCGACGCGGGTCTGCTCCTCGGTGGCGGGATAGAGGCCGAGGATGGAGCGGCCCTGCTGCACCTGCTCGGTGACGAAGTCTTCGAACACGGTCATCTCGGCGGCCTCGGCGGCGATCTCGTCGGCGAGATGGGCGGGGATGACGACCACGCCCTCGGCATCGCCGACCACGACGTCGCCGGGGAACACCGGCACGTCGCCGCAGCCGATGGGGACATTGATGTCGATGGCCTGGTGGCGGGTGAGGTTGGTGGGCGCGGACGGGCGCTGGTGATAGGCGGGGATGGCGAGGGCCGCGATCTCCGGCGAGTCGCGGAAGCCCCCGTCGGTGACGACGCCGGCGACGCCGCGCTTCATGAGGCGCGTCACCAGGATGCCGCCGGCCGAGGCGGCGCGCGCATCCCGGCGGCTGTCGATGACGAGCACGGCGCCGGGCGGGCATTCCTCGATCGCCTTGCGCTGCGGATGGCCGCGGTCCTGGAACACGGTGATCGGATTGAGGTCCTCGCGCGACGGGATATAGCGCAGCGTGTAAGCCTCGCCGACCATCGGTCCGGCCTGCGGGTTCAGGGGATGGACGTCCTGCAGGAACTGGTTGCGCAGGCCGCGCTTGAACAGGCAGGTGGTGAGGGTGGCGGTGCTGACGGTCTTCAGCTTGTCGCGGGTTTGCGGCGTGAGCTTGGTCATGGCGGCGACTCCGGGTTTTCGTCGGTAGCGGGCCGCAGAGTAGACTGTCCGGGCGGGTGGAGAGAATGGCGATGAGCGAGCCTGCCGTGCGCCGGGCGACGGCCGAGGACGCGGACAAGCTGACGGCGTTGGCGCGGGCGGCCTATGCCCGCCATGTGCAGGTGATCGGGCGCGAGCCGATGCCGATGAGCGCCGACTGGGCGAAGCTGCTCGCGGAGCAGGAAATCTGGATCGTCGACGGGCCGGCCGGCGAAGCCCTGGCCTCGCTCGCCCTCGACGTGCAGCCGGACCACGTCATGATCTGGAGCGTGGCGGTGGCGCCGGCGCATCAGAAGCGCGGGCTGGGCCGCTCCCTGATGACGCTCGCAGAGACGCGCGCCCGCGCGCTGGAACGTGCGGAACTGCGGCTCTTCACCAATGCGCGCATGGAGGGCAACATCGCGCTCTATCGCCGGCTCGGCTATCACGAGACCCGGCGCGAGCAGATGGCCGATCGCGTGCTCGTGCATATGCGCAAGGCGGTGCCGGCCGGCTAGACCAGCGGCAGGCCCATCTGGCGCGAGAGGGAGGCGGAATCGCGCACCCCCCAGCGGCGGTAGATCTTTCCCATCTTCATGACGAACCACTCCATGGCGACCAGTTCGAACGAGCGGCCGGTTGGCGCATGGCCGCGGTAGGGGCCGATGGAGCGGCCGCGCTCGCGATAGCGCACTGCCACGGTGTCGCCCTCGGCGGCCATAGACTCCACCTCCAGGCGGGGCGCGAAGGCTTCCTGGAGCTCGCGCCAGACGGGGATGACGTGCTCCAGCCCGCCGCCGCCGAGCACGCCGTAGACGAAGGCGTCGTCGGCGAAAAGCGCGCTCAGCGCGGGGATGTCGGCGCGATTGAAGGCGTCGACGTAATCCAGGACTAATTTCTTGTTGGACTGTTCGGACATCGCTGTCGATGCGGGACTGCTGCTGCGCGCGGAGACTAATGGAGTCGCATTGCGCGTTCATGTCGCGTGACGGCCCAGGCTGTTTCAATTGTTGCGATGGGCGTGCTAAGGGAGGCGCCGCAAAGAGGAAGGCGACTAAGCATGAAGGCGCAGTTCGAGATGCTGGCGGCCTACAACGCCTGGGTGAACGAGCGGCTCTTCGCCGCAGCGGCGAGGATCGGCGACGCGGACTACCGCGCCGACCGCGGCGCGTTCTTCGGGTCGCTGCACGGCACGCTCAACCATCTCGTGCTCGGCGACCGCATCTGGATGCACCGCTTCACCGGCGAGGGCGAGGAGCCGAAGCAACTCGACGCGATCCTCTATGACGAGTTCCCGGCGCTGCGCGCGGCGCGGCAAGCCGAGGACGAACGGATCATCGGCTATGTCGCGCGGCTGACCGACGCCGACCTGCGCGGCACGATCCGCTATCGCTCGACGCGCTCGCCGGCGGAGATCGAGCAGTATCTGACGCCGCTGCTGATCCATTTCTTCAACCACCAGACCCACCACCGCGGTCAGGCGCACTGCCTGCTGACGGCGATCGCCGGCGAAGCGCCCTCGTTCGATCTGCTGGTATTCCAGCGGGAAACGGGCGTCAGCCTGGTCAAGGGGCAGGGAGGCAGCTTCAGCGCGCCGGAACGGCGGCCGCCGCGGGCGTGACCTCAACGCGCGCTTGCGTTCAGCGCGCCGCAGCTCGGTTGAGCCGCGCGCGCGACGCCGCAGGCCTGGCAGCGGGTCGCTGCAGCGGCAGGCGCAGCAGCGGCTTGACCTCCTTGAGGACGAAGCTGCTGTGGATCTCGCGCACGCCGGGCAGCTGCCCGAGGACATGGAGCGCGAACTCCGCATAGGCGTCGAGATCCTCGGCCACCACCTGCAGGAGGAAATCGTGCTGCCCGCCGACGATGTGGCAGGCGACGATCTCCGGCCGCCCCAGCACGGCCTGCTCGAAGGCGCGGTGGGCGGCGGTGTCGTTGCGCTCGATGGAGACGCTGACGAAGACCGTGACGCCGAGGCCGAGGCGGCGCTGATCCAGCACCGCCTGATAGCCGCGAATGGCGCCTTCGGCCTCCAGCCGCTTCACCCGCCGCCAGCAGGGCGAGGCCGAGAGGCCGATCTGCTCCGCCAGCTCGTGGTTCGTGAGGCGGCCGTTCTCCTGCAGGGCAGCGAGTATCTTGAGGTCGTGGTCGTCGAGTTCAAGCATGGCATGGCATTCCTGGAATTGGTCGATTCGAGGCAGATCATACCCTGTTGAGGCGATGTATTGGGACAATAAAGAAAGCATTTTCCCATTCGCGATGAGTATGGTCTCTCCGGCATGATCCTCGAGCGAGCCGCCATGGCCGAGCAGACGCCGCTCTCCAATCTCGCCGCCGGCGCCCGCGACACCGTGCCGATGATGGTGGGCGCGGTGCCCTTCGCGATCATCTATGGCGCCCTGGTGGCGGCCGGACCGATGGCTCTCTGGCACGGCCAGCTGATGTCGGCGACGGTGTTCGCGGGCTCGAGCCAGTTCATCGCGCTCGGTCTGGTGGCGAGCCATGCCGGGCTGCTGGTGATCTGGTTGACCACCTTCATCGTCAACCTGCGGCACATGCTCTATGCGGCGAACCTGCTGCCGCACGTGGCGCATCTGCCGGCGCGCTGGCGCTGGCTGCTGGCTGCGCTGCTGACCGACGAGACCTTTGCCGTGATGACCGGCTTCTACAGCCGGCATCCGCGGGCGCCGCTCGGACACTGGTACTTCCTCGGCTCGGCCGGCGGCATGTACGTGAACTGGAACATCTGGACCATGATCGGGCTGCTGTTCGGGGCGGCCTTTCCTGGCGTGCAGTCGCTCGGACTCGATTTCGCGATGGCGGCGACCTTCATCACGATCGTGGTGCCGCTCCTGGCCAGCCTGCCGCGGCTGGCGGCGGCCGTGGCGGCCGGCGCGTTGGCGCATCTGTGCCACGATCTGCCCTACAACCTCGGACTGCTGGCGGCGGTGCTGGTCGGCATCGTCGTCGGCATGGCGCTCGCGCGCCTTCGCGCGGGCAGCCGCGCGGCGCAGGAGGACGCGGCGTGAACTACGCGCTCATGATCGCCGGCATGGCGGCGGTGACGATCGCCATCCGCGCCGCCATCTTCGTGCTCGGCGACCGCATCGTGTTCCCGCCGCTGCTGCGGCAGGCGCTCGATTTCGTGCCGGTGACCGTGCTGAGCGCGATCGTCGTGCCGATGGTGGTGGCGCCCCATAACGCCGGGCTGGAGATCACCTGGCGCAACCCGCAACTGGTGGCGGCCATCGCCGCGATCGTCTTGTGCGCGGTCACCCGTCATCAGCTGCTGACGATCGTGGCGTCCATGGCGGTCTTCCTGGGCTGGCAGTTCGGCGTGCTCAGCTAGTCAGATTCCCCGCAGGGTTTCCACCGACTGCCTCGACCCGCGAGCGCATGAAAGGGATCCTCCGGCCTTCCATCCCTCCCGTGTCACCCCGGTCCATATTCCAGAGGCCCGTGTCTATCGGCTCCGGCTTTCGCCGGGGCGACAACCGAGATTTGCGTTGTCCGATGGTGCCAATTTCCTTTCAGTCAGCAAGGCACGAAGACGCATGACGCTTTGCGTTCCTCGTGGCTTTGTGGTGAACCTTCCGTTCACATGCGGAGCGAACTTGCGGAGATAGCGTTCGAAGGGAGAACCCTTCGACTCGAATACGCCTGGCTCAATGCCGCGCAGCGCGATGCGCCGCTGCTGGTGTTTCTCCATGAGGCGCTGGGCACGCTGACGCTGTGGCGCGATTTCCCGCAGCGGCTATGCGATGCCGCCGGGACTCGCGGACTGGTGTATTCGCGCTACGGCTATGGCGGCTCGACGGCGCGCCCGCCGCGCGAGCCGTGGCCGCTCGACTATCTCGAACGGGAGGCGCGGCAATTGCTGCCGGCCTTCCTGCGGGCCGTCGGCGCGCCCGCGAAGCCCTGGCTGTTCGGTCACAGCGACGGGGCCTCCATCGCGCTGATCTATGCGGGCACCTTTCCGGAATCGCTCGCGGGCGCGGTCGTGCTGGCGCCGCACATCTTCGTCGAAGACGCGACGATCGCTGGCGTCGCCGCGGCGCGCCGCAGCTACGAGACCACCGATCTGCGGCAACGGCTGGAGCGCTATCATCCCGATCCCGACGACGCGTTCTGGCGCTGGCACGATCGCTGGGTCGATCCAGCCTTTCGCAATTGGAACATCGAGGCTCTGTTGCCCGCGATCCGCTGCCCGCTACTGGCGATCCAGGGCGAGGGCGACGAATACGCGACGATGGCCCAGCTCGACGGCATCAAGCGGCTGGTGCCGCAGAGCGAGATCCTGAAGCTCGCCGCCTGCCGGCATTCGCCACACCGCGATCAGCCGCAAGAGGTGGTGGATGCGGTCAGCTGGTTTATCCAAAGCGCTGCCTCTTGACTTCGATATAAGTTCGATATATCTACTGTTCGATATATCGAAACTGTATCGAGGACACCATGTTCAGAAGGCATAGAGAATCAGACAGAGAATCAAGAGGTTGTCACGAGCGGCGCTTCGCGCGGCACGACTACGAGTTGGGTGGCGGCCGCCACAGTCGGCACCGCCATCGCTGGGGCGAGGGCGGGCACCGGCGCGGCCGAGTATTCGACCAGGGCGACCTGCGCTACGTCATCCTGGCGCTGATCGGCGAGAAGCCGCGCCACGGCTACGAGCTGATCAAGGCCATCGAGGACAAGTTGGGCGGCGCCTACACCCCGAGCCCGGGTGTCGTCTACCCGACCCTCACCCTGCTGGAGGAGTTCGGCCATGCGCGCGTGAGCGCCGACCAGGGTGGTAAGAAGCTTTACGAGCTCACGTCCGAAGGCACGGCGTTCCTAGAGGCGAACCGCGCCACGGTCGACGCCATCTTCGGGCGCATGGCCGAGGTCAGTGCCGCCCAGGGCGGGGAGCCGGCGCCGCAGGTGCTGCGGGCGATCGAGAACCTGCGCTTCGCGCTGCGGCTGAAGCTCTCGCGCGGCCTCAGCGACGAACAGGTGCAGGCCATCACGGCCATCCTGGATGATGCCGCCCGCAAGATCGAGCAGAGCTGAGGGAGTGGGCCATGAGGACAGTCTGCTCCGAGGCGCGCGTGGCAACGCCACGATCGGCCCGCTATCTCGGCCAGCTCTGCAAGCATTTCGCGCACAGGATCCCGGCCACCTTCAGCGCTGCGCAAGGCCGCGTCGAATTCCCGGCCGGGACCTGCGAGATGGAGGCGGCTGGCGACCTGCTGATCCTGCGCGCGACGGCGGCCGACGAGGCGTCGCTCAGCCAGGTGGAGGATGTCGTGGCGCGGCACCTGGAACGCTTTGCGTTCCGCGACCAGCCGGAGATCAGCTGGAACCGCGGAGCGCCCTGACGCGCTTGGCGGGCCTGGCTACGGCGCCGCGCCTGCCGGACCGTGGCCGCAATGTTTGCCGTTCGACAGATAGGGCCAGAACAAGGCGTGGGCGCGGTAGAAGTTCTCGCAATAGATGGGGTCGCGTAGATGGATGCCGTCGCCCTGGCGGATGGCGAGGAAGTGATCGGCCATCTTGACGCCCGGGTTCTTCGCGGCCGAGAGGAAATCGTCCTGGCAGCCATGCTGCAGCTTGCTTATGAGGAATCCATTCATGGCACGCACGAGCCGCGCCGCCTCTTCCGACCAGGCGCCGCGGGGTGCGCCGGGTTCCAGCGCGGAGACGTAGATCTTGGCGTAGCCGCCGCCGGCCCGGCGCCACACGCTCATCATGTCGTAGTCCGAGACCATGAGCGTGCCGCCATGGCCGAGCACCGTGCCCGTGCGGTTGGTCTTGGCCTTGGTGGCGAAGGTCTTGGCCGGCAGCGTGCCGTGAAAGGCGCGGGCCGCGGCCTTGGGGCAGCGGAACACGATCAACAGCCCTTCCTCGCGCGTGAACCGGCGCAGATTCATGATATCGCGAGCATCGAGCCCTGAATCGCGCGACAGCTGGAGATCGAGCCCGTCAGCGCCGGCAGCCTTGGCTTCGTACTCCTTGTTGCGCGCAAGGTCGTCGAGCCCAGAGCCGCTGATGTCGAGTCCGGACATGTCCGCCATCTCCCTTTGCAACCCGCTCCCCAGGCGCACGGAGTCAGGTCATACCACGCGCCCAGCGCCAGTTCAGTGACGGAGGTCATCGAGCGGCGCTATGCCGGCACGGATTTCCCCAGCCAATCGATGGCGGCCTGCACGCCGCCCTTGCCATGGGGAATGCCGACCGCGACCAGGCCGGTCTCGATCACGGCCAGGGTGCCCAGCAGCATCGGCGCGTTGACGTGGCCCATATGGGCTATGCGGAAGGCCTTGCCGTTGAGCGCGCCGATGCCGATGCCAACGACCACGCCGCACTTCCCGCTGCAATAGTCCAGCAGCGGCTTGGGATCGCGGCCGCCGTTCATGACGACGGTGGTCACCGAGTTCGAGCGTTCGGCCGGCGCGTGGATGTTGAGCTCGAGCGCACCGCCCTCGCCCCAGACCGTGACGGCGCGGCGAGCGGCCTCCGCCAGCAGGCGATGACGCTCGAATGCGCGCTCCAACCCCTCTTCGAACAGCATGTCGAGCGACTGCCGCAGGCCGAACAGCATATGCACCGGCGGCGTGCCGGCGTACTTCTGGTAGTGCTCGGGGCCTTCGCGCGCCGTCCAATCCCAATAGGGCGTGCGTAGGCCGGCGCGTTGATGCACCGCCTTCGCCTTGTCGTTGGCGGCCATGAAGCTGAGCCCCGGCGGCATCATCAGCCCCTTCTGCGATCCCGTGAGCGCGACATCGACGCCCCATTCATCCATCTCGAACGGCATGGTGCCGAGCGAGGCGATGGCGTCGACCGCCAGCAGCGCGCCGTGACCGGCGGCGGTCATGGCCTTGCGGATGGCGGGAACGTCATTGACGACGCCGGAGGCCGTATCGACCTGGACGGTCAGGACGGCCTTGATCTCGCCCGCCTTGTCCTGGCGCAGGCGGGCCTCGAGCGCCGCCGGATCGACGGCGCGACGCCAATCGCCGGGCAGGGTATCGACCTTTATGCCGAGCGCCTCGGCCGAGCGCCCCCAGGCGGCGGCGAACAGGCCGCTTTCGAGGACGAGGACCCTGTCGCCACGCGAGAACAGATTGCTGAGCGACGCCTCCCAGGCGCCATGACCGTTGGTGATGTAGATGTAGGTCTGACCGCGCGTACGGAACAGCTTCTTCAGATCGGCAAGGCAACCGGCGGTGACCGCCGTCAGCGGAGCGCCATAGATGTCGACGGCGGGGCGATGCATGGCCGCGAGCACCTCGTCAGGCACGGTGGTGGGCCCGGGGATCGACAGGAATTCGCGGCCGTGGCGGACGGTCATGGGAATCAGCTCTCTTGGTGTGAAGGAGTGGAGGACGATCAGGCACCTTCGACGGCGACGAGCGAGCCGCGCGAGACGCCCTGGCGGAGCGCGATCAGTTTGGCGTATTCGGGCGAGTGATACCAGCCCTTGAGCGCCGCCATATCCGGGAACTCGATGACGACGAGGCGATGAGGCTGCCAGGCGCCCTCCAGCACCTCATGCGCACCGCCGCGCACGATGAAGCGGCCGCCGTGCTTCTGGATCAGCGGCGCGACCTGGCGACGATACTCGGCGTAGACGTCTTGATCATGAACGTCGACATCGGCGATGAGATAGGCAGGCATGTGAGCGCATCCTCTCCCTGGACCAGCACATTGCGTGCTCCGACCAGCTCAGCATGAGGGAAATCGTGCCTGCCACCAAGATTCGTCCTCATCCTGAGCTTGTCGAAGGACGCATGACGGCCATGCAGCAGATCATCAATCCGGCAGCGCCAGCGGCTTGATTTCTTCGTACTTGTCGCCCGGCCCCGGATTGTCCTTCGGCGTTTCGCCGCCGAGGTGGCGGGTGACGCCCCAGACCGCGTTGAGGGCGCTTTGCACCGCGCCCTCGACCCAGGCCGCCGTCCAGGAGATGTCGTCGCCGGCGAGGAAGAGGCCACGTTGGTGGGGCGGCAGCGCCTCCTGCTCCTTGAAGTGGCAGAACATGCGGCGCTGGTAGCGGTAGTGGCCGGGCAGGTTGCCCTTGAAGGCGCCGAGGGAATCGGGGTCGGACTCCCAGGACACGGTGATGGGATCACCGATGATATGCCTGGCGATGTCGAGGTTGGGGTAGACCTTCTGGAGCGCGCCCAGCATCAGCTTCACGCGCTTCTCAGCATCGAACGGCAGCACCTTCAGGGCGTCGCCCATCCAGGTGTAGGAGAGGCAGATGACGGCGGGCTTGTCCGAGCCGTTGTCGAAGAGATAGGTGCCGCGAGTGAGGCGGTCGGTAAGCGTCTGGCTCATCACGTAGCGGCCGGTCTTGGGATCGCGCGCGTTCCAGAAGGGGCGGTCGACCATGACGAAGGTCTTGGAGGACTGCATGTAGTGGGTGCGGTCCATGGCCATCCAGGTCTTCTGCGGGAACAGGCGCTCCTCGGTCTCGATGTTGGTGGAGAGCAGCCAGGTCTGGCAGGTCGCGACGACGGCGGCATAGCTACGGGTATCGCCCCAGCGATCGGTGACCTGGAAGTTGCCGTCCTCGTCGCGCCGGCTGATGCGGGCGACGCCCGGGCGCGGGCCGCCGCCATGGAGGGCGTCGAGCGTGGTTCCGCTCGGCCAATGCACCATGCTCTCGGGCGACATCTTCCAGAGGCGGCGCGGCAGCTGCTCGACGCCGCCGACGACCAGGCGCTGGTGGCTGTCCTGGTCGGTATAGACGACGCGCAGGATCTCCAGCATGGAGTTGGGAAAATCGGTGTCCCAGCCGCCGGTGCCGAAGCCGACCTGGCCGAAGATCTCCCGGTGGCGGAAGCTGCGGCGGGCGAACGCCTCGGAGGTGGCGACGAAGCCGTAGAACGTGCGCTCGTCCCAGATCGGCACCAGCGCGTTCCAGATCTCGTGTACGCGAGCGGCGTCGCGATTGCGCACGGCCTCCTGCATGGCCGAGAACTGTGCGCCCTGTTCGAGGGCTTCGTTCCAGGCCTGCTCGACCTCGCGGAAGATCGCCGGCAGATCCTCCGGCTTCTCGACATAGACGGTCTCGCCCTCAAGATCGATGACGGTCGAGGGCGTGGCCGGCGACAGCGGGTTGGGGAACGGCCTGGTCTCCAGGCCGGCGAGGCCGAGATAGTGATAGAAGGTCGTGGAGGAGACGGGGAAGCGCATGGCACCGAGCTCGGCGATCACGCCCTCCGCGCCCTCGAAGGGCTTCGAGCGCAGGCGGCCGCCGAGACGGCCGGGCTCGTAGACCACGGGCTTCAGGCCGAGCTTCATCAGCTCGAAGGCGGTCAGGAGTCCGGCGATGCCGGCGCCGACGACCGCCACCTCGGTGCCGTGGCGCTCCGGCGGCACGCGGCCGAGCCCGGCGGGGTGCTTCACCCAGTTGTCGTAGGCGAACGGAAAATCGGGGCCGAACATGGTGATCGGCGGTTTGCCCGCTGGCGTTCCGGACGTCGCTGTGGTCATGGGCCTCCTCCCCGGCAAAGGCTATGAGCCGATCATAGGAAATTGGGCAGGCCAGGGCGATAGCTGCCATGCACAGGCAAGCGTTGCCAGGGAGCGGGCGATGCCATATCGATCGCAGCGGCCCCGCCCAACACGGTTCTCCTCGTGCAAGCTAGCAGCTACCGACTGACCGGCGTCCTGCTCGCCTTGCTCGGCGTGGTGACGTTTTCCTTCCGGCCGGTGCTGATCAAGCTCGCCTATGGCTATGTGCGCGATCCCATCACCTTGATCGCGCTGCGCATGGCCTTCTCGCTGCCGTTCTTCCTGGCGGCGGCGCTATGGTCGGGGCGCGGCGGCCATGGCCGGATGCTGAGCCTGCGCGAGTTGCTGGTGGTGTTCGGGCTGGGCGCCCTCGGCTACTACCTCGCGAGCACGCTCGACTTCCTCGGTTTGCAATATGTGACGGCCGGAGTCGGCCGGCTCCTGCTGTTCGCCTATCCGACCATCGTGATGCTGCTGTCGGCCGTGTTCTTCAAGAAGCCGATCCGCAAGCGCGACGTCGCCGCACTCGGCATCACCTATGCCGGGGTGGCGCTGGTGCTGGCGGAGGCGGTCGGCGGCGCGAATCTCGACCTCCCACTGGGCGTGGCCCTGGGGTTCGGCAGCGCGCTCGCCTATGCCATCTATCTCGTGATCGGGGCCGAGGTGGCGCAGCGCATCGGCGCCATCCGCTTCGCCGCGCTCGCCATCAGCGCGGCCTGCCTGTGCTGCATCCTGCAGTTCCTGCTGTTGCGGCCGCTGTCGGCGCTGGCGCTGCCGAGCCAGGTCTATGGCCTGATGGTCATCGTGGCCGCGGTCTGCACGGTGATTCCCGTATTCCTGACGGCCGAGGCGCTGCGCCGCATCGGCGCCAACCAGGTGGCGATGATCGGCGCCGTCGGACCGATATCGGCGATCGTCTTCGGCGGGATCGTGCTGGGCGAGTCGATGTCGCGGATTCAGCTGGCGGGCGCCGCGCTGGTCATCATCGGCGTGCTGCTGGCGACGGTGGAAACACGCGCGGCGAAGGCGCGGTCATAGCTGATCGAGCCGCAGCGGCAGCGGCGCGCCGAGCCAGAGCGCGTGATGGGCATGGTCGTCGTAGTCGTTGCCGGTGAGGGGATGGACGAGGATGCTCAGGCTCTCGCGATTGAGCATCAGCCAGGGCACGAGGCGCGGAAACTCTGGGACCGCGAAGGCCACCTGATACATCGAGACCGGGTGCGGACCGACCGGCTTGTCGTGCCAGCGGCCGAGCTGGACCGCGAAGCCGGCGCCGATCGCCTCGCGCAAGCGCTCGGCGACCAGCCGCGTCTCTCTGTCGTAGTAGATGTGGGCGTGAAAGCCTTCGATGCGCGAAGGATCGAGCGGCGTGTGCATGGCCCTAGCTTAGCACGCGCCGCCTATGGGTCACGCCCTCAGCGGCGGCGGATCTGATGCCGGTGCAGCGGCGCCGCCGGTGCCGTGCGCTGGTCCTTGTAGCGGAAGATGACGCGGCCCTTGTCGAGGTCGTAGGGCGTCATCTCCACGGTAACCTTGTCGCCGGCCAGCGTGCGGATGCGGTTTTTCTTCATGCGGCCGGCAGTGTAGGCGATGATCTCGTGATTGTTCTCGAGACGGACGCGATAGCGCCCGTCCGGAAGGACATCCACGACCTCGCCGTCGAATTGGAGCAGCTCTTCCTTTGCCATGCTTCCTCCGGTTGGTTGTGTTCGGGATCAGGCAGCGCGGCGCTGCGGCCGCGACCAGCGCCGATTGCGGCGGGCAGCCGGTGCCGGCTTGCCGCCACGGCGAACCGCCGGCGCTGCCGTCCGGACGGGATCGGCTCCGTCGTCGAGCAGCCGGACGGCGGTCAACTTCTCGATGTCGCGCATGAAGGCGCGCTCGCTGGGGTCGCAGAGCGAGATCGCGATGCCGGCGGCGCCGGCCCGCGCCGTGCGGCCGATGCGGTGCACATAGCTCTCGGCGATATTCGGGATCTCGTAGTTGACGACATGCGTGATGTCCGTCACGTCGATCCCCCGTGCGGCGATATCGGTGGCGACGAGAACGCGGGCGTTGCCGGCGCGGAATCGCGCGAGGGCGCGCTCGCGCGCGTTCTGCGACTTGTTGCCGTGGATGGCGTCGGCCGCGATCCCGGCGCGGGCGAGATGATCGGCGACCCGATCGGCGCCGTGCTTGGTGCGCGTGAACACGATGACGCGCGCCATCGCCGGATCCGCCAGCAGCTTGGCGAGGAAGGTGCGCTTGGCTGCGGCCTCGACCATGAACACGCGCTGGTCGATGCGCTCGGCCGTGCGGGTCGGGGGCGAGACTTCAACGCGCACCGGCGAGCGCAGCAGCTCGGCCGCGAGACGCGCGATCTCCTGCGGCATGGTGGCCGAGAACAGCAGCGACTGCCGCGCCTTCGGCATGAGACCCACGATCTTCCGGACGTCGCGCACGAAGCCCATGTCGAGCATGCGGTCGGCCTCGTCGAGGACGAGATGCGAGACATGATCGAGCCGCAAGCGGCCGCGCGCGATCAGATCGAGCAGCCGGCCGGGCGTGGCGATCAACACGTCGACGCCGCGCGCGAGGGCCGAGACCTGCGGACCGAACCCGACGCCGCCGAAGACGACGGTGTGGCGCAGGCCGAGGTGATGGCCGTAGGCGCGGGCGCGCTCGCCGATCTGGGCCGCCAGCTCGCGCGTCGGCGCCAGGATGAGGGCCCGCGCCGTGCGCGGCGCCGCGGTGGTCCGCGTCGCCGCCAAATGCTGGAGGATGGGCAACAGAAAGGCGGCGGTCTTGCCCGTGCCGGTCTGGGCGATACCGAGGATGTCCTTGCCTTCCAGCAGCACGGGGATGGCCCGCTCCTGAATGGGGGTCGGGGTTAGATAGTTCTCGGCATGCAGGGCACGCCGGAGCGCCTCGGAGATGCCGAGGTCGGCAAACGAGATATTGGTCAAGTTACTGTAATCCTTATGCGCCAGGACGCCGAGCCGGGTATCGGCGCGGTCGCGTGGAGCGTATCGAAGCTGCCCACGCGCACCGGGTGCTAACGAAGTTTCAACTATTGTCTCGGGATGAGACGCTCAGCCGTTACGGCGAGCGCATCGCGCGATCGCGAGAAATCTGGTTGGCGCTTACATGGGGCCCGGCCGTCGAAATGTCAAGGCAAGAATGATGCCAGCGCCGGAAAACCGGCTCAGCGCCGGTTCATGCCCAGGGATCATGGAGATCCAGACCGAACGCCTGGAAATCGGCGAGATTGTGGGTGGCGAGCTTGAGGTTCCGTTCGAGTGCTGTCGCCGCGATCAGGGCATCGAGCGGATCGGCCGTGCGACCCAAAGCGTCGGCAGCCGCCCGCAGGCGACCGGCGCGCTCGGCGACCGTAGCACCGACCGGTCTGACGCGGTCGCCTTGCTGCTGTGAGAGCCGACCAAGCCACGCCGTCAGCTTGGCGCGCCTCACGGGATCGGGGGCACGATCGGCGGCGTAGGCAATTCCGTGCAACGTGATGACGGACAGATGCAACCCACTCGTGCGCTCAAGGAACGCGACGACCTTGGCCGCCGGCCGCGGTCTGACGAGCTCTGAGATCACGTTGGTGTCGACGAGCCAGTCCGTCACGTTCCCGTATCCGCGAACGGATCGCCGCGGCGGGTACCAGCGCGTTTCGGAAGCTCCAAAGGCGTCCCGCGCGGCGCCGTCTTGACCAGCCAGCGGCCGAAATCATCGCCGCTCCTGGTCGCCCGACGCCAAGCCTGCTCGGACACAACGACGCACGGATCCTCCGTGCCGATCATCTGCGGCTCCCCGGCGCGGGCGCGGCGCAGAATTTCGGAAAGCTTGGCCTGGGCGGCCTGCACGGACCATGCCTTTCGGTTGCTCATGCTCATAGCGCCACGGCGCGCCCGCACGCAGGGATGTCTATGAGAACCCTTCGAGGCGGTCGCGCTCTGCCAGCGCTTTCTCGCGCTTGCTTGGAGCGCCCCACCCTCCTCCGCCCGCGCCAACGAGGCGGAGGACGTCGCCCTTCTTCAGCACCTGGCCGATGACCTTGCTGCTGAGCTGCCGGCCATCGGCGCGGTCGGGGTTGAGCCACATGCCGGCCTTGCCGCCGGACTGGCCGCCGGCGAGGCCCCAGGGGCGGGTGTCGTCGCGGGTCTGCTGGACGTAGGCGCCGAGGACGCTGCGTTCGGCCAGATGCTCGTAGTCCCTGACGATGCCGAGGCCGCCGCGATATTGGCCGGCGCCGCCGGAGCCGTCGACCAGCTCGGTCCGGAGCACGCGGAAGGGCGAGAGCGTCTCCATCACCTCGGCCGAGAGCAGCGCGCAGTTGCCGCCGTGGGTGTCGACGGCGTCGAGGCCGTCGCCGTGGGCGTGGCCGCCCATGCCGCCGCCGATGATGTCGGAGATCACGTAGTAGGGCTCGCTGCCGTCGTCGCGGCGCGCCTGCGGACGGTCATCGAAACCGCCGGCACAGAAGGTCGGGAAGCTGACGTGGCAGCCGGCGGCGGCATGGTCGGGCGCCAGCGGCGCCATCGCCTTCAGCACGCAATCGGCGAGCGCCTGCTGCGTGAGGTGGCGGACGGAAACGGCGGCGGGACGCCTCGGGTTCAACACCGTGCCCGCGGGCACGATCAGCTTCACCGGACGGTTGCAGCCCTCGTTCTGCGCGATCTCCGGCGCGACGATGCATTTCACCGCGTAGTTCACCATCGAGAGCGTCGACGCGATCGGCACGTTGAGCGCGTTGTCGCGCTGCGCCGAGGTGCCGGTCCAATCGACGGTGAGGCTGTCGCCGGCCACCGTCACCGCCACCTTCAGGCGGATCGGATCGGTCGTCGTCACGTCGTCTTCGATCAGCACCTCGGCGTCGTGGCGGCCGTTGGGCACGCCGGCGATGACGCGGCGCATGTAGGTCTCGGCATAGTCGAGGCAGCCGGCGGTGAGGGCGGCGGCGCGGTCGGACTCATACTGCGACCACAACTCCGCGATGCGGCGCTCGCCGGTGCGGCAGCCGGCGATCTGCGCACGCAGGTCGCCCTGACAGGCGTGGGGGTCGCGCACGTTGGCGGCGACGATGTCGAAGATTGCCTGGTTGGGGCGGCCCTCCTCCAGCAGCTTCAGCGGCGGCAGGATCAGGCCCTCGGCGAACACCTCGATATTGTCGGCGGCCTCGGTGCCCGGGATCTTGCCGCCGATGTCGATGTGATGGGCGATCGTGCTGGTGACCGCGACAAGCTTGCCGCCGACGAACACCGGCGAGAACAGCACGATGTCCATCGTGTGGGTGCAGCCACGAAAGGGATCGTTGCAGACCAGCACGTCCCCAGGCTTCCAGCTGCTTGGCGGGATGGCGGCGCTGACATGCCCGAGCGCCGTCGACATGATCCCGAGCTGCGCCGGGATCGTCTCGGCCTGCGCCATCATCTCGCCGGCCGGCGTGAACAGGCCGCAGGCGTAGTCGTACATGTCCCAGATGATCGAGGAGAAGGCGGCGCGCCGCAGCGCCATCGACATCTCCTCGGCGATGCCGACGAGCTGCTGCTGGAACACGTCGCGGGTGATGGAGTCGATATTGCCGGTCATTGCTCGCGCGATCGATGAGCCTGCATCAAACCACGCCTTCCCCTCGCTGTCATGCCCGGGCTTGACCCGGGCATCCACGCCGCCGACGTCTGTGCCCCGGCACGATGGGTCGCCGGGTCAAGCCCGGCGATGACATGAGGGAAGAGCGGGCTACTTCGCCGCTTGCTGCAGGGCGGCGAAATCGTCCGGGCGAGCGAGGCGGGCACCGGGCCATTGGGCGGCGGCGACGCGGGCGTATTGCGGTGGGTAGGCGATCCTGGCGCCGAGGCGGTCAGCGGCGTGCCAGACCCAGCGTGGATTGTCGAGCAGGGCGCGAGCCAAGGCGACACCTGGTCGGCCTGGCCGCCGGCGACGATGCGCTCCGCCTGCTGGGCATCGGCGATCAGGCCCACCGCTCGGGTGACGATGCCGCTGCCCTGCCGGATGCGGGCGGCGAGCGGGACCTGATAGCCGGGCTCGACCGGCACGCGGAGACCGCCGTGAATGCCGCCGCTGGAGACGCAGACGAAATCCAGGCCACTGGCGCTCAGCTCGCTGGCCAAGACGATCGCATCCTCGACCGTCCAGCCGCCCTCCACCCAATCGGTGCCGGTGATGCGGGCGCCGAGCGCCATGTGCGCGGGCACGGCGGCGCGCACGGCCCGCGCCACCTCGAGCGGGAAGCGCAGGCGATTCTCGAGGGACCCGCCGTAGCCGTCGGTGCGCTGGTTGCCGAGCGGCGACAGGAACTCGTGCAGGAGGTAGCCGTGCGCCATGTGCAGTTCGACCTGGTCGAAGCCGATGGCGACGGCGCGGCGCGCGGCGGCGACGAAGGCCTCGCGCACGCGCGCGATCCCGGCATCGTCGAGTGCCCTCGGCGTATGCCAGCCGGCGTCGAAGGGGATCGCCGAGGGCGCGACGGCCGGCCAGGGATCCTCGTTCTGGCCGAGCGGCTTGCCGCCCTCCCAGGGGCGCTGCGCCGAAGCCTTGCGCCCGGCGTGGGCGAGCTGAATGCCGAAGCGGGTGCCGGGCAGCGCCAGCCGCTTCACGGCCGACAGCTCGCGCGCCATCGCCGCCTCGCAGGCGTCGGAATAGAGGCCCAGGCAGCTGTGGGTGATGCGGCCGATGCGCTCGACTCCGGTCGCCTCGACGACCACGAGGCCGGCGCCGGACATGGCGAACTGCGCCCAGTGCTGGCGGTGCCAGACCGGATTGGCGCAACCATCGTCGGCGCTGTACTGGCACATCGGCGCAACGACGATGCGATTGGGCAGCTCCAGCGGCCCCAGGCTGAGGGACGTGAACAGACTTGCGGACATGGAGGGATTGGCCGTGCTGTTGGACAGGTTCTTGCTGATATAGCGCCTGTGGCCGCGGTCTGCTACCCGCGGCCGATAGCCGCGACCGCCTTGCGCGCGGCGTGGCCGAACTTGTCGACGATCTCCGCGAGCTCGTCGTCGGTCGCGTTGTAGGGCGGCGCGATGATGACGATGTCGCCGTTGACGCCGTCGACATTGCCGCCGACGGGATAGCAGATGAGGCCGTCGTCGAAGGCGGTCTGCCGGATCCGGGCGAAGAGCTGCAACTCGGCCCGGAACGGCTCGCTCGTCTGGCGATCGGCGACGAACTCGATGCCGATAAAATGGCCGCGGCCCCTGATATCGCCGACTGCGTCGACGCCATGCAGCGCAGTCCGCAGCATCTGCGTCAGCTTGGCGCCATTGTCATGCACGCGCTGGACGAGGTTTTCGCGCTTGATGATAGTCTGAACGGCGACGCCGGCCGCGCAGCAGGCGGTGTGCCCGGAGAAGGTGTGGCCGGTGAGGGCGGCGCCATGCACGGCAAGGATCGGCTCCGCCACCTTCCGATGATAGACGGCGGCGCCGAGCGGCAGGTAGCCGCCGGCCAAGCCCTTGGCGATCGCCATGATGTCCGGCACGACGCCGTCATGCTCGAGCGCGCGCCAGGTGCCGCAGCGGCCGGTGCCGCACATCACCTCGTCGGCGATCAGGAGCACGCCATGGCGGTCGCAGATCTCGCGCACCGCACGGGCGTAGCCCGGCGGCGCCGGCACCGCGCCGCCGGCCGCGCCGACCACGGGCTCGAAGATGAAGGCGGCGACCTTGTCCGGGCCGACGCGCAGGATCTCCTGCTCCAGCTCGTCGGCGCAGGCGCGCGCGACATCGTCCGGCCGGACGTTCGCCGGCGGGCGATAGGCATTCACCGGCGACAGATGGGAGACATCGAGGAGCGCGCCCTCGAACGGCGCGCGGCGCTCCTTGAAGCCGGAGACCGAGAGAGCGCCGAGCGTGTTGCCGTGCCAGGAGCGCTCGCGTGCGATGAAGCGCCGGCGCGACATCTCTCCGCGCGCCGCGTGGTACTGCAGGGCGATCTTCAGACAGGATTCCGTGGCCTCGGAACCGCCGGTCACGAACACCATGCGCTCGAGGCCGTTGCCGGCCTGGGTCTTCACGATCTCCGTCAGCTCTTCGAGGGGATCGCTCGTGAAGGTGTAGCGATAGCCGTGGGCGATCTTGTCGAGCTGGCGACCGATCGCGGCGTTGACCTCCTCGTTGCCGTGGCCGATGCAATAGACGGCCGGCCCGCAGGAACCGTCGATGTAACGCTTGCCCGCCGTGTCATAGACATAGGAGCCCTTGCCCCAGGCCACCTTTGGCAAGGGTCCGGCGCCGAAGAGGGCCGCGGCGCGAGCGGGTGCATTCATGACTTCACTCCTTGGATGCGGATGACATCGGCCCGATCGACGATAGCCTGTTGATCGGGCAGCACGAGAACCGTCGAGTCGCGCTGGGCGACGACGCAGGGACCCGACAGGCGATGGCCGCGGCGGAGGTCGTCGCGACGATAGACGGTGCTTTCGATCCAACCGCTGGCGCGGTCGAAATAGATGCGGCGCTTTCCGGCCGGAGCCGGTGCACCCTCCGCCGCCGTGGGCTCAGGCGGCGGCGGCGGCTTGGGCACGCGGCCGAAGCCCTCCGCCCGCAGGTTGACGAACTCGATCGGGACGCGCGCATCGGCGTGGCCGTAGGCCTTGTCGTGAGCGGCATGGAAATCGGCGGCGAGCTTCGCCGGATCCCACCAGCGCGCACCGTTCGGCATCGGCAGCGGCACCGTCAGCTGGTGGAACTGGCCGACGCAGCGCATGTCGGCGGCGAAGCGATAGTAGCGATCAGCGGCCGCCACGCCGTCGCGGCCAAGCTCCTCCGCCAGTTCTTCCTGCAAGGAAGCGATGCGGGCCCGCAGCTCGCCCTCGCCGACCTTGCCGAGCGGACGCTGCCAGGCCGTCTGGGCGGTGTGACGCAGGTCCGTCATCAGCAGGCCGGAGGCTGCGAACACGCCGGGATGGCGGGGCGCGATCACTTCGGCCATGCCGAGCTCGCGCGCCATGAAGACGGCGCAGAACGGCCCCGCGCCGCCGAAGGCGAGCAGCGAGAAGCCGCGGATGTCATGCCCGCGCTCGACCGAGAGCGTGCGGATGGCCTGGTTCATGTTGGCGCAAGCGACGGCGATGATGCCGGCGGCCGCCTCCTCCAGCGTCAGGCCAAGCGGCTTGGCGATGCTGCGCTCGACGGCCTCGCGCGCGCGGTCGGGATGGAGCGGGATGTCGCCGCCGAGGAACTCCCGCGGATCGAGTATGCCCAGGACGACCGCGGCATCGGTGACGGTCGCGTCGCCGCCGCCATGCCCGTAGCACGCCGGTCCGGGCACGGCGCCGGCCGAGGCCGGCCCGACGCGCAAGGCGCCGCCGACGTCGACGCGCGCGATCGAGCCGCCGCCCGCCGAGATCGTCTCGATGTCGAGGGTGGGCAGCCGCAGCGGCTGTCCCGCGACGTCGCGCGCCGGCACCATCGTGGGCGCGCCGTCGAGGATGACGGAGAAATCGGCCGACGTTCCGCCCATGTCGAGGGTGATCAGATTCTTGACGCCGAGGTCGCGCGCGAGCGCCGCGCCGGCGATGACGCCGCCGGCGGGCCCCGACAGCAGCATGTGCGCCGGATTGTCGCGGGCGGCACGCGCGGTCGCGGCGCCGCCATCGCTGCGCATCAGGCGCAGCGGCGACGTGAAGCCGATGCCTGCGAGGCGTTCTTCCACGGCGCGGACATAGCGATCGATCACCGGGCCGACATAGGCGGCGACGGCCGTGGTGTTGGCGCGCGGATATTCCTCGATCTGCGGATTGACCCGGGTGGAGAGATAGACCGGGATTCCCGGCAGCGCCGCGTTCAGGGTCTCCTCGAGCAGGCGTTCGTGGCGCACATCGAGATGCGCGAAGGCGAGGCAGACGGCGACCGATTGCGGGTCCAGCGCCGCGACGGCCGCGGCGGCGCGCGCGGCCTCGGCCGCCGTCAGCGGCGTCACGACGTTTCCGAACGCGTCGATGCGCTCTACGACCTCGACGGTGCGCGAGCGCGGCACGACGGGCTCCGGCTTTCGGCTCGTCAGCGAATAGAGATCGGGGCGGGACTGACTGCCGATGACGAGGAGGTCGCGGAAGCCCTTGGTCACGACCAGCGCGACCCGGGCGCCGCTTCGCGTCAGGAACGCGTTCGTGCCGACGGTGAAGCCGTGGACGAAGAGATCGATGTCGGCCGGCCGGAGCCCTGCAGCCGAGGCGATGCGCGTGATACCATCGGCAATGCCCGCGGCCGAGCCGGTGGCCTGCGAGGTCACCTTGTCCAAGAGCACGCGTCCGGCGCCGGTGGCCGGATCGACATCGACCAGCACCAGGTCCGTGAAAGTCCCGCCCACGTCGGCCGCCAGATAGCGCATGGCACGACTGTAGGAAATGAGACCGGGGTCGTCGAGGCGAAAGCCGTCGGCTACGAGCGCGTCGCCAGCACGCCGCCGCGCAACTCGCAGGAGGTGGTGCGATCGCCTTGGGACCTGCCGGGGTCGACGAGGTGCGGCAGGTAGAGCGGCCGATTCTTGACGATGCCGGTGTTGGCAACGAGGCGGACCTGCTTGCCACCGCTGGCCTGGGAATAGACCAAGCCGAGGCCGGCGAGGAACGGATAGGAATTCTCCGCCCAGCTCACCCGCAGCACGACAACGGGCCGACCAGCTGCGTCCTTTGCCTGCCAGCGCGCGACCTGCGGCAGGGCGTCCTTGCCCCCCTTGGCGGCATACGCCTTGCCATCGAGATCGATGCCGATCTGGCGAAGATTCTCGTCGGCGGGCGGATTGGTTTCCTTGTCCCAATCCGGCGCCAGCCACAGTTCGACATGCGGGGCGTGGATCCAGCTCTTGCCGGCCGCCGCAGCCGTCGCATCGGCGGCCGTCGGGTCATAGACCTGGAGCACCAGTTCGTCGTCGGCGACGGCGAGCGCCGTGATCTCCGCGGCCTCCGTCGGCGGCGCGGGCTGGCCAAAGACGATAAAACCGTTGCGACCGTCGGTCGCCATGGTAAAGCCGCAGTCGCCGAGTGCCCACCCGTCCACCGGCAGAGCGGTTGAGTCGCCCGCGACGATGTGGATCGGCAGATCGTAGCCGGCGATCAGGCCCTTCGCCGGGGTGGGCGTGAAGGCGGCCTTGTCCGGCCAGTCCGGACAGTCGACCTCTGCACCGTTCTCATCCGGCTCGTCCTCCTCCGCCTTTGCAGGATCCGTCGGAACCGCCACGGAGCGGGCGATGCGGGCGACAGGATCGATGTCCGTGAGCTCACCGGAACCGGGTATCAGCGTATGAAAGGAGCAGGAGCGGACGTCGACGAGCCGCAGCGGCGACAGGGTCTCGGTCGTGGTCTCCTCCCAGCGCGAGGCCGAACCGCCATATTGGCGGTGCACGAAGCGGTTCTCGGCGACGGTGACTTCGTCCTCGCCGACACCGGCGGCTCCGTAGCCGTCGTTGCACAGGCGCAGCAGCAGACGCGGCGGCTCGCTGCCTCCGAGGAGCCAGTACTCTACGCCGCCGTCGCGGGTCTCATAGTCACCGGCGACACAGCCTTCGTCGGGCGCGTCGTCCGGCTTGTCGGCGAGGCCGAAGTGCAACTCGGCGACGCTCAGCGGGCCGGCGGCGGAACTGCCGGCGTCGTGCAGCGACGGCGCGATGGCGCAGGTCTTGCGCGCCTGGCACATGGCCGCCTTCTGCACCTCCGTGACGTCGGCGGCTTGCGCGGGCGGCAGCCGGGCGCAGATGACCGTGCTCAGCAGGAACAGAAGAGTGCGTAGCTGCATCATCGCCGATTCCTTACACGGGGCGACGGGCCTTGAGCGCGGCGGTGAGGGTGCCGTCGTCGAGATAGTCGAGTTCGCCGCCGACGGGGACGCCGTGGGCGAGGCGCGAGATCGTCACGTTCGCGCCGGCCAGGCGGTCGGCGATGTAGTGGGCCGTGGTCTGGCCGTCGACGGTGGCGCCAGTGGCAAGGATCACCTCCTTGACGCCCGGCTCGGCGGCGCGGCGCAGGAGGCCCGCGATGTTCAGCTGCTCCGGGCCGATGCCGTCGAGAGCGGAGAGGGTGCCACCGAGGACGTGATAGCGGCCCTTGTAGGCGGCGGCGCGCTCGAGCGCCCAGAGGTCGGCGACGTCGGCCACCACGCAGAGAGTCGCGGCATCGCGGCGCGGGTCGGCGCAGATGGCGCAGGGGTCGGCGGTGTCGAGGTTGCCGCATTGCGAGCAGCTGCGGATGCTGGCGGCCGCGTCGTCGAGCGCACGCGCCAGCGGCTGCATCAGCGTTTCGCGCTTCTTCAGGAGCTGGAGGGCCGCTCGCCGGGCCGAGCGCGGACCAAGGCCGGGCAGCTTGGCCAGCAGCTGGATCAGGCGATCGATGTCCGAGATGGTCAAAACGGCAGCTTGAATCCAGGCGGGAGCTGCAGGCCGCCGGTGAGCTTCGCCATCTCGGCCTGCATCTGCTGCTCGGCCTTGGCGCGGGCGTCGTTGACGGCGGCGACGACCAGGTCTTCGAGCATCGCGACCTCGTTGGCATCGACGAGCTTGGGGTCGATCTTGATGCGGCGCATCTCGCCCTTGCCGGAGACGGTGACCGTGACCATGCCGCCGCCGGCGGCGCCGGTGACCTCGGTGCGCTCGAGCGCGGCCTGCATCTCCTGCATCTTGGCCTGCATGGCCTGGGCCTGCTTCATCATCTGGCCGAGATTCTTCATGCCTCCGGATCTCCCTCTGACGCTGGTTCAACCACCCCCGCCAGGTCGCGGATCGCCTCGATCGTGGCGCCGGGAAAGGCTGCCATGGCCGCCTGGACGAGCGGATGGGCGTCCACCTCCGCGCGCTCGCGGCGGTCGGCCGCAGCCTCCTGCTGCGCCAGGGTCGGCTCGCCCGGCTCGCTCGAAATCGCGACCACCCAGCGCCGGCCGGTCCACTCCGAGAGCAGCGCGCCCAGCCGGTTGGCGAGATTGCGCGGCGCATGCTCATCCGGTCGAAACTCGATGCGCCCCAATTCGAACTGCACGAGGTGCACGTTGTTCTTGAGGTGGGCTTGCAGGATGGCCTCGCGCCGCTCGCCTAGGAGAGCCACGACGGCGACGAAGCTTTCGGGATTCGGCGCCAGGGCCGTAGGCTCGGGTTGGGCCGCAGCGACGATTTCACCGCTGGCGAAGGCGCGCGGCCGATCGGGCTCGGTGCGCACGGACACGGCAGGTGGCGCCACCGCCAGCGCGGTCGGCGGCGGTGGCGGCCGTTCGGACGTGGCCACCGCACGCGGCCGTTCGGCCGGCCCGCTGCCGCCCTCCTGCAGCTGCCGCACGAGATCGGCCGGCGTCGGCAGGTCGGCGGCATGGGTGAGGCGGATCAGCACCATCTCGGCGGCCTGCAGCGGCAGCGGCGCCGACTGCACCTCGCCCAATCCCTTGAGCAGCATCTGCCAGACGCGCGCGAGATGGGAGAGCGCGAGCTTTCCGGCCATGGCGCCGCCGCGCACGCGCTCGGCCTCCGGCACGCCCGGCGCCTCGGCCGCTCGCGGCACCAGTTTGATGCGCGTCAGCCAATGGGTGAGTTCCAGCAGATCCTGGACGACGACGGCCGGATCGGCGCCGGCCGCGTAGAGCGCGCCCATCAGATCGAGCGCGCCTTTGGCGTCGCCCTGCATCAGCAGGTCGTAGAGATCGAACAGCTGCGTGCGATCGGCGAGGCCGAGCATGTCGCGCACGTCGGCCTCGGTGATCGCGCCTTCGGCCCGTGCGATCGCCTGATCGAGCAGCGACAGGCCGTCGCGCGCCGAGCCGTCGGCGGCACGGGCGATAAGCGCGACGGCCGCGGGCGCGAGCTCCACACCTTCGGCCTTGGCTACATCGGAGTAGAGCCGGGCGAGCGTGTCCGCGTCGATGCGGCGCAGGTCGAAGCGCTGGCAGCGGGACAGCACGGTGACCGGCACCTTGCGGATCTCGGTGGTC
>Ga0335082_10000522_pt1 | contig 39977 bp, 34 predicted proteins | sample Lox_Sample_41_FD_206718 | JGI IMG/M metagenome (GOLD analysis project Ga0335082, IMG submission 206718) | Soil microbial communities from Loxahatchee National Wildlife Refuge, Florida, United States - Lox_Sample_4.1 | ecosystem: Environmental > Terrestrial > Soil > Wetlands | place: USA...
GGATCGGGCGCTGGCGCCGCCGCCACGATCGGCAGGGAGAGCCGGAACCGAGCGCCGCCCGGGAGGCAGATCTCCCTGCATACCAGCCACTCGGCCTGCGCCCCGATCGTGGCGCTTGTGCCTGCCGGCAGTCCGGCCGGCGTCTCGACGTCCGTCAGAAGCAGCGTTTCGGCTTCGTACCCGAAGTTGGCCAACGGCGGAATCGCGAGCCGTGTCGGTGCTGGCCAACGCAGCGGTCCAGCGCGAAAGCGCTCTGGCAGCTCCCATCGAATCGACGTTGCGAGCCCGGAGTCGCCGGGGTTGCGCCAATAGGTGTGCCAGCCTGGTTCGTGCTTGAGTCTCAGCGCAAGAGTGAGCGGCCGGCCCGCCTCGACGCTGCGCGTTTCCGCGACGAGCTCCGCGTCCACGTGGGGTGTATGGACCGGAGCCGCCGCTGCCGGGACCGACAACCAGATCACCACGAAGGGCAAGTAGAGGTGTCTTGGGCCCGCGCGCGAGGTGGTTCTGCACATCACATCAGCTCCTCGGTCCGGGCATGCAGGCGCACGCGTGCGAGCCGATACAAGCGGGAGAGCTTGCGGCACGCCGTTGCTCGGCCGGTACCCGGAGCGACATTGGCGTACTCTAATACGAAATCGCCTGTTCACGGCGAGCAGAGGGTCATATGCTCAGAGCCTGCAGCGAGCAAGACCGGATCGACGTCTGGGATGTCATCAATGACGGCGCGCGCGCCTACTCCGGCGTGATCCCGGCGGACTGCTGGCGGGAACCGTACATGCCGCTTGAAGAGTTGCAACACGAGATTTCTCGCGGAGTGCGGTTCTGGGGCTACGACCTCGGCGGGGGTCTGGTCGGCGTGATGGGATTGCAGGAGATTGAGGATGTGGCGCTGATCCGGCATGCATACGTCCGCACGCAGTATCGCAACCAGGGCATCGGCGGCCGGCTCCTGGCGGAAGTACGCAGGCATACCGAGCGGCGGTTGCTCGTGGGAACCTGGGCGGCTGCGCGATGGGCGGTCCTGTTCTACGAGAAGCATGGCTTCCGGCCGGTGCCCCAACCGGCCCGGGAAGAGCTGCTGCGCAGGTACTGGACCATCTCACAGCGGCAGGTGGAGCTGTCGGTCGTGCTGGCTGCGAGCGACGCCCGGGACGCGAGCTGAGCCGGCTCGCGGCTAGACGGGCTTCGACAGCTGCGCCAGCGTGTCGGAGTTGGCTTCCCAGTTGCGCCCGTCAAAAGGCGCCATCTTCACCGACCGGATGGTGCTACGGTCGAGGCAGCGAAGGTTCACGCTGAACCCGTCGGGGTTCGAGCGCGGAACGTAGAAGGGCTTGACCCCGCAGACGCGGCAGAACAGATGCTTCGCTACACCGGTATTGAACGTGTAGCTCGCCAGGCTTTCCTGCCCGCGCACGAGCCGGAACCGATGCGCGGGAACGATGAGGTGCTGAAAGCCCGTTCGCTCGCAGATGGAGCAGTTGCATTCGTAGACCTCCAGGTCCTCGGGCGCCTCGACCTCGATCAGCACCGCGCCGCAATGACAGCTTCCCGTATGGATCACGCTTGTGCACCTGTGTAATCGCCGGAACTTCACGCGCATCGCGCGCCTCGGCTAGTTCAGCCAGTCTATCAGGACGACGCGCACATCCGTGGTGTAGCCAACTCTCCATGCGAGCAGCGTCGAGTAGAAGAACGTGTACTTGCGCTGCCTGCGCCCGGTGAGCGCTGTGGTGCGGACTACGAACACCTCTCCCAGCGAGCGCCCGTTTTCTAGCCGATACTCGGGGATGCGTTCCACCACCTCATAGCTCTCCTCCCATTTCTCCTCCGAGTCCGCGACAGCTTCTTCCTGGCTGCGCTGCGTGCCCAGAACGGTGTAACGCAACTTCAGCTTGTTGCCCACCTTGAGCGGAAACAGCTGCCCCGACAAGACCTCCATCGAGCTCACCTCGCGCCGGACGGCCCCCATGCCCCAATCCGGGCAATCCGCCGACCAAGTCTGCGCCACTTCCTGCAACACCAGAAACCCGCCTACGCCGACCGCATCGGACCTGTTGTTGAGCGTGCACTTCTCGCGCGCCATGCCGTACGCCGCATCTTCCGTGTATTGGCCGAGGCCCTTGCCGGCCGCCTTGAGCGTCTCGATAGCCATGCCAATGACATGGCCGTCGCGCGGCGCACGCAGCGAAAGCTTGAGCTGTTTGAAGTGCGGGGTCGGAGCGCTCAGGGCTGGGGGCGCTTCTACGCGCAGCCCACCGATGCTGGGCGGCCCGGTGAACACAGGCTGTTCGATCTTCTTCGCGCTCTGGCAGGCAGACAGGCTGACGGTCAGCAGCACCGCGCAGAGCCGGCCCATCCGGGTTTTCCGGGCGTGAGCGTCAGGCTGCATATCGACGCCAGCGCTGTCGCATCGTTCGACCGGCTGGATGTGTGGGGCCGCCCGGTCGCACGCTGGACCGCGCAGCCCAGAGATGGCACCAGCACCGCCCAAGCCGCGGCACAGGCTCGGGGCGTCGGATCAGCGACAGATCTCGTCCGCGCCGAGCTCGCGACACTGCACTTTGGTGTGATCCGCGTTGCTCGCGCACTGATAGGTCTTGCCCTTGCATTCGGCGCACCACGCGGTGGTGCTGCCCCGCCTCGCGAACTCGCTGGTGACAATGTTCACCTCCCGGCTGGAGCAAGGCGTCGCCTCCGCGGTGAGGCGCTCCTGACTGGAGCAGGCCGCAAGCCATCCGGCAGCAAGCAACAAGCAGACGGCCCGGCAGGGGCGCATCGACTGTCCTCGAGGTCTAACGCAAACTGCGGCGGTCCCGCTGGCGGCGCGCCGGGCCCGCGCCCTGCGAAGCGCGGCGTCTCAACTGTGGATGTAGTGCTCCAGCTGCTCGATCATGAACTTCTGCTCGGAGATCACCTCCTTCACGACGTCGCCGATGGAGATGACGCCAATCACCCGCTTATCCTCCAGGACGGGCAGGTGCCGCACGCGCTTATCGGTCATCAGCGCCATGCAATCCTCCACGCTTTGATCCGGCCGCACGCAGACGACTTTGTGCGTCATGATCTCCCGCACGGCGGTGTCCTTCGACGACTTGCCGTGCAGGATGACCTTGCGTGCATAATCGCGCTCGGAAAAGATGCCAGCCAGCCGCTCGCCATCCAGCACGACCAGGGCGCCCACTTCCTTTTCAGCCATGACTTTGAGCGCATCGAATACGCTGGCATCCGGCGAGATGGACAGCAGCTTGTGTGACTTTGCCTGCAGGATTTCCTGGATCGTTTTCACAGTTCCCCTCCTTCGCTTACCGCTGGCAGGGCGATCTGGCGCCGCCTCCCGCGGACACAACCCCAGTTTAGCAGCTTGGAGGCGATTGGGAACCGGCCGCGGCCCTGGTCCCGGCACGTCCGAGCTCACCCCAATGCTTGGCCAACCGCTTGAACGAGATCGGATACGGCGTCTTGAGCTGCTGGGCCCATAGCGACACGCGCAGCTCCTCGATCATCCAGCGAAACTCTTCGAGCTTGGGGTCGAACTCGCCGGCCTGCCTGTGCGCGGCCATGCGCGCCTGATAGGCCTGCCACCACTGCTGGATCTGCTGCTGCCACTCAGCATCCTTGGCGGGGTTCACGGAGAACTTGTCCAGGCGGAACTGGATGGCCTTCAGGTAACGCGGGAGGTGCTTGAGGCGGGCGAGCGGAGTGGAGACGATGAACCCCGCGGGCAGCAGCGCCTTGAGCTGGTTGCGGATATCGGTCATGGCTCGCTGCCAGATCGGCACACCCGGCTGATTCAGCCGCGGCCGCAGCTGCTGATACTCCGCCAGCATCTCCCCGACGACGCGGCACACCTCCTGGGCAACGTCCATGAGACGCGTCTTGGCCTTCGCCACCCGCTCGTTGAACGCCGCACGCGTGGTCACCGATTCTTGTTCGACGAAGAAGGCGCGATCGCACACCGCGTCCACCAACTCTTCGCGTAGCCGGTCCAGGACCGCACCCTTCTCCGGCTTGCCCCCCTCCAATTCGAGCAGCAGTGCGTAGCGCAGCGCCAGCTCCTGCAGCCCGGGCAGGTTGCGCGCAAGAAACTTCACCTGCTCCGCGGCGGCGAACTGGAACAGCCGGCGCAGGCCCACGCGCATGGCGGCGCGCGCCTCGTGCTCAGTATCGAGCAGGACGAGTGACACCGACTTGCCCTCGTCCACGAGCGCCGGATAGCCGATCAACCGCTGGCCCGCGCGGGTGAACTCCACCTGCTCGGGCAGCTCGTCGAGGTCGAAGCCGGTGAGCCCTTTGCGCTCGAAGCGCGCCGCCGCGCTTTCGCTGAACTGCCGGCGCGCCTTCACGCCCAGCCGCGCGCGCAGTTCCGCGAGATCGCGCCCCATGTCGAGCTCCAGCCCTTGCTCGTCGACCACGCGGATGTTCATGCGCAAAAATGGTGGCAGGTCGCTGAAGTCCCAGGCTTCCTCAGGCACCTCCAGGGGGGTTGTCTTGGCGATCGCTTGGGACAGCGCCGTGGCCAGCGAAGGCACGCTCGGGTCGAGGTGTTCCAGGCAGGCGGTGACGGCCTGCGAAACCGGGACCAGGTGCCGGCGCAGATTTTTGGGCAGCGCACGCACCAGGTGCGTGACCTTGTCCCGCAGCAGCCCCGGCACCAGCCATTCGAGCCGCCGGTCGTCCACCTGGTTGAGCAAGTGCAGCGGGACCGTGATGGTCACCCCGTCCAGGGCATGGCCCGGATCGAAGCGGTAGCTGAGGCGATACACGACGCCCGCTACCTCAAGGCTTTCGGGGAACCGCTCCTCGGTGATCTCCTCGGCCGCATGGCGCATCAGGTCCTGGCGCGTGAGGAACAGCAGCCGGGGCTCGCTGCGCTCCGCCTCGCGCCGCCACCGCTCGAACTGCTGGCCACTCCACACGTCCCGAGGCACGCGCTCGTCATAGAACGCGAAGATGTGGGATTCGTCCACCAGCACGTCGTGGCGGCGCGACTTGTGCTCGAGCTCTTCGACCTCGCCGGAGAGCTCCCGGTTGCGGCGCAGGAACTCCGCGTTGGTGTCGAGCTGACCGTGCACCAGGCCCTCACGGATGAAGATCTCACGCGCAGCGCCCGGATCGACCGGCCCGAAAGCCACGCGGCGCCTGGACACCACGACCAACCCGTACACGGTCACCCGCTCAAACGCCATCGCCTGTGCCGGCTGCCGCTCCCAGTGCGGATCGTGAACCGTCCGCTTGGTGAGATGCGCACCGACGCGTTCCAGCCATGCCGGATCGATACCGGCCGCGCAGCGTGCATACAGCCGTGTCGTCTCCGTAAGCTCCGCGGCCATCAGCCACTGCGGGCCCTTCTTGCGCAGTGCAGACCCGGGGAAGATCGCAAACTTGATGCCGCGCGCGCCGAGATAGATGCCGGGCTCGTCGGACTTCCAGCCGATGTTGCCGAGCAGGCCGGAGAGCAAGGCGCGATGGATCTGGTCGTAGCCGGCCGGTTTCTCATTGGGATGCCAGCCCATCTCGGAAATGAGCGCGTGGAGTTGCCCGTGCAGGTCGCGCCACTCGCGCAGACGCACGAAAGACAGAAAAGTCTCGCGACAGGCCTGGGCCAGCTTGCGGTTGGACTTGCGGTGCTTGAGCGCGTCGTCGAAGAAGGCCCACAGCTTGATGAGGCCCAGGAACTCGGAGCGCTCGTCGGCGAATTGCGCGTGCGCACCGTCGGCCTGCTCGTGCTTGTCAAGCGGGCGCTCTCGCGGGTCTTGCACCGCCAGCCCTGCTGCGATGATCAAGATCTCGCTCAGGCATCCTTCGTCGCGGGCTGCCACGATCATACGCGCCATCCGCGGATCCACGGGCAGCTGAGCGAGCTGCGAGCCCACTGCGGTGAGCCGCTTGCGCTCGTCGATCGCGTTCAACTCGGCGAGCAGCTGATAACCGTCGGCTACGGCTCGTGGCGAGGGCGCTTCGAGGAACGGGAAGTCTTCCACCTCGCCCAGCTTGAGCGCCTTCATGCGCAGGATGACGGAAGCCAGCGAGGAGCGCAGGATCTCGGGGTCGGTGAATTCCGGCCGCGACAGGTAATCCTCCTCGCTGTACAGGCGCACGCATACACCACTCATCACACGCCCGCAGCGCCCGGCGCGCTGGTCGGCCGAGGCGCGCGAGATCGGCTCGACCTGGAGCATCTCGACCTTGTTTCGGTAGCTGTAGCGGTTGACGCGCGCCAAGCCCGAGTCGATCACGTACTTGATGCCCGGCACCGTGAGCGAGGTCTCCGCCACATTGGTCGCCAGCACGATGCGCCGTCCGGCCGAGCGTTGAAACACGCGCTCCTGCTCGGCGGCCGAGAGCCGGGCGAACAGCGGCAAGATTTCGGTATGGGGAGGATGATGCTTGCGCAGCTCCTCTGCGCATTCTCGTATTTCGCGCTCGCCCGGCAGGAAAACGAGCAGATCGCCGCTGGCGGACAAACGCGAGAGCTCGTCCACCGCGTCGACGATGGCTTCCGACAAATCCGGCGCTTCGCCCGTGCTCTCGTCCTGCTCGATCGGCCGGTAGCGCAGCTCGACCGGATACAAGCGTCCGGACACCTCGATCACCGGGGCATTGTCGAAGTGGCGCGAGAAGCGCTGAGCATCGATCGTGGCGGAAGCGATCATGAGCTTGAGTTCCGGGCGTTTCGGCAGAAGCCGCTTGATGTATCCGAGCAAGAAATCGATGCTGAGGCTGCGCTCGTGCGCCTCGTCGAGAATGATCGTGTCGTAGGCGGTGAAATACCGGTCGGTCTGCGTCTCGGCAAGCAGGATCCCGTCGGTCATCACACGTACGTGGTTGCGCGCCCCCACACGATCGCTGAACCGGACCCGATAGCCGACCTGCTCGCCGAGCGGCGCGCCGAGCTCCTGCGCGATGCGCGCGGCAACGCTACGCGCAGCAATGCGGCGCGGCTGCGTGTGGGCGATCATGCCGGCCACCCCGCGCTGCAGCTCCAAGCAGATCTTCGGCAGTTGAGTGGTCTTGCCCGAGCCGGTCTCGCCGCACACGATCACGACCTGGTGCTCGGTGATGGCCCGGGCAATTTCTTGTTTCCTGGCGCTGACCGGCAGCTCCTCGGGATAGGTCACGCTCGGTAACGCACTGCGGCGCGCCTGAACCTCCGCTTCCGATCGCGCCAGCTCCTGCGCCAGGGCATCGAATGCATCCGATGTAAAGCGACCTGCGCGTGCCGACTCCGCCGCTCGCTGCAGGGCAACCCGCAGGCGGTGACGATCTCGGATCAGACAATGCGCCAACCGGGAGTGCAGGTCGGCCAAAAGATCGGGGAGAGGGACGGTCGTCGGAAGACTGGCCACTAGCAGAGGTCCGATCACGCCACAGACCGGACGAGTGCGAGAAGAGTTGTATTCTAGCGCGTCGGCTCTTGTGCTCCGAGCCAGCCGGCTACAAACTGCAAGCTTGGTGACACGATGACCGACTACGGCCAAGCGTCTGTCGAGGATCTGCCCGCGATCCTCGCGCTGCTGAAATCCTGCGGCCTGCCCACGCAAGACATCACGCCGGCGATGCTGGGCGGGTTTCTGGTCGCCCGCCACGGCGGGCGGGTCGTGGGCGTGGCCGGTGTCCTCCCCGCGGGAACCGATGCACTGCTGCGATCTGTCGCGGTGGCGCCGGACCATCGGGGGCTCGGCATCGCCGAGCGCCTGTGCGACATCCTGGAGCAGCGCGCGACGCAAGCGGGTATCGCCAACCTGTACCTGCTGACGCAGACGGCCGAGGGCTATTTCGCGCAGCGTGGGTTCCGTCCCATCGAACGTGCTCAGGCACCAGGCGCCTTGCAGGCGACGGCGGAGTTTCAACAACTCTGCCCCGCCTCCGCGGTTTGCATGCGGAAGGCGCTGCAACTTCCCCGCACCGAGGCAGAGCGGGGGCGTGCCGCTGGATTAGATTCTGCTTAGCTTCCGGTCGGCGACGCGTAGCAGCGCGATCCCCGCCGCGAGCGGCAAATCGCGGCCGCTGTTGGCGGCGGCCACACGGAAAACCCTGCCGGCCCCGCTCGTTGGTTGGGTCCCGCGCTAGGTTCGGGCCGGGACCGTCGCCTTGAGTGCGAGGAGAGGAACGATGAAGCGAATCGCTGTCGCCGTCGCCGCTGCTGTCGCCAGCGCCGGTTGCAGTCCCGTGATGCCCAAAAATACGGGAGCCGCCGGTACACCAAACACCGTCCATCCCCACCCCGTGCCGCCGCGGACCGCCCCAAGCGATCCGCAGGACACAACCTGGCAAGCAAAGGTCAGCCAGCTCGACGCGGCCCATTATCGGATCGATCTGTTGATGAGTCCGCTCACCATCGGCGGCGTCGGCGAAGCGGAGATGGCGTTTCGCCGGCAGGCCGAGGCGGTCGCTACACGAATCCATTCTGCGGGCTATGTCGTGCTCTCATGGAACGAGGGGATCGACTCGCAGTTTCCGATTGCGCGGCGCTGGGCGAGCGGTGTCATCCAGGTCCAGCCGGCGGTGGCAGCGTCCCGTCGACCCTGAGTGCCGGCTGCACCCGGCTAACCCCGGGCAGGGGATACGACGACGAACACGGCCTCAAGCCGGCTTCGACGGCGACCTCAGCGCGCCGCCGATCCCACGGCAAGCAACTCTTCGGTCACGCTGCGCGTGTCTCCTGCGCTCGGAGGCTTGGCTCGGCGCAACAGACTTGGCGCCGGACTTCCGCCAGTAATGCTGCAAGCAACGCGCGCAGGCGTCTGTAGCGACGCCGATCAGGCGGACTTCTCGCGGGCGAGCAGTTGGCGGAAGGGAAGCTGCCGCTCGCACCACATTGCGGTGGCGAGCAGGTGGTTGGATTCACCCTGATTGCCGACGATCTGCAGCCCGAGCGGCAGACCGGAACTCCCCAAGCCCGTGGGGATCGTGACGGCCGGCACCCCTAGCAGGGTCCAGATCGTGCAGAAGCTCGGATCGCCGGTAGTCTCCAGGGATGCCGGTGCCTCGCCCGCCGCCGGCGCCGTCACCACCGCGTCGTAGTCGTCGAGGAAGCGTGAGAAATCCCGCTGCAGCGCTTCGCGCTTGCGCATGGCCCGCTCGTAATCGGAACCGGAGATGCGATCCCCCTCCTCGAGCGCCTTGCGCAGGAATTCGCTCAGCTTGTCCGCGTAGAGGCTGCGCACCCGGCGCGAAGCCGCGGCCCCTTCGTACAACATGATCACGCGGTGCACCTTGTGCGCCTCGTTGAAGCTGGACGGCAGCTCGACCTCGTCGACGATGGCGGCCGCTTCGCGGAGCACCGCGATATCGGTGGCGAACCGGGTGCGCTGGTCGGGCTGCGCGAGCTGCCACACGGGGCTGCGCACCGCAACGACCCGTGGCGCATGCTTGAGCGCGCTGATCTGCGGACTGATGATCCAGCGCGAGTGCGCCAGATGCGCCACGATCAACGCGGCGTCCTCCACGCTGCGTGCAAACGCCCCCGGCTGATCCAGCGTCGGACTGAAGGGCAGGATCCCGTCGGTGGATAGCACTCCTTTGCCAGGCTTGTACCCGACCACTCCGCAGAAGGCAGCTGGGCGAATCACCGAACCGTTGGTCTGCGTTCCGATCGCAGCGGGGACGAAGCCCGCCGCCACCGCAGCAGCCGAGCCACTGGACGAGCCGCCGGGCGTGTGTGCGTTATTCCAGGGGTTGCGGGTCTTGTTCGGAACCAGGAAGGCGAACTCGGTGGTCACCGTCTTGCCGAGCACGATCGCGCCCGCGGCGTGCAAGCGGTCGACGACTTCGGCGTTCATCTCCGGCACGTAGTGCTGATAGATGGGCGAGCCCATGCCCGTCACCATCCCGCGCACCTCGATGATGTCCTTGACGCCCACGGGCACCCCATGCAGGGCGCCCGGCATGCGCCCCGCTTGCAGCCGGCGGTCGGCCTCACGCGCCGCCTCCAACGCCCGCTCCCGATCGAGCAACTGCCACGCCCGAACCTGCGGCTCCAGTTGGTCTATCCGCGCGAACAGGCTACGCGTGTAGGCTTCGCTGCTCACCTCGCCTGAGGACAGTCTGCGCACGGCCTCTACGAGGCTCATCGGGTACAGGTCGTTCATGATTTGTAGGATGCCGAAGGCCGGCCGCCGATCGCCGAGGCGACTCACTGCGCCCCTGGACTCTCCGCCAGGCTCACCTGGTGAACCCTCTTGTCGGCCAGCACTTCCGGGTTCAGCAGGTTCGGCGGCTTGCCCGTGGTGAGCGCCGCGACGCAATTGCGTGCCGCCAGCATCGCCATGCCTTTGCGCGTGCGTTCGGTCGCGCTCGCGATGTGCGGCGTCAGCACAACATTGCTCAACTCCAAGAGCGCGGGAATGATATGGGGCTCGTTCTCGTACACGTCCAATCCCGCGGCCCAAATTCGGCCCGCGGCGAGCGCGGCGGCGAGCGCAGCGTCGTTCACAACCCCGCCACGGGCCATGTTGATCAACACCGCGGTATCCTTCATCTTTTCCAGCTCTGCCTTGCCGATGAAGTGGTGCGTGTCCGCAGTGTAGGGCAGGATCAAAATCACCACGTCCGACCGGGCCAGCAGCTCATCCTTGGAAACGTAAGTCGCGCTCAGCCTCTGCTCGATCTCACCGTCGACTCGATGGCGGCTGTGGTACAGGACCGTGGCGTCGAAGCCGCGCAAGCGCTTCGCGATGGTCTGCCCGATGCGGCCGAAACCGGCGATGCCGACGGTGGCATGGTGCAGATCTTGGCCGAGCAGCTCCTTCAGGTGCGTTCCCTTCCACTCCCCGCGCCGCACCATCGCCACGCCCTCGCTGAGCCGGCGCAGCGTGGCAAGGGTCAACCCCATGGCGAGATCGGCAACGCTGTCGGTCAAGACCCCCGGAGTGTTTGTGGCCATCACACCGTGGCGGGTGCAAGCTCCGACGTCGATATGGTTGTACCCCACGCTCGCGCTGCAAACGGCTTTGAGGCCGGAGCAGCGGGACAGCAGCGCCTCGTCAATGCGATCGCTGGACGTGATGACCGCGGCATCCATGCCCTGCAGCCTCCGGGCCATCTCGTCCGGCGGGTACTTGACGTTGGCCTGGTTGGAGGTAACCTCGAAATGCTGGGCGAGATACTCCAAGGTCTCGTCGAATACCTCGCGCATGACGAGTACCTTCTTCTTCATTCAGGCGCTCCCTTCTTGTCGCGCGATCGAGCCCGCGGCTCAGCTCTCTGGGCACCACCGGCGCGGCTGCAGCAACCTACGCCCAGAAGCCGTTCGCGATGCCGCCCCGCCGCTGCCATGAGGGTGGGAGAGTACCGTGAACGGGAATCGATCCGCAAGCTTTGCTCGCGTCTTGTGCGCCGCAAGGCGGCAGGCCGCCCAGGACTGGCGCGCGTTTGGGCGTCGGGTGCCAGCCCAGCACCAGCATCAGGGCGGCGAACCCGACCAGGTACGCCACCGCCACGTGCCAACCCGCCCGAAGCCAAAGCGCCGCCGAGCGCACCTCCGGATACAGGCCGCTCATTGCGACCCCGGCCGAGGACCCGAACCAGAGCATGGACCCGCCGAACCCGACGCTGTAGGCGAGCATGCCCCAGTCATAGCCGCCTTGCTCCAGCGCCAAGGCGGTGAGCGGAATGTTGTCGAATACCGCCGATACAAAGCCCAGGCCGAGCGTCGAATACCAGGTGGCGGTAGGCAAGCGATCCACCGGCATGAGCGAGGCGCTCAGGACCAGCGCAAGGAGGAACACGCTGCTGCGGGCAGCGGCCGGCACCAGCCGATAGTCCGGGCGGCGCAGCCGCGACGAGAGCAGCAGTGCGGCCCAGACGGCCAGCCCCACGAAGGGCAATCGGTCGGCCTGCTCCCGCAGCAGCGCATTGACTGCGACGTTGGCGGCGATCGCCGCGCCGAGCACGAACGCCACGACCCAGACTCGGGGCCAGTCGATGACTGTGCCGGGGAGGGCATGCTTGAGAATTGGGCTATGACGCTGCTGCTGGAGCGCGGCGATCAGCCCGGTTACCAGCACGGCAACGCCGGCGGCGACATACGCGTCGAGGACCGCCAGGGGGTGGACCCCGTCGATCCACATCATCGTCGTGGTGGTATCGCCGACCACGCTGCCGGCTCCCCCGGCGTTGGCGGCGGCTACAACGGCCGCCACATAGCCCACATGTACCTTGCCCCGGAATACGGCCCGCGCCATCGTCCCGCCGATGATGGCGGCCGCGATATTGTCGAGAAACGAGGACACGACGAACACGATGAGCAACAGCGCGAAGCCACCCTTCCAGTCGTCCGGCAGGATCTCTGGAAGGGATTGAGGAAGGCGGCTCTCGTAGAAGTGGTTCGCGAGCAATGCGAACCCGGTCAGCAGGCCGAGCAGGTTGGCGAGCACGACCCACTCATGGCCGAGGTGAGTTGCCAGTCCGGAAAATCCAGGGCCTTCGCGGAACCCCGTGACCAGCAGCTTGTACGCCACGACGGCGGCGAGTCCGGCCAGCGCGACCTCGAGCGTGCGGCGATAGAATAGGGCGATGCCGATCAGCGTCAGCGCGAACAGCACGAATTCGATCGGCACGGAAGGGGCGGACGGCATACGCGGTGCCCGGCTCCTGGGCCGGTCGTCTTCTGGTCGAGCGGGACGCCCGCAATCATATCGGCGCCGTCCGAGCTCGGCAATCACGGCAGGGACCGCCCGTCCCCACGCCTCTCGTCAGCGATGTGCCGCAGCATGTGGGCGATCCTCGCGGCATGCGGTGCGGTCGCGAGCGATGCCCGATCGCTACTCGCTGGTCACTAGAACGATGTGTACTCGGTAGGGTCCGTGGGCGCCCAGCACGAGCGTCATCTCGATATCGGCGGTTCGCGACGGCCCCGAGATGAAGGTTACCTGCCTCGGGAGAGACCCGTGCTCCCGGCGCAGGAGATCCCATCCGTCCTCCATGGCGGGCACGATCCGGGAGACGGCAACGATGGCGACGTGGGTATCCGGCAGGAGGCTCGTCGTCGCGTGTGTGTCCGCGCCGGAGAGCAACATCAGCGTGCCGGTCTCCGCAATGGCGCAGTACGTGCCGGTGATGCCGAGTTGGTCCTCCGCGCGGGCCGGGCGCGCTGCAATCGACAGTCCAGCGGCATTCCAATCCAGTCCGGCGAACTGCGGCCAGCACGTGCCCGATGGGCGAAGATTGCTTGCAGCAAGAAAGCGTGCGATCGCGCCCGGAGCATCCGCGAGCTCCGCGACCGCGTCTACGGTGCTGGAGAGGGATACGCAACGCTCGCGGAACCGCGCGATGCGGTCCCAATCCATGCGCGGCAGCGGTCCGCGTGGATGGTCGCGAAGCTTTACCCGGGCCGGCGCAGCTTCCGCATCGGTCAGCGGCCGATCCCGCCCTAGCGCTGCGCGGATCCGGGCCAGGATGTCGTCTCGTGCAGCCATGGTGCCCGGTCGTGTCTCGTAGAGGATCGCTCTCGATCTGTCAAGGATGGCCGCGAACGGCCGCGCCAGTGCTGGGCTGCGCGGTCTCGCGCCCTCGGGGATCCCTCCCGGGATACCGCAGCCGTTGGTTCTATCCTCCCCCCGCCACTCCGCGCCTCTCGATTGCCACCGGTGTTGGGGCGCGCGGCCTCAGCCTTGCTCAGGTTACCTGGTTGCGCGGGCTGCCCGCCGCGAAGGCCTCCAGGTTGCCGACGAGCTGTTCGGCGAACGCCTCCATGGCATCTTGGCTCCCCCAGGCCACGTGGGGGGTCACGACGAGGTTGGGCAGGTCCAGCTCCAACAGCACATTTCCATGACGCGGCGGCTCGTGGCTCAACACGTCGATTCCAGCTCCTGCGATCCAGCCCTGCCGCAGCGCCCTGGCCAGCGCCGCTTCATCTACCAACCCGCCACGCGCAGTGTTGATCAGCAGCGCGGTGCGCTTCATGCGCTTGAGTTGGGGCTCCCCGATGAGGTTACGCGTGTCCGGGGTCAATGGACAGTGCAGGCTCACTATATCGCTCGCCTCGAGCAGCTGATCGAGCGTCAAGTAATCGAGGCCCGGCACTTTTGGTTCGGGGTGGTCCGCGAACAGCACCCGCATCCCGAAGCCGCCTGCGATCTGGGCCACCCGCCTGCCGATCACCCCCTCTCCGACGACGCCCAGGGTCTTACCGTACAGATCGATGATCGGGTGGCTGAGCAGGCAGAACGGCTGTGCCTTCTGCCATCGCCCCGCCTGCACATCGACGCGGTAGGCCGGAAGGGCTCGTGCCAACGCCAGCATCAACATGAACGCGTGCTCCGCGACGGTGTGCTCCGCATAGCCATGTACATTGGACACCGGGATCCCGTGGCTGCGGCAGTACTCCAGGTCGAAGCCGTCATAACCCGTCCCCGCCACGGCGATGAACTGGAGGTCCGGGCAGTTCTCCAGAACCGCTCTTCGCAGCGGGACCTTGCTGGAGATCACGATAGTCGCCTCGCGCAGGCGCTGTCCGAGCTGCTCTTCGGTCGTGGTGGGATATTCCATCCAGGTGTGGGGGAAAGACGGACGCCTCAGCTCGAGCGGCAGAATGGCGCGATCCAAGAATACGATGTGGTGCATGCGTGTCGGCTCGGCTCACAGGCTCCGGCTGCGGGAGCGCTGCGCGTAGAGGTCCCGAAACGTCTTCCCCTCGGGCGCAGGCAGGTCGCGATCGCGGGTCCAGCCCGCGCCGGCGGGGATGGAGTGGATCAGTCCTGATCGTCCGCCGGCGAGGCGCAACCAGCGCGCGGCGAGGCGCGACGCCAGCGCATACACGCGCGGGCGCGCTGCAGCCCATGCCCACAACGCCAACGTCAAACGTTCGGACCGGGGCCGTAGAGCCTGTGCCACCTGCTTCTCGCGCAGCTTGCGCAACAGATCCGGCAACGGGATCTTCACTGGACACACCACGCCGCATTGGTTACAGAGCGTGGCGGCATTGGGCAAATCGAGCGCCTTCTCCAACCCCACGTAGGCGGGCGTTAGCACCGATCCGATCGGGCCTGGATAGACCCAACCGTAGGGGTGGCCGCCGATGTTCTGGTACACGGGGCAGTGGTTCATGCACGCGCCACAACGGATGCAGCGCAGCGCCTCCCGCAGATCGGAGCCGAGCAACCCCGCGCGGCCGGCGTCGACGAGGATGATGTGAAACTCGTCCGGGCCGTCCGCATCGTCCGCATGCTTCGGCCCGGTGGTGAAGCTCAAATAGTTGCTGATCGATTGGCCCGTCGCCGAACGGGTCAGCAGCCGCAGAATGAACGAGACGTCCTCCAAGGTTGGCAGCACCTTCTCGATACCGGCGATGCACACATGCACGCGCGGCAGCGTCGTCGTCATGCGGCCATTGCCCTCGTTGGTGACGATCATGCTCGTCCCGGTCTCGGCGACCAAGAAGTTGGCGCCGGTGATTCCCATGTCCGCGCTGAGGAAGTGCGGGCGCAGGAGCATGCGCGCCTCGCGTGTCAGCTCGGCGATGTCGGTCTTGCGCGGGAGCCGGTGGCGTTCGTGAAACAGGTCGGCCACCTCCTCTTTCGTGCGATGCACCGCGGGCGCGATGATGTGCGAGGGGGTTTCGTGCGCCTCCTGAATGATGTACTCGCCGAGATCGGTTTCGCGCACTTCTATGCCCGCACGCTGCAGGAACGCGTTGAGGCCCGTCTCCTCTCCCAGCATGGACTTCGACTTGATGATCTTGCGCACACGGTGCGACTGCGCGATCCCGAGCACGAGCTGGTTCACCTCGTCTGCGGTCTGTGCCCAGTGCACTTTGGCGCCGCGGGCGGTTGCGTGGTGCTCGAACTGCTCCAATAGATAGTCCAAGTGTTCCAATGCGAAGTCGCGCACTCGCTTCGCGCTCTCGCGAATCTCATCGAAGTTCTCCAGCTCCAGGATCGAGATCGCCCGTGCGGACACCATTCGGTCTCGCAGGTTGGACAGCGCCCGCGTGAGTTGCGGGTCGGCCAAGCGTTCGGCGGCTTGCGCCTTGAACCGATGGGAGCTGACTTGCATCGCGCTGGATCCTTGCGTCAGGGGTCGCGCTGCATCGGAGGGGCAGGCAGGCGAGCGCGGGGAATCACGCCCCGCGACGCACGCGTGCCCGGCTCGAAGCGAGCGCCCGACGGCTAAGTCCCGCCCGTCTCACCCGCCAGGACCTCCGCCACATGCAGCACTCTGGTGCGGTCGTCTCCGCGCCGGCGCAGCCGCCCCTCGATGTTCAGCATGCAGCCGAGATCGCCCAATACCACCGCGTCGGCGCCCGCCGCCGCGATGTCGGAGCATTTCTGATCGACGATGCGCGAGGAGATGTCGCCATACTTCACCGCGAAGGTGCCGCCGAACCCGCAGCACTGCTCGGGGGCAGCCATTTCCTTCAGCGACAGCCCCGCGACCTTGCACAGCAGTTGTCGGGGCTGGGCTTTGACCCCAAGCTCACGCAGGCCGGAACAGCAGTCGTGATAGGTCACGCTGCCCCGGAAGCGACCGGGCACCTCCCGCAGGTCGAGCACGCGGACCAGGAAGTCGGTCAATTCGTAAGTGCGGGCGGCAAGGCGCTCCACCTCCGGGGTCAGCTCGGTGAATTCGGCGAGCAACTCGGCATAGTGCACCTTGATCATGCCGCCGCAGGAGCCCGATGGCACTACCACGTAGTCACAGTCACGGAACTCCGACAGCAGTTTCTTCGCGAGCAGCTGCGCCGCCCTGCGGTCTCCGGAGTTGTAACCCGGCTGACCGCAGCACGTCTGCGCTGACGGAACGATCACCTCGCAGCCAGCGGCCTCGAGCAGACCGAGCGTGCAGAAGCCGATGCGCGGACGCATCAGATCGATCAGGCAGGTCACGAAGAGGCCGACGCGCATGCTGACAAGGTTCGACTCGCGCAGGCGGTGCCGCGACGGAGGGGCTCGGCGCAGCGCGGCGCGCATGAAGGTCAACGCGCATCATAGCACCGGGTGCGCGCAAAAAAGAACCGCCGCCCGATGGCGGCGGCGGTTCTTGCGATGCGGTGCCGCGATCAGCTCATGCGCGGCCTGCGCGTGCCCGCGGGGGGTGTTCCGAACACCAGCGCCTCCACCCAGCGCTTGATGCGATTGGCATCGCCGACGCGCGACAGCTTGCCCCAGGAATCGAGCAACACGATGATAACCGGTTTGGCCGCGATGGTAGCCTGCATGACTAGGCAGCGGCCCGCCTCGCTGATGTACCCGGTCTTAGACAGCCCGATCTCCCACTGCTTGCTGCGTACCAGGCCGTTCGAGTTGCGGAACGACACGACCCGCGCATAGCGCCGTTCTGGAAGCGCGATCCTGTGCGACTCGCTGGTCGTGAACTCGCGGATCAGCGGGTACTGGTACCCGGCGTTGACCATGACGGCCAAGTCCTGCGCGGTGGAGACGTTTCTTGGAGTCAGGCCGGTGGGGTCGAGGAAGCGCGTGTCATACATGCCCAGATTGCGGGCCTTCTGGTTCATCGCCTCCACGAACGCATACGTGCCTCCGGTGTGGCTTCGGGCGAGGGCGGCGGCGGCCCGGTTCTCCGATGCCATCAGCGCGAGCTTGAGCAACTCGCGCCGGCTCAGCGTCACACCGACCTTGAGCCGGGAACGCGTGCCTTTGAGCAGGTCCACGTCAGTGGGCGCGATGGTGATCATCTCCTCGAGCGGCATGCCGGAGTCCAGCACCACCATCGCCGTCATCAGCTTGGTGATGGAAGCGATCGGCATGACCGCATCGGTGTTCTTGGCGTACAACAGCTGCCCCTCTTGCTGATCCACGACCAGCGCGGCGGCGGAGCGCAGCCTCAACGCACGCTGGCGCGCGATGGCGTCCTCGTCGGGTTCGGAGAAGGCAAGCGGCGGTGGGCTGACGGCCTTGGGCGGTGCTGCAACGCTCGGAGTGGACAGTTCCACCGGCGTCGGTAGCGGATCGCCCTGCGGCAGGTTGGATACGATGACGGGTTCGATCGTCTGCGCCCGCATCAGCGCAGGAACGGTCAGCGCGAGAACCAGAAGAATTCGTTTCGGCATTGCAAATCCGAGCGTTGCGTGTGTCCCCAGTCAAGTCCCGGCGCGTTCTAGACGGCGTCGCAGGCTCCCTGATTAACCCAGTATTTCTTAACCGGAAATGCTTAACGGCACGGGTCGCAGCGGAGTTTAAGCATCGCGCGTGCCACCAACCCGGCGCGGGCGGCCAGAAAGTAACAAAAATCAGTCGGTAACGCAACCGCCCAGGAAACCTTGGGGGGGACGGGCAGGAGCGGGTGCGAGCTCGACATCGGCAGCCGCGACACACAGCGACAAATGCCTACAGGCTCGGTCGGGGTAAACTGGCTTGCGAGATGACGAAAAAAATAGGCCAGCGAGGGGGCGCCGGCCTGTCGGAGAGGGGAACTCCGATGGCGGGAGAGTAACAATGTGGTCTTACGGACGCCTTACTCGACGGAAGGAACAGGAATGCGAGTGCTAGTGGTAGAAGATGACCCGGTGCTGCGCGACGGCCTGCGCCGGTCTTTGCGCAATGCCGGGTATGTGGTGGATACCGCGGAGGACGGCAAGCTGGCCGATCAGCTCCTGTCAGTCCACGGCTTCGACTTGGTGGTTCTCGACCTGGGGCTGCCGGGACTGGACGGCCTGGAGGTTCTGCGCCGGCTGCGCCGACGGGCAGCTACGGTACCGGTGTTGATTCTCACTGCGCGTGATTCGGTCGAGGATCGGGTAGCGGGCCTGGACCTGGGCGCCGATGACTATCTCGCGAAGCCGTTCAACCTTGCCGAGCTGGAAGCCCGGTCGCGCGCGCTGGTGCGGCGTGCACAGCTGGCCACCAGCTCACGCATCACCCATGGAGCGCTCACACTCGACACAGCCGCGCGCCGAGCCTTCGTCAAGGAGGAGGCCCTGGAGCTTTCCGCGCGAGAGGTCGCGCTACTGGAGGCGCTGCTGCTGTCGGCCGGGCGCGTGGTGAGCAAGGACCAGCTCGCCGACCGGCTCTACGGCATCAACGACGGCGTCGGCCCCAATGCCATCGAAGTATTCGTACACCGGCTGCGTCGCAAGATCGAGCCGGCCGGCGTCGTCATCCGTACCGTCCGGGGCCTGGGCTATCTGGTCGAGAAGCCGGCACACGCCTGAGCTGTGCTTCCCCGAACCCGGTGTGGATGCCGTAGATACAACCGCTCCTACAGCCCATCAGCATAGTGCGCAGCTTGTGACCAAACCAACGGGTTCGGCCGCATCGCTGCGCCGGCTGCTCTTGGCGTGGTTGCTCGTGCCGCTAGCGTTGTGGTCGCTGGTAAGCGCTCTTGTGGCGTATGTGCTCGCCTTGTACTTCACCACCGACGCCTACGACCACTCGCTGCGCGCCTCGATTCTCGACTTGGAACGACAGCTCCGAGTCGTGCAGGGGCGCGTCGCCGTGGAGTTGCCGCCCGCCGCGGTGCAGATCCTGGAATGGAACGAGGCCGACCATGTTTACTATCGCATCGTCACCACCACCGGGCGACACGTGGCCGGCGACGCGAGCCTCCCCGAGCCGCCCGCGGAGCAGACAACCCGGATCCGCTACTTCGACGCATCCTTCCGAGGCATGGAGGTCCGCGTGGCAGCGGCACTCATCCCGCTCCCGGGTGCCGAGTCGGTGATCGTGACGGTGGCCGAGACCACCGACGCGCGGCGTAGCATCACCGGAGAGATCTTGGTGGCGACGCTGGGCCTCGGAGGCTTGCTGGTTGCGCTGGCCAGCATCGGGGTCTGGCATGGGATCGGAAAAGGTCTGGCGCCGCTCGAGCGTCTGCGCCTGGAGATCGAGCGTCGTTCCGACCGCGACTTGAGTTCACTCGATGCGGCCCGCGCACCGGTGGAGGTGCGGCCGCTCGTCGAAGCGATCAACGCGCTGCTCTCCCGCCTCGACAGCGCAATGGCTGCTCAGCGGCGGTTCATCGCGAACGCGGCGCACCAACTTCGCACTCCGCTGGCCGGGCTGCGGACCCAGGCGGAGCTCGGTGCGCTGGAAACGCAGCCGCAGGCGGTTCGCCAGTGTCTCGATCAGGTCCGGCAAGCGGCGGAACGCGCCACTCATCTGGTCAACCAGCTTCTGTCTCTCGCCCGACTAGATCCGCGCGGCGGGCGTCCGCTGCTGGCGGAGCATATCGGTCTCGATGAGCTCGCGCGCGGAGCCACTGTGCGCTGGGTACCGCAGGCTCTGCAGGCTGGTCTGGATCTGGGCTACGAAGGTTGCCCGGGCCAGACGCAAATTCTGGGAGATCGCCTGCTGGTGGAGGAGATGCTGGGGAACCTGATCGACAACGCGATCCGGTATGTTCCCTCGGGTGGAGTGGCCACGGTGCGTGTCGCACGGGAGCCGGGTGTTGTCGTTCTGACCGTGGAGGACAACGGTCCCGGCATACCCGAAGAGGAACGGGGCCGAGTTCTCGAGCGATTCGAGCGCGGGAGCAGCGCCGGAGCGCACACAGGCAGCGGACTGGGCTTGTCGATCGTGCGAGAGATCGCCGACACCCATCATGCCAGTCTGCACCTGGAGTCCGGTGACAACGGGAAGGGGATGCGCATTCGCGTCGTGTTTCCAGCCGCGGCATAGGCCCTGGCCGCGCACGCAGCCTGCCGTGGGCCCGCCAAACGAGGCACTCACGGCGCCGGTATGGGTAAGTCATTGCCCGCAGGTCGACTCGATCCCCGAGCTCACGGGGGAGCACATGAACGCGCTGCGGCTTGCGCCGAGACGATGCGCAACGGCTCGCGATCTACTGTCTTCTCAGCTGAACATCAGGCGGCGCGCCGCGCGCTCGAGCAGCGGAAGGGATAGCCGCTGCAGGCTGCGGCCGATCGCCAACGGTTGCAGCAGCATCTGCAGCGCCATGCGATAGGGGTAGTGGGCCGCCATCAGCTTGCGCACATCGGCCATGAACGCTTCGAACAGATCTTGGCGGAAGCTGCGGCCGGGATGGCGTATGACCCACGCATGCTTGAATCCGATGTACGCGTCCTCACTCTCCATCTCGGTAAAGCGCTTGTGCAATGCGCGCACCACTCGGAGCCGGCCAATACGTTCGTCCTTCTGATAGACCTGGAAGAAGCTGCGGAAGTAGTTGTAGTGCCGCACCTCGTCTTGGCGGATCAGGCCGGTCAGGTGCCTGAGAACGGGTTCTCGCGCACCATCGTGCAGCATCGTATAGAAGGTTGCAGTCCCGGTCTCCACCACGCAGCGCGCGGCCATCTCCAGCGTCCGGCTCGGCTCCAGCTCTTCCATCGTGCACAACGCCGAGTATTCCTCGAAGAAGCCCGCATAGCCGCGCTCCCAGTCGACCACGGGCCAGGCCGCTTCGACATAAGCGCGTAGTGCGCGCCCGTGCTGTAGCTCCTCGTGCTGCCAGCGGTTGGCGAGCCACGCCTGCGCCCTGGGATCGGGAAAGTGCTCAATTAGGTTGCTGGTGTACAGCTCGGCGGCGGTCTCGACGAAGGACGCGGTAGTCACCAGGTAGTACATGAGGAGGTCGTCGCGGACCTCGTCGTGCTGGATCCGGCTCAGATCGACATCCGCCAGGGTCCAGTGCGACGCGTCCGGCTGCCCGCCAACGGCCAGATTTGCAGTCATTCTTAGGCTCCCTCTCGATACGCGTTCCCTCATCGGTACGCCGCCGGCGACGCGCCAAGCGCGTCCCTGACACCCGCTCACGCGTCGGCAGCAACCATGGGCGCCTCCCGCGCCGGCGCGGTATCCAGGCGTTGCGCTTCCTCCCGCTGTTGCAACGCCCACATCTGTGCGTAGGCACCACCGCGCTCGAGCAGCGCGGCATGCGTGCCGCGCTCGACGATGCGACCGTGGTCCAGCACCAGGATCTCGTCCGCGTCGACGACCGTGGAGAGCCGATGCGCAATCACCAGCGTGGTCCGGTCCTTGGCGATGCGGTCGAGCTCCGCCTGAATGGCATTCTCCGACCGCGAGTCGAGAGCCGAGGTGGCCTCGTCGAACACGAAGATCTTCGGATTCTTCAGGATCGCTCGAGCGATCGCCACGCGCTGCTTCTCGCCGCCCGAGAGCTTCAGGCCGCGCTCGCCGACCATGGCATCGTAGCCTTCGGGTAAGCTCGAGATGAAGTCGTGGACGTGCGCTGCGCGGGAGGCCTCGATGACCTCAGCGCGGCTCGCGTCCGGGCGGCCATAGGCGATGTTGTAGAAAACCGTGTCGTTGAACAGCACCGTGTCTTGCGGCACGATGCCCAGACAGGCGCGCAGGCTCGCCTGGGTCACATCTCGAACATCGCGCCCGTTGACAGTGATGCGGCCGCCGGTCACATCGTAGAAACGGAAGAGCAGGCGGGACAGTGTGGATTTACCCGAGCCGCTGGGGCCGACAACCGCCACGGTCCGCCCGGCCGGGATCTCGAAGCTCACGTCGAAGAGGATCTGACGCCGGGGCTCGTAGCCGAAATCCACATGCTCGAAGCGAACGGTGGGATTGTCGGCGGCCAGCGCGTCCGCCCCCGGCTTGTCCTCGACCTCCCGGTTTTCCCGCAGCAGGTGGAACATCTTGTCCATGTCGGCGAGCGACTGCTTGATCTCCCGGTACACCATGCCCAAGAAGTTGAGCGGGATATACAGTTGGATCAACAATCCGTTCACCAGCACCAGGTCACCGAGGGTGAGCGTGCGCTTCACCACACCTTGCGCCGCCAGGACCATCAGCAGCGTGACGGCCACCGCGATGATCACGCTTTGGCCGATGTTCAGCAGACCGAGCGAGGCTTCGTTGCGCACCTCGGCCGACTCGTACTGGCGCAGGTTGTCGTCATAGCGGCGCGCTTCGAACTGCTCGTTGTTGAAGTACTTGACCGTCTCGTAGTTGAGCAAACTGTCGATGGCGCGCGTGTTGGCCTTCGAGTCGAACTCGTTCGCGCGTCGCCGGATATCCATGCGCCACTCCGTGACGTGCACCGTGAACCCGAGGTATACGGCCACCGCGGCGAAGGTCACGGCGGCAAACCGCCAATCGAACTTGGACAGAAGCACCAGCGCGACCAGGCTGAACTCCAGGATCACCGGGATGATGGAGAACAGCATATACGAGAGCAGCGTGGAGATGCCGCGAGTGCCGCGTTCGATGTCGCGCGACACGCCGCCGGTCTGCCGCTCCAGGTGAAAGCGCAGCGACAGCGAATGCAGATGCTGGAACACCTCCAGCGCGACACGGCGGATGGCCCGCCGGGTGACGCGCACGAAGACGATATCGCGCAGCTCCGCAAACAGCGTGTTCGACGCGCGCAAAGCGCCGTACATGATCAGCAGCGTCAACGGCAGCAGCAATACGGCCTGTTTGCTGTCGAGCGCGTCGACGATCCTCTTCATCACCAGCGGTACGCCGACATTGGCGAGCTTCGCGCAGACGAGGAAGGACATGGCGAGCAGCACTCGACCCTTGAACTCCCACAGATAGGGGAGCAGGGTCTGGATCGTCTTCCAGGCGTTGCGACTAGGCGGCGACGGATCGGTGCTCGGAACGCTATGATGCATCGGGGATCACGAAAGCGGGCGGCACTCGCCGCCAGCCACATCTGACATGATCGTAGAGTAGCACTTGGCGCGGCTGTGGTGGCAGCGCGCCTGGTACGGCGCGCGGGTCGGCGAGTAAGCGCACGGCACGGCAGCTTCCTCTCGGGGGGTTCGCACCAAGCGCTCATCCATTCCCGTGTAACCTCGCAGGCTAGGGCGCTGGGCGAACACAGGTTCGCCGTCAATGCGGCGCCCGGCCCAGTGTGAGTGTGGGCAAGACCTCGCGCGGAGGCCGGCCACCCCACCACGTGCCACCGACCCTGCGGGCGCCATTCTAGCCCGCCGACGCGCGCGCTGCGCTTCGCGCTGTCCTACAATCCCACAGTGGCGAGGGCGACGTTGCCAACGATGATCGCTGGAAGTGTGCAGTTGGAGCGGCTCACCTGGGTGGAGGCCGAGTCGGTGCTGACACCCGATGCGGTGGTACTCATCCCGCTCGGTGCAGCCGCCAAGGAGCATGGCCCGCACCTGCGCCTCAACAACGACTGGGCCATCGCTCAGTACCTGACGCGCAAGGTGCTCGAGGCGGTGAAGGTCGTGGTGGCACCGGGTATCGGCTATCACTACTTTCCTGCGTTTGTCGAGTACCCCGGATCGGTCACCTTGAGACTCGAGACGGCCCGCGATCTAGTGATCGATATCTGCATGAGCCTTGCCGCGTTCGGACCGCGCCGGTTTTATGTGTTGAACACAGGCGTGTCGACGGTGCTCGCCTTGCGGCCTGCGGCGGACGCGCTTGCCGCCCGCGGGCTGCTCCTGCGCTATACAGACATCCGCGCCGTCGGCCGCGGCAACGTAGCAGGAGCGGCGGAGCAAGAAGGAGGGAGCCATGCGGACGAGGTGGAGACTTCGCTCATGCTCTTCATCGAGCCGGAAGCGGTGGACATGGTCAAGGCGGTGCGTGATTACCATCCCGGTGAGGGCCCGCTTACGCGCCGGCGCGGAGCACCGGGCGCCTACTCGCCGACGGGCGTGCATGGCGACGCCACGCTGGCCACATGGGGGAAAGGACGCGCCGTGGCGCACGCCATGGTGTCCGCAATTCTGGCCGACATCGCGCGGCTGCGTTCGGAGCCGCTGCCGGCGGCCGCGAGATGAGACGGCGGCCTGCTCCGAACCCACCTCGGCCGGCACCATCGGTGTGCAACGCCCCTCCCGCGCTTACGTACCCGAGCGTCGATACGCGCCGACGTGGCGAAAGCGACCCCGATGGGCCAACGGGGGTTGGCGTAGGGGCGTGGCCGGTAATGATCGTGCCGGTCGGCGTAGCGCTGTTCGCGGCCGACATATGCCGGACGCGCCGTCGGAGCCGTTGCGAACACGGCGGAGCGTGCTAGCTTCCGCGGCGGGCTCCTCGATGTCCGTTACCCGCTCGCCGCGTTCGAACGCGTCCGGGTCGTGAACGCAGCGCAATTTACAGCAACGAGACAGACATGCAAGCCCCCGCACTGCCTCCGACGGTCCGTGTCATCGTGCGGGATTGGCTCAATGCCAACAACATCCTGCTGCGGCAGCCCGATCTGAACGTCGTTGTAGACACGGGCTATGTTTCGCACGCGTTCGATACCTTAGCATTGCTGCGCCGGCCGCAGCACCTGGGCGGTGACCGCCTGGATCTGGTGGTGAACACCCATTGCCACAGCGACCATATGGGGGGCAACGCCCTGCTCGCGCGTACCTATGGGTGCCCGGTTGCGGTTCCCGAGCAGGAGGCGGTGCTCATCCGCGCCTGGGATACACGCGGCCTGTGGCTCGACTTCACCGATCAGCGCGCCGAGCGGTTTGCGGCTGCCCAGGATCTGCGTGCCGGCGAGCGCCACCGCTGGGGCGGGCTATGGTGGGAGGCGATCGAAGCCCCCGGCCACGATCCTGGCGCGCTGGTTTTCTATTGCGAGGAGGCGCGCCTGCTCATCTCCGGCGACGCGTTGTGGGAGAGCGGGTTCGGGGTCGTGCTCCCGGATCAGCCCGACGGGCTGGCGGGCGCACGCAAGACCCTGGAGCGCATCGCGGCGCTCGACGTAGATGTGGTCATTCCTGGGCACGGCCAACCGTTCACCGATGTGGCCGCCGCCATCGACCGCTGTCTCAAACGCGTCGCTGCGTTCGAAGGAAATCCGGAGCGCCTCGCGCGTCATGCGCTGAAGGTGATGCTGATGTTCACGTTGCTGGACCGCGGGCGCTTGCCGCTTTCCACGCTGCCGACTTATCTCGACGAGGTCTCGGTGTACCGAGACTACAACCGTGCCTACTTACACATGACCCCGCAGGCGCTGGCCGAGCTGCTCGTCGGGGAGCTGGAACGCGCGGGTGCCGTCACACGCAGCGGCCGGTTTCTGATCCCGGCGTCTGCGAGGTAGGAGCTCGGGCGGCGAGCGACCGGAATCGGCGGCCCGCTCTCAGGTTGCGGCGCCCGCGCCCTGCGCCTGTCTGCGGCGGCGCCCCGCCGGAGCGGACTCGCGCGTCAGCAAAGCCGACAGCGCAGCGTGATCGGAAACGCGCGCCCATTGCGGCCCTCGATGCACGTGGGCGAGCTTGATCCGGAATCCCCGCACGTAGATGCGGTCTAGGTGCAACACCGGCAGCATCGCGGGAAAGCTGCGCGCCGGAGCGCGGCCAACGGTCTCGAACACCTCCGATACCCCCAGTGCTCGGACTAGATAGCGGGTGGCGCGCCGAGTCCAGTCGTTGAAGTCGCCCGCGACGATCAGCGGTGCATCGCGGGGAACGAGGCGCTCGATACGGCTGATCAGCGCGTCGAGCTGGCGCTCGCGCCATGTCTGCAGCAGGCCGAGATGGACGTTGATGGCATGCAAGGTCTGGCTCCAGCCCGGCACTTCGATCTCACAGTGCAGCAGGCCCCGCCGCTCGAGACGATGCATGGACACGTCCTCATTGTCCCAGCGCAAGATCGGGAACTTGCTCAGGATGGCGTTGCCATGGTGAGCGTCATCGACCACGGCGTTGCGTCCATAGGCGAAGTCCCTCCAAACGGCGTCGGCTAGAAACTCGTATTGCGGCGTGGTCGGCCAGGCGTTGTGGCGGCGTGCAAAGCGCGCGTGGAACCCCACGACTTCCTGGAGAAATACCAGGTCCGGCTCCACCGACAGCAGCCGCTCCCGCAGCTCGTGCAGGCTGACGCGGCGGTGGAATTGCGGAAAGCCCTTGTGGATGTTGTAGGTGAGGACGTGCAGCGTTTGCATCCCGTTTTCCTTAGTGCGCGCCGAGTTGTGCAGCGCGGGTCGGCAAGCTGCGGATGGCCGCGGCGTTGCTCCAAGAGAAGCAGCGTTGTGCCGCTGTCTCCCAGGGCAGCCAGACGTAAGCCACATGCTCGCGCGGTGAGATCCGCACCGGGCCCGGTGCCGGAACCTGCAGTCCGAAGACATGCTCGGTGTTGCGCGTCACCCCCGGTGCGTAGCGCCAGCGCCATTCCGGAAAGATCTCGTATTGATTCTGCACGTGCCAATCGCTCAGCGTGTAGTTCGGCGCATTGAGCCCCGTTTCCTCCGCCACCTCGCGCACTGCGGTCTGCTCCAAGGTCTCGCCTTCCTGCTGGCTGCCGGTCACCGACTGCCAATACCCCGGGTGGTCCGCGCGCTCGAGCAGCAGCACTTGTAACTCGCGCGTATGCACCACCACCAGTACGGAGACCGGGACCTTGAACTTCAATCTGTCGACCTCGCCCAGCGCAGCGGCCACAGACAGCCGTAGACGGCCGCAGGCGTGCAGTCCAGAGCGGGCAACGCAGACATCGTTGCCGCCGCCTGGCGCGCCGGGGAGCTTGTGCTCAAGATTGGGGCTTCATCCCGCGCGCCGGCATCGATCACTACGGGCCTCACGGCCTTCAAGTCCTTGCCGGCTCAGGCGTGCGCACGCGTATGTGCAGCTCGCGCAGCTGGCGCTCATCCACGGGGCTAGGGCAATGCGTAAGCAGGTCTTGGGCCCGCTGCGTCTTGGGAAAGGCGATCACGTCGCGGATCGACTCGGCACCGGCCATCAGAGTCACGATGCGGTCCAGACCGAAAGCAAGCCCGCCGTGCGGCGGCGCACCGTACTGGAGCGCGTCGAGCAGGAAGCCGAATTTCGCGCGCGCCTCGCTTGCGCCGATGGCCAACGCGGAGAACACTTTCGCTTGCACATCCTGCCGGTGGATGCGCACGGATCCACCGCCGATCTCCCAGCCGTTGAGCACGACATCGTAGGCTTTGGACAGCGCCTTGCCCGGATCGGTGTCGAGGAAGTTCTCGTGTCCGTCCATGGGTGAAGTGAACGGATGGTGCAACGGGTCCCAGCGCTTCTCGTCCGCGTTCCACTCGAACATCGGGAAGTCCAACACCCACAGCGGCTTCCACCCCTTTTCTACGGTGCCTCTGTCATGGCCGACCTTGGTGCGCAGCGCACCCAGCGACTCGTTCACCACCTTGGCCGTATCCGCGCAGAAGAACATCAAGTCCCCATCCTTGGCGCCGCTGCGCGCCACGATCGCGTGCAACGCCGCGTCCGACAAATTCTTGACGATGGGCGACTGCATGCCTTCCCGGCCCTTCGCGAGCTCGTTGAACTTGATGTAGGCCAACCCCTTAGCGCCGTAGATGCCGGCGAATTGCGCGTATGCGTCGATCTCGCCGCGCGTGAGCTGACCGCCAGCCGGAACCAACAGCCCAGCCACCCGGCCGCCGAGCATGTTGGCGGCGGCGCTGAATACTTTGAACTCCACCTCCCGCATCGCGTCGGTCAGCTCGGTGAGCGTGAGCCCAACGCGCAGATCGGGCTTGTCCGATCCGTATTTCGACATCGCCTCCGCATAGGTCATGCGCGGAAACGGACTGGGCAGAGCGATATCCAGCACCTCCTTGAACACCGTGCGCAGCATATCCTCCATCAGCTCCGTGATCTCGGGCGCTCCCAGGAACGAGGTCTCGACATCGATCTGCGTGAACTCGGGCTGACGGTCCGCGCGCAGATCCTCGTCCCGGAAGCACTTGGTGATCTGATAGTAGCGATCGAAGCCGGCCACCATCAGCAGCTGCTTGAACAGCTGCGGCGACTGCGGGAGCGCGTAGAACTGCCCTGGATGGACGCGGCTGGGCACCAGGTAGTCGCGCGCGCCCTCCGGGGTGGACTTGGTGAGCATCGGCGTCTCGATGTCGATGAAGCCGTGGGCATCGAGGTAGCGGCGCACCGCCATCGCGACGCGATAGCGCAGGCGCAGGTTGCGCTGCATGTAGGGCCGGCGCAGGTCGAGGACTCGATGCTCGAGCCGGACGGTCTCATTCAGGTTGTCGTCGTCGAGCTGGAACGCGGGCGTGAGCGATGCGTTGAGGATCTCGATCGTGCTTGCCAGCACCTCGATCTCACCTGTCTTCAGGCTCGGGTTCACCGTGCCCTCGGGCCGAGGCCGCACCTTGCCCTCCACCTTGACGACATATTCGTGGCGCAGCCGGTCCGCAACCGCAAACGTCGCTGGCGTGTCCGGGTCGCACACGACCTGCACCAAGCCCTCGCGGTCGCGCAGGTCGATGAAGATGACGCCGCCATGATCGCGGCGCCGGTGCACCCAGCCGAACAGCGTCACCTGTTGGCCGAGATAGTTCTTGTCGATCAGTCCGCAGTAGTCCGTTCGCATGATAGTGAGGCGCGGGGGGTCAGCCGGTTATCGGGCAAGGCGGCCGCGCGGAGAGGTTCACGCGTCGGACCGGAGATCGGCGGAGCGGCGCGGAGGGCCAGGGGCCGCCACTCCCATCGAGATGACGTACTTGAGTGCCTCGTCGACGCTCATGTCCAGCTCGATGGTGTCGCCGCGCGCGACGATGAGAAAGTAACCTCCGGTCGGGTTCGGGGTGGTGGGAACGTAGACGCTGATGCGATCCCCGCCCAGCCTTTGCGCCACCTCGCCCCCGGGAGTACCGGTCAGAAACGCGACGGTCCACGTATCGCTGTGGGGAAAGCGCACCAGGAGCGCTCTGCGAAACGCCTGGCCGCTACTGGAGAACAGTGTGTCGGAGACCTGCTTGACGCTGACGTAGATCGTCTTCACCACCGGTATGCGCGCGAGCAGCGACTCGCCCAGCCGTACTAAGCGCTGGCCGATGATGTTGGCCGCGAGCAGACCGGTAAGGAACACCACCACCAGCGTCAGCACCACTCCCAGGCCGGGGATATTGACCGGCAGCCAGGATTTCGGCTGTAGCTCCTCCGGCAGCAGCAGCAGGGTGCTGTCCATCGTGGTGACGATCAGGTCCAGCACCCAAACCGTGATGACCAGCGGGATCCAAATCAGCAGCCCGGTGATGAAGTATTTTCTCACCGGCCGCGGACCGTTTCATCCGGCGGTTGCCGCGTCACTTCGCAGGCGCGCATGCGGGGCAAGCTCCCGCACCGCATTCCGGCGCGCTGCTCGACTCGCCGGGCGATGAGCCGGCCTTGGGCTCGTCGCTCTTCTTCGGAGCCGTCCCGCTGCCCTTGAAATCGGTGGCGTACCACCCGGTGCCCTTCAACTGGAAGCCGGCCGCGGACATGAGCTTTCTCATCGTGGGTTGCCCGCAGCTCTCACAATCCGTGATCAAAGAGTCGGTGAGCTTCTGCAGATACTCCTTTTCGAAGCCGCAGGAGCTGCAGCGGTATTCATAGATGGGCATAACTGGATCCCTGAACCTCTCGGTGGGAAAAATTATAGCGGACAACAAGGCTGGAATATGGGCGGCTCCTGGAAAACGCAAGAGGCGGGCCTACACCTCCGGAAGCGGTGGCGACGATGCCGAGTCGCGGTCTGCTCGCACTTGGCCCCCTTGATAGCCGCCAACCAGCGCAAACCATCGGCCTTCGGGCGCTCATCGCGATTCGGGTTCAAGAAAGCCGGGCCACGGCCGATAGTCCGCGAGTTGCCCGCAGCAGCCCCCCGTCCCAATGAAAGGCATCATCTTCACCGAGTTTCTCGACATGGTGGAGCAGCGGTTCTCGCCGCAGGTCCTCGACCAGGCGTTGCTCGCCGCACGACTGCCGTCGGAGGGAGCCTACACGGCAGTGGGCTCGTACGATCACGGCGAGATCTGGCGCCTGGCTTCCGAGCTGAGCACGCTCACTCAAGTGCCGGTGCCGGAGCTGCTCCGGGGCTACGGCGAGTACCTGCTTCCGCGCTTGCTGTCGGGGCATCCTAACCTTCTCGACGGCATGCGCTCGAGCTTCGATCTGTTGCAGTCCTTGGACAGTCTGATCCATCGGGAAGTGGTCAAACTGTATCCCGATGCGGAACTGCCTCGGTTCGAGGTCGTCGAGCGCAGCGCGGAGCGCCTGATCTTGATCTACGAGTCGCGTCGGCCCTTTGCCGACCTCGCCGAAGGGCTGATCCGCGCCTGCGGGCGCCACTTCGGTCAGAACCTGAACGTGGCGCGCGAGAACCTCCCCGCCGAGGGACCCATCCGCGTGCGCTTCACCCTGACCTTGCAATGACCGCCTCGAGGAACGGGCCGGCCGCCGCCACCGTCGCGCCGCCGGCCGAGACCGAGATCCTGTTGCGCCGGGTGGAGCGTGAGCGCCGGGCCCGCAAGCAGGCCGAACAGCTCTTGGAGCACAAGAGCCAGGAGCTGTATCAGGCCAACCAGCGGCTGCAAGCGCACGCGGCCGAGCTGGAGCGCATCGTGCACGAGCGCACGCGCGCCTTGGAGCAAGCGCTGCAGGTGGTGCAGGATGCGCTGCGCGCCAAGGGGGAATTTCTGGCTGTGGTGAGCCACGAGATCCGCACCCCGATGAACGCTGTGCTGGGCATGGCGCAGCTGCTGCTCATGACCGAGCTCTCGCAGGAGCAGCGACAATACGCCGAGACCATACACAGCAGCGGCGAGATCCTGCTCGCTCTGATCAACGACATCCTCGAGCTCTCAAAGCTGGAATCGGGCAAGGTCACCATCGGGTCCAAGCCCGTCGACATCCGCGTCGTGGTGAGCGAGGTGGTCCAGATCCTGAGCGCTCAAGCGCAGCAGAAGAGTCTCACCATGCGTGCCGAAGTGAGCGAGGACGTGCCCGCCTTCGTGCGTGGCGATGCGACCCGGCTCAAGCAGATCTTCTTGAACCTGGTCGGCAACGCCATCAAGTTCACGCAGAGGGGCAGCGTGCGGATCGAGGCGTCGATGGTTGAGGATGGCGCCTCACTCGAGTGCCGGATCAAGGATACGGGCATCGGGATTCCCCCTGATCGAATCGGGCGCCTGTTCGAGAAATTTTCCCAGGTCGACAGCTCCATCAGCCGCCGCTACGGCGGCACCGGCCTCGGGCTTGCCATCTGCAAGCGGCTGGTCGAGGGAATGGGCGGAAACATCGGCGTCGAGAGCAAGCCCTACCATGGTTCGACCTTTGCCTTTCGCATTCCCGCCATCCCCTCGGAAGCCCCCAGCGAGTCGAGCGCAGTCGCGCCGGCACCGCCGCGGGCGCGTGCCGCACTTCGCATTCTGCTCGCCGAGGACAACGCCGTGAACCAAATGCTGGCGATGAGCATGCTGCAAAAGCTCGGCGCTCAGGCCGACCTCGCGGGCAACGGGCAGGAGGCCGTGGACAAGGTGCGCGCCGGAAGCTACGACCTGGTGCTGATGGACATGCAGATGCCCGGCATGGACGGCCTCACTGCGACACATGCCATCCGTGCTATGCCGGACATCCGGCAGCCGCAGATCGTCGCGCTCACCGCGAACGCGATGGATGAAGACCGCGAAGCCTGCTTTCAGGCTGGGATGAACGGCTTCCTGACCAAGCCCTTTCAAATCTCAGAGCTGCAGGAAAAGCTGGACATGGCGGCGGAAGCCACTGCTCAGGGCGCTTGACCGAAGGCCGTCATTCCCGCCCGCCCCCAGGTTCGGGACGTTGCCGCAGGGCTATAACGAAAGACGTACGGCCGACACGGCGGAGTTGCCGTTTTCGCAATCTCGAATTGCGAATCCGACTGCTCGCCGCGTGTCGATGCGTGCACCCTCGCTTCATCGCCGTCGCCACCGATCGGCCCGAACCATCCGTTCGGACTATATCTGGGCATGCTTATTGCGAGCGAAGATGAGAACGCCTGTACTCGGCAGGAGCTGCCGAGCAGAAGCGCAAACAAAGGGCGTGCAGACCATTGCGATACCGGGCCGGGACAGCTGGGAGTGGTCCGCCGGATGCCCCATCAAGGGGCGAATTGCAATGACTGCCGCATAATTTTGGGGCCCGTCCATGGCCGTGTGCCGTCCGGCCTGATGGTCGGTTGACCCCCTCGGGGAGGATATTCTCGGTCTTCGAGGAGAGTATCCATGATACGCAGTACCGCCACCGCCGCAGCGCTGCTCGCGCTCGCTTCGTTGTCCGCCGCGGCGGACGAAGTCGATGAAGTGTTCTTCCGCGTCCGGCCCAGCCTGGTGCAACTGGTCGGGGCCGGCAGCGACAACCGTTACGCCCTGGGCTCCGGGGTCGCGCTCGCCGATGGCAGCATCGTGACGAGCTGCCACGTGACCGCGCGCGCCAAGCGCGTCGAGCCGTACTTTGGGACCACGGGAGCAAAGGCCGAGTCCCAGCGGGCGGACGTCCAGCACGACTTGTGCATCCTGCGCATTCCGGGCCTGAACCCGCGCCCCGCGACGGTCGCGAGCTCCCGGGGCCTGCATATCGGCGACAAAGTGTATGCCGTCGGCTTCAACGGGGGCCGCAGCCTCAGCTACGACACCGGAGAGGTGGCGGAGCTGTATGACTATGACGGAGGCATGGTAATCCGGACCACCGCGACGTTCAGTCAGGGCGCATCCGGCGGCGGGCTGTTCGACAAGGACGGGCAGCTGGTCGGCATCCTCACCTTTTTCCGCGCCGCTCAGGATACGGCGTATTTCGCCGTCCCCGTGGAGTGGCTGGAGCGCGTCAAGGAGCTGCCCAGCGCCAACGTCCAGCCGCTCGAAGGCCTGCCATTCTGGGCCAACCGATTGGATCGTCAGCCCGCCTTCCTGCAGGCGGGCGCGTTGGAGGCGGACGGTCGCTGGCAGGAGCTCGCTTCTCTAGCGCGTACCTGGATCGAGAGCAGCCCCCAGGATGGCCAAGCTTGGCTCACACTGGGCAAGGCGGCGATGAACATTGGCGACCGCGCAACCGCGCAGGACGCGTTCCAGCGGGCCGCCGTGTACGGCGTGACCTATCCCCCCGGACTGCATCCCTGAGTCGGACCCGCCGGGCCGGCGCGTCGCGGGCGGAGCGTGGCCGGATTCAGAATTCGCGCGAGACCGCCAACACCACGCCGGGCGCGCAGGACTGGTTGGGAAGGGGGCATTGGTTGCTCGGGACATCCGTCCCCACGACGCTGAATTCGAGCGCAAACCCCGCCACTGTCCAGACCAACCCGATCTTGGCATCGGCCTGAAAGCGCGGCGGCGGCGGGGCCGTCGTGCCGCCGCTGCGCGCGAGCTCTCCCAAGTGCCCGACGAGACTCAGTCCGTCGGACAACGGAAGCGCGGCGTTGACCTCGACATAGACCGCCTGATCGCCGCGTCCGAAGTAATCGCCGGAGTAGTGCACGCGCGCGTTGACGCGGTCCAGCGATACGCCGAATGAGAAATCGTTGAAGTCGTAGGAGCCCAGCACGCTCGACTTGGGATAGAAGTACCGGCTAGCGGTCACATCCAGCGCGGCTCGCGGGGAGAGAGCGTAGGCGTAGCCCCCATACGCCTCGGCGGAAAGCTCCGGGTCCAAGCCATAGATTGAGATGGTGGACACGAGGGCACCGGCGTAGACCCCGCTCGGGTGATCGTAGGACACCCAGCCCTGCAGCGCCGGCCGGCGATCCGACAGGGAAATTCCGCGGAAGCGGTAGTCCGAGAGCAACGCGACTCCGCCGGAAACTTGCGCTGCGGCCTGTGCTGCCGCCACTAGCAGCAAGCACAGTAGCGTCAGGCGCAGCGCCTCAGGATGCGGAGGCCCGCGGCGGCACAGCACCGGCAGCCCGCCCTGGGCGGCAGCTCTGGGCAGCGGCTCGTGCGGCTTCGGCAAGCGCCGCACAGGCGTCTAGCAGCGCCGGGCCAGCCGATGAGGCTTGTGTGTGCTGGCGCAGCAGCTCGCGCACTTGCGATGGGCTCAGACCCGGGGACACCTGGAGCAACAGGGCGGCGACACCGCTAACGTTCGCCGCTGCAAAGGAAGATCCGGAAAAAAATCCCCAGCCGGCGCCGGGTGTCGTGGTGACAACGTCCAGGCCGGGAGCGACCACGGCGCCTGCGGGGGCGGTTCTGCCGTCGGCGACAACCGCGACCACATCGGGGTGAGTGCCGGGAAAGCCGGGATCGGCGGCATCGAGTGCGCTTACCACCGTGATCCCGTCTGACACGGCCCGCTCGATCAGGCGCTCCAGCAGGCGGTCGCGTGGCCCGGTAAGACTCAGGTTGATCACCCGCACGCGTTGGTTCAGCGCGAACTGAATCGCTTTCGCCAGGGAGAAGCTGGTACACACCGCGGAATCTCCTGCGCCGACCTCCCAGCATGCGCGCAGCGGCAGCAGCCGCGCACCCGGCGCGATCCCGGTCATCCCACTGTCGTGATCGGGCTTGGCGACGATGATGCCGGCAATCGCGGTGCCGTGGACTTCGGGTTGAAAGCGCGAACCATCGACGAAGTTCCGGGCCTCGGCCAGCTGGCGCCGTAGGTCTGGGTGCTCCAAGTCCACCCCGCTATCGATCTGCGCCACCCGGATGTCTCTCCCGGTCGCTAGGCGGTGCAATGCGGCCAGGTACACCCGCTGCGCGCCCAGGGGGATGGAGACTTGAGCATCCATGGCACCGGCGACCCGGAACACCTGCTGGGGCTGTGCGGACTCCACACGAGGATCCCGCTCCAGCCGTGCCGCCAGCGCCGCTGCCGATTCGCCGCTTTGGACCTGGACCAGGAAGCAGCGCACGCCCAGCGCCGGCATCGACCAATCGTTCAGCAACTCGAACCCGTAGTCTCGGCCGAGGGAGCGCGCGACCCGCAGCGCGTGCCCCGAGCTGCCACCGCCGCCATAATCGGGCCAGGACAGGGGGCCCGGGCGATAGTGCGGCAAGCTTTGCTCGCGGAGCATCACCAGCAGTTGGCGGCTCACGGCTTCCTGCGACGCTTCCGGCTCCGGTGTGCGGCCGGGCACGGCACCACACCCTTGGCAAAGCACCAGCACGGTTGCGGTCGCGACCCAGAGCCGCATCATCGGAGATTCGTCCCGGTTCCGCCCTGCGGCTCCGCGAACACCACGATCGGGTCGGCGCGCAGCGCTGCCAGCGCCGGCGTCCGCTGCCCCGCGGGAACTTGGAGAGTATAGGCTCCCGCGGCATTTGGCCCGTCCACCAGCCGGCCGTGGAGGCGCAGCAGCAGGCCGCCGATCTGGACAGCGGTACTATCGTCCCGGAACACAACGACAACTGCGTCGCCGAGGGCGCGCGGCGACACTGATCCCAGGCTATGGTAGACGGCTGCGGGCTCGCCTCCGTTCAGCACGGTCACGGCAAGACCGAGCAAGCCGACCGCTTGGACCGCGATCAGCGCTCGAATCCAGGGTCGCGACTCCTGCCAGCCGCCCGTTAGCGTGCGCCACAGCCGGAGGCTCGGGCGGGCTTCCAGCTCATCCAGGCGCCCGCGCACCCTGGCGATCGCGGCATCGATCGCGGGGTCAGGTTCCGACGACGCCACCGCGGCCTGGAGCGTGCGCAAGAGGTCCCGCTCACGCCGGCAGCGCACGCACTCCGCCACGTGCCGCTCGACCCGCGCCCGCTCCTCGCCCTCGAGAGTATCGTTCAGCAGCCAGGGCAGAAGGTCCGAGGCTCTGCGGTGCTCCGGATCGTCGAGGCGAAAGAAGCGCAGCATCACAGGGGCGCGTCGCGCACGCCGCCCAGCAGGGCTTTGAGCTTGCGGCGTGCGTGGAACATGCGCGTCTTTACCGTATCCACAGGACACCCCACGATCTGTGCGATCTCCCGATAAGCGTACCCATGATAGTACGTCAGCTCGACCACGGCTCGGTGCTCGGCGGACAGCGTGTCCAGCGCGCGGCGCAAACGGCGATGGACCTCATGCTCGATGAGTTCGCTCTCCGGACCTTCCGTGTAACCCTCCTCTGCGTCCCACGCAAGTTCTACGTGTCTGTGCGCGCGCTTGAGCGACTTGAGCGCTTTGCGGTAGGCGATCGCGAAGATCCAGGTCGATACACGGGATGCATGATTGAAGCCGGCGGCCTTGCGCCATACCACGAGCATCGTGTCATCGACCACTTCCTCCACCAGGTGTGGGCGGCGCATGATCTGCTGTAGGAAGCGGGTAAGCCGGCGGTAGTACAGCCGGTACAACAGCTCGAACGCGTGCCGATCCCCTTGCGCGACCCGATGGAGGAGCACGGCCTCGTCCTCGGTGGAGGCGGGCAAGGAGCGGTCGCGCGGATCGGGTTTCATTACCGGTGCAGGGCCGAAGCAAATGCTTCGTACCGGTTAGTTCCCACCCCACCCCCGGCAGGTTCAAAACGCTCGTACCGTGAACCGTTCCGCCGGAGCCGGGAATTTACGCGTACGACCAGGGATTTCACCCATCACCGGGCCATGCTCCGGTCGCGCTAAGCGCTCCCCGCGTAAGCGCTGCATCCCGGCCGCCCCTGAGGCTGGGGTGGGGCATGCGTCGGGGTCTCTCAGGCCTGGTCGGGCAGCTCAGTCCCCGAGCCCGACCCGGCCTCTTTTTTTCCGGCGCCGGGTGCGCGCGGCGGGAGAACCAATCTCTGGCAGCACCGTGCGCCCACAGGACCTAGGCTGCCGCTCGTGAATTTCCCACGGAGCGCAGGACCGCCAACAGCTTGGCCTCCTTTTCCTTGGCTGCGGTGCGGTGGCGCATCTTCACGTGGCCGTAGCCGCGAATGTCCTCGGGGATCGAAGCCAGCTGCACAGCCACGGCATGCGTGCCCGGGGTGAGGCGCTCGAGGAGCTCATCGACCAGCCTCTCGTACTCCACGATCGATTGGCGCTCGGCGCGCCGCTCCTCGCTGTAGCCGAAGATGTCGAAGGCGGTGCCCCGCAGGGCACGCAGCTTGGCGAGCAACCGGAAGGCAGTGAACACCCAGGAGCCGAATTCGGACTTGGTGAGCTCGCCCTTCTCGTTGCGCTTGGCAAGCAGCGGCGGGGCCAGGTGAAAGTGCATCTTGTAGCCGCCCTCGAACTGGGCTTTGATCCGATCCTGGAAGCCGCTCTGCGTGAACAAGCGCGCGACCTCGTACTCGTCCTTGTAGGCCAGGAGCCTGAAATAGCCGCGTGCGACGGCCGCGGTGAGCCCGCTGCAGCCCTTGGCCAGGGCCGCCTCGGCAGCGCGCACCTGGTCCACTCGGGCGCGGTATTTCTGCGCATAGGCCGCGTTCTGATAACCGGCGAGGAATTCGACCCGGCGTTGGATCAGGGCCTCGAGGGTCTCGGACAGCGGCGTGCCGGCGCCGGGCTCCTCCTTGGGTGCGAGCAAGCGCTCGACGGCTTTCACGTCCACGGCGGCGCGCCGGCCCCAGAGGAACGCAGCCTGGTTCATCTTCACCGCCGCGCCGTTCAGCTCTATCGCGCGGCTGATCGCCGCGCCCGATACGGGTAGCAACCCCCTTTGGTACGCGTACCCGAGCATGAACATGTTGGTGGCGATGCTGTCGCCCAGCAGCGCAGTCGCCATGCGAGTGGCATCGACGAACTCCGCCTGTGCATCCCCGACGCCGCGCGTTATGGTGCGCTTGAGCGACTGCGCCGGGAACTCGGAGTTCGCATTGCGCGTGAACTCCCCCGTCATCTGCTCGTGGGTGTTCACGACCATCCGCGTCAATCCCGTGCGCGTCGTGTCCATCGTTTTTTGACTGGCCGACACGACCAGATCGCACCCCAGCACCAGCCTGGCGGTGCCCGCACCCAGGCGCGCGGTCTTGATGTCCTCCGGAGCGCGAGCGACCTGAAGATGGCTCCAGACCGCGCCGCCCTTCTGCGCCAGCCCGGCCATGTCCAGAGCGGCGAACCCTTTGCCCTCCAGGTGCGCGGCCATCCCTACGATAGCGCCGATGGTGACCACTCCGGTGCCGCCCACGCCGGTGACCAAGATGCCATATGGTTGTTCGAGCCCCGGGACCGGCGGCTCCGGCACAACCGGGAACAGCGTGTCGATCTTCGCGCCGGTCGGGGTCGCCTTGCCTGCGCGCAGCGCGCCACCGTGCACCGTGACGAAGCTGGGGCAGAAGCCCTTCAAGCACGAGTAGTCCTTGTTGCACGCGGACTGGTCGATCATGCGCTTGCGGCCGAACTCGGTTTCCAGCGGCAGCACCGAGACACAATTGGACTGCACACCGCAGTCGCCGCAACCTTCGCACACGAGATCGTTGATGAACACGCGCTTGGGCGGGTCGGGGTAGAGATTGCGCTTGCGGCGCCGGCGCTTCTCGGCCGCGCAGGTCTGGTCGTAGACGATAACCGTGCAGCCCTCGAGCTCACGCATCTCCCGCTGCACGCGGTCGTAGTCATCGCGGTGGAACACCCTGACCCCAGGCGGAAAGCCGGCATCGGGCCCATACTTCTGCGGCTCGTCGGTGACCACTGCAACTTTCTTCGCGCCTTCTGCGAGCACCTGCGCGGCAATCTGCGGTACGGTCAGGTTCCCGTCGACATGCTGGCCGCCGGTCATCGCGACCGCATCGTTGTATAGGATCTTGTAGGTGACGTTGACGCCGGAGGCAACCGCCGCTCGGAGCGCCAACAGCCCCGAGTGGAAGTAGGTGCCGTCGCCGATGTTCTGGAACACATGCTTGGTGGTCACGAACGGGGCCTCGCCCACCCAGCTTGCGCCTTCGCCGCCCATCTGCGTATAGCCAGCCGTGTTGCGGTCCATCCACTGCGCCATGAAATGGCAACCGATGCCGGCTAGCGCCCGACTGCCCTCCGGCACTCGGGTGCCGGAGTTGTGCGGACAACCGGAGCAGAAATAGGGCGTACGGTCCATTGCCGGCTTCTCGGTCACTCGGCTCTCGAGGTCCTCCTGTTCCGCGACCCGCTGCGCCAGCTGGCTCTCCGGCATGGCCTCGAGAATGCGTCGCCCGATCACGATCGCGATCTCGTTGGGATCGAGCGCACCGGTGCTGCGCAGCAGCGGCTTGCCGGTCTCGTCGTGCTTGCCGACGATCTGCGGCATATCGGACCTGCCGTAGCACAGGTCCTTGAGCTGCCACTCGATGAGAGAGCGTTTCTCTTCCACCACGATGACCTTACGCAGACCGCGAGCGAAGCGCAGCGCGCCCTCGCGCTCCAACGGCCAGGTCATGGCGACCTTGTAGATCCGCAGGCCCAACCGTTTCGCCTCGGCCTCATCGATGCCCAGGTACTGCAGCGCCTGACGCACGTCCATGTAGGACTTGCCGCACGTCACGATCCCCAACTGCGCCTGCGGCGCACCGACCACGATGCGGTCCAGCGCA
>Ga0335082_10000526_pt1 | contig 39834 bp, 34 predicted proteins | sample Lox_Sample_41_FD_206718 | JGI IMG/M metagenome (GOLD analysis project Ga0335082, IMG submission 206718) | Soil microbial communities from Loxahatchee National Wildlife Refuge, Florida, United States - Lox_Sample_4.1 | ecosystem: Environmental > Terrestrial > Soil > Wetlands | place: USA...
TCTCGTTCAGCGTCGGGTATTTCTCGCGCAGGTCCTGGCTCACGGCGATGCCTTCGCGATGCACGATTCCAGCAACTCGAGCGCGCGCCGCGCGAACGCGCGCATGTTGGCGTCGCGATCCGCGCTGCCGGTCTCGAGCGTGATCGCCGCCTCGAGCGGTCCGCTCACCGCGAAGCAGGCATGGCCGGGCGCGTCGCCGTAACGATTGCCCGAGGGCCCGCTCGCCCCGGTCTCGGCGAGGCCCCAGGTCGCCCCGAGCTTTTCCCGCACGCGCCGCGCCGCGAGCCGCGCGTAGGGCTCGCTCGCCGAGCGGATGCCCTTCATGTCGCCGGCCGTGATGCCCAGCAGCCCCTCGCGGCTCGCCGCCGTGTAGACGACGCAGCCGCCGAGGTACCACGCCGACGCCCCCGGCACCGCGACCAGCGCCGCGTTGATCAGGCCGCCCGCCGAGGACTCCGAAACCGCGAGCGAATGCCCCCGCGCGCCGAGCAGCGCGCCGATCCCTGCACCGTTAAACTCCCTGTCCATGCGCCTCGATGCCCTCCGCGTCGGCCGTCAGCCGCGCGACGACGTCAATGTGGTGGTCGAGCGCATTCTCTACACCCCGATGCGGTATCCCGGCAACTACGGTTTCGTCCCGCACGCGCGGTGCGGCGACGCCCGGGCCGCGCGCGAGTCGCACCTCATTTTCCTGCGCGAAGTGAGACGGGGCGATCCGCTGCGTTTCGAGGCGCGGCCGCCGAAGCGCTGATGCCGCGCCGCGTTTCAGTGCCGACCCTGCTGGCGGCGTCCTTCACGGCAGCCGCTGCGCTCGCCGCGCCCGTATCGCCCTCAGGCTGGATTGAGGTGAAGATCAGCGAGGACAAGCGCCCCACGGTCTACCGCGAGGTCCGCGAGCACGGGCACGCCGTCGTGCACGCCGTGGCCGAGGCCTCGGCGTCGGGCCTGGGCCGCAAGGCGGACTTCGACCTGAAGGACCGGCCGCTGCTCTCCTGGCGCTGGAAGGTGAGCCGCTTGATCCCCGGGGCGGACAACGCGGTCGGCAACCGCGAGGACTCGCCCGCGCGCGTCATTCTCGCGTTCGACGGGGACGTGGAGAAGCTGCCGCTGCGCGACCGCACGGTGATCCGCATGTCGGAGAAGCTGTCGGGGCGCAAGCTTCCCTACGCGACGCTGATGTACGTCTGGGCAAACCGTGCGCCGGTCGACACCGTGATCGAGAATCCCCATACGCGGCGCGTCCAGATGATCGTCGTCTCGAGCGGCGAGGCCGGCGTGGGCCGGTGGCAGACGGTGGCGCGCGACGTCGTCGCCGACTACGAGCACGCCTTCGGGACCGAGCCGGGACGCCTGCTTGCGTACGGCGTGATGACCGACACCGACAATACCGGCGAGACGGCTGAAGCCTGGTACGCAGACCTGAAGTTCCGGGCGCGCTAGCCGGAGGGCGCACGGTGGGCCGCTGACCCACCCTACATGCTGCGCCGGTACTGGCCGCCGACCTCGAACAGCGCGTGCGTGATCTGGCCGAGCGAGCACACGCGCACCGCCGCCATCAGCACCGCGAACACGTTCCCGTCGTCGATCACCGCCTGACGCAGCCGCTCGAGCGCCGCCGGCGCCTCCTTGGCGTGCCGCGCGTGGAAGTCGCGCAGGCGCTTCAGCTGCGACTGCTTCTCCTCCCGCGTCGAGCGGATGAGCTCCAGCTTCTCCGGCACCGCGTCGCCGTGCGGGTTGCGGAAGGTGTTGACGCCCACGATCGGGTACGAGCCGTCGTGCTTCCGGTGCTCGTAGAACATCGATTCTTCCTGGATCTTGCCGCGCTGGTAGCCGGTTTCCATGGCGCCCAGCACCCCGCCGCGCGCGCTGATCGCCTCGAACTCCTTCAGCACCGCCTCCTCGACCATGTCGGTCAGCTGCTCGATGGCGAAGCTGCCCTGGTTCGGGTTCTCGTTCTTCGCCAGGCCCCACTCCTTGTTGATGATGAGCTGGATCGCCATGGCGCGGCGCACCGAGTCCTCGGTGGGCGTCGTGATCGCCTCGTCGTAGGCGTTGGTGTGCAGCGAGTTGGTGTTGTCGTAGGTCGAGATCAGCGCCTGCAGCGTCGTGCGGATGTCGTTGAACGCGATCTCCTGCGCGTGCAGGCTGCGGCCCGAGGTCTGGGAGTGGAACTTGAGCTTCTGGCTCCGCTCGTTCGCGCCGTAGCGCTCGCGCATCGCCACCGCCCAGATCCGCCGCGCCACGCGCCCGAGCACCGCGTACTCGGGGTCCATGCCGTAGGAGAAGAAGAACGACAGGTTCGGCGCGAAGTCGTCGATGTGCATGCCGCGCGCGAGGTACGCCTCGACGAACGTGAAGCCGTTGGCGAGCGTGAACGCGAGCTGGCTGATCGGATTCGCACCGGCTTCCGCGATGTGGTAGCCGGAGATCGACACCGAGTAGAAGTTGCGCACCTGCTGGTGGATGAAGTACTCCTGGATGTCGCCCATGACCTTGAGCGAGAACTCGGTCGAGAAGATGCAGGTGTTCTGCCCCTGGTCCTCCTTCAGGATGTCGGCCTGCACGGTGCCGCGCACCGTGGAAAGCGTCCACTCCCGGATCTTCTCGGCTTCCTCCTCCGTGGCGTCGCGCCCGTTGTCCTTGCTGAATTTCTCCAGCTGCTGGTCGATCGCGGTGTTGAAGAACATCGCGAGGATGGTCGGCGCCGGCCCGTTGATCGTCATCGAGACCGACGTGGCCGGGTCGCACAGGTCGAAGCCCGAGTACAGCACCTTCATGTCGTCCAGCGTCGCTATCGAGACGCCGGAATTGCCCACCTTGCCGTAGATGTCGGGGCGCTCGTCGGGCTCGAAGCCGTAGAGCGTCACGGAGTCGAAGGCCGTCGACAGGCGCTTCGCCGGCATGTCGCGCGAGAGCAGATGGAAGCGCTTGTTCGTGCGGAAGGGATCGCCCTCGCCCGCGAACATGCGCGTCGGGTCCTCGTTCTCGCGCTTGAAGGCGAAGACGCCGGCGGTGTACGGAAACGCGCCCGGCACGTTCTCGCGCCACTGCCAGCGCAGGATCTCGCCCGCGTCCGCGAACCTCGGCAGCGCGACCTTCGGCACCCTGGTGCCCGAGAGCGACTCGGTGGTGAGCCGCGTGCGCACCTCCTTGTCGCGGATCCTCACCACGTACTCGTCGCCCGAGTAGGCCTTGAGCGTCTGCGGCCAGGAGTCGATCAGCTTCTTCGAGCGGGCCTCGAGCGCCGCGTCCTTCTCCGCGAGGTGCCGGTCCAGCTCGGCGAGACCGCTGATGCGCCTCGCGTCCCGCAGCCCCTGGCGCTCGCGCGCGAGCCGCGCCTGCGCCTCCCCGTGCGCCAGATAGCCGCGCACGGTCTCCGCGATCTCGGCGAGGTAGCGCGCGCGCTTCGGCGGCACGATCGCGTGCACGTTCGAGGACACGCGGCTCGCCGGCCGCGGCAGCCTGCCGGCGGCCAGCTCGAGGCCCTTCTCCTTCAGCTTCGCGGCGATGGCGTGATACAGCGCCGTCACGCCGTCGTCGTTGAAGCGCGCGGCGATCGTGCCGAAGACGGGCATCTCTTCGGGCGGGGTGCGGAATGCCTCGCGATTCCGCTGCACCTGCTTGCGCACGTCGCGCAACGCGTCCTCGGCTCCGCGCCGGTCGAACTTGTTGATGGCGACGAAGTCGGCGAAGTCGAGCATGTCGATCTTCTCGAGCTGGCTCGCTGCGCCGAACTCGGGCGTCATCACGTACAGCGTCGCATCCGCGAGCGGCGCGATGGCCGCGTTGCCCTGGCCAATGCCCGAGGTCTCGGCAATGACGAGGTCGTACCCCGCCGCCCGGCAGGCAGCGATCGCGTCCGGGAGGCACTTGGCGATCTCGGCCCCCGAGTCGCGCGTGGCGAGCGAGCGCATGAAGGTCTTCGGCCCGCCGATGGCGTTCATGCGGATGCGGTCGCCGAGGAGGGCGCCGCCGGTCTTCCTCCGCGTCGGGTCGACCGACAGGATGGCGATGTGCAGCGCGTCCGCCTGGTCGAGGCGGAAGCGCCGCACCAGCTCATCGGTGAGCGAGCTCTTGCCCGCGCCCCCGGTGCCGGTGATGCCGAGCACGGGCGCCGGGTTCGCGGCGGCCGCCTTCTCGATTGCCGCCTTGTCCCCGAACTCGCCGAGCTCGAGCGCCGTGATGACCTGGGCGAGCGCGCGCGGATCGTGCCGGGGCAGCGATTTCGGCGCGTGCGCGGCCGGGTCGAAATCGCACCGCGCGAGCATGTCGTTGATCATGCCCTGCAGGCCCATGCGCTGCCCGTCCTCGGGCGAGTAGATGCGCGCGACACCCGAGGCCTGCAACTCGCGGATCTCGTCGGCGACGATCACGCCGCCCCCGCCGCCGAACACCTGGATGTGCGCGCCGCCGCGGCTGCGCAGCAGCTCGACCATGTACTTGAAGTACTCGAGGTGCCCGCCCTGGTAGGACGAGACCGCGATGCCCTGCACGTCCTCCTGCAGCGCCGCCGTGACCACGTCGTCCACCGAGCGGTTGTGGCCGAGGTGGATCACCTCGGCGCCGGAGGCCTGCAGGATGCGCCGCATGATGTTGATCGACGCGTCGTGCCCGTCGAACAGGCTCGCCGCGGTGACGAAGCGGATCTTGTGCTTCGCCTTGTAGACGAGGCTCTTCGATTCGGACAGGTCGGTCACGTCCGCCAGCCTAGTTTACGTTTACGTAAACGTCAACCATGCCCGGCCGGCGGCATTCCCCGGCCGAGCGGCAGCCCGAAGCCGAACGTCGCGCCCTTGCCCGGCGCCGCGTCGGCCCACACGAAGCCGCGGTGGCGCTCGACCACGCGCTTGACCACCGCGAGGCCCGTTCCCGCGCCGGGAAACTCGTTCTCGCCGTGCAGGCGCTCGAACAGGTTGAAGAGCTTGCCCGCGTAGGCCGGGTCGAATCCCACGCCCGCGTCGCTGATGCGGAACTCCGCGACGCCGTGGCGCACCTCGCCCGAGATGCGGACCACCCGGTGTCCGGGCCCCGCGGAGAACTTGAGCGCGTTGTCGATCAGCTCGCGCCAGGCGATCTGCAGCAGCGAGGCGTCGGCCGGCACGCTCGGCAGCGGACCGATCTCGAGGCGGTCGCGATCCGCCTCGGGCAGGCGCATGTCGTCGACGGTCGCCTTGACCACGGCGGCCATGTCGACCATCTGCGCGACGAGGCGCCGCCGGCCGAGGCGCGCGTATTCGAGCAGCGCGTCGAGCATCTCGCCCATGCGCGCGGCGTTCTGGCGCAGCCGCGAGAACAGCGTCGCCGCCTCGGCGTCCAGCGCGCCGCGGTGATGCCGCTCGATCAGCGTGGCGCTGGCGTCGATCGCGCGCAGCGGCGCGCGCAGGTTGTGCGACAGCGCGTAGCTGAACGACTCGAGCTCGCGGATCGAGCGCTCGAGATCGCGCGTGCGCGTCTCCACCCGGCGCTCGAGCAGCGCATTCAGCGCGCGCAGGTCCTGCGGCGCGCCGGCCGCGGCGCTCTCGCCCCGCGCCGGCATCATGCGGTGCAGGATCAACGCGGCCAGCAGCCCCGATACGATCAGCGCGATTGCGAGCCCGCCGATGCGCACCTCGATCACGTCCGATCGGCCGCTGGCGAGCACCGCGCCCGATGTCGTCTGCATCGCGAACCAGATGTCGTAGGCGGCGCCCGCCACGAACGGCAAGGCGGTCACGCAGGCCAGCGCTGCGAACTGGATGCGCATGTCGCGCAGGGCAGGGAGGCGGTGAAGGACGGCGGCGAGCATGGGACGGGACCTCTTTCTCGGTTCCGGTGGGATCGCGCGGCGGGCAAAACGGGAATCTTAATCCCGCCGATGTGAATGCGCTGTGCTGCGGCGCGAATAGACGGGCGTCGGACAGCGTCATAAGGTGCCCGCATGCGAGCGCTGCTGCTGGCGGCGGGCGTGGCGTGGGCGGCGGGGGCCGCCGCCCACCCCCATTCCGCCCAGGAGTGCCGCGAAGGCGGCGACTTCATCCAGCACGCCGCGCTGGCGCGAGATGCCGGCGCGTCCCGGGAATTCTTCGTCGAGCGCCTGGAGGGGGACTTCCTCGCGATTCACGCCTTCCCGCCCGAGCTGCGCTGGTTCGCGCGCGACTCCGCCGACGAGGCCTTCCTGCGGACCGAGGTCTACGAGGTCTTCGACGCGCCGGTCTCGAGCGAGCTGCACCGGGACGCGTTCCTCGAGCGCTGCGCGCGGCGCTCCGAGCGGCTCGCGCGGCAGGGCGACCCTTCCTAGACGCAGTCCCGGCGCCGCTTGACCCTGTAGCCCCTACAGGGTTTCAGATAGGCCGCGATGAGCAATCATTGCTGCCCGCCTCCGCCGCCCGCCGCCGACGCGGCCTACCGCCGCGTACTCATGATCGCGCTCGTGCTGAACGCGGGCATGTTCCTCGTAGAGATCGTGCTCGGTGTCGCGGCCGGGTCGTCGTCGCTGCTCGCCGATGCCGTGGACTTCGCGGGTGACGCATCCAACTTCGCGCTCTCGCTCGGCGCGCTCGCGCTCGCGCCGGCATGGCGGCCGCGCGTCGCGCTGCTCAAGGGCTACTCGATGGGCGCCTTCGGGCTGTTCGTTCTCGGGGTCACTGCCTGGCACGCGCTCCAGCGCACCGTCCCGCAGGCGCTCACCATGGGCGTGGTCGGCTTCGTCGCGCTCGCGGTGAACGTCGGCGTCGCGGTGATGCTCTACCGCTACCGCGCCGGCGACGCCGACATGCGCTCGCTGTGGCTGTGCACGCGAAACGATGCCATCGGCAATGTCGCCGTGATCCTCGCCGCCGCGGGCGTGTTCGGCATCGGCCACGGCTGGCCCGACTGGATCGTCGCCGCGGTCATGGCGAGCCTCGCGCTCAGTTCGTCGCTGAGCGTCGTGCGGCATGCGCGGCATGAGATACTGGACGCGGCATGCGAATCGGTGAGCTCGCCCGGCGCGCGGACTGCCCCGTAGAGACGGTCCGCTACTACGAGAAGCAAGGTCTGCTGACCGCGCCGCGCCGCTCGGGCGCGAACTATCGCGACTACGTCGCGGCGCATCTCGAGCGCCTCGCCTTCATCCGCCGCTGCCGCGCCCTCGACATGTCGCTGCCGGAAATCCGCGCGCTCATCGACGCGATCGAACGGCCCGGCGCCGACTGCGCGCCGGTCGAGCGGCTGCTGGAAGAGCACATCGGGCACGTCGCGGAGCGCATCGCCGATCTCACAGCGTTGAAGGCGGAACTCGACGCGATCCGCGCGCGCTGCGTTGGACACCAGCCGGCGGCCGACTGCGGAATCGTCCAGACGCTGTCGCGGTCCGCGCCGAGGCGCAAGCGGCGAGCAAGCCACGTGCGCGGGGCGCGCTAGCGGCTCACGCCTCCAGATCCCGCTTGCGGGCGTCGAACTCTTCCTTGGAGACCTCCCCTCGCGCGTAGCGCTCGCGCAGGATCGCGAGCGCACGATCCTCGCGCGGGTGCCGGTGGGCTCCGCCCGCGACGAGCCACTTGAAGAGCACGACGATGCCGAGCGCGAGCAGGAACCACCAGAGCAGCATGTGCACGATGCCGAACCATCCCCAACCCCAGCCGCCGCCCCAGCCCATCATTTCGCCGCCCCACATGGCGCTTAGCGCTTGCCCCAGCCGCGGTACACCTGCTCGCGCTGCTCGGGCGTCAGAACTGCATCGATGCGCTTCCTGGCCTCGAGCTGGAGCTCGAACATCTGCTTCTGCACTGCGGCCATCTCGTCATAGGACTTGCGCGCGGCCTTCTCGTCGATCGGCCCCGGGCCGTACGCCCGCCACATCGGGCCGCCCTGCTCCTGCATCTTCTCCATCAGTCCCCAGCGCTTGGCCCCGATCTCCTGCTGGATGTCGGCGATCTTGGATCGCTGCTCGTCGCTGAGCTTGGGGCCGTAGCCGTAGCCAAGGCCCGGTCCGTAGCCGCCCATCATGCCCGGGCCCATTCCGTAGCCGTAGCCGCCCATCATTCCGGGACCCATCCCATAGCCGGGGCCATAGCCCCCGGGCCCATAGCCCGGGCCGTATCCGCCGGGTCCATATCCTGGCCCGCGTCCCTGCTCCTGATTCGGGCCAGGGCCATATCCACCCATCATGCCCGGGCCCATTCCGCCATAAGGCTGGGAGCACGCGATCGTTGATAGACCGATTAACGCCGCTGCCGACGCGGCGATGACGCTGCGTTTCATGTTCGTCTCCTGAGCGACTGACAAGTAGGAGCAGCCACCTCGGCGTATGGTTCCACCGCGCACAGGCTGGCCATTGACCTCCGTCAAACGCCGCGCGAATCGGTCACCTCAAGTCGCGCAGCACCTCTCGCGCGCAGTTGTGCCCCGGCGCGCCGGTCACTCCGCCCCCCGGATGCGCACCCGATCCGCAGAGGTACAAGCCGCGGATCGGGGTGCGGTAGTTCGCGTGCCCCAGCACGGGCCTCGCGGACCACAGCTGATCGAGCGAGAGCTGGCCGTGGAAGATGTCCCCGCCGGTGAGCCCGAATTCGCGCTCGAGGTCGGCGGGCGAGAGCGCCGTGTGCGCGAGGATGCTCGCGCGAAAGCCCGGCGCCCGTGCTTCGACGACGTCGAGGATCCGGTCGATCGCTTCCTGCTTCCGCGCGCCCCAGTCGGCCTGCGGCGAAAAGTGCTGACAGAACAGGCTCGCCACGTGCGCACCCTTCGGCGCGAGCGAGTCGTCCAGCGTGCTCGGAATCACCATCTCGACGATCGGCTCACGCGCCATGCCCTCCGCGCGCGCGTCGAGGTATGCCCGATCCATATAGTCGAGCGAAGGCGCGAAGATGATCCCGCTGGCGTGGTGCGGTCCCGGTTCCGGCAGACGCGCGAATCGCGGCAGCGACGAGAGCGCGACATTCATGCGGAAGCTCGCCGATCCGTACTTCAGGCGCTCGATTCTTTCCAGGAAGTCGCGCTCGAGCAGCGACGCGTCCACCATCTTCAGGAACAGCCGCTTCGGGTCGACGTTCGCCACGATCGCGCGCGCCGCCATCGTGCACCCGTCCTCGAGCTCGACCTCGCCCGGCCGCATGCGGGCGACGGGCGCGTCGCATTCGATCTCGACGCCAAGACTTCGCGCTTCCGCGGCGAGCGCGTCGCTGATCGCGCCCATGCCGCCGATCGCGTGGCCCCACCGGCCGCGCCTGCCATTGACCTCGCCGAAGCAGTGGTGAAGCAGCACGTACGCCGTGCCCGGGTGAAACGGGCTCGCGAAGCTGCCGACCACGGCGTCGAAGCCGAACACCGCCTTCACCGGCGCGGACTCGAACCAGTCTCCGAGCCAGTCGGCGGCGCTGCGCGTGAACAGACCGAGCAGGTCGCGTCGCGCCGACAGGTCGAGCGCCTTCAGGCGCAGCCCCGCGCGCATCGCTGCAAGCACATCGCGCAGCCCTCCCCCGGCGTTCGGCGGCGTCTCGAGCGCCAGCGCGCGCAGGACATCGGTGACGCGCTCGAGCGCCGCCCAATAGTGCGGAAGTCGCTGCGCATCGCGCGCGGAGAACTTCGCGAACTCCCGCTGCGTGGCGTCGAGGCCCCCGCCCAGCCTGAGGTAGCCGCCTTCGAGCGGCAGGAAGTTGGCGAGGGGCCGCTCGACAATGCGCAGGCCGTGCTCGGCCAGGCGCAGCTCCCGAATCACCTTCGGCTGAAGCAGGCTCACCGTGTAGGCGGCCACCGAGTTGCGGAATCCCGGGTGGAATTCCTCCGTCGCCGCCGCGCCGCCCACCCGCGCGCGGCGCTCGAGCACGCGGACCTTCAATCCGCCACGCGCGAGGTAGCAGGCACAGACAAGACCGTTGTGGCCCGCGCCGACGACGATCGCGTCGCAGCGCGCCACGATCCTACTCGACGGTGACCGACTTCGCGAGGTTGCGCGGCTTGTCGACGTCGGTGCCGCGTGCGAGCGCCGTGTGGTAGGCGAGCAGCTGCAGCGGCACCACGTGCAGGATCGGCGACAGCAGCCCGTAGTGCTCGGGCAGCCGGATGACGTGCATGCCTTCCTGCGGCGCGATGCGCGTATCGGCGTCGGCGAGCACGTACAGTTCCCCGCCGCGCGCGCGCACCTCCTGCATGTTGGACTTCACCTTCTCGAGCAGCGCGTCGTTGGGCGCGACCGTCACGACCGGCATGTCGGCGGTCACGAGCGCGAGCGGCCCGTGCTTGAGCTCGCCCGCCGGGTAGGCCTCGGCGTGGATATAGGAGATCTCCTTCAGCTTCAGTGCCCCTTCCAGCGCGATCGGGTAGTGCAGGCCGCGGCCGAGGAAGAGCGCGTTCTCCTTCTTCGCGAAGCGCTCGGCCCAGGCGATCAACTGCGGCTCGAGCGCCAGCGCCGCCGCGATGGCGTTCGGCAGGTGCCGCAGCCGGCGCAGGTGCTGCGCCTCGGCCTTCGCCGGCAGCCGCCGGTGCAGCTTCGCCAGCGCGAGCGCGAGCAGGAACAGCGCCGCAAGCTGCGTGGTGAACGCCTTGGTCGCGGCGACGCCGATCTCGATCCCGGCGCGCGTGAGAAACTGCAGCGCCGTCTCGCGCACCATGGCGCTGCTCGCGACGTTGCAGATGGCGAGCGTGCGCTTCTGGCCGAGCTTGCGCGCGTGGCGCAACGCGGCCAGCGTATCGGCGGTCTCCCCCGACTGGGAAATCACGACGACCAGCGCCGACGGATCCGGTACGCTGTCGCGATACCGGTACTCGCTCGCGATCTCGACCTGAGCAGGCAGACGCGCAAGCGACTCGATCCAGTGCTTGGCCGTGAGCCCGGCGTAGTAGCTGGTGCCGCAGGCGAGCAGCAGCACGCTCTTCGCGCCCCGAAGCATCCGCGCCGCATCCTTGCCGAACGGCGCCGCAGATACCGTCTCGATGCCCTCGAGCGTATCGGCGACGGCGCCGGGCTGCTCGAAGATCTCCTTCTGCATGTAGTGCCGGTACGGCCCGAGCTCGGCGTGCGCCGCGCCCGCCTTGACCGTGCGCACCTGGCGCTGCGCCTCGCGGTCGGCGCTATCGCGCACCCGAAAGCCGCCGAGGTCGATCTCGACCACGTCGCCTTCCTCGAGGTAGGCGATGCGCTCGGTCGCTCCCGCGAGGGCGAGCGCGTCCGACGCGAGGAACATCTCGCCCGCGCCCACGCCCACCACGAGCGGGCTCCCGGCGCGGGCTCCGACCACGCAATGCGGGCAGTCCTTCGCGACCACGGCGATGGCATACGCGCCCGTGAGGCGTTTCACCGCGCGCCGCACGGCGCGAAAGAGGTCTCCCTCGTACAGGCTGTGCACGAGGTGGGTGACGACCTCGGTGTCGGTCTGGCTGTCGAACTCGTAGCCGCGGGCCTTGAGCTCGGCGCGCAACTCCTCGTAGTTCTCGATGATGCCGTTGTGCACCAGCGCGATCTCGCCGCGCGAGATCATCGGATGCGCGTTGTGCGTCGCCGGCGCCCCGTGCGTCGCCCAGCGCGTGTGCGCGATGCCGGTCTCGGCGGCGAGGCCGCCCTTGCGCACCTGCGCCGCGAGGTCGTCCACGCGCGCGATGCTGCGCAGCCGCTCGAGGCCGCCGCCGTCGCCAAGCGCGGCGATGCCGCAGGAGTCGTAGCCCCGGTATTCGAGCTGGCGCAGGCCGGCGAGCAGGACCGGAACGATGTCGCGGCGGGCGGCCGCGCCGACAATGCCGCACATCGCTACTTCTTCCGCGGCTTCCAGTTCGCGAGCGAGACCTGCCGCGCGCGCGCGACCGTGAGCTGGCCCGGGGGCGTGCTCTTGCTGATCGTGGAACCGGCGCCGATGTAGGAGCCGCGCGCGATCGTGACCGGCGCGACCAGCGTCGCGTCCGAGCCGATGAAGCAGTCGTCCTCGATCACGGTGCGGTGCTTGGCCGTGCCGTCGTAGTTGCAGGTGATCGTGCCCGCGCCGACGTTGACGCGCGCGCCGACCTCCGCGTCGCCGATGTAGGCGAGGTGATTCGCCTTCGAGCCCGCGCCGATGCGGCTCGCCTTCACCTCGACGAAGTTGCCCACGTGCACGTCCTCGGCGAGCTGCGCGCCCGGCCGCAATCGCGCGTAGGGACCGACGCGGCAGCGCTTGCCGACCTGCGCGTCCTCCAGCAGGGAAAACGCGAGGACGTCCGTATCGTCGTCCACGGTCACGTTGCGCAGGACGCAGTTCGGGCCGATCCGCACGCGGTCGCCGAGCCGCACCTTGCCCTCGAACACGCAATTCACGTCGATGCGCACGTCTCGTCCGCAGGCGAGATCGCCCCGTACATCGACGCGGCCCTGATCGGCAAGCTGCACGCCGGCTTCGAGCAGCGCTTGCGCCTTGGCCCCCTGATAGGCGCGCTCGAGCGCCGCGAGGTCGGCCGCGGAGTTCACGCCGGCGACCTCCCACGCGTTCGCCGGCCCGACCGCCGCGACGTGGAGGCGCTCCTTCACGGCTAGCGCGATCACGTCCGTCAGGTAGTACTCCTTCTGCGCATTGGCGGGCTTGAGCTTGCCGAGCCAGGTCTCGAGCCGCCCGGCGGGCGCCGCCAGGAACCCCGCGTACCACTCGCGGATCCGGCGCTCCTTTGCGCTCGCATCCTTGTGCTCCACGATGCGCAGGATTCGCTTTCGCGCGTCGCGCACCACACGTCCATAGCCGGTCGCGTCGGAAAGGTCCGTCGTGCAGATCGCGATCCCGCGCCCCGCCTTCTCGACCAGCGTACGCAGCGTCTCGGGGCGCACCAGCGGGACATCGCCGTTGAGCACGAGGACGGTCGCCCCGCGCCTCACGCGCGGCAGCGCCTGCGCGAGCGCGTGGCCGGTGCCGAGCTGCTGCGCCTGCTCGACCCACTGCACGCCGGACCCGGAGAACGCGGAACGCACCTGCTCGCCGCCGTGTCCGTGCACGACGATCAACTGGGCAGGATCGAGCCGTTGCGCGGCCTCGATCACGTGCGCGAGGAGGGGCCGTCCGCCAAGCGGGTGCAGCACCTTGGACAGCGACGAGTGCATGCGCTTCCCCTGCCCGGCGGCGAGCACGACCACGGCCAGCGTCATGGCGCGGATTCTAGCATCCGAATTCTGGCGAACTCATTGAAAGATCATGGAAAACCGCTGTAATATGACAGCCACGTTTCGCCGAGGTTGAATTGAGCGACGATTTTCTCGGCATCGGTTTTCGGCTCATCGCGGCGCTCGTCGCGGGCGGGTTGATCGGGCTCGAGCGCAGCTACCGCGGGCGCGCCGCCGGCTTTCGCACGCACTCGCTCGTGTGCATGGCCTCCAGCCTGCTGATGATGGTCACGGTCTATGAATCCCAATGGTTCTCGCACGAAGCCGTGCGTGCGCAGATAGATCCCACGCGCATGGCGCAGGGCATCATGACCGGCATCGGCTTTCTCGGGGCCGGAGTGATCGTCAAGGAAGGTCTCACCGTGCGCGGGCTGACGACCGCGGCGTCGATCTGGATCACGGCGGCGATCGGGATCCTGGTGGGTATCGGCTTCTACTTCGCGGCCGGGCTCGGCGTGGTGCTCACGCTCGGCACGCTGTCGGTGTTCCGCTGGATCGAGGGCCGGATGCCGACCGAGCTGTATGCCAATTTTACAGTGCGCTTCGCGCGCGATGCGGTGATGCCCGAGGGACGCGTGCGCGAGCTCGTTGCCCGCTTCGGGTTTTCGGTCGCCAACCTCAATTACCGCCTGCTGAGCGACGGCCAGGAATTCGAATACCGGATGGTCATGCGCACGCTGCGCCAGGAGAACATGCGCAGGCTCTCGGAATCGCTGAACGCCGATCCCGGCGTGCTCGAGTACCGGATCTCGCCCGCGAGCGACTGACTCAGCGCGGCAGCTCGGAGCTGCCCATCAGGAATTCGTCCACCGCGCGTGCGGCCTGCCGGCCTTCGCGAATCGCCCACACCACCAGCGACTGGCCGCGGCGCGCATCGCCCGCCGCGAACACCTTGTCGATCGACGTACGGTACGCGTCCGGACCTTCGGTGGAAGCTTTCGCGTTGCTGCGCGCGTCCTTTTCCACGCCGAATGCCTCGAGCATGCCCTGCGCAGGCGAGACGAATCCCATCGCAAGCAGCACGAGGTCGGCCGGAATCTCGAAATCCGATCCGGGGACTTCCGTCGGCCTGCCGCTCGACCAGTCGAGCCGCACGCCCTTGAGCGCCTTGACCTTGCCGCCTTCACCGATGAACGCCTTGGTGGCCACCGACCAGTCGCGCTCCGCGCCTTCCTCGTGCGACGACGAGGTGCGCAGGCGCGTCGGCCAGTAGGGCCAGACCGGGTTGCGCTCGGGGTCCGGCGGCATCGTCAGCAGCTCGAATTGCGTGATCGACTTCGCGCCGTGGCGGTTCGAGGTGCCCACGCAGTCCGAGCCCGTATCGCCGCCGCCGATGACGACCACGTGCTTGTCGGTTGCCCAGAGATCATCCACGTTCTTGTCCCCGGCCACGCGGCGGTTCTGCAGCGGCAGGAAGTCCATCGCGAAGTGCACGCCGTCGAGGTCGCGCCCCGGCACCGGCAGGTCGCGCGGCACTTCCGCGCCGCCGGCGAGGACGACCGCGTCGAAGTCCTTCAGCAGCTTCTTCGCGTCGACGGGGCGCGCCTGGCGGTTGCCGGCGCCCACGGGCGCCCCGCCGACGACGTGGTTCACGCGGAACTCCACGCCCTCGGCCTGCATCTGCTCGACGCGACGGTCGATGAGCCACTTCTCCATCTTGAAGTCGGGGATCCCGTAGCGCAGCAGCCCGCCGATGCGGTCGTTCTTCTCGAACACCGTCACCGCGTGCCCGGCGCGCGCGAGCTGCTGCGCGCAGGCGAGGCCCGCGGGCCCCGAGCCGATGACCGCGACCTTCCTGCCCGACTTCTGCGGCGCGGGCTGCGCCTGCACCCAGCCGGCCTCCCAGGCGCGGTCGATGATCGCGTGCTCGATCGACTTGATGCCGACCGGATCCGCGTTGATGCGCAGCACGCAGGCTTCCTCGCACGGCGCGGGGCAGATGCGGCCGGTGAATTCCGGAAAGTTATTGGTCGAATGCAGCGACTCGATGGCGAGCCGCCAGTCGCCCCGGTACACGAGGTCGTTCCAGTCCGGGATGATGTTGTTGACCGGGCAGCCCGACATGCAGAACGGCGTGCCGCAGTCCATGCAGCGCGCGCCCTGGATCTTCGCCTCGTCGTCGGACAGGTGCAGCACGAACTCGCGGTAGTGCTTCTTGCGCGCTTCGACGCCTTCGGTCGCTTCCTTGAGCCTCTCGTACTCGAGGAAGCCGGTGACCTTGCCCATCGCTAGGCGGCCTCCCTGTTGCGCGCGGCGGCCAGCTCGCCCAGCGCCCGGCGATACTCCTTCGGGAATACCTTGACGAAGCGCGCGCGGTACTCGGCCCACCCCTCGAGAATCTGCTGCGCACGCTTGCTGCCCGTGTGCTTCATGTGCGCCTCGATCAAGCCTTTCAACAGGGCCTCGTCGGTTCGCCCGAGGTGCCAGTACTCGCGCCCGACGCGCGCTTGTTGCTCGGCCTCCGCCAGCACTGGCTCCAGCTCGACCATCGCGGGATTGCAGCGCCGGTCGAAATCGCCCTCGAGGTCGAGCACGTATGCGATCCCGCCCGACATGCCGGCGGCAAAGTTGCGCCCGGTCCGGCCGAGCACCGCCACCGTGCCGCCCGTCATGTACTCGCAGCCGTGGTCGCCCACGCCCTCGACCACCGCGCTTGCGCCGGAATTGCGCACCCCGAAGCGCTCGCCAGCGACGCCGCGGAAATACGCCTCGCCCGCGATCGCGCCGTAAAGCACAACGTTGCCCGTGATGATGTTCTCGGTGGGCTCGCCGCGGAACTTCGGCGAGGGCTGCACGCTGATCCGGCCGCCCGACAGCCCTTTGCCGCAGTAGTCGTTGGTATCGCCGATCAGGTCGAGCGCGACGCCGCGCGCGAGGAACGCGCCGAAGCTCTGGCCCGCCGATCCCGCGAAGCGCACGTGGATCGTGTCCTCCGGCAGGCCATCGTGGCCGTAGCGGCGGGCGATCTCGTTCGACAGCAGCGTGCCGACCGTGCGGTTGATGTTTCGGATCGGCATGTCGATGGCGACCTTCTCGCCGCGCTCGAGCGCCGGCTGCGCGAGCTCGATCAGGCGCTGGTCGAGCGCCTTCTCCAGGCCATGGTCCTGCGACTCGCAGTGGTGGACCGCGACCTGCGCCGGCATCTTCGGCATCTGGAAGATGCGCGAGAAGTCCAGGCCCTTCGCCTTCCAGTGCTCGATGCCCTTCTTCATGTCGAGCAGGTCCGTGCGGCCGATCAACTCGTCGAATTTGCGGATGCCGAGGCTCGCCATCAGCTCGCGCGCTTCTTGCGCGACGAAGAACATGTAATTGACGACGTACTCCGGCCTGCCGGTGAACTTGCGCCGGAGCACCGGGTCCTGCGTGGCCACGCCGACCGGACAGGTATTCAGGTGGCACTTGCGCATCATGATGCAGCCGCTCACCACGAGCGGCGCCGTGGCGAAGCCGAACTCGTCGGCGCCGAGCATCGCGCCGATCACGACGTCGCGCCCGGTCTTGATCTGGCCGTCGACCTGCACCGCGATGCGCCCGCGCAGGCGATTCAGCACCAGCGTCTGCTGAGTCTCGGCAAGGCCGAGCTCCCAGGGCGTGCCCGCGTGCTTGATCGAGCTCCAGGGCGAGGCGCCCGTGCCCCCGTCGTGCCCGGAAATCGTGACGTGGTCTGCCTTGGCCTTCGACACGCCCGCCGCGACCGTCCCCACGCCGACCTCCGAGACCAGCTTGACCGAGATCGAGGCCTTCGAATTGGCGTTCTTCAGGTCGTGGATCAGCTGCGCCAGGTCCTCGATCGAGTAGATGTCGTGGTGCGGCGGCGGGCTGATGAGCTCGACGCCCGGCGTCGAGAACCGCAGCTCCGCGATGTACTCTGAGACCTTGCGCCCGGGCAGCTGCCCGCCTTCGCCGGGCTTGGCGCCCTGCGCCATCTTGATCTGGATCTGCTCGGCGCTCGCCAGGTACTCGGCCGTCACCCCGAAGCGCCCCGAGGCGACCTGCTTGATCTTGGACTTGAGCATGTCGCCTTCGCGCAGCTCGATGTCCTTTTCGACGCGGCTCGCGCCCAGGCGCGAGCGCAATGTCTCGCCCGCCTTCACGATCGCGTAGCGGCGGCGGTCCTCGCCGCCTTCGCCCGTGTTGGACTTGCCTCCGATGCGGTTCATCGCCACGGCGAGCGTGGTGTGCGCCTCGGTCGAGATCGAGCCGAGCGACATCGCGCCCGTCGAGAATCGCTTCACGATCTCGGCGGCAGGCTCGACCTCCTCGATCGGCACCGGCGCCACCTTGTCGAGGCGGAACTCGAACAGCCCGCGCAGGGTCATGTGGCGCCGCGACTGGTCGTTGATGATCCGCGCATATTCCTGGTAGGTCGCGTAGGGGTTCCTGCCCGGGTCGCTCTCGCGCGTCGACTGCTGCAGCTTCGCGATCGCGTCGGGCGTCCACATGTGCTCCTCGCCGCGCACGCGCCAGGCATACTCGCCGCCGGCATCCAGCATGGTGGCGTGCACCGGATCGCGATCGTCGAACGCCTCCCGATGGATCCGGATCGCCTCTTCCGCGACCTCGGCGAGGCCGATGCCGCCGACGTTGGAGGCGGTGCCGGTGAAGTAGCGGTCGACCAGCGGCTTCGACAGCCCGACGGCCTCGAAGATCTGGGCGCCGGTGTAGGACATGTAGGTCGAGATCCCCATCTTGGACATCACCTTCTTCATGCCCTTGCCGACCGCCTTGACGAAGTTCTTGATCGCCTTGCTGCCGGCGGCCGCGTCGCCGGGGTGCATCGCGAGCAGCGTCTCCAGCGCCAGATACGGGTGGACGGCCTCCGCGCCGTAGCCACCGAGCAGGGCGAAGTGGTGCACCTCGCGCGCCGATCCGGTTTCCACGACCAGGCCCGCGCTCGTGCGCAGGCCCTTGCCGACCAGGTGCTGGTGGATCGCCGAGAGGGCGAGCAGCGCCGGGATCGCCACGCGCTCGCGGTCGACGAGCCGGTCCGAGACCACGATGATCGACACGCCGGCGCGCACCGCATCCTCCGCCTGAGCGCATAGCGACGCAAGCCGCGCCTCGATCGCGTCCTTGCCCCAGTCGACCGGGTAGGTGATGTCGAGCTCCTGCGAGCGGAACTTCCCGCTCGTATAGCGCTCGATGTGGCGAATCTTCTCCATCTCGAAGAAGTCGACCACGGGCTGCGACACCTCCAGCCGCAGCGGCGGGTTCATCTCGTCGATGCCGAGCAGGTTCGGCTTCGGGCCGATAAAGGAGACGAGCGACGTCACGAGCTCCTCGCGGATCGGGTCGATCGGCGGGTTCGTGACCTGGGCGAAGAGCTGCTTGAAATAATGGTAGAGCGTCTTGTTCTTGGCCGAAAGCACGGCGAGCGGAGAGTCGTTGCCCATCGAGCCGACGGGCTCCTCCCCGTTCGCCGACATCGGCGTCATGATGAACTTCAGCTCCTCCTGCGTGTACGCAAATGCCTGCTGGCGGTCGAGCAGCGGCACCGGGCTCTTCAGCGGCGCGGTCTTCTCGGTCTCGACCTCGTCGAGCTTGACGCGGATGCGCTCGATCCACTCGGCGTAGGGCCGCGCCTCCGAGAGCGCTTCCTTCAGCTCGGTGTCGTCGATAATGCGGCCCTTCTCCAGGTCGACGAGGAACATCTTGCCGGGCTGCAAGCGCCACTTCTTGACGACCTTCTCCTCGGGCACCGGCAGGCAGCCGCACTCCGAGCCCATGATCACGAGGTCGTCGTCGGTGACGATGTAGCGCGAGGGGCGCAGGCCGTTGCGGTCGAGCGTCGCGCCGATCTGGCGCCCGTCGGTGAACGCGATCGACGCGGGGCCGTCCCAGGGCTCCATCATCGCCGCGTGGTACTCGTAGAACGCGCGCCGCGCCGGGTCCATGAGGGCGTGGTTCTCCCAGGCCTCGGGAATCATCATCATCATCGCGTGGGCGACCGAGTAGCCGCCCATGACCAGCAGCTCGAGCGCGTTGTCGAAGCAGGCCGAGTCCGACTGGCCGTCGTAGATCAGCGGCCAGATCTTGTTCAGGTCCTCGTCCAGCACCGGGCTCGAGATTGCGCCCTGGCGCGCGCGGATCCAGTTGACGTTGCCGCGCACGGTGTTGATCTCGCCGTTGTGCGCGATCATGCGGAACGGGTGCGCGAGGTCCCAGGACGGGAAGGTATTGGTCGAGAAGCGCTGGTGGATGAGCGCGAGCGCCGACTCGCAGCGCCCGTCCTTGAGGTCCAGGTAGTACTCGCCCACCTGATGCGCAAGCAGCATGCCCTTGTAGATCAGCGTGCGCGCCGACATCGAGGGCACGTAGAACTGCTTGGCGTGGGCGAGCTTGAGCGACTGGATAGCGTGGCCGGCGCTCTTGCGGATGATGTAGAGCTTGCGCTCCAGCGCGTCGGTCACCGTGACGCCGCGGCCGCGGCCGATGAAGACCTGGCGCATGACCGGCTCGAGTTTCTTGGCCGGCTCGGCAAGGTCGGAATTGTCGACCGGCACATCGCGCCAGCCGAGGATGACCTGCCCTTCGTCCTTGATTGCGCGCTCGATCTCGTACTCGCAGGCCTGGCGACTCGCGGGATCGCGCGGCAGGAACACCATCCCGACGCCGTACTGCCCCTTGGGCGGGAGCTTCACGCCCTGGCGGGCCATGTCCTCGCGCAGCAGCCGGTCGGGAATCTGGATCAGCAGCCCCGAGCCGTCTGACAGCTTCGGATCCCAGCCCACGGCGCCGCGGTGGGTGAGGTTGCGTAGGACCGTCAGCCCTTGCTCGATGATCGCGTGCGACTTCTTGCCCTTGATGTGCGCGACGAAGCCGACGCCGCAGGCGTCGTGCTCGTAGCGCGGGTCATAGAGTCCTTGTGCCACCGGAAAAGAAGTCTCGTCCACGGTTAAGCCATTGATAGGAAGCGCCTTTTCCACGCTTTCGCCGCTCTGCACAAAAATCGGGGTCGAACAGTTAAATATACCTGCAGCGCCTTGCGTCAACAAGGCTTTCCAGGAGCGGTAGTGCTAATGCGCCGCAGCAGCGGCGCGGGTGGACTCGTTGGCCGAGATCGCCGAGCGCACGGTCGCGGAGTCGACATCCGCGCGAAGCTCTGCTCGCCCCACGGCGGTCAGCAGCACGTAGCGCAGGCGCCCGCCGGCCGACTTCTTGTCGCCCGCCATGAGCTCGAGATACCGGTCGGCGCCGAAGGCCGGCCCGACGACGGGCAGACCCGCGCGCGCGACCAGGCGGCGCAGGCGCTCGGCATCGGCCGCCGCGAGCAGGCCCGCGCGCACCGACAGATCGGCCGCCATCACCATCCCCGCTGCGACCGCCTCCCCATGCAGCCACGCGCCGTAGCCGGTCCCGGCCTCGATCGCGTGGCCGAACGTATGGCCGAAGTTGAGCAGCGCCCGGGCGCCGGCCTCGCGCTCGTCGGCGGCGACGACTCCGGCCTTTAGCTCGCAAGAACGCCGCACGGCGTGCGCGAGTGCCCGGGCGTCGCGCGCAAGCAGCGCCTCCATGTTCTGCTCGAGCCAGTCAACCAGCTCGGCGTCCAGCGCGAATCCGTGCTTGATGACCTCTGCGATCCCCGCGCGCAGCTCGCGATCGGGCAAGCTCGAGAGCGTCGCGACGTCCGCGATCACGGCGGCGGGCTGGTGGAAGGCACCGATCATGTTCTTGCCACGGGCGTGGTTGACCGCCGTCTTGCCGCCCACTGACGAGTCCACCTGCGCGAGCAGAGTCGTGGGCACCTGGACGAAGGCGATACCGCGCTGGTAGATCGCGGCGGCGAACCCTGCAAGGTCGCCGATGACGCCGCCGCCCAGCGCGACGATCAGCCCGTCCCTCGCCAGGCGCGCGGCGAGCAGCGCATCGAGCACGGCGCCGAGCGACGCCCAGCTCTTGGCGGCCTCGCCGTCCTCGACCAGGACTTCGAGCGCGCGGCCGGCGCCCGCGCCAGCGAGCGCGGCCCGCACCTCGGGCAGATACAGCGGCCCGACGATGCCGTTCGTGATGATGGCCGCGGCGCCACCGCGCAGGTGGGGCCGGTACAGCCCGGCATCGCCGAGGATGCCGGCCCCGACGTGGATCGGATAGGCGCGCGCGTCGAGCTCTACGCGGAGAGTTTCCATGCTTCCCTCAGCCGCGCGAGAAGCTGGCGCGCGAGCAACTGCACGCTCTGGCGCCCCGTATCGATCACGATGTCGGCGACCTCGCGGTAGAGCGGGTCGCGCTCGTCGTAGAGTTGCCTCAGCCGCGCCTCGGGATCGGGGGTGGCGAGCAAGGGCCGGTTGCGGTCCTGGCGCACGCGCTCGTACAGCGCCGCCGGCGGCGCATGCAGATAGACCACGGTTCCGCGCTCCGCAAGCAACCGCCGGCTCACGGGATCGAGCACGGCGCCGCCGCCGGTGGCGAGCACCACGTCGGGCCGCGCCGTCAGCTCCGCGATGACCGCCGCCTCGCGCGCGCGAAACCCCTTTTCACCCTCGATGTCGAAGATCACTGGAATCCCCACGCCGCAACGCTGCTCGACCTCATGGTCCGAGTCGAGGAACTCGCGCTTCAGCCGCCGGGCGAGCAGCCGCCCCGCCGTCGACTTGCCGGCGCCCATCATGCCCACCAGGAACACGCTGCGCCCAGCGTCCATGTGCCCCATGCACCTATTGTACGGATGCCGGAAACAAAAACGGCCGGGCATGCCCGGCCGCGTGTCCCAGAAGGAGACCTGGCAAAGCGGTCAGCGCACCGTCACTCGCTCGTTGACGATGCGCGGCGTCACGAAGACGAGCAGCTCGGTCTTCTCCGACGTCGTCGAATTGTTCCGGAAGAGCGCGCCGATGATCGGTATGTCGCCGAGGAAAGGCACCTGCGTGATGTCGGTACGCTCGGTCTGCTCGAAGATGCCGCCGATCACGACCGTGCCGCCGTTCTCCACCAGCACCTCGGTCTTGACGTGCTTGGTGCTGATCTGCACGCCGGCCGGCGTCGTCGCGCCGGGCGCATCCTTGTTCACGTCGAGCGTCATGATCACGTTGCCGTCGGGCGTGATCTGCGGCTTGACCTTGAGCGCGAGGTTCGCCTTGCGGAAGGATACGCTGGTCGCGCCGGAGGAGGTCGCCTGCTGGTACGGGATCTCCGTGCCCTGCTCGATCACGGCCTCGACCTGGTCCGCCGTCAGCACGCGCGGGCTCGAGACGATCTTGCCCTTGCCGTCCGCCTCGAGCGCCGAGAGCTCCAGGTTGAGGAACCGCGTAAGGCTGCTATTGAACAGGATGAACGAGAGCTGGCCCGCGTTGAACGAGTTCAGGCCCGCCGCCGGCAGGTTGGTGTTGAGGCCCGGGCCGTTGATGACGGGGGTGCCCTGCACGATGCCCATCGCCTGACCCGTGTTGACGAGCTCGGCACCCACGTTCACGCCCACGCCGCCGACGCCGCGCCCCGAGGGGCCCTGTTCAATCAGGCCCATGCGCACGCCGAGATTGCGGCTGAACGTGTCGCTCGCCTCGACGATGCGCGCTTCGATCATCACCTGGCGCACCGCCACGTCGATCTTGGCGAGGAGCTTGCGGACCTCGTCGAGCCTCGAGGGCGTGTCCTGCACGAACAGCGTGTTGGTGCGCGCGTCGACGACCGCGCTGCCGCGCTTGGACAGAATCCGCTGGTTCGGGTCCGAGAGCAGCTTCGCCACGTCCCCGGCCTTCTGGTAATTCATGGCGAATGCCTCGGTGCGGGTCTGCTCGAGGTCGGTGATCTGCTGTGCCGCCTCCAGCGCCAGCTTCTCCCGCGTGGCGAGCTCGTCGCGCGGCGCGATCCAGATCACGTTGCCGTTGCGGCGGCTGTCCAGGCCGCGGGTTTGAAGGATGATGTCGAGCGCCTGATCCCAGGGCACGTCCTTCAGCCGCAGCGTGATGTTGCCGCCCACCGTATCGCTGGTGATGATGTTGAGGTCGGTGAAGTCGGCGAGCACGTTGAGGACCGCGCGCACCTCGACGTTCTGGAAGTTCAGCGAGAGCTTCTCGCCGACGTACTGGCCCTTCTTCGGCGTCGCGTCCGGCACCACCGGCTTCACCTCGACCACGAACTGGTTGTCGGACTGGTACGCGTTGTGGTCCCACTGCCCGCGCGGCTCGATCACCATGCGGACGTTTTCGCCCTGCTGGAAGGTGCTGATGTTCTGCACCGGCGTGGCGAAGTCGACGACGTCGAGGCGGCGGCGCAGGTTTTCCGGCAGCGCCGTCTTCAGGAAGTCGACGATGATGTTCTGCCCTTGCTGGCGGATGTCGATTCCCGTCGAGCTGTCCGACAAGTCGACCACGACCCGGCCCTCGCCCGCGCTGCCGCGCCGGAAGTCGATGTCGCGTATGGCGTGCTTGAGCTCGCCGCGCCCCTCGGAGAAGTGAGCGACCTTGTCGCTCGCAGGCGCCGCGGCAGCCGCCAGCGTCACCACGACGTTGCGGCCGTCGATGGCGACTTCGTGCGCCACGGGGCGGCTCAGATTGAGGACGAGGCGCGTCTTGTCCGCGGCCTGCACCAGGTTCATCGAGCGCAGCTCACCCTGGCCGATATCCTGGCTCGAGCGGCCCAGCGCGTTGAGCGTGTTCGGGAAGTCGAATGCGATGCGTGCGGGGTTGGCCACGGTGAAGCTGGCCGGCGGCGCCTTCAGCGGCTCGCGCGTCGTTATTCGCAGGACGACCTTGCCGCCTTGCTGCGAGACGTCGAACGCCTCGATGCTGTTGGACTGCGCAAGCGCGATGCCGGTGCCCGCGACGAAAAGCACGAGCGCCCGCCAGGCGGCGCGCGCGATGTGGGGGGCCTTCATTTCTTCACCTCCTGCAATTGCAGCGAGCTCGATCGCTCGACCCATTCGCCGCTACCTTCCTGTACCAGCTCCTTGAGACTGATCTGCGACTCGTCGATCCCGGTGATCACGCCGAAGTTCTGTCCCATGTAGTTGCCCTTGCGCACGCGGTAAAGATTGGGCCCCGCCTTGACGAGCCCGTACGTCTCGCGGCCCTGCGTGAGCGAGCCGACCATCTGGATCGACTCGAGCGGAAATGCCTCGAGCGGCTCCTTGGGGCGGTCGAGGTCCGGCTGCTTGCCCTTGGGCGCCCCGCTACCCGCGGCGCCCGCCGCGGCCACCTCGATGCGATCGGGCCTGAACGGATCGACTTCGTTCTCGGCCTGGTACGGCACGGGCTCGTAGGGCCGGACCTGCGGCAGCGGCGCGACCTGCCCGCGCAGGTCCTTGGTCATGTCGCCCAGCTCCTTCTTCAGGTCGCTGTGCTCGTCGCCACCGCAGGCGGCGAGCGCGCCGACGAACGCGAGGACGAACAGGCGCCTCATCGGTGCCCCCGCCGCGCTCCGGCGGCGGCCTTGCGCTGCGCGGCCACTTCCTCTTCGTCCAGATAGCGGAACGTGCGCGCAGTGACATCCATCGTGAGGTTGCCGTCCTTGCCGGCATCGATCGCGACGTCGTTGAGCGTGACGATGCGCGACAGCTGGCCGACGTCGCTCGCGAATGCGCCCATGTCGTGGTACACGCCGACCACCTTCACCGTGATCGGCAGCTCCGCGTAGAAGTCGCGCACGACCTCGCGCGGCGCCGGCTTGAACAGCTCGAATTGCAGGCCGCGGCCCAGCCCGGCCTGGTTGATGTCGACCAGCAAGGCGTCCATCTGCGACTTGTTGGGCAGCTGCTTGAGCAGCGCGCCGAACTGGGTGTCGATTTCCCTCAGCTGCTGCTTGTACAGGTCGAGGTTGATCGCCTGGCGCTTCTTGTTGACATAGTCTTCCTTGTACCTCGCCTCGTCGTTCTTGCCCTGCTCGAGGTCCTGCAACTGCCCCTGCCACAGCAGGAAGTAGCCCGCGACCGGCAGCGCCAACACGATCGCGATCAGCACCACCGCCTTCGGGATCGTGGTCCAGGTGCCCGGATCGCGCCAGTTGGTCGCCCGGAAGTCGTCGGCAATGCGCTTGAAGTCGATCGCCATTGCCATGGCTCAGCCCTTCTTCGCCGCGGGCTTGCCGGCGTCCTTGGGCGCTTCCTTCAGCTGCACGCGCTTGAGCTGGAGCGTCATGTTGAACTCGGCCAGGCGCTTCGAGCCGACCTTGGCGGCCTTGATCTCGATCAGCTTCGGTTCGCTCAGCCAGGGCGAGGACTCGATATTGCGCATCAGCGTCGACACCCGCGCGTTGGATTGCGAATAGCCGTGCAGGCTGACGAGCAGGCCCTTCTGCTTGACGTTCTTCAGGTACACGCCCTCGGGCATCTGGCGCACCAGCTGGTCCATCAGGTGCACGGTCTGCGCGCGATCCGCCTGCAGCGTCTCGATGATCTGCTTGCGCGCGAGCAGCGCGGCGATCTCGTCCTTCAGCTTCTTGATCTCGGCGATTTCCTTGTCGAGCTTGGCGATCTCGCCCTTCAGGAACAGGTTGCGGTCGTTCTGGACCGCGATCAGCCCGTTGATGTAGAGGTAGCCGCTGCCGACGATCACGAGGCCGAGCGCGGCCGTCAGGCCCGCGAGCGCCGCGAAATGCTGCCGGCCGCGCTTGCGCCGCTCCTCGCGGTGCGGCAGAAGGTTGATGCGAACGTTCACGGGTCGAACCTGCGCATGGCCAGGCCGCAGGCCACGATCAGCGACGGGGCATCCACCATCAGCTTCTTCATCTGGATCCGCGGCGCGGTCTGCATCGCGGCGAAGGGATTGGCGACCATCGCCGGAACCTGCGTGCGCGTCTGCACGACCTCGTCCATGCCCGGAATGACGGCCGAGCCGCCCGCGAGCAGGATCTGCTCCACGCTGTGGTACTGCGTCGAAGTGAAGAAGAACTGCAGCGCGCGCTGGACCTCCATGGACAGGTTCTCCATGAAGGGCCGCAACACCTCGGTCTCGAAGTCGTCGGGCAGGCCGCCCGAGCGCTTGGCGCTCTCAGCCTCCTCGGGGCTCATGCCGTAGCGGGCGACGATATCCTGCGTCAGCTGGTTGCCGCCGAACGCCTGCTCGCGCGTGTACACCGACTGGTCGTTGCGGATCACGCTGACGTTCATCACGTTGGCGCCGATGTCGACGATCGCCACGTTCATGTCCTTGCCTGCGCCGGGCAGCTGCTTGACGACGAGCTCGAGCGCCGATTGCTGGGCGAAGGACTCAATGTCCATCACCGCGGGCTTGAGCCCGGCGGACTCCGCGACGGCGACCCGGTCCTCGACCTTTTCCTTGCGCGTCGCGGCAATCATCACTTCCTGCTCGTCGGGCGAGGTCGGCGACGGGCCGACGACCTGAAAGTCGAGGTTCACCTCCTCGAGCGCGAACGGGATGTACTGGTTGGCCTCCGACTCGACCTGGATCTCGAGCTCGTTCTCGCGCAGCGTGGCCGGCACCACGATCTTCTTCGTGATCACCGCGCCCGTCGGCACTGCCATCGCCACGTGCTTGGCGCGCGTACCCAGACGCTTGTAGCCGCGCTTGACCGCCTCGACGACCATCTCGAGGTTGCTGATGTTGCCGTCGACGGTGGCGTCACGTGGCAGCGGCTCGATCACGTAGCGCTCGACGCGATACGCGCCCTTGCCCGCGTCCGCGATCTCGAGCATCTTCACCGACGATGAGCTGATGTCCAGACCGAAAAGCGGCGGTGCCTTCGGGCTGAAAATATCCAGTTGCATCGTTATTTCCCTTTTCGTATCAGCCCTTAGGGACGATACGTAGAATTTGCGTTAAATGCTAGCAACAACTCCCCCCGGTGTCTAGCGAATCTGTCACGCCTCGGGGGCGGCTATAATGCCCCCGTTCTCCCCCCCGGTGCAACTGCGGCTGCCAAACCGCCGCGATGGTTGTCTAAGCCTTGATGTGGCTTCGGTTTTTGACGTTTCCGCTGCTCCTACTGGCAGGCCTGGCGGCGGCCGGCTTGATCGTGGCCGCCCTGGTGGTAGCCCTCGCCTATCCAAACCTCCCCTCGCTGGACACCCTGACCGACTACCAGCCGAAGGTGCCCTTGCGCGTCTACACGGTCGAGGGCGACCTGATCGGTGAGTTCGGCGAGGAGCGGCGGGTGCTGGTCGACATCAAGGACGTGCCGACCGACCTGAAGCACGCGATCATCGCGGCCGAGGACGAGCGCTTCTACCAGCATTCGGGCGTCGACTACATCGGCGTGCTGCGGGCGGCCTATGCCAACTTCGTGACCGGCGGCCGGCGCCAGGGCGCGAGCACGATCACGATGCAGGTCGCGCGAAACTTCTTCCTGTCCTCGGAGAAGACGCTGACCCGCAAGCTCTACGAGGCGCTGCTCGCGCTGAAGATCGAGCACAGCCTGAGCAAGGACCAGATCCTCGAGCTCTACATCAACCAGATCTACCTCGGCCAGCGCGCCTACGGCTTCGCGTCGGCCGCGCGCACGTACTTCGGCAAGCCCCTGGAGAAGCTCAGCCTGGCCGAGGACGCCACGCTGGCTGCGCTGCCCAAGGCGCCCTCGAGCTACAACCCGATCGCCAATCCCCAGCGCGCCAAGCAGCGCCAGATGTACGTGCTGCGACGCATGAAGGAGCTCGGCTATGTCACCGCCGAGCAGTTCGACAAGGCCGCCGCTGCGCCGATCGTCACTCGAAAGGTGGCCGATACGTATTCGGTACAGGCCGAGTACGTGGCCGAGATGGTCCGCCAGGCGGTCTATGACCAGTACCCGGACGATGCCTACACCCGCGGCTTTCGCGTGTACACGACCATCCGCAAGGCCGACCAGGACGCCGCGGTCGCGGCCGTGAGGCGCGGCGTCCTGGATTACGACCGGCGCCAGGGCTACCGCGGCCCGGAAGCCTTCGTCGACCTGCCGGCGACGGCGGACGAGGACCAGTACGAGGAAGCGCTCGCCGACCACGACGACGACGACGATCTGCAGGCGGCACTGGTGTTGTCGGCCACGACGCGAGAAGTCAAAGCGGTCCTGCACAGCGGCGAGACCGTCGAGGTGACCGGCGAGGGCCTGCGCTTCGCCGCCGCGTCGCTGTTGCGCTCGGCGGGGCAGCGCCGCATTCGCCGCGGCGCCATCATTCGTGTGCAGCAGACCGGCGGCGATCACTGGGAGATCGTGCAGCTGCCGGAGGTCGAGGCGGCGTTCATTGCCGTCGATCCGTATGACGGCGCGGTGCGCGCGCTGGTCGGCGGCTTCCAGTTCTACCGCAACAAGTTCAACCACGTGACGCAGGCCTGGCGCCAGCCGGGCTCCGCGTTCAAGCCGTTCATCTACTCGGCCGCGCTCGAGCGCGGCTTCACGGCCGCCACCATCGTGCCTGACTCGCCGATTGCCATCGAGGCCGACGTCACCGGCAGCCAGCGCTGGGAGCCCAATAACTTCGACGGCAAGTTCGAAGGCCCGATGCGCATTCGCGAGGCGCTGGTGAAGTCCAAGAACATGGTCTCGATCCGGATCCTGGACGCGATCGGGGTCAAGTACGCGCAGGACTACATCACGCGCTTCGGCTTCGACCCCGACCGGCATCCGCCGTACCTCACGATGGCGCTGGGCTCCGGAACGGTGTCGCCCTGGGAGATGGCGCGCGCGTATTCCGTCTTCGCCAACGGCGGGTATCTCGTGCAGCCGTACTTCATCTCGAAGATCGTCGACGACCGCGGCGACCCGCTCGGCGTCGCGCGGCCCAAGCGCGCGGGCGACGAATCGCTGCGCGTCATCGACACCCGCAACGCGTTCATCATGGACAGCCTCATGCAGGACGTGGCGCGCGTGGGCACGGCCGCGCGCACGGCAAGCCTCGGTCGCAAGGACGTCGCCGGCAAGACCGGGACCACCAACGAGTTCATCGACGCCTGGTTCTGCGGGTACCTGCCGGGGCTGGTCGGCATCTCCTGGGTCGGCTACGATCAGCCGCGCACGCTGGGGCGCAACCAGACCGGCGGGCTCGTCGCGCTGCCGATCTGGGTCGGCTACATGCAGCAGGTGCAGAAGGACATCCCGGAGATGCAGCGCATCGTGCCCGACGGGGTGGTCACGGCCGACGTCGTCGATATCTCGCACGGCGCGCTCGACGAGGGCAAGCACGTGCCCGAGTACTTCTATCGCGAGTTCGTCCCCAAGGACGACACGCCGCCCTTTCCCCTGCTGCCCGTCTACGTGCCGCCGCCGGCGGATCCGGCGGCCCCGAGCCTGCCGGACCTGCCCGCCACGACCCTGCAAACCGGCCAGCGCCCGGCGCCGAGCCCGCCGCCCGCGCCCGCGTTTGCGCCCGCCGCCGCGCGACCCGCGCCCGCGGGGTCGCCCCTGCGCTAGCCGGGCGCCAGGATGACGGCCGCGCCGCCCTGGGCCGACACCAACCGGGAAAGCGACACGAAGAGCTCGGCGCCGTCGCGCGTGTCGCGCCAGGCCTGCCCGTCGTGCCTGAAGTGAAACCCGCCCGAGCGGGCCGCCACCCAGATCTCGCGCGCCGCCCCATGGCGGTTGACGATCATCTTCGAGCCGTCGGCGAACTCGATCTCGAGCACGCCGGCGCCCTTGGACTGCACGTCCACGTCGAGCCCGGCGCGATCCAGCGCGCGCTCCAGCGCTGCAAGCGCCGCGTCCGCCAGTGCCTCGAATTCCAAGTCGGTCATCGCCGAGTTCCCTGCTACCATGGCCATTCTAGCCGCCGTCGCATGCGCCACCTCGCCCTGCTTGCCGCTGCCGCGCTGCTGGCCGCGGCCTGCGGCCAGCGCGGCCCGCTGTACTTGCGCGATCGGCCGCCGCCGGGCGTGACGCCGGCGCGGGCCGAGGTCTATCAGCCCGTCCCGTACCCCGCGGACGACGAGCGCGACAAAGACAAGAAGTAGGGCGATGGCGTTCGTGTATCGCGACGGCGCGCTCTGCGCCGAGAACGTGCCGCTGCAGGACATCGCACGGCGCTTCGGCACGCCTTGCTACGTCTATTCGCGCGCGGCGATCGAGGGCCGGTACCGCGTCTTCGCCGGGGCGCTCGCCGGGCGAGACGCGATGGTCGCGTACTCGGTCAAGGCGAACGCCAACCTCGCGATCCTGTCGCTGCTCGCGCGGCTGGGTGCAGGATTCGACATCGTCTCCGGGGGCGAGCTGGCGCGCGTGCGGGCCGCCGGCGGAGACGCGCGACGGGTGCTCTTTTCCGGCGTCGGCAAGACCGAGGCCGAGATCGCGCAGGCGCTCGAGTCGGACGTTCTCTGCCTGAACGTCGAGTCCGAGGCCGAGCTCGCTCGCGTCGACGCGGTCGCGGGCCGCCTCGGCCGACGCGCGCCGATCGCGTTGCGCGTGAACCCCGACATCGACGCCAGGACGCATCCGTACATCTCGACCGGCCTGAAGCAGAGCAAGTTCGGCGTCCCGTACGCGGCCGCCGAGCGCCTGTACGCGGAAGCGGCGCGCCGCCCGCACCTGGAGCCGGTGGGGATCGGCTGCCACATCGGGTCGCTGCTCGGCGATCCCGCGCCCTGGATCGCCGCCGCCGAAAGGATCGTAGCGCTCGCGGACCGCGTCGAGCGTGCGGGCGTCCCGCTGCGCCATATCGACGTCGGGGGCGGGATCGGCATCCGCTACCGGGACGAGCCGGACGCGCCCGAGGCGTTCGTCGCGGGTGCGCTGCGCGCGCTCGGCGGGCGGCCCCGCACCCTGATCCTCGACCCGGGCCGCGCAATCGTCGGCAACAGCGGCCTGCTGCTGACGCGGATCGAGTACGTCAAGCCGGGCGAGGCAAAGAACTTCCTCGTCGTCGATGCCGCGATGAACGACTTGCTGCGGCCGGCGCTGTACGGGGCCTGGCATGACGTGCGGCCCGTACGAGAGCCGGAATCGGGCGCGGCCGGCGCCGTCTATGACGTCGTGGGCCCCGTGTGCGAGAGCGCCGACTTCCTCGCGCAGGATCGAGCGCTGCCGTCCCGGGCCGGCGACCTGCTGGCGGTCATGTCCGCCGGCGCCTACGGCATGAGCATGAGCTCGAACTACAACGCGCGGCCGCGGGCGGCCGAGGTCCTGGTCGACGGCGAGCGTGCGCATCTGGTGCGCCGGCGCGAGCGCGTCGAGGAACTGTACACTGGCGAGTCCATTCCTCCGTGGTGAGACGTTGAGCAACGGGCGCAAGGCGATAGCGGCGGGAACGGCCCTGGTCGTCGCGGCGGCGCTGGGCCTGGTGCTGTATTTCATCCACGACAGCGGAGCGCGCGAGAAGCGCGCCGCGCGCGAAGCGCCCGCGGCCCCCGTGGTCGTCGCGCTCGCCGAGCAGCGCAACGTTCCCGTTCAGTTGGACGCGATCGGCACGGTCGATGCCTACTCGACGGTCGCCGTGAAGGCGCGCGTCGACGGCCAGATCGTCGCCGTGAACTTCCATGAAGGCCAGGCCGTGCGGCGCGGCGACGTCCTGTTTCGCATCGACCCGCGGCCCTTCGACGCCGCCCTCAAGCAGGCTGAGGCGAACGCGCTGCGCGACGCGGCCGGGCGCGACCAGGCGCGCTCGCAGGAGCGCCGCTACAAGGACCTGATGGACAAGAACTTCGTCTCGCGCGAGGCCTATGCGCAGATCGCGACCAACGCGCAGACCGCGGACGCGGTGGCGGAGGCGAGCCGCGCCGCGCTCGAGAACGCGCGGCTCAACCTCGAGTACTGCACGATCGCCTCGCCGATCGACGGCTTCGCCGGGCGAGTGCTGCTGCAGGCGGGCAACCTGGTGAAGGCGAACGACGTCAACCCGCTGGTCGTGATCAACCAGGTCAAGCCGATCTACGTGACTTTCTCCGTGCCCGAGCAGCAGCTGCCCGAAGTGCGCAAGTACCAGGCGCAGGCGCCGCTGCCGGTCGAGGCGCTCGCCGCGGGCGGCGCGCCGCCGCTCGCGCGGGGCGACCTGGTCTTCATGGACAACGCCGTGGATCCGGCCACCGGAACGATCCGGCTGCGCGCGCGCTTCGCCAACGACGACGTCGCGCTGTGGCCGGGCCAGTTCGTCAACGTTCGCCTCCGACTCTACGAGCAGCCGGACGCCGTCGTCGTGCCTTCGGTCGCGCTGCAGACGGGCCCGAACGGCCAGTACGTGTACGTCGTCAACAGCGACGATACCGTCGCGCTTCGGCCCGTGACAGTCACGCGCACGGTGGGGGACGCCTCAGTGGTGAAAGGCGTCGGCGCAGGCGCGCGCGTCGTGACCGGCGGCGCGCTGCGCCTCTCGCCCGGCATGAAGGTGCGCGTGCGCGACCAGGCCGCGGCCTCGTGAACCTGTCCGAGCTCTTCGTGCGCCGGCCCGTCATGACGGTGCTGGTGATGGCGGGCATCCTGATCTTCGGCGTCGTCGGCTACCGGCTGCTTCCGGTCAGCTCGCTGCCGAACGTGGACTACCCGACCATCCAGGTGACCGCCGAGCTGCCCGGGGCGAGCCCGGACACGATGGCCTCAGCCGTGGCGACGCCGCTTGAGAAGCAGTTCTCCACGATCAGCGGCATCGACTCGATGTACTCCGTGAGCGGCCAGGGCACGACGCAGATCACCCTGCAGTTCTCGCTCGACCGCGACATCGACGCCGCCGCGCAGGACGTCAATTCCGCGATCGCGGGAACGGCGCGGCAGCTGCCGGCCACGATGCCCGCGCCGCCCTCGTTCCGCAAGATCAACCCGGGCGATTTCGCGGTGTTCTACCTGGCGCTGACCTCGGACACGATGCCGCTGTCGACCGTGGACGAGTACGCCGAGACCTTCCTCGCGCAGCGGATCTCGACGATCAGCGGCGTGGCCCAAGTCCAGGTCTACGGGCAGCAGAAATACGCGGTCCGCGTCCAAGTCGATCCCAACCAGATGGCCGCGCGCGGCATCGGCATCGACGAGGTGCAGCAGGCCATCGCGCAGGCGAACGTGAACCTGCCGACCGGCACGCTGTACGGCAAGGACCGCCTCTACGCCGTTCAGGCGAACGGCCAGCTCTACGACGCCGAGGCCTTTCGCCCGCTGATCGTCGCCTATCGGGGTGGCGCGCCGGTGCGCCTGGGCGAGCTCGGGCGCGTGGTCGACGGTGTGCAGAACGACAAGATGGCCGCCTGGTTCAAGGACAAGCGCGGCATCGTTCTCGGGATCTACCGGCAGCCCGGAACCAACACGGTGCAGGTCGTCGATTCCGTGCGCCGGCTGCTGCCCACCTTCCGCGCGGAAGTGCCGGCCGGCATCGAGATGGACGTGCTGTTCGACCGCAGCGTGGTGATCCGCCAGTCGGTCGAGGAGGTTCAGTTCGCGCTGCTGCTCGCGCTCGCGCTCGTGGTCCTGGTGATCTTCCTGTTCCTGCGCAACATCCCCGCGACCGCGATCCCGAGCGTGGCGCTACCCATGTCGATCGTCGGCACCTTCGCGATGATGTACGCGCTCGGCTACAGCCTGGACAACATCTCGCTGATGGCGCTGACGCTGTGCGTCGGCTTCGTCGTCGACGACGCGATCGTCATGCTGGAGAACATCTCGCGGCACATGGAGGCGGGCAAGTCGCGCCTGCAGGCGACGCTCGACGGCTCGCGCGAGATTTCGTTCACGATCCTGTCGATGACGATCTCGCTCGCGGCCGTCTTCATCCCGGTGTTCTTCATGGGCGGGATCATCGGCCGGCTGCTGCACGAGTTCGCGGTGGTGATCATCGTCGCCGTGCTGATTTCCGGCTTCGTGTCGCTGACGCTGACGCCGATGATGTGCGCGCGCATCCTGCGGCCCGAGCACGAGACGTCGCACGGCCCGGTGCACCGCGCGATCGAGCGCGGCTTCGAGGCGCTGCGCGCGGGCTACCGCGCATCGCTCGACTGGTCGCTCGCCCATGCGCGCACGGTGCTGGTCGTGTTCCTCGCGATCACGGTCGCGACCGGCGTGCTGTTCGCGCGTACGCCCAAGGGCTTCCTGCCGCCGGAGGACACGGGCCAGCTGTTCTGCTTCACCGAGGCCGCGCAGGACATCTCGTACACGGCCATGGCCGAGCTCCAGCAGCAGGCGGCGGACATCGTGCGCGCCAACCCCAATGTGGAAGGCGTGATGTCGTTCATCGGCGCGGGCGGAAACAATCCGTCGCTGAACCGGGGCCGGCTCTTCATCACGCTCAGGCCGCGCGGCGAGCGCGTCTCGGCCGATGAGGTCGTGCGCGAGCTGCGGCCCAAGCTCGCCCAGCTGGTCGGCCTGGAGGCGTTCATCCAGAACATCCCGACGATCCGGATCGGCCTGCTGACCAAGAGCCCCTACCAGTTCCTGCTGCGCAGCGCAGATTCGGAGGAGCTGTATCGCTGGGTGCCGCGCATCGAGGAGCGGCTGAAGAAGATCCCGGCGCTGGTCGACGTCTCGAGCGACCTGCAGATCCACCAGCCGCAGGTGCGCGTGGACATCGATCGCGCGCGCGCCGCCGCGCTCGGGATCAGCGCGCAGCAGATCGAGGCGGCGCTGGGCACCGCCTACGGATCGCAGCAGGTATCGACGATCTACACGGCGTCGAACCAGTACTGGGTGATCCTCGAGGTCGAGCCGCGCTTCCAGACCGGCCCGTCTGCGCTGCCGATGCTGTACCTGCGCGCCTCGAGCGGGGCGCTGGTGCCGCTGGACGCGGTGGCGAGGCTGTCCTACGGCGTGGGCCCGCTCACGGTCAGCCACCAGGGCCAGTTGCCCTCGGTGACGATCTCGTTCGACCTGCGGCCCGGGGTCGCCCTGTCGCAGGCGATCGAGACTATCGAGGCGTCGATGCGCGAGCTGCAGGCGCCCGCGACGCTGAGCACGAGCTTCTCGGGCACGGCGCAGGCGTTCCAGGACTCGCTGCAGGGCATGGGCATCCTGCTCGCGCTCGCGATCCTGGTGATCTATCTCGTGCTCGGCATCCTGTACGAGAGCTTCATCCACCCGCTGACGATCCTCTCGGGCCTGCCGACCGCCGCACTCGGCGCGCTGCTCACGCTGCGCCTGTTCGGCATCGAGCTCAACATGTACGCCTTCGTCGGCATGATCATGCTGATCGGGATCGTGAAGAAGAACGCGATCATGATGATCGACTTCGCCATCGAGGCGCAGCGGCGGGAGGGGCGGGCGCCTTTCGAAGCAATCCGCGAGGCCTGCCTGATCCGCTTCCGGCCGATCATGATGACCACGATGGCGGCGCTGATGGGCAGCCTGCCGATCGCGCTCGCGTTCGGCGTGGGCGGCGACGCGCGCCAGCCGCTCGGCCTCGCCGTGTGCGGCGGGCTGCTGCTGTCGCAGGTGCTGACGCTCTACATCACTCCGGTAATCTATCTATACTTCGAGCGTTTGCAGGAATGGATGCAGCGGCGCCGCGCGCCGGGCGCGCTGCCGCCGCCGCGCACCGCCCAGGAAGCCCGATGAACGAAACCCGCAATCTCGCCGTGTTCTGCGACTTCGAGAACGTCGCGCTGGGCGTGCGCGACGCCAAGTACGAGAAGTTCGACATCGGCCGCGTGCTGGAGAAGCTGCTGCTGAAGGGCTCGATCGTGGTAAAGAAGGCCTACTGCGACTGGGACCGCTACAAGGAGTTCAAGTCCGGCATGCACGCGGCGGCATTCGAGCTGATCGAGATCCCGCATCGCAGCCAGTCGGGCAAGAACTCGGCGGACATCCGCATGGTGGTCGACGCGCTCGACCTCTGTTACACGAAGGAGCACGTCGACACGTTCGTCATCGTCAGCGGCGACTCGGACTTCTCGCCGCTGGTGTCGAAGCTGCGCGAGAACGCGAAGACCGTGATCGGCGTCGGGGTGAAGAACTCCTCGTCCGACCTGCTGATCTCCAACTGCGACGAGTTCATCTACTACGACGACCTCGTGCGCGAGGACGAGGCCAAGCGCCGCGCCGCGAGGAAGCGCCGCGAATCGCGCCCGGCCGGCGCGCCCCGGGAGGCTGCGGGCGGCGACGACAAGAAGCAGGAGGCCTACGACCTGGTGCTCGAGACCGTGCAGGCGCTCATTGCCGAGCGCGGCGAGGGCGAGCGCATCTGGGGCTCGATGGTCAAGCAGGCGCTCAAGCGCCGCAAGCCCGGCTTCAACGAGTCCTACTACGGGTTCAAGGCCTTTTCCGAGCTGCTCGAGGAGCTGCAGAACCGCGGTCTGCTCGCGCTTGAGTACGACGACAAGTCGGGCGGCTACCTGATCCGGCCCGCAAGCCCGGTCACGGATTGAGCTGGCGGTAGACGACGTTGGCGAGCCTGAGCAGCTCGTCGCGCTCGAGGTCGGACGAGGACAGCGCGTAGCCGAACTTGCGGTCGATCCAGTAGAACACCCGCACGTTGCCGTCGCGCGCGTACCGGAAGGCGGTCTCGCGCTGGTCGGGTGCCTCGGTGCGCACATAGAGCGTCACGCGCTGCCCCTGGGCATTCTGGTACATGAACTGGGCCACCGGCCCCGGGTCCCGCGGCAGCAACCGCCCGCCGACCAGTGCGAGCCCCTCGGCGCCGAGCTGCGGTGCCTTGACGTTGCCGCCCAGGCGCTTGGAGAGCCAGGCGATCAGGTGCGGCTCCTGGTCGGCGCCGACTTCGACCGGATGCCGGACCTCGGGCGCATAGGTGGCGTGCGCAAGCGCGGCGCGGTGCGCGAGGATCGGCATGTCCGATTGCGCGGCCGGCGCGCCTGCGCGCTCGGCGCGCAGCTCCCAGCCCGCCACGCCGCCGACGGCAGCGCCGAGCACGATCCAGCCCGCGACCGCCGCCGCGGCGCGCCAGCGACCCGAGCCTGGTCCCGCCCGCTGCAGCAGCGCTGCAGGAACGGGCTCGTCGAGCACCGCGTCGTACTGCGCGTGCAGCTGATCTCGCGCCGCACGGTACGCCGAAAGCCGCTCGGCCTCTTCGGGGCGAGCCTCGAGCCACGCGTCGACGTGAGCGCGGCGCGCGGCGTCGAGCCGGCCGTCGACCCAGGCCTGCAGCTCCGCTTCTCCTACGGTCGAGGGAATCTCGCTCATTTCACCACTTGCAGTTTCGTTCCGCCCTTGCCGTACATCAGGATCCTCAGCTTCTCGCGCGCCCGCGCGAGCCGCGACATCACGGTGCCGATCGGAATGCCGAGCACCTCTGCCGCCTGCTCGTAGCTCAAGTCCTCCAGCGCCACGAGCAGCAGCACCTCGCGCTGCGGAGCCGGCAGCGCTGCAATGCCGCGCTCCAGATCGCGCACCAGCAGCGCGTCGCCCTGCGTCGCCCGCTGCGCGAGCTCCGGCATCTCGTCGTCCAGCGCATCGGTCGGGCGCGCCGAGCGCACCCGGTTGACGTGAACGTTGTGCATCACCGTGAACAGCCAGGCGCGCAGGTCGGTGCCCTGCCGGAACAGATGCAGCTTCGACCACGCGCGCTCCAGCGTGTCTTGCACCAGGTCGTCCGCGGCCGCACGGTCGCCCACCAGCGCGCGCGCGTAGCGCCGCAGCCGCGGGATCAGCGCAATCAGGCTTCGGGCGTCGCTCATTGGGCTGAACAGTGCGTCGCGGCGGGCTATTCCGTCAACAAGCGCAAGGCGTTACCGCGGCGCCTCGGGCTGCGGGGGAACGGTCCGCAGGTACGCCACGACCGCCGCCAGATCTTGCGGCGTCCACTGGCTCGCCGTGTTCCGGATCACCTCGCCCATGGTGTCGCCGACCACGTCCCCGTCCGGCGTCATTCCGCTCGACAGGAAGTCCTTCAGCTCCGGGTCGCTCCACTTCTTCAGCCGCGTCGGGGTCAGGTCGGGTGCGCGCGAGCCTTCGGCCAGCTTGGCGCCCGCGAGGTACCGGCTCGGATCGGTGGCGCCGAAGACGTTGCGCGGCGTATGGCATTCGCCGCAATGTCCGAGCGCATCCACCAGATAGCGACCCCGGTTCACCGCGGCGCTGCGCGCGGGGTCGGGGACGAACTCGCCGGGCTTGAAGAACAGCCATCCCCACGCGGCGGCGAGAAAGCGCCAGCCCGCCGGAAACACGAGGTCATGCTTGCGGCTGGGCGTCGGATCGGGGGGCAGCGAGCTCACATAGGCCCACAGGTCCCGCGCGTCCGCATCGGTGATCTTTGTAAATGACGGAAAGGGAAACGCGGGGAAGAAATGCGCGCCCCCGGGCCCTGCTCCGTAGCGCAGCGCGCGCGCGAAGTCGTCGCCATCCCAACGCCCGATGCCCGCATCCGGGTGCGGAGTGATGTTCGGTCCGTAGAAGGTGCCGAACGGCGTCTTCAGCGCGCGTCCCCCGGCGAAAGGCACTGCGCCCTTGCGATCGGCGGTGTGGCAGCCGACGCAGCCCGCGGCCTTGGCGAGATACGCTCCGTGCTTCGCGTCGCCCAGCGCGAATGCGGCCGGCGAGCCGACCGCGAGCGCGACGCAAAAAACGAAAAGCCCCGCCCAGGCGGGGCTTCCGAGCGCGCGGGCGCGCAGCCTATTTCTGGCGGAAGTCGTTGTGGCAGCCGCCGCAGGCCTTGCCGAGCGCGCCGATCTGCGCCTTGATGGCGGCCTCGTCGCCACCCGCGCTGACCTGCACGAGCTTGGACGCTTCGTTCTCCAGGCGGCTGGCGTGATCCTTGAAGTCCGCCTCCTTGTCGAACACTGCCGGCAGCGCCTTGGTGTGCTCTGCCCCCTTCGTGCTGGGATCGAAGCCGTCCCAGGGCATCCGGCTCAGATTGTCGATGAAACCGGCATTGCGCTTGACCACGTCCGCGTTGAACGGGACCTTGCCCTGGACCATCCCGTACATCGGGCCGAAGTACTTGCCCATCAGCGTCATGGCCGCCTGGCGCTGCTTGACCAGGACCTCGGGCTTCGCCTGGGCAATTGCCCCGGCCGAGAACGCCATCCCCACCAGCACGGCCGTGGCGGCCGCCAGCTGCGTCTTGTTCATCGGATGCTCCTGTAGTTGGTCCAACCGGGGGAGAACAGGCCGGGGCGGCGCTTTATTTCGCCGCGCCCTGGCGCAGGCCCGCCGCGTACTGGGCGACAGCCTTGATCTCCTCGTCGGTCATACGCGCGGCCACTCCGCGCATCATGCCGTTCGGGTCGTTCGCCCGCCCGCCCGAGCGAAAGAGCTTCAGCTCGGCTTCGACGTACTCCGAGAATTGGCCCCAGAGACGCGGATAGACCCCGGGAATGCCGGCGCCCGTGGGCCCATGGCAGCCGGCACATGCGGCCACGCCACGCTCGGCCACGCCACCTCGCCAGAGCTTCTGGCCCATCGCGGCCAGGTCCTTGTCGCTGGCCCGCGCGGGCTTGGGCGTCTGCGATGCGAAATACGCCGCCGCCGCATCCATGTCGGCCGGCGAAAGACTGGCCACCATGCCCGCCATCACGGGATTTTCGCGCGCGGCCTTCTTGCCGCCCTGTGCCTTGAAGTCTCCGAGCTGCTTGCGCAGGTAATCGGCGAACTGGCCCGCCAGCTTCGGGTTGGCCGGCGCGACGCTGTTGCCGTCGGCAGCGTGACACGCGGCGCAGACCTGCTTTGCGAGTTGCTCGCCCTTGGCGAGGTCGGCTTTCGCCTCGCCCTGCGCGCCCGCCTGCACGGCCCACAGCGCGCTTGCGGCGGCCAGCGCCGCCCATGCACGATTCATGCTGGTGCTCCCCGGATGCGGTAGAAACTCCTCATTTTATTAGAATTTCGCTCATGCCGGAATCCGAAAGCGCGTTCGCCGCCCTGCAATTCCTCACGTCGGTCGGCCAGCCCGAGCAACTGCCCGCCGAGTCGCTGCCCGAGCTCGCGTTCGCGGGACGCTCCAACGTCGGCAAGTCGAGCGCGATCAACGCGCTCGCGCGGCGCCGGCGGCTGGCGTTCTTCTCGCGCACGCCCGGGCGCACGCAGACGATCAATTTCTTCGAGCT
>Ga0335082_10000527_pt1 | contig 39810 bp, 28 predicted proteins | sample Lox_Sample_41_FD_206718 | JGI IMG/M metagenome (GOLD analysis project Ga0335082, IMG submission 206718) | Soil microbial communities from Loxahatchee National Wildlife Refuge, Florida, United States - Lox_Sample_4.1 | ecosystem: Environmental > Terrestrial > Soil > Wetlands | place: USA...
TGGATCAAGGCGGTCTTCGCCGACGATCAAGGCGCGCACTACATATTGGTGGCTGCGTTTTTGCGCGGGTCAACCGAGCCGCCGCCTGCGGCGTGGTTTTCGCGCTGTAATACCTGGGCCGGAAAATGCGCGCGGGACGGGCTCACGGTCACGGTGCCCAAAGAGGCGCGGCAGTTTCTGATATTTCTGGCGCCCGAGACTGGCGGCGACTTCAAGACGCTCGTAAACGCCGTGCGTGGCCGTCCCGGCACGTTCGTTCGTACATCACAGGAGCTTAACCAGGCGGCGCTCGAGCATGCGCGCCTCGAAGCCTACCTTGAAGCAGTGCGCAAGCTCGGGGCCGCCGATCCGGCAGGGCTCAAAGAGGCGGCGCCGCTCCTGTCGCGCAGTCTCGCCATCAAGGTCGATGAGAAATGCTTGGACAGAATTCCGGTGCTTCAAGCGCCTTGCCTGATGCAGGGGCGTGACTCGCTGATCATGGCAGACGGGCACAGCGCCTCGATCGCCCAGGAACTCACCTCCGGACCCGCGAGCGATTTGGCGATGCAAGCAAGCAATGCCCCACAGCTGAAGTCGGGCTACTTCGGCCCGTTCATCGGCTCTCTCCTGGACATCGCGCGCCTCTTCGACGGCCTTCATACGGCTCACTATCAGTACATTCCGGCGCTGGCTTCCGCGGAGGGCGAGGATCTGCGGCTTGCCCTGAACGCCGCGCCATCTTTCCATGACCCAAAGTCGGTGTTGGTTGTCGCGCTGCCGGCGGTCGAGACTCCGCAGTTGCCGCCGCTGCGCGCGGTGGACCCGACGGAGGTCTACTGCATCTGCAAGGAGCCATTGATCTTGCCGATGGAGGGTGCGCCACTGGTATTCGCTACCGAGTATGCGCGCGGCATGACCCTGCGCTTTGCGGCCAATGACGGCAGGATTGTCGAGCTGCCGGCGAGAGCGGATGCGGCACACGGAGGCCTCGCGATCGATACCTCCAGCGTGAGAGACCTCGTTCTGCACGGCAGGACCCGCGCCACATTGCGCGGTCAATGGGGCTTCGATGCCTACGATGGGCCGAGCGTCGATGTGGCCTCCGCGGGCGACAGGGATTGGAGACTGGCCGCCGGAGACGAGTTGGCGCTCGTGGTGGGCCGTCAGAACACGGTGCGGCTTCTCGCCGGGAGTGCGCAGTGCGTTCAGGAGATCGCCCTGCAGGACTCGACGGGCCGGCACCTTCAGGTGGAATGGAAGCGCATGAAGCCCGATGAAGTGGACCTGAATTTGTCCCTGCAGGATGCGACCCCCGGTGACTTGACGCTGTTGGTCCGCCACTACGGAGCCCAGCAATCGCAGCAGCTCGCACTACATGCTTACGCCGAATCCGGACATGTCGATAGCTTCGCTCTGCACGCTGGAGACAAGCGGGGAATTCTGCGCGGAACGCGGCTGGACGAAATCGACAAGCTGAGCGTCAGTGGTGTGGAGTTTGTTCCGGAAACCTTGGCGAGCAGCGCCGGCCGCGATGAGCTGTCAGTGCTGGCAAGCACGATGCCGCGGGCGAACGGCTTCCGGGCCGGTGAAGCCGTGCGAGCTGACGTCACACTCAAGGATGGCCGCACGCTCAGCGTCGAAACGACGATCGGGGCGCCGCGCCCGAGCGCGATCTTGATCGGCAAGAGCACGCAACTCTCGCCTTCAGACAGCGGCGGCGCACAGATCCGTCTCACAAACGACGATGAATTGCCGCAGGACGCAATACTCACATTCGCGCTGCGCGCGCAGTCCCCCGCCTCATTTGCGCTCAATGAGGAGATCGAGATCGCCATGGTGAACGGCGAATCTTCGACCGTGCTTGACTTCGCTCACGGCGCCATGAGGCTACAGAACGGCCAGGTCGCCGTGGCCTCTCTCGATCCAGCCAAGACACTCGGCTCTTCCGCGTTCGGGCCGCTGCGATTCCGCAGGGTCATCAAAGGCGTCGCCGGCGACTGGCAGCCGCTGGCAACGCTAGTCAGGCTTCCACAGGTGAAAACTCTGCGATGTGTGGACGCCGAGCCGACCTGTACCCTCTCGGGCATCAACTTGTTCTTGCTTGACTCGGTGTCGGCCGATTCGCAGTTTGAGCACCCGACGTCGGTTCCGGATGGCTTTACGGCAGAGACGCTACCGGTCCCCAGACCCGCCGAGCGGCGGCTTTATGTGAAGTTGCGTGACGACCCTTCCGTCATCAGCGTGTTGAGCATGAAGGATCAGGCGGCGCCGGCGCGTGTGGATGGACGCACGCCGGACCCGACCACGGCGGGGCAGGCCCCGTCCGCTCAGTCCCCGGAAGCGGCGCGAGCCACGGCGGTTTCGGCCGCAAGCGACGCCGAAGTCCCGAGCGCCGCCTGGGAGTCTTCGGGCACGAGTTCTACGCCACAGCGTGCGAATACTACCGAGTCATCCCCACTCCCGTCCTTCTCCGAACTGAAGCGGAGGGGTCCGGCGGCGCCCTTGAGTGAGCCGATCGGCTCCGGCATAGCATGTCATCAGCAGGAGACCCCGCCAGAATGCGCCTCACTGAAATGACTGCGCGGCCGCGTCAGGCGGCGCTTTCAACAGCGCGTCCGCTCGGTCGGCCGCGCGACGAGCAGATCGACACCGAAGTGGTCGCGGCCGTATTGCAGCTGCTCAAAGCGCGCGGCTATCGTGCCGTTACCATCGAGGGTATTGCGCGCAAGATCGGCCGGGCGCGCACGAGCCTCTACCGTCGCTGGCCCAGCAAGCGGCATCTCGTCGCTTACGCGGTGGTAAGCGAAATGGGCGCGAGCCCCGCAGCGGACACCGGCGCCTTGCGCGGGGACCTCGAGGCGGCCGTCGGTACGCTGCTGCACGCCTTCGCCGGACCGCTGAAGCAAGCGCTGCCGGGACTGGTCGCCGACATGGCAAGCGATCCCGAGCTGGCTACGGCTATTCGGCGCGAGGTTTTGGCCGCACGTCGCGAGTCCATGCGGGGCGCGTTCGCCCGCGCGAGAAAGCGCCACGAGGCCCGCGCTGACCTGGATATTGAGCTGGTTCTTGACATGCTGACCGGACCTTTCTACTACCGCGCTCTCTTCGGCCACGCGCTCATCAGTCGCCGCATGACTCAGGACGTCGTGGACTACGTGCTGCGTGTAGTCGCGCGCCGGTAGTCCGCAAGGTCCTGGGAGTGAAGGATGTATACCACAGGGCGAGATCGCTCCTCTCCGTGCAGCATTGGCGCGGCCGCCTGCTCGTTTGGGCCGCCGCGGGCGGCGTCGGCTGCGCCGCTGTGGGCTTCGCGCTGCTCGCGGATGCGGCCCAAGCTCTCTTCCGGCACGTCGTCGCGGCGAGTGCCTTGTGGCCTTGGCTGCTCACACCGCTGGGGCTGTTCACCATAGCGTGGCTGACAGGCCGATACTTCAAGGGCGCTGAGGGCAGCGGAATCCCGCAGACGATATTCGCGCTACGCACCGAATCGGAGCCGCAGAGCCTCGCGCTGCTGCGGCTGCGCGTGCTCGCGGGACGCGTTCTGCTGTCGGCGGGCGCTCTAGCATGTGGGGCGTCAATTGGCCGTGAGGGGCCGACGGTTCATGTCGGTGCGGCAATTACGCATGCAGTGGCGCGTTTCATCCCCCACGGCGATACGCGGGCGCTAAGACGCATGCTGATATTGGCCGGTGGGGCGGCCGGGGTTGCCGCGGCCTTCAACACCCCGCTCGCCGGAGTGGTGTTTGCGATCGAGGAACTCTCTCGATCGTTCGAAGAGCGCGCAAACGGTACCACGCTCACCGCGGTAGTACTGGCCGGCATTACCGCGATCGCGCTCGTCGGCAACTATACCTACTTCGGTCAGCCGCACCTTGGAACGCTGGCTCACCTGTTATCTCCGACGGTGTTTGCGGTGGCGCTCGCCGGTGGGCTTGCCGGCGGGCTTTTCAGCCGGCTCACTCTGGCGTGCGTCCGGGGGCTGCCGGGCATTCTCGGGCAGTTGCAGCGCACGCGCCCCGCGGTGTTCGCGCTCTCTTGTGGGCTGGCGCTCGCTGCAATCGGCTGGGCCACGGGCGGTCGTACGTACGGTAGTGGCTATGTCGAAGCGCGCATGATCCTCGAACACAACGTGCAGCTGCCCTGGATCTACGCGCCCGCTCGCGCAGCCGCGACCATGCTTTCCTACCTGAGCGGGATTCCGGCGGGGCTGCTCGCACCTTCGCTTTCGATCGGAGCGGGGCTCGGACAGGCCCTTGGTGACCTATTTGCGGAAAATACCGTGGCGTACTCGGCAGTGCTGGGAATGTGTGGCTATCTTGCGGGGGTCACCCAGGCGCCGCTCACGACACTGGTCATCGTCATGGAGATGACGAGCGGACAACAGATCGTGCTGCCGCTGATGCTCGCCACGACGATCGCAACCGGCACGGCGAAACTGATCTCTCCGCCCTTGTATCGCACGCTAGCGGAGCGGTACGTCGCGTGAGCGTCGGCGCCCGCGGCCCGGGCTACCGGTGGCGGCGCGCGCCGCGGAGCCTGCCGAGCTGTAGCGGAGAGGCGGTGGGTGGTTGCCGGCCGCGCCGGCTAGCGGGTGCCTCAGAAGATCTTGCCGGGATTGAGGATGTTGCGGGGGTCGAGGGTCTTCTTGATGGCCCGCATGAGAGCGACCTCCGCGGCGCTCCGCGACAGTTCCAGGAACGGCACCTTGAGCGAGCCTATCCCGTGCTCGGCGGAAATGGATCCGCGCCGCTGCGCAACCACCTCATAGACCACCGCTTCGATTTCATGCTGTGGCGCCGGGTCCGCGGCCATGTTCACCGACACGTGCAGATTGCCATCGGCGACGTGGCCGAAGTACAGGACCTGCAGGTCGCGCCAATGCCGGCTCAACGCCGTGTCAATCTCGGCGACCAGCTTGCCGATCTCGCCCGTCGGCACACTGACATCGAAACTCAGCTGCGGCCAGTGACCCGCCTGGCGCCACTCGGCAGGGGAATCGCGTACCGCCCAGAGCTCGGAAGTCTCCCGCTCCGACTGCGCGATCGCCGCATCGACGATCAGGCCATCCTGCAGCGCCGCGCCGAGCACCTGCTCGAAGCGCTCAGGATCGCTCACCGTATCGAAGCCCATGGTTTCCACGAGCACGCCGATGCCTTCCGCCAGTGCCACCGGAGGTCTTCGGCCGAGACGCGTGGTGCCCAATAGATAGAACGCCGGCCACATCACTTCAAAGGCCGTCAGCTGCGGGCCGAAGCTCGTGCGCACGCGGTTGAGAAGTGTCAGCACGTCCGCGTAGCTGTCGAGGGCGAACATCCCGGTGCACAGGCTCCGTGCCCTCGGGAACAGGCGCAGGACCGCGGCGGTGATGACACCGAGGGTGCCCTCGGAACCGATGAAGAGCTGGCGCAGGTCGTAGCCCGTGTTGTTCTTGGTGACCTTGCCCAGGGCGTCTATGACGGTGCCATCGGCGAGCACCGCCTCCACACCGAGCGTCAGCTCGCGCGCCATGCCGAAGCGCAGGACGCGATTGCCGCCCGCGTTGGTGGAGAGATTGCCGCCGATCTGGCACGAGCCCCGCGCACCGAGATCGAGCGGGAAGAAGAAATCCGCTGCCGCTGCCGCCTGCTGTATGCGCTCGAGCACCACCCCGGCCTCGACGGTGATCGTCGCGGCCGCCGTGTCGAGTTCCCGTATGACCCGCATCCGCTCCATGGCCAGGATCACGCAGGGACCTGCCGGAACGCCGCCTCCCGAAAGGCCGGTCATGCCGCCCTGCGGCTGCACCGCGACGCGGTGCTCGTGGCAGTAGCGCAGCAACGCCGACACTTCGGCCGTGGTGCGCGGGTACACCAGCGCCAGTACGCCGACGTCCACGCTCCCCTGGACCCCATAGTCCCGCGTGTGGCGGGCGAGGGCATCGGCATCCGGGGCTTTGACGACCTCGTCGCCGAGGAGAGCGGTGAGCTCTGCGAGCGCCGCGCTGCGCGTCGCGTTCAAACCGGTTTCTCACCCATGATGGTGGTCCGGTACAACTCCCGCCGATGTCCCTGGTAGTCGTTGTACGCCTGATGCACGGTCAGTCGGTTATCCCACATCGCGAGCATGCGAGGCTCCCAGCGCAGCCGGCACGAAAAGGCCGGCTGGGTGATGTGATCGGTCAGGAACTTCAGCAGCGGGGCTGACTCTTCGGGAGACATGCCGTCCAGGCCGATGGCGTAGGACGGATCGACGTACAGCGCCTTTTCGCCCGTGACCGGGTGCGTGCGCACGAGCGGGTGCACGCTGCCCTTGATCTTCCGCAGCAAATCATCCGACAGGCGCTCCGCATTGCGCGTCGACGCCAGGCGGCCTATCGGGCTGTCACTGATTTCGACCGCGTCCTGGGCGGCCTTCAGCACGTCGCGCATCGAAAAATGCACCCGCAGGGATTCGATCATCCGCTGATAGGCCGGACTCAGCGTAGCGTAGGCCAGCGCCAGGTTCGCAAAGGTCGTGTCACCGCCGAACGGCGGCACCTCGACCGAATACAGAATCGTCATGGCCGGAGGCTCGGGCAGGAACGGCGAATCGGTATGCCAGCCCTCGCCGAAGACCATCCGCGACTGATCGTTGGCTTCCTTGATGAGCGGGTGCACGTTGCGATGGCCCGGAGTGCCCTGGGTGTAAGCATCCTCCGCGAACTGTCCAAAGCGCAGACTGAACGCTTCGTGATCGCCGTGGGTCAGGTCCTGGCCGCGCAGGTAGACCATCTTGTGCCGGTGCAGGGCGTGACGGATCTCATCAATCTGCTGCGCCGTCGCCGTGGCCGCTGCGACGCCACAAATTTCAGCGCCCATCGCCGCCGACAACGGCTGCACCACGATGTGCTCGTAGCGGGCGGCGCTGTTGTCAAACTTGCCGGTCGGGTGAAGACGCATTCGTGTCTCGTCCCATGCGACTCCGTGAGGTCACTCGGGTGCTGCTGCACGCATACGGACCCGCCTGCAGGAGTATACCGGGCGCATCCGACGACAACCGCAGGCGCAGTGCGCGCGCCAAGTGCCACCTCAGCGCGCGACGGCCAGCGAGGCTTGCAGTCAGCCCCCTGGTCGAAGACCGCGGAGCCGTCGCGCTAGCGAATTGCCTGAACCGGTCGACGTCCCAGAAGCGGATGTCGCGATACGGCTTGCGCAGAAAAGTGGGCAGGTCGGCGCCGTAATGGATGGAGTCCTGGCTCAAAGCTCACCTCGGGCACGCGGGCCGTGTACCTGCGCTGGCTTTGCGGAATGACTCGCCGGTCAGTTCCGCTGATTACGGCGACGATGGCGTGCCAGTTGCCAGTCGGTGTCAGACCTACGGAAGGTCGGGACGTTGCGGCGAGGCCCCCGTCCGTGTCAGCGCTCACCGGCACAGGGATCATTGGCTCAAAGCGCGGCGCGGGAGAGCAGGGCGGCCGTCGGACGGCCGCCCTGGAGCGCGCCCGGCACGGGAGCGGGCTAGTTCCTGGCGATCGGGGGTGAGGGGTTGTGTGCGCCCGAGTGGGCGAGCGCGTAGATGGTCAGCGCGGGGCGGTCGATCTGCGCCACGGCCGCGGAGGTGCTCTGCTGCATGCAGGCACGGAAGCGTGCCTCGCTGGCGAGCGCACGTCCCTGCAGGGGCGAGCACACCGTGCGCGCGGCGGCGCTCAGACGCTGGTAGAGCACCTTGGCGCCGGCCGGCTGCGTGAGGTCGAGATCGGCGAACTGGATGCGTACCGAGGGAACCTCCCCGGGTGTCGCGGCGGGGGCGACGGACTGGGTGAGGATCATCGCGGCGGCGATCAGGCCGAGAATGCTGAAACGGTTCATGGCGGTCTCCTTGAGGTCCTGGGCTGTCTTTCGCGGTGCCTCGGGGTTTCGCCCGGCGGGCGGTCCCGGCGCCGTCGGGGCAGACACTGCGGCGGATGTCCCCGCCCCACCATGGACCGGCTCTGGATTGAGTCTGATCGAGTCTGGACTGACTCTGGATGATCGCTGAAGCGCTTCAGATCCAGGCATGAACTCTTCAATAACATGAACTTACGCTTGATCCGGGAACGCCGACAGCCTCGGCCGGGGAGCTGAAACATGCTTTCGAACTGCCGCGGTTGCCGTGTCGTGTGATCTTGGGGCCCACTACGCGCGTGAGCACTACGAGCAACGAGGCCATTTCCGCTCAGGTTCCCGAAGAGCGCCTGCCGGCGACGCTGCCGCAGCTGCAGGCGGCGCTGCGCAAGACCACCGAGTATCTGGCCCGCGAACTCGCCCAGCCCACGGATCGCGCGCCGGCGTGGTCGGACATCGAGTGGCGTACCGCGCGGGCGGTCGTGACCATCCATGGCGTGTCCGGGCTGCTTGCGGCCCAGCTTCGCTGGGAGGGTCCTCGGGGCTGGCGACCGTTCCTCGCCGAGCAGCGCGCGCTCATCGCGGCACGGCAGCCGCGCCTGCGGGGCTTCCTGGAAGAGCTTGATCGCGCCGCGCGCTCTCGGGGCCTTGCACTGGTCGCCCTGAAGGGCGCGGCCCTGCACGCGCTCGGGGTCTACAGCCCGGGCGAGCGTCCGATGGCCGACATCGATCTGCTGTGCGACCCCGAGCAGGCAGAGAGCGCCGCCGAAGTGCTGGCCGGGCTCGGCCTGCGTGCCGGGCCGGCTACCTGGAAGCACCGGGAGTTCGCCGCTCCCGCGGAGACTGCGGGTGTGGTCAGCCTCGGCGAGTCTGCGACCGGACCGGTGAAGGTCGAGTTGCACGCTCGGCTGCGCGAGATCCTGCCGCTGCGCCCCGTGGACGTTACGGCGGCCGCCTGGCCGGGCAGCCCGCACCCGGGGCTCAATGACTACGGCACTTCCGAGGGGCTGATGCTGCACATGCTGCTGCATGCCTCCGGCGCGATCAGCGGGCGCACCCTGCGGCTGCTGCACCTGGTGGACCTGTCGCGACTCGCCCGGCGCATGGACGCGCGCGCCTGGGAGGCACTCTTCGAGTCGGTGCGTGGCACGCCAGACCCGGATCTGTGGTGGGCGTATCCGCCGCTGCTTCTGACTGAGCGCTACTTCGGTGGCGTGCCGCAGGGGGTGCTCGAGCGACTGGCCGCGGCCTGCCGCTGGCCGCTGCGCCGCGCCTTTTCGCGCCGCACGCTCACCGACGTGTCGATTTCCCACCTGTGGGTGAGCGCCTTCCCCGGGATCGAGTGGGCACGCAGCCTGCCGGAGATGGCCGCCTACGCGGTGCGGCGCTTCAGTCCGAGCGCCGAGACGCGCGCGCTGCGGCAGGCGTTTGCCGAGTCGCAGCCACTGGTGAGCGGCGGGGAATGGTCGCGCACCTCGCAGCGCCGCCGCATCGTGCGCTGGCTCCTCGCCCGGCAGCCGCGCCAGGAGACCCTGCACCCGTTGCGCGCCTCGCTTCTGGGCGAAGACCTGTGAAGCTCCAGCGCGGCGCGTCCGCTCAGCCGAACTGCACCCCGAGCATGGACACCGAGCCGCCATCGACACCCTCGACGGGGAACTGCACGGTCTCGGAGGGCATGCTGGCGCCCATCACGTACAGCAGCGGCAGGTAGTGTTCGGGCGTCGGCACCGAGAGGCGCGCATCCTCCCCGAGGCTCGGGTAGTCGATGAGCTCGGCGTGCTCGCCGGCGATCAGCCGCGTGCGCACGGCCTCCTCGAAGCGCAGCGCCCAGTCGTAGGGCTCCTGGGGGCGCTCACCCCAGGCGTAGGCGCGCAGGTTGTGCACCAGGTCGCCGCTGCCGAGCAGCAGCACGCCTTCCTCGCGCAGCGCGCGCAGCCGCACCCCGACCTGGTAGTGATAGCTCGGCGCGCCGCGTGCATCGATGCTCAGCTGCACCACCGGCACGTCGGCGTCCGGGTACAGGTGGCACAGGAGCGACCAGCTGCCGTGGTCCAGGCCCCAGCCCTGGTCGAGCTGCACCGGCAGCGGCGCGAGCAGCGCGGCTACCCGGTGAGCCAGCTGCGGGTCACCGGGCGCCGGGTAGCGCGCTGCGTACAGCTCGCGCGGGAAGCCGCCGAAGTCGTGGATGGTGCGCGGCCGGGGCATGGCGGTGACCGCGAGTGCATCCAGGTACCAGTGAGCCGAGATCGCGAGCACCGCGCGCGGGCGCGGCAGGCGCGCGCCGAGGGCGCTCCATGCGGCCGTCCAGGCGTTGCTACGGATGGCATTGAGCGGGTTGCCATGGCCGAGGAAGAGCGCCGGCAGCGTGCTCATGCCGGGGCGCTCTCCTGCAGCAGCCGCACCGCCACCTGCGAGAGGCGTGCCCGCAGCGCGAAGCGCTCACTGGCCCGCGTCACGTAGCGCACCGCGATCTCCACGCCGCCGGCGGCCGGGCGCACGGCGATGCCCGGCTCGGCCGAGAGCGCGCTGCCACGCTGGCCGCGCGAGGCGCGCCGCCATTCCTCCTCGGCCTGCTTGGCGTTGGCGGCGGTCGCCGCCTGCACTTCCTTCTGGAGCGCCGCCGCGACGGCGAGGGCGTCGCGGCCGAAGGGCACGACCACCGAGAGCTCGTCCCACAGCCACTGCCCGGTGGTGGAGAAGTTGAAGTAGTGACGCTCGATGGCGAAGCTGTTGGTGAAGGTCACGTGCCGGCCCGTCGGGTGGCCGGCATCGGTCCAGTTGCCGGTCTCGAGCAGCACGGTGTGGAAGATGCCGAGTTCGACCACCTCGCCGCTGACGCCGTTGATCTCGACCCAGTCGCCGAGGCGGATGCCGTTCTTGCCCATGAGCACGAACCAGCCGATGAAGGCGACGATGAAGTCCTTGAGGGCCACCGTGAGTCCCGCGCCGGCGATGCCGAGCATGGTGCCGATCTGGCCGGGCACGCCCACCAGCACGAACAGGATGACGATGATGCCGATTACCTGCAGCGCGACCCCGACCACGCTGCGCAGCGTTTCGAGCTGCCGCCGGTCGATGTGGGCGCGCGCCAGCAGTCCGTTCAGCCAGCGGTCGGCAAAGAGCAGCAGCAGCAGCGCCACGAGCACGATGCCGGTCGCGGCGAGAATGTCGCGCAGCACGATTCGCTGCTGCGTGGCGACCACCTCGTCCCACTTGCCGTAGATCTCGGCGAGCTTGTGGCGTGCGCTGATGCGCTGGTCGCGCAGCGTGAGGCGGCGCTGGTCGGTGGCCATCTGGCGTGTGAGGCTGAGGGCGGTGTCCGGTTGCGTGCCGGGGCCGGCGCCGGCGCCGGCGCCGGCGGCCGCAGCGGCGGCGTGCGCGGTGCCGGGCAGTGCGGCGAGCCGCGCGCGGGCGTTGTCGAGGTCCGCGACCAGCTGCGCGCGCCGCTCCGCGAGGCGCGCGGCGCTTGTGGCCGCATCATGGCGCGCCTCGGTCAGCCAGGAGCGCTTTTCATGCAGCGCCAGCCACTGGCGGATCCCTCCGACCAGGCCATTGAGGCGCGCGAACAGGGTGGCCGGGGTGCTCGGGGCGCTGGCCACGTTCAGCACGCTCGCGCGCTCCGCGGCCGCGTGCTCCTCCTGGGCCTTCTGCAGGCGCTGGTGCACGTTGCCGCCCGCGGCCAGGAGGTCGCTGTTGGCTTCCTCCACCTGGTCCTGGGTGATCTCCAGCTGTGACTGCGCGAGCTCGAGCTGGTCCTGGATTGCCGGCTTGTCCGGGTCGGCGGCGGCGGCGAGGCGCGCCTTCAGGCGATTCACCGCGTCGGTGTCGGTGCCGAGCTGCTTCTGTGCCTCATCGAGGCGCTGCTGGATGGCCTGCGCCTCGGGGCTCAACACCGGCGGATGCGCCTCGATGCGGCGCAGTGCGCCGCTGAAGGCCAGGTCGAGCTCGTGGTCTGCGGTCTGCACCGCAGCCTGCGCCAGCGGCTGCTCCTCCGGCGTGTTCGCCAGCCGCGCGAGGCGCTGCGCGGTAAGGAGCGTGTTCTGATCGATGACCGGGGCTGCGTTCTCCGGGGCCGGCTCGGCCGCAGCCTTTACCGGGGTTACCACCCCGCGGGTACTCCACAGCCCGTAGCCGGTCGCGGCCAGGAGCACCACCAGTACGATGGCGATGGCTTTTTGCAGCGCGCTCATCAGGGCATGATGCCACGGCCGCCCGTGCGCGCGGGCCGGCAGCCGTCGACCTGGCCCTAGATGGCCGCGGTGCGCGCGGTCGCGGCGGGCTCGAGCGCGTAGCCCTCTTCGCGCCAGCCGCTGATCCCGCCGAGCATGATCTTCACCGCCCGGCCGAGCTGTGCCAGGCGCAGGGCACCGCGGTGGGCGCCGTTACAGTGCGGGCCGGCGCAGTAGAGGACGAACTGGGTGCCGGCGGGATAGGGGCGCAGGCGCGCCTCGGTGAGTTCGCCGTGCGGGATGTGGACGGCGCCGGGCACGTGCCCGCGCGCGTAGGCTTCCGCGCCGCGTACGTCGATGAGCACGAAGTCGGCCGCGGCGAGTGAGTGGCGCACGTCCCAGCAGTCGGTCTCGAAGCTGAGCGCGGCCGCGAAGTGGGCGCGGGCCGCGGCGGAATCGGCGGCGGGGATGGCGGTGACGATGCTCGGCATGGCGGTACTCCCTGAGTGGCAGTGCGGGAGCATTGTGGTCCCGGATGCGCCGGCGGGCCAGTGGCGCAGATGACTATATACGTTAAGATCACGCCATGAGTCACCGGGTGGTCGCGCTCGCCTACGACGGCCTGTGCACCTTCGAGTTCGGCTGCGTGGTCGAGCTGTTCGCGCTGCCGCGCCCGGAGCTCGGCGTGCCGTGGTACGAGTTCGCGGTGTGCGCCGCCGCGCGCGGTCCGCTGCGCGCCGCCGGGGGCCTCACGGTGCAGGTGCCACACGGGCTCAAGGCGCTCGAGCGTGCCGACACCATCGTCATCCCCGGCTGGCGCGACCTCGATGTGCCGCCGCCACCGACGCTGCTGGCGCAACTGCGGGCCGCGCACGCGCGCGGCGCGCGGCTGTGCTCGATCTGCTCCGGGGTGTTCCTGCTCGCGGCCACCGGGCTCCTCGACGGGCGGCGGGCCACGACCCACTGGCGCTATCTCGAGCGGCTGCGGGCGCGCTACCCGCGCATCGAGGTGGAGACGAACGCACTCTACGTCGATGAGGGGCAGCTGCTCACCTCGGCGGGCTCCGCCGCGGGCCTCGACCTGCTGCTGCACCTGGTGCGCCGCGATCACGGCGCGCGGGTCGCCAACCACGTGGCGCAGCGCCTGGTGATGGCGCCGCACCGCGAGGGCGGCCAGGCGCAGTTCGTGCCGCGGCCGCTCGCGCCCGAGGGCCGCGGGCGCCTCGCGCGCCTGCTCGACTACATCCGCGCGCACCTCGCCGAGGCGCACACTCTCGCCTCACTCGCCGCGCGCGCGGCCATGAGCACGCGCACGCTGCAGCGCGAGTTCGTGGCCGCCACCGGGCAGTCCCCGCAGGAGTGGCTGATTGGCGAGCGCCTGGCCCGCGCCCGGGAGCTGCTCGAGGGCAGCCGCCTGAGCACGCAGTCGGTGGCGGCGCGGGTCGGCATGGGGAGCGCGGAATCGCTGCGCCATCATTTCCGGCACCGCCTGGGGACGACGCCGGCGCGCTACCGCGCGCGCTTCACGCACCGCGGCGCGCGGCGCGCCTAGTAGGCGACGTAGGGGCCGAGGACGCCGGAGGCGGTCTGGTTCTCGATCGCGGTGTAGACGTTGCGGCCGAAGAAGTACGGCATCCCGAGATCGAACTGGATCAGCACACTCATGCCCGGCAGCGCATTGAGCGGCCCACCCAGCCCCGGCACCGCGGTCGCCGACTGATTGGCGTTGAAGGCGTCATCGGCGTTCACGATGCTGAAGCTGGCCGTCACCGTGTTGCCCCCGCCGGCGCCATGCAGGGTGGCGCTCAGGTTGACGGTGGAGGGGGGGCAGTAGAAGTTGGCGTTGGTCGGGCAGGTCATGATGCTGCTGTCATCGACGAAGTAGGCGTTCGAGCCGCTGTCGAGGGCGGCGTTCAGCCCGATCGTGCCGTTGAAGTCGGCCGAGAAGAAGCCGGTGTTGTCATCGATGGCCAGCACCGTGGCGCTGCCGAGGGAATTATTCGTCTGCGTGCCGATGCCAAACACCAGTGAGCCGCTCACGTTACTCGCGCCGGCGCTCGCCACGCTCGGGACCTCCACGATCGAGCCGTTGTTGTCACTGGCGAAGACGTTCACCGGGTTCCATAGCTGCTGGGCCGTGACCACCGAGGCGTCGGCGCAGGTGGTGGGCGTGGGACAGGTGTAGTAGGTGCCGGGAATGACGTTCTGCTCGCAGCCGAGGCCGCAGTCCTGCAGGAACGGGCCGACGCCGAGCACGCCGTTGGCACCGAAGGCGGCCACGGTGTTCTCCATCTTGCCGGTGCAGTCGGACGGCACCGCGTAGGTCGGATCCCCGATCACCTGTACGGTGATGTTGAGGGCCTCCTTGCCCGAGACCGGCAGCTTCAGGTCCGCTTTCGCGAGCGGCCCGAAGCTCGAGCCGTCGGCGAAGGGCAGGCACTCGGCGAGCTGCAGGCCGCCGGGCTGCTGGAAGGCTCCCGGGAGCGTGATCTGCGTGAGCGTGGAGCTCAGCAGGCGCAGCCCCGAGGAGCCGCTGTCGACCTCGATGTTGTCGATGGTCTGGCACTGGGTGGTGCCCGGCACGCATACCTGGATCGAGAGGTAGGCGGTGTTCACGGCCGGCTGCACCAGCTCCGCCGGTCCCGGCCCGAGCGTGAATGACTCGACGTTCGGCGGGCCCGGAGTCGCGATCACCTGCACGGGCGGCGGCGGCGGCGGGGGACCGATGCTTCCGCCTCCGCCGCCGCCACAGGCGCCGAGCACGAGGGGAGCTACGAAAGACAGTGCCAGGAGGAACTTGCGCATGCAGTGCATTTCCAGAGAGTGTTCGGTCACTTGATCTGATCGGTGGCGAAGTTGGCCGGCAGGAGCGCGGGCGCCCAGGCGCGGCCGCCCATGGCGCGCAGGCGGCCATGGTTCTCCACCACGAGCCCGCTCTGGCGGATCACCAGGTGTCGATGGTTCGGCGGCGCGGCCTCGGCCGCCTGCACGAACTGCTCGTAGTAGCTGCCGAGCACCTGCCGCAGGTCGGGGTTCGCAGGTCCCGCCCAGGTGACCGCAAAGACCTTGCCGTCGCTGCGCGCGTACTCGCGCACCGTCATCCCGTAGGCGGTGCTGATCTCGTGCACGGTGAAGGCGGCGCCCGTGCTCGCACTGGTGGCTGCCGCGCTCACGCGCAGCGCCCCCTTCATGTGCGCGCGGTCGGCCTGCACCGAGCTCAGGTCCCCGCCCAGGGACGCGAGCACCGGGAGCGCGGGCAGCGCGGCAAGCGCCGCGGACAAAACTAAGTACTTGATCAGCCTCATGCGGGCATCCTTGAAGTGCCTGTAACGCCATTGTGCCCTACCCGGCACTTGCTGCGCGAAAGCTGTCTGAAATCGACGACGCGGCGCTCGACTTCGGACTGATTCCACTAGACGCGCCGCGCGCGCGTTGGTTGACCACGGCTCGGCCAATGGCTCGCCACCGCGGCGGGCAGGGGGCCCAAGCGCGGTTGCGAAAACTGCTTGTGGCCTTATTGATCAATCCGTTAGGATTCGCCCCCCAAAATCGGAGCGGTAGTTCAGCTGGTTAGAATACCGGCCTGTCACGCCGGGGGTCGCGGGTTCGAGTCCCGTCCGCTCCGCCATTTTCCTTAATCCACCAGCCAAACATGCTTCAGCGGATCCGAGACAGACTGCACGGCACCCTCGCGTATGTGGTCCTGGGGCCGATCATGCTTGTGTTCGTCGCCTGGGGTGCCTACGGCATCGTCAACCTCAACGTCGGCGGCGCCAACTACGCCGCCGAGGCCGGCGGCACCAAGATCACCCTCGAGGAGGCGCGCAGCCGCTGGCTGCGCACCCAGGCGATGTGGCAGCAGCGCCTGGGTGGTGCGGAGTTCCCGCCGCAGCTGCGCGAGAAGCTCCAGGACCAGACGCTCGAGGGTCTGATCTCCGGTGCGCTCATCGCGCAGCGCACCCAGGATCTCGGCTACCGCGTCAGCAGCGCGCAGCTGCACGAGGCGATCCAGCAGGAGCCCGCGTTCCAGATCGGCGGCAAGTACTCCCCGGAGGCCGCCAAGGCGGCCCTCGCGCAGGCCGGGCTGTCGCTCGATACCTTCGAGAGCCAGCTGCGCACCGACTCGCGCCGCTTGCAGCTCGAGGGGGGGATCCGCGCCTCGAACTTCCTCACGCCCGCGGAGCTCAAGCGCATGAACGCGCTCGAGGACCAGCAGCGCGAGGTGCGCTACTTCGTCCTGCCCGCGGACAAGTACGCCGCCGCCGTCAAGGTCGACGACGCCGCGATCGGCGCCTACTACAAGGGGCACCAGGCGCAGTTCATGACCCCCGAGTCGGCGAAGCTCGAGTACGCGGAACTGCGCCTCGATACGCTCGCCGCGCAGCAGCAGATCACGGATGCGGACCTGCACGCCGCCTATGACAAGGCCAAGAACCGCCTGCTGGTACCCGAGAAGCGCCGCGCGCGCCACATCCTCATCACCGGCAAGGATGACGCCGCAGCGCTCGCCCAGGCGCAGAAGGTCCTCGGCGAGGCCAAGGCCGGCAAGGACTTCGGCGAGCTCGCCAGGCAGTACTCCCAGGATCCGGGCTCGGCGCAGAACGGCGGCGACCTCGACTGGGCCGAGCGTGGCAGCTTCGACAAGGCCTTCAGCGATGTGCTCTTCAGCATGGCCGTGGGCGAGATCAAGGGGCCGGTGAAGACCCAGTACGGCTACCACATCATCCGCCTGGACGAGATCCAGGCCGGCAAGGGCAAGTCCTTCGAGGAGGCACGCCCGGATCTCGAGTCGCAGCTGCGGCGCGACCGCGCGACCGATCGCTTCGGGGAGATCCAGGAGCAGCTGCAGACCAAGCTCGCCGAGCCGGGCGCGGACCTGAACACGCTGGCGCAGGAGTACCAGCTGCAGCACGGCACGGTTGCCGCCTTCCTCAAGGGCGCCGGCGCGGCCCCGCTCGGGCCCGCCCCGCAGCTGCAGGAGCTGGTGTTCGCCGATCCGCCGCTCGCCGTGGGCCGCATCGCAGGTCCGGTGCTGCTGAGCGATGACCGCCTGGTGATCGCCAGGGTGCTCGAGCATCACGCCGCGACCGCGAAGCCCCTCGCCGAGGTGCGCGACAGCATCGTCAAGGCCATCACCAAGGAAGAGGGTACGAAGGCCGCGCTCGCGGCCGCCCAGGCGGCCCGCGCGCGCCTGGTGGGCGGGGCTAGCTTCGAGGCGCTCGCCCAGGAGCTGAAGGTGAGCGCGGAGCCGGCGCACTTCGTGAGCCGCACCGATCCCTCGCTGCCGGCGCCGCTGCGGGAGGCCCTGTTCATCATGCCGGTCCCGGCGCCGGGCAAGGCCTCATTCCAGACCGTCTCGCTGAATGACGGCGGCGCGGCGGTACTCGAGCTGAGCGCCGTTCGCACCGCGGCCGCGCCGGACCCGAAGGTGCTCGGCGAGCGTGGCGCGCGCGAGGCGGAGAATCAGGGCGAGAACGACGTCATGGCCTACATGGCGGAAGTGCGCCGCACGGCCGACGTGAAGAAGAACCCCAAGGCCTTCGAGTAGCGCGCCCGCTGCGGGACCCGCGGACTGCCGCGCTAGCCTTCGCCGCCCTCGAGCGGGAAGCTCATGCCGACGGTGCTGAAGCCGCCGTCGACGTACAGGATCTCTCCCGTGATGCCGGCGGCGAGGTCCGAGCACAGGAACGCGGCGGCATTGCCGACGTCCTCGAGCGTGACGTTGCGACGCAGCGGGGCGATCTCGGCGACCCGGCCGAGCATCTTGCGAAAGCCCGGGATGCCCGCCGCCGCCAGCGTCTTGATCGGCCCGGCGGAGATGGCGTTCACCCGGATACCCTGCGGACCTAAGTCCGCGGCGAGGAAGCGCACGTTCGCCTCCAGGCTCGCCTTGGCGAGTCCCATCACGTTGTAGCCGGGGATCGAGCGCATGGCCCCGAGGTAGGACAGGGTGAGCAGCGCCCCGCGCCGTCCCGCCATCAGCGGCTGCGCCCGCTGTGCGAGCGCGGTCAGGCTGTAGCTGGAGACCTCGTGGGCGATACGAAAGCCCTCGCGGCTGGTGGCCTGGGTGAAGGTGCCGGTGAGCGCCTCGCGCGGCGCATAGGCGACCGCGTGCACGAGGATATCGAGCCCGCCCCACTCGCTCTTCAGACGCGCGAACGCCGCATCCACCTGCTCATCCACCGTGACATCCAGCGGCATCGTCAGGCGCGAGCCGAGCGAGTGCGCGAGCGGCTCGACGCGCTCCTTCATCTTGTCGTTCACGTAGCTGAAGGCGAGCTCGGCGCCCTCGCGGTGCATGGCCTGCGCGATGCCCCACGCGATCGAGCGGTCGGTCGCCACGCCCACGATGAATGCGCGCTTGCCGGCAAGAAATCCCATGGCTTGAGCCTCCTGCGCCCGATTATGCCGCAAGGCGCGCCGCTCAGGCGCGCGCCGGGCCCGTGGTGTCAGCCGTGGCGGCTGCCGAGGTGGATGCGCAGTTTCTGGCCGGTGTGGATGCGCGACTTGGGGGTGAGGCCGTTCCAGGCGAGCAGCTGCGGCACGCTGCACTGGAAGAGGCGCGCGATCTGCGGGACGGTGTCGCCCTCGCGCACCGTGTAGGTCATGTGCCGCACCTTGTGCGGCGTGCTGCTCGAGCCGGTGGTCAGCTTGATGTGCTGCCCGGCGCGCAGCGGCTGATCGGGCTGCATGCCGTTCATGGCGGCCAGCGTCTCGACGTCCATGCCGTGGCGGCGCGCGATGGTCCACAGCGAGTCACCGCGGCGCACCACCTGCACGTGGGCCCGGTGGCCGCCGCGGGAGGGCTTGTCGACCTGGGCGGCCGCCAGCAGCACCTTCGGCGGCAGCTCATTCACGGCGCTCGGCACGCGCACGTCCGCGCCCACGGTCAAAGGTCCCGTCGGCAAGTCGTTCATCTCGCGGATCACGGCGGCGGTGGTGTTGAAGCGCTGCGCCACCGAGGCCACCGAGTCGCCGCGGCGCACCGTGTAGCGCGTCACCCCGAGCCGCTGCTCCTCGGAGAGCAGCGAGATGTTGTCGGTGAACACGTCGGCGCACTCCACCGGCAGCAGGAGGAAGTGCGGCCCGGTCGGATCGGTGGCGAAGCGGTGGAAGGCCGGGTTGAGCTCATACACCTCGGCGGCACTGATGCCGGCGATCTCGGCGGCGAGCTTGATGTTGATCTGCCCCTCGGTGGACACGCGCGCGAAGTAAGGCTGGTTGGGGATCGGGCTGAAGGCGAGCCCGTAGGTCTCCGGGTCGCTCACCAGGCGCTTCATGGCGAGCAGCTTCGGCACGTAGGCGCGCGTCTCACTCGGCAGCCACAGGTTCCAGAAATCCACCGGGCGGCCGGCGGCGCGGTTGGCCTCGGCGGCGCGCTCGACCAGGGCCTCGCCGCAGTTATAGGCGGCAATGGCGAGCAGCCAGTCGCCGTTGAACTCATCGTGCAGGTACTGCAGGTAATCGAGCGCCGCGCGCGTGGACTCGACGATGTCGCGCCGGCCGTCATACCACCAGTCCTGCTTCAGGCCGAAGCGCGAGCCGGTACCGGGGATGAACTGCCACAGGCCCGAGGCGCGGGCGCGCGAGTAGGCGTAGGGCTCGAAGGCGCTCTCCACCACCGGCAGCAGCGCGAGCTCGAGGGGCATGTTGCGGCGCTCGAGCTCGGTGACGATGTAGTAGAGATAGAGGTCGGCGCGGGCGAAGGCGCGCTGCAGGTAGTCGGGGTTGCCCGCGTACCAGCGCAGCTGATCGTCGATCGCCCGCCGCGCGCTGCCGTCATCGAGCTTGAAGCCCGCGCGCATGCGGTCGAAGAGGTCCGCGTACTGCGCCGGCGTGAGGCCGGCGACCTGGGTCGGCTCGCTCGCCGGCGGGGTTTCGCTGCCGGGCAGGGGCACGACCGCGAGCGGCGGCAGTGGCTGGCTGGTGTCGGGCGCGCTGGCCGGAGGGGCGGCGGCAGCCGTGATCGGGGCGGCGGCCTGGGGCGGCACCACGGCGGCCTCGCGGGCCGGGGCAGGGTGGGCAGGGTCGTGGGCGCAGGCCGCGACCGCGAGCAGCAGCAGGAGGGGCGCGTGACGCGTAACTGTCGCTCGTGAGCTCGGCAAGTTCCGTACCCTTGTCTCGGCGTGCTACTTTCCCCCGCGCCGGGGCACGGGTCCTTAGTATGTAAGGACGCTACTGGTTCGAGAGCGCGAATTTAACCGTTAATTTCACAGTATTGCCAGCTTTTAATCGTGCCAGTTCGCACTTCAGCCATCGTGGATCGCGACGTCGCCCTCGGGGCCTGGTGGGACTCGGCGCTCGGGCGGGCGCTGCTGGCCGCGGAATCCGAGCTCCTCGCCGGCGCCCTCGAGGACGTCTTCGGCTGGGAGCTGCTGCAGGTCGGCGCCTGGGGCAACGGCCGCGAGCTGCTGACCGGCAGCCGGACCCGCCGCCAGCGCCTGATCGCCATGCCGGCCCACGGCACGCGCGCGGACATCATCGCGCACCCCTCGCAGCTGCCCGTGATGAGCGACTGCGTCGAGGCGGTGCTGCTGCCGCACACGCTCGAGTTCGCGGCCGACCCGTACGCGATCCTGCGCGAGGTCGACCGGGTGCTGGTCGGGGAGGGGCAGCTGCTGCTGCTCGGCTTTCGCCCGCTGAGCCTGTGGGGCGTGCGCGCCCGCTGGAGCCGCGCCGGCTTCCCGCCGGGAATGCGGCGGCTGCTGTCGGAGCGGCTGATGCGCGAGTGGCTGGTGCTGCTCGGCTACGAGGTGCTCGCCGAGCAGCGCTACCTCTACAGTGGCCCCTGGAGCCGCGGACTTGCCGCCGGTGAGGGGCCCGGCCGCATGCTCCGTCCCGGGCTCACCTACCCGCTGCCGGCCGGCGCCTACCTGCTCAAGGCGCGCAAGCGCATCTACACCGGCACCCCGATCCGGCCGCGGCTGCGCGAGAAGCCGGCGGTCCTCGGCGCTCTGGTGAAGCCGACCACGCGCTCGCAGGCGTGATCGAGATCTACACCGACGGCGCCTGCCGCGGCAATCCCGGTCCGGGGGGCTGGGGGGCGCTGCTGATCCTCGGCGAGCACGAGAAGGAGCTGAGCGGCGCGGAGGCGCACACCACCAACAACCGCATGGAGCTCACCGCGGTGATCCGCGCGCTCGAGGCGCTCAAGCGCCCGGTGGCAGCGCGCGTCTACACCGACTCGCAGTACGTGCGCCGCGGCATCACCGAGTGGCTGCCGGCGTGGAAGGCGCGCGCCTGGCGCACCGCCGACAAGAAGCCGGTCAAGAACCAGGACCTGTGGGAGCAGCTCGATGCCCTGAGCCGCACGCACCAGCTCGAGTGGCACTGGGTGCCCGGGCACGCCGGCGTGCCGGGCAACGAGCGCGTCGATCGCCTCGCCAACGCCGCGATCGACGCCCTGAGGTAGACTGCACCGCGCCATGCGCCAGATCGTCCTCGACACGGAAACCACCGGCCTCGAACCCGAACTCAACCACCGCATCATCGAGATCGGCTGCGTGGAGCTCGTCAACCGCCGCCCCACCGGACGCAGCTTCCACCGCTACCTTAATCCCGAGCGCGAGATCGACGACGGCGCACTCGCCGTGCACGGCATCTCGCGCGCGGAGCTCGACGGCCAGCCGCGCTTTGCGCAGATCGCCGAGGAGCTGCTCGCCTTCATCCGCGGCGCCGAGCTCGTGATCCACAACGCCGCCTTCGACGTCGCCTTCCTCGATGCCGAGCTCGCCCGCCTGCCCGGCGAACGGCGCACGCTGGCGGGCCTGTGCCAGATTCTCGACACGCTGGCGCTGGCGCGCGAGCTGCACCCGGGGCAGCGCAACAGCCTGGACGCGCTGTGCAAGCGCTACGGCATCGACAACTCCGCGCGCGAGCTGCACGGCGCGCTGCTCGATGCGCGCATTCTCGCCGACGTTTACCTCGCGATGACCGGCGGCCAGGCGGCGCTCGAGCTGCTCGAGGCCGATGCCGCACCGCGGGCCGCCGACGGCGCCGCCGGCGCGCGCCTCCCGGTGCGGGCGGCCGTGGCGCTGCCGGTGCTCTGCGCCAGTGCCGCCGAGCTTGCCGCGCACGAGGCGATGCTGCAGCTGATCACCAAGGCGAGCGGCGGCCGCTGCCTGTGGGCGCTCGGCGAGGCGGCCGCGCCGGCTGCGGCGCCGTCGCTGCAGCGCTCCAGCGCCTAGCGCCCCCATGCTCCCCGAGATCGATAAGTGCCGCATCGGCATCGTGGGGCTCGGCTACGTGGGCCTGCCGCTCGCGGTCGAGTTCGGCAAGCGCTACCCGACGGTCGGCTTCGACGTGAAGGCCGAGCGTATCGCGCAGCTGCGCCGCGGCCTGGACGTGACGCTCGAGGCGTCGCGCGAGGAGCTGAAGGAAGCCCGCCACCTGAGCTTCACCACCGATCTGAAGAAGCTGCGCGGCTGCCAGGTGTTCATCGTCACCGTGCCGACCCCGATCGATGAGTACAAGCGCCCGGACCTGACCGCGCTCGAGCGCGCCAGCGAGAGCGTCGGCGCGGTCATGCGCCGCGGCGCGGTGGTGATCTACGAGTCGACCGTGTACCCGGGCTGCACGGAAGAGATCTGCGTCCCGATCCTCGAGCGCGTCTCGGGGCTGAAGTTCAACCGCGACTTCTTCGCCGGCTACAGCCCCGAGCGCATCAACCCCGGCGACCAGCAGCACCGCCTCACCACCATCCGCAAGGTGACCTCGGGCTCGACCCCCGAGGTGGCCGAGTGCGTCGACCGGCTGTACGCTTCGATCGTCACGGCCGGCACCCACAAGACCTCGAGCATCCGCGTGGCCGAGGCCGCCAAGGTGATCGAGAACACGCAGCGCGACGTCAATATCGCCCTCATCAACGAGCTGGCGCTGATCTTCAATCGCCTGGGGGTGGACACCGAGGAGGTGCTCAACGCGGCCGGCAGCAAGTGGAACTTCCTGCCGTTTCGCCCCGGGCTCGTGGGCGGGCACTGCATCGGCGTCGATCCCTACTACCTCACCCACAAGGCGCAGCAGATCGGCTATCACGCCGAGATGATCCTCGCCGGGCGGCGCCTGAACGACAACATGGCGCTCTACGTCAGCGGGCAGATCATCCGCCTCATGGCGAGCAAGCGCATCCACGTCAAGGGCGCGCGCGCCCTGGTGCTCGGCGTGACCTTCAAGGAGAACTGCCCCGACATCCGCAACTCCAAGGTGGTCGACGTGGTCCGCGAGCTGCGCAGCCATGGCGCCAAGGTCGACATCTACGACCCCTGGGCCAGCCCCGCCGAGTGCCGCCACGAGTACGGATTCACGACCGTGCGCGAGCTTAAGCCCGGGCGCTACGACGTCGCGGTGGTGGCGGTGGCGCACCGCCAGTTCCGCGACCTCGGGGCGCGCGGCGTGCGGCGGCTGTGCAAGAAAAGCCACGTGCTGTACGACATCAAGCACGTCTTCCCGGCCGCCGCCGTCGACGGTCGCCTATGAAGGTCCTGCTCACCGGCGCGGCCGGTTTCATCGGCTCGCAGACCGCGCACCGGCTGCTCGCCCGCGGCTACGAGGTCGTGGGCCTGGACAATCTCAACGCGTACTACGACGTCACGCTCAAGCAGGCCCGGCTCGCGCGCCTCACCGCCGTGCCCGGCTTTCGCTTCGAGAAGCTCGACCTCGCCGATGATGCGGGCATGCGCGCGCTGTTCGCGCGCGAGCGCTTCGCACGCGTCGTGCATCTGGCCGCGCAGGCCGGGGTGCGCTACTCGCTGCAGGAGCCGCACAGCTACGTGCGCAGCAACGTGACCGGCACGCTCAACGTGCTCGAGGGCTGCCGCCACCACGGCGTCGAGCACCTGGTGTACGCCTCGACCAGCTCGGTGTACGGCGCCAACACCAACATGCCCTTCTCGGTGCACCAGGGGGTCGATCACCCGCTGTCGCTTTACGCCTCGACCAAGCGCGCCAACGAGCTGATGGCGCACAATTACTCGGCGCTCTTCGGGCTGCCGACCACCGGGCTGCGCTTCTTCACCGTCTACGGCCCGTGGGGGCGACCGGACATGGCGCTGTTCACCTTCACGCGCAACATCCTCGAAGGCAAGCCGATCGACGTCTTCAACCATGGCCGTCACCGGCGCGATTTCACCTACATCGACGACATCGCCGAGGGCGTGGTGCGCGCCAGCGAGCGCGTGGCGCAGCCGGATCCGCACTGGAACAGCGCCGCGCCCGACCCCGCCTCGAGCTCGGCGCCCTTCCGTCTGTACAACATCGGCAACCACCAGCCGGTGGAGCTGATGCGCTACATCGAGGTGATCGAGGAGTGCCTCGGCCGCCAGGCGCAGAAGAACTTCCTGCCGCTGCAGCCCGGGGACGTGCCCGAGACTTTCGCCGACATCGAGGACCTGGTGCGCGATGTCGGTTACCGCCCCGCCACGCCGATCGAGGTGGGAGTGCGCAATTTCGTCGACTGGTTCTGCGAGTACTACCGCTACCCGCGCAAGGCCCAGGGAGCTTGAGCCATGGTCAGCAGTAAACAGGGCCCCACCCCACCTGCCATGCAGGTGCCGCTCCTGGATCTGAAACCCCAGTACGCGCCGCTCGCGGCGGAGATCCAGGCGGCGATCGGGCGGGTGTGCGCCAGCCAGCACTTCATCCTCGGCGCCGCGGTGCGCGAGCTGGAGGCGGCGATCGCCCCCTACAGCGGCTGTCGCTTCGGCATCGGCGTCTCCTCGGGCACTGATGCGCTGCTGCTCGCGCTCATGGCGCTCGGCATCGGTGCGGGCGATGCGGTGATCACCAGTCCCTTCACCTTCTTCGCCACCGCCGGCACCATCGCCCGCAGCGGCGCCCGGCCGCTGTTCTGCGACATCGAGCCGCGCAGCTTCAACCTGGATCCCGTCGCTATCGAGCGCCTGATCGCCGAGCATTGCCTGGAGCGCGACGGCGCGCTCATTCACATGGCGAGCGGCAGCCGCGTGCGGGCGCTGATGCCCGTGCACCTCTACGGCCAGGTGGCGGACATGGAGCCGCTCATGGCGATCGCGCGGCGCTGGCGCCTGCAGGTGATCGAGGACGCCGCGCAGGCCATCGGCGCGGCCGATGCCGCCGGGCGGCGCGCCTGCAGCTTCGGCGACGTCGGCTGCCTGTCCTTCTTCCCCACCAAGAACCTTGGCGCCTTCGGGGACGCCGGCATGTGCGTCAGCAACGACGCCGCACTCGCCGAGCGCATGGAGATCCTGCGCGTGCACGGCGGCAAGCCCAAGTACTACCACGCCTTCATCGGCGGTAACTTCCGCATCGATGAGCTGCAGGCGGCGGTGCTCAACATCAAGCTCCGCCACCTCGATGCCTGGAGCGCGGCGCGTGCCCGCAACGCCGCCTACTACGACCGCGCGTTCGCGGCCGCGCGCCTCACCGACTCGCTCGCGACCCCCTACGCGGCGCCCGGGGCACGACACATCTATAACCAGTACGTGGTGCGCGTGCGCCAGCGCGATGCGCTGCGCGAGCACCTGGCCGCACACGGGGTGGGGACGGAGATCTACTACCCGGTGCCGCTGCACCTGCAGCAGTGCTTTGCCTACCTCGGCGGGGCGCGCGGGGACTTCCCCGAGTCCGAGCTGGCCGCCGACGAGACCCTGGCGCTGCCGATCTACCCGGAGCTGTCCGCGGCGCAGCTGCAGTATGTCGTCGACATGATCGCGGCCTACTATCGGCGCTGACGTCCGCGCCTTGAGGCTGCGCGCTGCGGCCGGCTACGGCAGCATTGAGCCAAGGAGAGCCCGATGACCTTCACGCTCCGTCCCGGCCCGCGCAGCAGCGCCTGGGCCGAGCTCACCGACCAGGCGCAGCGCCTCGCCGCCGTGCCCGTGCCCGAGCTGTTCGAGCGCGACCCGCAGCGCTACCGGCGCTTTACGCGCGAAGCGGCCGGGCTGGTGCTGGACTTCTCGCGCCAGCACCTCGATGAGATCGCTCTCGGCAAGCTGGTGCAGCTCGCCGACCAGGTGGGGCTGCGCGAGCGGATCGATGCCATGTGGCGCGGCGAGCACATCAACACCAGCGAGGATCGCGCGGTACTGCACGTGGCGCTGCGCCAGCCCAGGGGTGCCGGCATCGGCGGCGCCGAGATCGAAGCCAGCGTGCTCGCCGAGCGCGAGCGCATGCTCGCCTTCGCGGAAGGAGTGCGCGGCGGTGCCATCCGCGGCAGCGCCGGGCAGCCCTTCACGACGCTCGTCAACATCGGCATCGGCGGCTCGGACCTCGGTCCCGCCATGGCGGTGCAGGCGCTGCGCGCCTACGCGGCGCGCACGCCGCGCTGCGAGTTCGTCTCCAACGTCGACGGCGTGCACCTGGCCGAGGTGCTCGAGACCGCCGACCCGGCGCGCACGCTGTTCATCGTCGCCTCCAAGACCTTCACCACCCTCGAGACGCTCACCAACGCGCGCACTGCGCGCGCCTGGCTGGCCGCGCGCCTGGGCGAGGCGGCCGTACCGCAGCACTTCGCCGCGGTCTCGGTCAATCACCGCGCCATGGACGAGTTCGGCGTGCATCGCGACTACCGCTTCCAGATGTGGGACTGGGTGGGCGGGCGCTATTCGCTGTGGTCTTCCATCGGCGTGGCGCTCGCGATCGCCATCGGCGCCGAGCACTTCCGCGCCTTCCTCGCCGGCGGCCATGCGCTCGATGAGCACTTCAAAAGCGCCCCCTGGGGCGAGAACCTGCCGGTGCTCATGGGGCTCATCGGGGTGTGGAACATCAACTTCATGCAGCTGCCGACGCTAGCGGTGCTGCCGTACGATGACTCGCTGCGGCGCTTCCCCGCCTACCTGCAGCAGCTCGAGATGGAAAGCAACGGCAAGTCGGTGCTGCTCGATGGCACGCCGGCACTGTCGCAGACCGCGGCGGTGATCTGGGGCGAGCCGGGCGACAATGCCCAGCACTCCTTCTTCCAGCTGCTGCACCAGGGCACCCCGCGCGCGGCCTTGGACTTCCTGCTGCCGGCACGCTCGTCGTGCGGCAACCAGCCGCAGCAGAACCTCGCCATCGCCAGCTGCCTCGCGCAGGCGCAGGCCTTCCTCAACGGCCAGTCGGCCGCCACGGTGCACGCCGAGCTCGAGCGCCAGGGCTTGCCCGCGGCCCGCATCGAGGCGCTCGTGCCGCACAAGGTCGACCCCGGCAGCCGCCCGAGCAGCATCGTGCTGTTCCGGCAGCTCGACCCGGGGATGCTCGGTGTGCTGGTGGCGCTCTACGAGCACAGCGTGTTCACCCAGAGCGTGGTGTGGGGCATCAATGCCTTCGACCAGTGGGGCGTGGAGCTCGGCAAGAAGCTCTGCGAGGAGCTCGCGCCGGCGGTCGAGGATCCGGCCGGCGGGCACGGTGCCCCGCCGGGCGTGCTGGCGCTGCTCGAGTACGTGGAGCGCTGGCGGCGCAGCTAGAAGTGATAGGTGAGCGTCGCGACGCCGCCGTAGATGTCGTAGAAGCTGTCGACGCGCTCGCTGTGCGGGTCAGACGGCAGCAGGTGATCGCGCGCCACGCTGTCGTAGTAGCGCGCCTCGACGCCGAAGTCCAGGTGCGGCAGGACGTTGCGCCACTGCAGGCCCACGCCGTAGTAGAAGCCGTAGGCGGGCGTCGCCAGCGCATAGCGTGCCGCGCCGAGGAAGGCGGTGAAGGCGAGCGGGTTGTGGAAGCGGTAGCGGTAGTCGATGAGCCGCACGCCGATGAGGCTGTTGCCGTCGAGCTCGTCGAAGTCGAGCCGGGCGCCAAGATCATTGTGCTCCGAGACCGCACGGCGCGCGCCGATGTCGAAGGCGGCGCCGGTCTGCGTCGGCCCGAGCACCTTCGGCGTCGTGCCGGTGAGATCGGTGCGCACCCGCAGCACGTTGACGCCGGCGCCGACGAAGATCTGGCCGCCCGACTCACCCTCGGCCGAGCCCGCGTCCTCACTCTCGAGCAGCGCCACCGGCGGCTGCGCGTTCGCATCGTTGTAGCGCACGTAGCCGGCGAGGCGCCCGAAGCTCTTGCCGAACACATCACTCCCGGTATCGAACTCGCCGCCGAGGATCAGGCCCTTCCACGGGCGCGAGTAGCCGATCGAGAACTCGTGGTAGTGCTCATAGGCCGTCTCGCCGTACACCTGGTTGGTGAGGGTGCGAAAGCGCAGCTGCACCTGGCCGCCGAAGGTGGCGTCCCAGTTCAGGCGCACCATGGCGCTGCGGCCGCCGACGCCATCGCCGAACAGCCGCTGATCGGCGGCCCAATTGCCGATCACCAGGCCGTCGTTGGTCATGCCGTCGAGCCAGATGTCGTGCGTGTACCAGGCGTTCTGCCACTCCGAGGCCTCGAACGTCAGGTCGAAGCGTTCGCCGAGGCGCGGGAAGCGGATGCCCCAGGAGAGCGAGGAGTTGCCGAGCAGGTAGTTGCGGCCGCGCGAGGTGTCCTCGCCCGCGTACTCGGCGTACACCGCGAAGGGCACGCGCCCGGGCACGAGGAAGCTCGTGGTGATCGAGGCCTGTTGGTTCACCGCGTCCGGGTTGCTCGCCTGATCCCCGCTCTGCGCGCCTGAAGGGTTGGTGAGCGCGCGCCACAGCGCGCCGAGGCCCGCGCCGCCGCGCGCGCCGCCGCCGTACTGCACCAGGCGGTTCAGGCCGATCGCCCAGCCGCTCGCCGGCTCGGCGAGCAGCTGCACGCCCGCGAGCCGCGGGTAGCCGGAGGTGTAGCCGTTCTGCCAGACGATGTCGTCCGACTTCGACATGCGCGCCTCGAACACGTCGTAACTGAAGTTGAAGCGCGTGAGCGGCTCGTAGTTCGACAGCTCGACGCCGGGCATGGTCGGCGCCTCGCTGCTCATGAGCATGCTGCTGTCGCTGAGCGGCGACCACCAGCGTGGCTTGTAGCCGATGTCCAGCTGCGCCTTGGAGAAGCCGACGCTCAGGTACGAGCCGGTGTAGTCGATGTGGCCGTCGTAGGCGTCCGCCCCGATCGACACCAGCAGGTAGTCGCTCGGCTGCAGGTAGCCGGCGAGCGAGACGTCCCAGGCGCTGCGGTTGTGCATGCCGTAGCTGTTGGGAACGGGATCATCGGCCCCGCTGGTGGCGGCGCCCTCGAGGCTCGCGTGCGTGAGTGCGGTCTCGTGGGTGTAGCGGGCGAGGTAGCGCCCCACCTGCTCGCACAGGCGCCGGTCGACCTTGCAGGCCTCGGGCAGCGCTTCCTGTACGGTGGCCGCGGCGATCGGGCGGCGCATCACCGGCTTGCCGGCGAGAATCAGCACGCGCTCGATCTGTGACTCGACTTCCGGCTCGAGGTTCAGTGGCAGGTACGGGCTAACGCCGCGTGCGTACAGCGCCGGGGCGAAGAGCAGCAGCAGCCCGGCGGTCGCGCTCCGTGCGGCTCGGTTCATGACTGTCAGAAACGCACCCTGGCGGCGGCAAAAACCGCAGTATCGCATGACGTCGCTTTCATAGGCCGCTCGGCGCGCGCTTCAGTACAATCGTGCACCTTCATGGCTGGACGGGGTTGACGGTGCCGAGGGTCGCGGGAGACGGGGGGTTGGTGAAGCGCAGCGCGCGGCTGCTCACGCTGTTGGCGCTCTCGGGCTGTCTGCTGTGGCTGGCGGCGGCGCAGCCGGCGGTCTCACAGCAAAGCCCGGCGCTCTCGCCGCAACTGTTGCAAATCTTCCAGAGCCTCTCACCCGAGCAGCAGGACGCGATCATGAAGCAGCTCGGCCTCGGGGGTGGGGCGGGCGGCATCCTCGGCGCCCTCGGTGGCGGCGGCAGCGGCGGTTCCGGCGGCGAGCGCTCCGGCGCGGCGAACGCCAATCGCGAGGGCGCGCTCACGGCTGAGAATGCCGAGCCCGAGGACACCGAGGCACCGCTTCCGGGTCTGAACGGCGAGGACTGGGTGATCGTGCTGGCGGACTTCGCGCCGCCGAAGCCCGCCCCGGGAGCCCTGCCGGCGGCACTCGCCGCGGCCGCAGCGCCCGCGCCCGCCGCAGCGCCGGGCGTAGTCCCGGGAGTTCCCGGCGCAACCGGCGCTGCCGGCGGCGCCGCCCCGAGCGCACAGCAGGCCGCGCTCGCGAGCCTGCTCGCCGCCTCCGCCGCAGGTCCGAGCACCGCAGCACCGGCGAGCGCGACTCCCGCGGTGCCGCTCGATGCGGCGGCCGAAACCGAGCAGAAGCGCCTGCAGGCGCTCATCGAGCTGATCCGTGGCAAGAACCCGTATCGCCTCTCGCGCAATGGCGAGCTGACGCTGCCGGGATTTGCGCCGATCGCGCTGCTCGGGCTCAGCGACGAGCAGGCGACCATGCGACTGTCGGTCGAGCCGGCGCTGCGCGGCCTCGACGTGCACCTGGCGCGGCTGCCGCTGCGCCGCTCGGGCGTCGAGGGACTCAAGCCCTTCGGCTACGACCTGTTCGGCAAGAAGCCACCCTCGACCTTCGCGCCCTTCAACAACGTGCCGATGCCTGCGGATTACATCGTCGGCGCGGGCGATGAGCTCAACGTGCAGCTGTACGGCAACCAGAACCGCAGCCTGAAGCTCACGGTCGGGCGCGACGGGCGCGTCAACGTTCCGGATGTCGGTCCGGTGAGCGTCGCCGGGCAGCGCTTCACCGCCGTCCAGGCCGCCATCCAGGAGCGCATCGAGCACCAGATGATCGGCGTGCGCGCCAGCGTCTCGATGGGCGACACGCGCTCGATCCGCGTCTTCGTGCTCGGCGAGGCCCGCCGTGCCGGCTCCTACACCATCAGCGGCTTGGGCTCGGTGACCTCCGCGCTCTATGCCGCCGGCGGCGTGCGCACCAGCGGCTCGCTGCGCAACATCCAGCTGAAGCGCGACGGCCAGCTGGTGCGGCGCCTCGATCTCTACGACCTGCTGATCCGCGGCGACACGAGCGGTGATGCCAAGCTGCTGCAGGGCGATGCGATCTTCATTCCGCCGGTGGGCCCGACGGCCTCCATCGACGGCGAGGTGCGCCGGCCGGCGATCTACGAGCTCAAGGGCGAGACCAGCGTCGCGGACCTGGTGCAGCTCGCCGGCGGCCTCACCCCCGAGGCCGATCCGAGCACCGTCGCCCTGACCAGCCTCGATGCACAGCAGCGCCACGTGGTGGTGGCGGTCGATCTCGCCGCGGGAGCCCGGCGCCAGGCGGTGCACAACGGCGACGTGCTGCGCGTCGCGCGCCTGCGTCCCACGCTCGACTCCGGCATCCAGCTGCAGGGCCACGTGTTCTCGCCGGCCGCGTTCCCGTGGCGCGAGGGAGTGCGGCTGACCGACGTGGTGCGCTCGGTGGAGCAGCTGCGCCCGAACGCCGATCTGCACTACCTGCTCATCCGTCGCGAGACGCCGCCCAACCGCCAGGTCTCGGTGCTGTCGGCGGATCTCTCCGAGGCGCTCGCCGCGCCGGGCACGGCGGCGGACCCGGAGCTGATGCCGCGCGATCGCATCACCGTGTTCGATCTCGCCTCCGGCCGCGACCGGGTGATCCAGCCGGTCCTCGATGAGCTGCGTCTGCAGGGCAACAGCGCGCTGCCCTCACAGGTGGTGCACGTGGACGGGCGCGTCAAGGTACCCGGCGACTACCCGCTCGAGTCCGGCATGACGGTGCGCGATCTGATCCGCGCCGGCGGCGGAACCACGGATGCGACCTACGGCCACAACGCCGAGCTGGTGCGCTACCGCGTCGTCGACGGCGAGCAGCGCCGCACCGAGCTGGTCGACATCGACCTGTCCGCGGCGCTCGCCGGCTCGCCGCAGGCCAATCTCGTGCTGCAGCCCTTCGATGATCTCACCGTGAAGGAGATCCCCGAGTGGCAGTCGCAGGAGAGCGTGATCCTGCGCGGCGAGGTGCGCTTCCCGGGCAGCTACGCGATCCGCCGCGGTGAGACACTGAAGTCGGTGATCGCGCGCGCCGGCGGGCTCACCGCCTATGCCTTCCCCGAGGGCGCCGTGTTCACGCGCGCCGATCTCAAGCGCCGCGAGCAGGAGCAGCTGGACATGCTCACCGATCGCATGCAGCGCGATCTCGCGCTGCTCGCGCTGCAGTCCGCCGCCGCCAACCAGTCCGGCGCCGCCACCGCGCTCTCCGTCGGCCAGTCGCTGCTCGGGCAGCTCAAGGGCGCGCAGGCGGTCGGCCGCCTGGTCATCGACCTGCCGCGCCTGCAGAGCTCGCCCATGGGCTCGACCTACGACGTGGTGCTGCACGACGGTGACACGTTCGCCGTGCCGCGCTACCAGCAGCAGGTCACCGTCATCGGCGAGGTGCAGAACGCCACCTCGCACCTCTACAGTCCCAAGCTCGGCCGCGAGGACTACATCAATATGAGTGGCGGGGTGACGCGGCACGCCGACCGCAGCCACATCTACATCGTGCGTGCCAGTGGCAGCGTGATCGCGGCGGAGGGCAGCCGCTGGTTCGAGCACGGCAGCTCCGTGCCGATCAAGCCCGGCGACACCATCGTCGTGCCACTCGACACCGAGCACATCCCGGCACTGCCGCTGTGGACGCAGGTGACGCAGATTCTCTACAACATCGCCATCGCAGTGCTCGCGGTCAACTCGATCTAACGGCGCGCCCGGCGATGAAGCAGGTTCTGGTGCGCAGTGGCGCAATCGTCGTCGAGGAGGTGCCGGCTCCCACCCCGGGCCCGCGCGAGGTGCTGCTGCGCGTCGCCTACTCGTGCGTGAGCGCCGGCACCGAGCTCGCGGGACTGCGCACCTCGGCGCTGCCGCTCTACCGCCGTGCGCTCAAGCAGCCCGAGCACGTGCGCCGCGCCCTCGAGATGATCCGTGAGCAGGGCCTGGCGCGCACCTGGGAGCGCATCAGCGGCAAGCTCGCCGCCGGCTCGCCCACCGGTTACTCGGTGGCCGGGGAGGTGCTCGAGGTCGGCAGCGAGGTCGATGGCATCGAGCCTGGCGAGCGCCTCGCCTGCGCCGGGGCCGGCATCGCCAACCACGCCGAGTTCGTGAGCGTGCCGGTGAACCTCGCCGCCCCGGTGCCCGCGGGCGTCGAGCTCGCGGATGCCAGCACGGTGACGCTCGGGGCGATCGCGCTGCAGGGCGTGCGGCGCTGCGCACCGACGCTCGGTGAGCGCATCGTGGTGCTCGGCTTAGGTCTCCTCGGCCAGCTGACTGCACAGCTGCTGCGCGCCAACGGCTGCCGCGTGATCGGTGTCGATGTCAACCCCGAGCGCACGCGCATCGCCAGCGGCCTCGGCCTCGCGGTGGCCCTCGACCCTGCCGCAGGTGACTGGGTCGCGCAGGCGCTGCGCTGCACCGAGGGCATCGGCGCGGACGCGGTGATCGTCACGGCCTCGAGCTCGAGCCCCGAGGTCATTGCGCAGGCGCTGCGCTGCTGCCGCCGCAAGGCGCGCGTGGTGGTCGTCGGGGACGTCAACCTGCAGCTCGAGCGCGCCGACCTGTACGCCAAGGAACTCGACCTGCTCATCTCCACCTCCTATGGGCCGGGTCGCTACGACCCCGCCTACGAAGAGGGCGGCCAGGACTACCCGCTGCCGTACGTGCGCTGGACCGAGAACCGCAACATGCGTGCGTATCTGGAACTGCTCGGCAGCGGGGCGCTCTCGCTCGGGCCGCTGCGCGCGGGCACGTTCCCGGTCGATCGCGCCGCGGAGGCTTACGAGGCTCTCAAGGGCGGCCAGGGCATGATCGCGCTGCTGCAATACCCGCAGCGTGAGGGCGCGCGCGCACGCACCGTGGCTCTCGCGCCGCGCGCCGGCGGCACCACCGCCGGGGCGCTGCCCGTCGCCCTGGTCGGCGCCGGCGGCTTCGCGCAGGGCATGCACCTGCCGAACCTCATGAAGCTGCGCCGCCACTTCGTGCTGCAGGCCGTGGTGAGCCGCACCGGGGCCAACGCCAAGGCGGTCGCCAAGCAGTACGGCGCCGCCTACGCCACGACCTCGCTCGCCGAGGCGCTCGCCGACGAGCGCATCCGGCTGGTCATGATCGCCACGCGCCACGACCAGCACGCCGCGATGGCGCTCGCGGCTCTCGAGGCGGGCAAGCACGTGTTCCTCGAGAAGCCACTGGCGCTCACGGCCGAGGAGCTCGGCGCCATCGAGCGTTTCTACGCCGCGCACCGCGCGGAGCCGCCGCTGCTCATGACGGGCTTCAACCGCCGCTTCGCGCCCGCCGTCACCCGGCTGCGCGCGGTGCTGCGCGAACGCGCATCCCCGCTCGTGGTCAACTACCGCATGAACGCCGGCTACCTGCCCGCCAACCACTGGGTACACGGGCCGGAGGGCGGCGGCCGCAACCGCGGCGAGGCCTGCCACATCTATGATCTGTTCCAGGCACTCACCGGCTCGAGCTGGGTGCACTGCCAGGCACAGTCGATCGGTTCGCCCGCCGGACAGTACCGCCAGGACGACAACTTCGTCATGAGCGCTCGCTATGCGGACGGTTCGCTGTGTACGCTCACCTACACGGCGCTCGGGGCGAAGGACTACCCCAAGGAGAGAATGGACGTGTTCTGCGACGGCGCGGTCTTCGCGCTCGATGATTACCGCACGCTCACCAGTTACGGGCGCGCCACGCCGCACTGGAGCGCCGCGAGCGCCAACAAGGGGCAGTTCGAGGAGCTCGAGGCACTCGCGGCCGCGCTGAGCTCAGGCGGCGCCTGGCCGATCTCGCTCACGGATCAGCTGGCCGCCACGCGTCTCGCGCTGGCGGTGCAGGCGCAGCTCGGCGGCGCGAGCGCCGCGGCGGGAACCTAGGCCATGTGCGGCATCGTGGGCGTCGTGCAGTACGGTGGCGGTCAGCTGCCGAGTGACGCGGTGATCGTGCGGGCGCGCGACAGCATGCGCCACCGCGGTCCGGACGGGGAGGGCCTGTGGCGCTCGCCCGACGGACGCGCCGTGCTCGCGCACCGGCGGCTGTCGATCATCGATTTGAGTGCCGCGGCCGCGCAGCCGATGAGCAACGAGGACGGCAGCGTCTGGGTCACCTACAACGGCGAGATCTACAACCACCTCGCCCTGCGTGCCGAGCTGCATTCTGCCGGGCACCGCTTCCGCACCGATCACTCCGACACCGAGGTGCTGGTGCACGGCTACGAAGAGTGGGGCGCGGAGGGCCTGGCGCGGCGCATCGCCGGTGACTACGCCTTCGCGCTGTGGGACGTGCGCCATGCACGCCTCACCCTGGTGCGCGATCGCATCGGCGTGAAGCCCCTGTACCTCGCCTGGGGCCCGGGCTGCATCGCGTTCGCCTCCGAGATCAAGGCGCTGCTCGAGCTGCCGTGGCTCGAGCGGGACGTGGACCCGCAGGCGCTGTGCCACTACCTGTCGTTCCTGACGACGCCCGCCCCCATGACGATGTTCCGCGGCGTCTACAAGCTGCCCGCCGGCTACCTGATGCAGGTGGACTCCGCCGGCAACGTGCTCGCGCACCGCTACTGGGACGCGGTCCCCGGGCGAGGGATCGACGCGGCCGCGGTGCGCGGGCTCGATGACGCCGCGCGCGAGCGCTTCTACGTCGAGGGCATCCGCACCCGGCTGCGCGATGCCGTCGGGCGGCGGATGATCTCGGACGTGCCCTTCGGGGTGTTCCTGTCCGGTGGCATCGACTCCTCCACCAACGTCGCGCTGATGGCGCAGTTCATGGACCGGCCGGTGGACACCTTCACCGTCGGCTTCCGCGACCATCAGCACCTGAACGAGCTCGAGTATGCCGAGCTCGTCTCGCGCCGCTTCGGCACGCGCCACCACAGCGTGCTGATCGACGAGAGCGACATGCAAGGCTACCTCGACCGGCTCATCCACTCGCAGGATGAGCCGCTCGCCGACTGGGTCTGCATACCGCTGTACTTCGTCTCCAAGCTCGCGCGCGACAGCGGCACGACCGTCATCCAGGTAGGGGAGGGCTCGGACGAGCAGTTCTGCGGCTACCAGGGCTACATGAACTACCTCGACCTCTACCACCGCTACTGGAGCCCGTTCCGCCGCCTGCCCGGGGCGCTGCAGCGCGCCACGGCGAGCGGCTTCGCGGCGCTCGCGCGCCTGCGGCCCTCGCTCGAGCTGTACGCCGACATCGTCGATCGCGCCGCGCGCGATCGCGAGCACTTCTGGACCGGCGCCACGGTGTTCTGGGACATGCAGAAGCGCCATCTGCTGCACGGGGACAGTCTGCCGCGCGGCGCGGCGCCGGCGCGTCTCATCGACAGCGGGCTCCTGCCGGAGTCCTACCTCAGCGCCGACTCCTTCAACATCGTGCGCTCGTTCGTGCAGCCCTTCGACGCTGCGCACCCGGGGCGCGACGTGCTGACGCGCATGATCTACAACGAGTTCAAGCTGCGCCTGCCGGAGCTGCTGCTGATGCGCGTCGACAAGATCGGCATGTCGACCTCCATCGAGGCACGCGTGCCGTTCCTCGACCACGAGCTGGTCGAGTTCACGATGGACATCCCCATGCGCGACAAGATCCGCAACGGGGTGCCGAAGTACCTCCTGAAGCGGGCGGTCACCGGGCTGATCCCGGACGAGATCATCCACCGCCGCAAGATGGGTTTCGGGGCGCCGATGGCGCAGTGGCTGCGCGGGGACTTCGGCCGGCGGGTCGAGGGCGAGCTGCTCGCGAGCCGCCTGCTCGAGCGTGGCTGGCTGAACCGTGCCTACATCGCGCGCCTGTGCGCCGAGCACCGCGCCGGCCGGCGCGACAACAGCCTCTACATCTGGACGCTGTTCAACCTCACCGCCTGGTACAGCTACTGGATCGACGGACCGGCGCGCACCGCGGCCGCGGCATGAGCGGCCTGGGTTGGCGGGCGCTGCGGCTGCTGCGCAAGCCGCCGGGCTACGTGGCGCGGCGTCTGGCGGCTGAGGTGCAGCGCGAGCTCGACCGCTTCACACAGCCCTGGCGCGCGCGCCGCATGGATGCCGAGGCGCTGTGCGCATCAAGCGGTGCGGCCTCGCTCGCGCAGCTGTGGGAGCGCCTGGCGTTGCAGCCCTGGCCGCTCGCCTCCGGGCCCATCGATGCGGGCACGCTCGCGACGCTCAACCCCGCGGCGGCGCCGCTCATCCTGCGGCGCGCCGCGCAGGCCGCGCGGCACGAGGTCGAGCTGCTCGGCTCGGGGCCGGTCGCCCTCGGCGGCCGGATCGACTGGGACGTCGACTTCAAGAGCGGGGCACGCTGGGAACCGCGCTACTTTCGCGATATCCCGACGCTCAACGCGCAGCGCCCGAGCGACATCAAGATCCCCTGGGAGCTCTCGCGCCTGCAGTGGCTGATCCCGCTCGGACAGGCCTACCGCCTGACGGGCGAGGCGCGCTTCGCGGGCGCGGCGCGCGAAGTGCTCGAACAGTGGCTGCGCGCCAACCCCACCGGGCGCACGGTGAACTGGGCGATCGCCATGGAGCCGGCGCTGCGGCTCATGGTCCTCATCTGGCTGTTCCGGGTGTTCGCGCCCCTCAAGGAGTGGAGCGAGCCGGACTTTCGTGAGCGCCTGCTGTGCTCGCTGTACCAGCACGCGCAGTTCGTAGCCCGTTACATCGAGCACGCCGACGTCAACGGCAACCACTACACGGCCGACTGCGCAGCGCTGGTGGTGGCCGGGACATTCTTCGGCGGTGCCGAGGCGCGCGGCTGGCTCGAGCGCGGGCACGCCGAGCTCGAGCGCGAGATCACGCGGCAGATCCTGGCCGACGGCGTCGACTTCGAGGTCTCCACGGCCTATCACCGCCTGGTCGCCGAGCTGTTCCTCTTGGCCGCCATCCACGCCAGGCATGCCGGCGTGGCCGTCAGTGGCACGTACCGCGAGCGCCTGCGCGCCGCCGCGCGCTTCACCGCTGCCTACACGCGGCCCGATGGCAGCGCGCCGTTGTGGGGCGACGCCGATGATGCGCGTGCGCTGCCCCTGGGCACCGGCGCGGTCACCGATCACCGCCACCTGGTGGCGGCCACCGCGGTGTTCCTCGATGACCCCGAGCTCGCAGCGCTCGCCGGCGGCGGCTGGGACGAGGTGTACTGGCTGTTCGGGCACGCCGCGCCACCCACCCCGGCGCCCGCGCTTGCCGCGCTGTCGGCCTTCCCGGCAGGCGGGGCGTATGTGCTGCGCTCACAGGGCGGACACGTCTTCATCGACTGCGGTGAGGTGGGGCTCGCCGGGCGCGGCGGTCATGGCCACAACGACGCGCTCGCCTTCGAGGCGATGCTCGGTGGCGTGCCGGTGGTGAGTGATGCCGGCTGCCTCGTCTATACGGGGTCCTTCGAGGAGCGCAATCTCTTCCGCTCGACCGCGGTGCACAGCACCCCGCAGGTTGATGGCGAGGAGATCAACCGCTTCGTCAGCGCGCAACTGCTGTGGGTGTTGCGCGATGACGCCCGGCCCGTCGAGCCGCGTGTCGCGCGTGAGGGGGAGTGGCTGGTATTCGAGGGCGGCCACAGTGGCTATACCCGGCTGCCGAGCCCGGTGACGCCCTGGCGTCGGCTAGAATTGCACGCGGGCGGCCGGCAGCTGCGCATCACGGATACGTTCCGCGGCACGGGCGTCCACGCGCTCAGCATCCCTTTGCAGCTGGCACCGGGCTGGGAGCTGCTCGAGCTGGGCGACTTGCGGGCCCAGCTGCGCCACGAGCGCGGCTCGCGCCTCGTGGTGAGCTGGCAGGGCAGCGGCGGGTGGCAAACGAGCGCGGCAAGCGCGCGCGTCGCGCCCTCGTACGGGGTCGCACAGGCCGCGGTGCGTCTGGTGTCCTGCGCCCGTGGGTCGGCCACGCAGCTGCGCTTGCAGACGGACATCGAGATCACACCCGGAAGCTGAGGGCCATTGGCGGCACTGGATGACAAGCTGGAGGTGCGCAAGCAGTGGGACGGCGACCCCTGCGGCGCCGAGACCGCGGAGCCCGTGGCGGAGGAGTCCGCGCGCTGGTACGCCTCGGTGCGCGAGCACCGCTACGGCGTCTACGCGCCCTGGCTGCCGGGAGTCATCGACGCGGGCCGCTGGCGCGACGCCGAGGTTCTGGAGATCGGCGTCGGCCTCGGCAGCGATCACCTGAGCTTCGCGCAGGCCGGCGCACGCATGCACGCGCTCGACCTGTCCGCCGAGCACCTGCGCCACACGCAGCAGCATCTTGCACACCACGGGCTCACGACCCGCGCCCAGCTCGGGGACGCGGAGAACAATCCCTGGCCGGATGCGAGCTTCGACCTGGTGTATTCCTTCGGCGTGCTGCACCACACGCCGGGCACCGAGGCGGCGGTGCGCGAAGTGCTGCGGGTGCTGCGCCCCGGGGGCACAGCCCTGATCGGCCTCTACCACCGCGACTCCTGGTTCTACTGGCTGCGTACCATGCTGTTCCGCGGCGTGCTGTGCCTGGGACTGGCGCGCCTCGGGCGGCGGCGCATGCTCTCCGAGATCGAGCATCGCAGCCCGGGCAACGATGCCCTGCCTTTGGTGAAGGTCTACTCGCGCCGGCAGGTGCGCCGGCTGTTCGCAGGCTTCGAGCACGTGAGCCTCAGCACGCACTGCGTCGCCGCCATGCACTTCCCGCCGCCACTGTCGCTCCTGCTCCTGCGCGCGCCGCCGCGCTGGCTGGAGCGCCCGCTGCGCTTCGGTGGCTGGTACGTCATCGCCCGCGCCACCAAGGCCCGCTGACCGTGAGCCTGACGTGACGGCGGCGGCCCCGCTGCGCTTCGGCAGCATCTCCGGCACGCTGCTCGCGCGGCTGTGTGTGCTCGCGGGCGGCCTGGCCACCGGGATTGCGAGCGCGCGCGCCCTCGAGCCCGCCGGTCGCGGCCAGTACTTCACCGTCACTACCGCGGCGGCGATCGTCGCGCAGGTCGCGAACCTCGGCCTCACCTCGAGCAACGTGTTCCTCGGGGCGCGCGAT